>Ga0137829_10813615_pt1 | contig 13433 bp, 17 predicted proteins | sample OV2TP2_FD_97737 | JGI IMG/M metagenome (GOLD analysis project Ga0137829, IMG submission 97737) | reverse complement strand
ACGAGGGGTCCTCGATCACGATCACGGCCGGAGACGTGCTGACGCTCGTCAACGGCACGGGGCTCGGAATGTCAAGCGTTGGCGGGGTGACGCTGAGCTTCCTGAACGGGAAGACGGTGGTTCAGACCACGACCTTGACGGTGAGCGCGGCCAGCCAGTACGCGGATAATGTCTTTGTTCGCGCGCTGGTCGCATTGCTGACATTTGGGCTGATGGCGGTGAAGACGGGGGTGCTGACGTAAAACGGATCGGTAAACAAAAGGAGATGGCTATGGAGATGGCTGAAAAGACGTGCCGTCGGTGTAAGGTGTTGAAGCCGCTGGAGGCATTCCATCGGAATAAGCACTTCGCCGACGGCCGTTCTTCGTACTGCATAGAATGCGACAACGCGAGAAACAGACTGTACTTCAAGAGATACACACCAGAGATGCTTGACGAGCATCGCCGGAGAGCAAGAGAATACGCAAGGAAAAGATATCACCTTTATAAGGATCGGTATTTAGTTAGACAGCGAGAATATATAAAACATAGAAAGACAGAAGTTCATGCCTCGCTGTTGAAACTATTCGGTGATCACTGTGCCTGCTGCGGAGAAGCGAATAAAGATTTCCTCACACTCGATCATATTCGCGGTGGAGGGAATGATCATCGCAAGATGCTTTCTGGACACACGACGCGAGTCTGGCTCGACGCGATCACCGATGACAAGCGCCATGAAAAATATCAGCTCCTCTGCATGAACTGTAATTGGGGTAGCCGGAAAGATGGCGTCTGCCCGCACAAGAAACAGGCTGGTGCCGCTCCGGCTCAAATGGATGGATCGTCTATTAGCCTAGACGCCTCCGGCCAGCCTGCTGTCCTGATGTACGACATGGAAGGTTCCCCGTGGCCATGAAACACACCGTTGAGATCAGCCCGGAAACGGGCGCGCTCGGGTCCCGCCGCGTCCAGGAGGCTGGCGAGGGGTTCGTCGTGGCGATCGCCCGCGCGTTGGGCGTCTACGTCGCGGAGTTGGGGCGCGCCTTCCTGGCGGCGCGGCACGCCTTTCGGAAAGCACGGAAATCATCCCTTCCCTTTCATGCCCGCGTTCCGCTCGGCGATCCGGTGCTGGCCCGCCTCGACAACGGCCAAGGAAACCCGGAGGATCAACTGCCGCAAGATGAGCCGTCGCTCCTGATCTACCGCACGGAGGGAGGGCGGTACTTTACGGACACGATGCTGTCCCAGGGCAAGGTGCCCGGCTTGGGCGGCGCGCGGATCACGTTCGCCTCGGAGATCAGCGATGAGCGGGCGGAGGAGTTGTGCACGCAACTGGATGCGCTGGCGATGGATGTGGCCCTGACGGAAAACGAGCAGTTGATTCGGACGGTGCTCCGGCGTCATCTGGAGGATCGGTATGCCACATGAACGATGAGATGGAGACGTGGACCTATGAACAGTTGCGAGACGAGATGAAACGACTCTGGCCCAGGTATCGGCGTGTCCTGGGTTTCGTGAATCGTTACTCAAGCCGTCTGGACAGGATCTACACGCATCTGCATCGCATAAAGCCTGGATCGGTGGATCAGGCTTGGCGTGAGGTAGAGGGGCGTCAATGACACGCCGGAAAGTGCTCATCGCCGTCCCATCGTGGGGCGTCGCGCCGCCGGAGGCCATGGACTTCCGCGAGCGCACAGCCTTCGCACTGGGTCACTGGCAGGCCCAACCGGACTGTCCCTATGAGTTCAACTTCGCGTGCCAGCCGGACATGCTGGTGCAGTTCGCCCGCGAGGAAATATGCCTGTCCGCGATCGCGACGGGCATGGATTTCGTCGGCATGATCGACGATGACATGATCGGACCCGTGGACATCTGGAAGCGACTGTTGGAGGACGACGTGGACCTGGTGGCCCCGCTGGCCTTCACCCGCCGGCCGCCGCATCGGCCGGTGGTATACGCGCTGCGCGGCGGGTGGATTCCGGGCACGACGCAACGAGCGGTGCACCATCACTTTGTCCTCAACTACCCCAAAGACGTCTTGTTCGAGTGCGATTCCGTGGGGTTCGGCGCGGTGCTGATCAAGACGGATGTCCTTCGCAAGCTGTCGAATCCATGGTTCTTCAACATGTCCGGGTCGAACGGGACCGGGGAGGACATCTTCTTTTGCCGACGGGCGCAGGAGGAAGCGGGCGCGCGCATCTTCTGCGACAGCCGCGTGAAGCTTGGGCACTTGGCGCTGCCACGGCGATACGCGGGCGAGGTAGAATACGAGGCGATGAATCCGGATGTGCACATCATAAGGGAGGAACTCGGGGAATGGTCCAGGGACAAAGCGAAGCAGAACCTCGCCGCGTAACACCCGGCACGCCCGTGGGCGTGAATCCGTCGGGTGTTCCGCATGTGACCGCCATCATTCCGACGTGCGACAACTACGACCAGCTCCTCTACTGTCTCGCCTCGATGCTGATGCACACGGGAGGACTCCACGCGAACGGCGATGGCACGATGGGCGATACGACGGACCCCATCCTTCGCGCGATCGTGGTGGACAATGGCACGCCGGGCGGAGTGGCGAGGAACTTGAGTGCGCATCCGTTCTACGCGGTGGTGGAAGCGGGGGGTAACAAGGGATGGGAAGGCGGTCTCCAGCTCGGGTTGGATGCGCAGGTGAACGGCGGGTATTCCCCCTTCGTCCTGTTCGCTAACGACGACATCCACATCCCGCCGAACGATTCCCAGTGGTTGGACAAGATGATCCAGACGATGCGGGCGCATCCCGACGTCGCCGCCGTGGGTCCAAAGTCCAACTTCGTCACCCACTACCAGCATCTGCACGCGAAAGGGCTGGATGGCAAGCTGATGGCACCGATCGTCATGGAGGCATCATTGCTGGTGGGATTCTGTATGCTGGTGCGCCGTGACGCACTGGACGCCGTGGGCGGCATCGCGCAGGGATTGCCGGGTGGAGACGACTTCGACCTGTCGCTGCGATTGGCTCACGCAGGATGGAAGCTGGCGATCCAGGGTGACGTTTACGTGCATCACTGGGGCTGTCAGACCGGCGCGCGGTTGTTCCCGAAACATTGGAACAGCATGGAGATGATCCATGAGACGAGAGACGAACTGATCCGTCGCCACAAGCTGCGTCCCTATCTGGCGATGATGAACTTTCATCCGGTCCCGTTGAATCGGATTGCGGGGTAGCTCAGTGGTAGAGCGGGTGGTTCATACCCATCAGGACGGGGGTTCGAGTCCCTCCCCCGCACGGCCGTTCCGGGTCTATCAGTACCTGGGACCCACCGAGAGACTGGACGGCCCGCCGTTCATGGCGTTCAACGCGCTGCGCCGTCTGCCGGGCGTCGAAGCGTACCGCTACGAGGCGCGCGGTGATCCGCGGTTGTTCGGGCGGGCGGATTTCCACGTCTGCGTGGACTGGGCGGAAGACGCCCTCGGGATGGGGGCCTTCATCGAGCCTCGTCCGCTGGCGTACTGGATGAGCGATACCCACATCTCGGACGGCAGCCGGTCCTTTCGATTCCGGAAGGCGGAACGGGCTGATCGCGTGTTCTGTTCGATCTGGTCCGATCCTGACCGGCTGAAGGAGCGCGGCATCAAGGCGACCTGGCTTCCCTATGCCGCCGAATCGCTCCTGTGGAAGCCGATGCCGGAGATCAAGCAGGTGAAGCACATCGGGTTCGTCGGTCATTACAATCACTACCCTGCGCGCGCTGAATTCCTGGAACGCATGTTGAGCGTCTTTCCGAACTTCCTGATTCGCTGGCGCACATACTTTGAGGAGGCCGTGATGGCCCTGGCATCATGTCAGGTGGTGTTGAACCATTGTCAGACGGACGCCGTGAATCAACGAGTCTTCGAAGTGCTGTCGATGGGCGCGTGCCTGTTGACGCCCGAGACATCCGATCTCGCGCTCCTGGGACTGGAGGATGAAGTGCACCTGCTGACGTACCGATCCACCGAGGAGGCGATAGCCAAGTGCCGCATGGCGCTGGCATCAGACGATCTGCGCCAGCGGCTCGGACAGGCGGGGCGAGCGTGGGTGCTGGCTGCACACACCTACCTGCATCGCGCGTGCGCGTTGTTGGATCGTCCCATCCCGGACAACCTCGATGAACTGCTCAAGACTCCACCGGGCCGCGGGGTGGAGTGGGGGCACGATTGGACCAAGCCTCCCGCGTACATTCCCGTGCAGCCGGGATGAAGCCCACCAAGCTCAACCTGGCCTGTGGGAACCGTCATCGTGACGGATTCTGGAACGTGGATTCCGCTCCTGGCTGCCGGCCGGATGAGATCGCGGACGTGCTTGAGCCCGCCTGGTGGGACGCGCAGCCGGACGACACGTATGAGGAGGTCGTCATCGAGCATTTCCTGGAACATATTCCTCATCAGATTCCAGATCGGCACGGCTGGGGAAGCGTGATACGGATTGAGCAGGATGGATTGATCTGGTTCCTGGAACACGTCTATCGCGTGCTCAAGCCGGGCGGGAAACTGGAGGTGGCGATCCCGCATCATCAGTGTCACGCGGCGTATAGCGACCCGACGCATTGCCGTTTTCTGACGCAGCACACGTTTGGGTATTTCGACGCGGTGCTGCGTCGGCGGCGGGGGCATGGGCACTATCAGATTCAGACCGATCTGGAACTCCTCACGGACATGCAACTGGGGTTCCTGGATCACGTCCAGGTCAAGACGTTGACCGCTGGGAACGTAGACGAGATCATGCGTGATCATTGGAACGTGGCGTGGGAGGAGCGGCATTGGATGATCGCGCGTAAACCGCCGAGGGAGTGATCATGAACACGGTTGAATGCCCGGACGTGGACGTGATGGTGCCGACGGTTGACAACCCGACGTGGCTTCAGCGGTGCCTCTTGACGCTGCTTCGGAACACGGAAGGACTCGGCAATACGATGCCAATTGGACCCAATCCGATCGACCTGGGTGCAGTGTTCAACGTTGGACGCAAGATCACGCCGATCATCCTCAAGGATCGAAAGCCATGGAAAGACGCGGTCCGGGATGCCCTTGACGCCGTTCAGACGCCCCTCGTGCTGCATGTACAAGACGATTGCCTCATTCTCCCCGGCAATCCCCAATGGCTTCAGCAGATGGCCTGGCCGTTCAGCGTGGACCCACTGGTCGCGGTGGTCGCGTGCACGGTGACGAATGCGTCGAACTCTAATCAGTCGTTTAAGCTGGCGCTGCCGCCGGGATACTACCTGACCACGTCGATCATTCCCGTCATCTTCCTGGCGCGGGTGGATCGACTGCGAGAAGCGATGCCGAAGATCACGGACGACGCGCTCGCCGATCAAGAGTTTTCACTGTCCTTTCTGGAGGCGGGGTACAAGCTGGTCATCGCGACGCATGTGGCGCATCATCACGAGGGAATGCAAACGAATCCCCGAATCTATGGAGCGACGTGGGTCCAGGAGGCCGCTCGTCGGATTAAGGAGGAGATTCCAAAGCGTCACCCTGCGGGATGGCTGGCCCGGTTGGATGCGTGCGAGATGATGCCGTTCGTGAACTACTACGTCCCGCGCGAGGGCGGGGTGGAAGTGAGGCAGACGTGAAACGCATCATTCAGCCCTGTGGTCCAAGCCTGCGCGATGACGGCGCGGCGCTCTACCTCAAGCGGTGGCTGAACCGTGTGCCGGGAGTGACCTACGACCGGATGCCGGTGACGAAACCGATCAGCGAGTGGGGCGAGTACGACGCCGTGATCTACGTGGACTGGGCGGAGGACGCCGTGCTACGGGGCCGTCCGGCCTGGACGCCCGATCCCGGCAAGCCGTCCCTCTGCTGGCAATCGGACCTCCATTGGACTCCCAGTGGGCGGACCTATCGATTGGAACAATCAGCAGCCTTTCAACTGGTGGCCTTCTGTCAACGGTCCGAAACGCTGCCCGCGGAAGGAGTGACCTGTGCAGCCCGCTGGCTCCCGCACGCGGCGGATCATCTGGTCTATCATCCGCTCCTCACGCATCCGCTGTCTCCTGACGACCCATCCAGGTGGGACCCGTCTCCCTCCACGTTCCAGACGATCGAGCGAATCCCGCGCTGGGATCTGTGCTTCGTCGGTCACGCGGGCGATCCAGGACGTGAAGAGGCGCTGGAGCGGATGTTCGCCGCGATCCCAAACTTCTGCTTTCGTCCCGGCGTGTTCTTTGAGGCGGCCGCGGATGTCTACCACTGGTCACGGATCGTGTTCAATCCGTCCGTTCGTCATGACCTGAACATGCGAACGTTTGAGGCGCTGGCCGCGCGGTCGTTTCTGCTGGCGGATCGGCAGGACGGCATGGACGCGCTCGGGCTGAAGCACGGTGAGCATTGTCTGATCTATGACACGACAGAGGAGGCGATTGAACTGGCGCGAGAGTGGAGCGATCCATCGAAAGATCGTAAGCGCATCGAGATCGCGGATTCGGGTTGGAGGTGGTGTCTCGCTCATCACACGTACTACCATCGGGCGCGGACGATGCTGGCATGGCTGATTGGAAACACGCCATGACGATTCTCCAGTTGTTCGGCCCCACGCACCGCGACGACGGCCAACCGTTCTACGCGCACAAGTGGCTCTCTCGCCTCCCGGACACCACGGTGATCCGCGTGCCGCTGACGATGCCTCCGGAACAGTGGCCCGATCACGATGCAGTGCTGTTTGTGGACTTTGGACATGACGCGCTGGGAATACCAGATCCAGTGATCCCTAAGGGAAAACGATCCGTCTGCTGGCTATCCGATACGCACTTCAGCGAGGTCACCAGGGCGAATCGGTTTCGGTGGGCAGAGGCATTCGATGTGGCGGCGTTCGTTCACCAGGATGCCGCCCAGGAGTACGAGGCAAACCATCGGCAGCAGACGGTATCCTGGCTCCCGGTGGCGGCGGACCATGAGCTTTACACCCCTCCGCCCATTCCCATATGCACCCGCTGGGACGTCTGCTTCGTGGGGCATGTGGGTGATCCGCACCGGGATGAATACCTGGAGCGGGTCTTTGAAGCCGTGCCGAACTTCACCTGGCGCAACGTCTATTTCCAAGAGGCGTGCCAGGTGTACCACCAGAGTCGGGTAGTGTTCAACGTGAGCTTGCGCGGCGATCTCAACATGCGGACATTTGAGGCGCTCGCCGCCGGCGGCGGAGTGCTGGTCACGGACCGCCAGCAGGGAATGGACGATCTCGGTATTCGGGACGGCAATCATTGCTGGCTGTACCACACAGGTGAGGGAGCCGTAAAGGCGGTCCAGGCTGCGCTGGCGGTGGAATCCGACGGAGGGGCGATGGCCCAGCGCGGGCTCGCATGGGTCAAGGCGGGGCACACGTACGAGCATCGCGCACGCGTGTTGCGGGATATGCTATAGTGTCCTCGGTTCCCCTTCCGCCACCGAACATCGAAGGAGGGACTCCATGCCTGAAGTGACGACCGTCATGGCTGAATCTCCCGCGCTGGCCGTTGAGCCTCCGCGACGCGGCATGGCACCGGGAACCGGAGAGTTCGTGTCCCGCAACGGCCGCCTCTACGCCGCGCGCCGGCCCAAGTACCGGCAGATTCGCAACCCGCTGAACATGGAGCGGTGGATCGACGTGCCGGAAACGAACGATAAGGGTGAGATCGTGTACATCGACGATCCCGCCGCCGTGCAGACCATCCAGGAGATGTCCGATGGCAAGGACACGTCGATCCCGACCATGAAGTTCCCGGAGCCGCACGACGACGTGAAGGAACAGATCAAGGAATTGACCAGCGCCATGCGGATCTCCCAGGAAACCAGCCAGAAGACCCTGGAGACGCTGGCCGCTGTCGTCGGGATGCTGGTAGACCAGTTCGGTCATCCGATCCGGAAGGAAAAGTAGTCATGGGCGCCGAAAACTACAACTACCGGATTACCTCCGGCACGCGCGGAAACGGCGATCTTTCCTCAAGCGCCGCCGTCGTGGCCGCGATTACGGGAGTGACGCTGTCTCTCAAGCGGGTCATCTGGTCGGCGTCCGCGGCGGGTGTGTACACGATTGAACGGGCAGATGGAACTGACCTGGTCGTCGTCAACCTGGGCGCGAACGGCGGCGCGGTGATGGAGTTCGCTCCAGGACAACTGAATGGAAGCGCAGGCGCGGCGATCAATGCACTCGCATCGGTTACGGGAAGCGCCTTCGTCTACGTCGAGTGCTACGCGCTGGCGGCCTGAGCCATGGTCCCTAACGATCAGTACATTCGGGAAGTTCTCTCGGATAGTCCGAGATTCTTGTACCGGATGAACGAGACGAGTGGGACGACCATGACGGATATCAGCGCCAATGCGTTTGACGGCTCCTACGTAGGGTCTCCCTCGCTGAATGCGACGGGGGGCCTGGTGGATTCACAAGCAGGAGGAGCCGTCGACTTCTCCGGAGCGAACAACGTGCTCGGGCGTACGAGCACGAGCTGCTTCAACGCAGGGGCACCGTACACGATTGAGATGCTGCTCAACCCCGATACCGTCTCTGGGCACAAGAGGATTTTAGTTACGGCGAGCGGTGCCAACGTGTTTCTCTCGTTGAATCAGACATCCGGTGAAACCGGATCGCTGTGGGGATGGGACAACACGGGCGGGACCTGGCGTCGCCTGGCACCCAACAACACCTTGGCGGCCAGCACATGGTATCACATCGTCCTGACGATTACCGCCGGAAACTCTTGGCAGGTTTACACGAACAACACGGCGCAGACGGCGTTTTCCTTCAGCGGCGCACAGACCATGAATGGGGTCGCCGAGGACATTGCGGGGGATTTCTCCGATGACAACAACGCGTTCGATGGAAGGATTCAATGCGTCTCTGCATGGCAGTCCGTCCTGTCGAGTACCGTCATTGCACGCCACTACACGGCGGCCCTCTTGAATGCCCGGCGGATGGGCGCGCATCGAGGCGTCTGGTGACGACGGCGCGCATGAAATGCGACGCCCTGTTTGAGGGTCGGCATGACGGGAAGACATCACAAGGTGCGTGGCTGATTCCCGCGCCCCGCGCGGCCGCTGGAGAAGCTCGCCGTGAAGCTCCTCTGGCGCGGGATGGCGTGCGCGTGTTGGTGGATAATACGAACGGCACATATGCCGTCGGCACGATCTACGACGTGACGCTCTTACCGTAATCATGGTCTTCGCCGCACTCGAAATCACCCTGCGCCGCCGGATGGACAACCTCACCCGGCGCACGGTGTCACTGGAGGACACCACCCAGGCGATCGACGAAGCGGCGAAGTGGCTTCAGGGTGAGGCGGGCGTGCTCAAGAACCGCACATCGTTGGCCGTAGTGGCGAATCAGCGGCAGTATTCGTTGGCCGCGCGCGTCCAGCGCCCAGAGGAGATCGAATACTGGGACGCCAACACGCGGCACAAGGTGGAGTCTCTGACGCCTGAACGATTCCGGGAGGCGCTCGGCACCATCCGCCGCCGGACGATTCCAGAGAACTACGTCTTCCTGGAAACCGAGCGCGTCATCCTGCTCAACCCGATTCCCGATACGGCCGCCAACACGACGACGATCAACGTCGTCGGTGGCATCAGCGCCACGGCGACCAGCGTCACGGTAGCCTCAACGACGGGGTTCCCTACGGAAGGTGTGCTGATCATCGACAGCGAGGTCATGCGGTACACCAACACCACGGCCACCACGTTCACGGGCCTCGTGCGCGGAGTGGAGAACACCACGGCAGCCACCCATGCGAACGGCGCGACGGTCACGGAGCGCGATCTCCGCATCGACGGCCAGCGGCTCTATCTCGATCTGGAGATGCGGAAGTACTACACGACCGGCACGGCGGATGTGACCGTGGGTGACGCCACGGTCGCGGGCACGTCCACGGCATGGACGAACGACGTGGCCGCCGGCGATTTCTTCGGCATTACCCCGGACTCCACGGGCGTCATGCCGTCACGCTGGTACGAAGTGTTGTCGCTGACGTCTGCGACAGAGCTGGAACTGACCGAAAACTACGCGGAGGACACCCAGTCGGGACAGTCCTACATCATCAGCAGCCCGAATCCGTTTCCGAACTACTGTGACGGCGCGTTGCTTGCCTACTCGCTGTCGATCCTGTTGAAGAAGGTCAATAACTACGACCGTGCGAATCTGGAATACGCGACGGCGAAAAACCTGCTGAACAGCCTCAAGATGAACCAGCTCAAGACGGACACGCGGCTGGTGGCTGGTTCCCTGCGGGATCGCGGCGTCGGGCAGCGGATGCCCTTGTGGATCTCTGATCAGCGAGTCTGATGCCTGGAATCGGCGCACCGTTTCAGGTTGAACTCGGGGGATGGGATACCCTCTCACCCGCGTCGCGCGTCTATCCTGGCAGCCCGGATGCCCAAAACGTGCGGTGGGAACGCTCCGGCATTCTGGCGAAGGTGGCGGGGTACGACGACTACAACACGACGGCGATGCCGACGAGCAACCAGAACGTCCTGGGATTGTTCCAGTTCAACCGGCGCGACACGAGCACGCGGTACACGATCGCGTGCACGGCGACGAGGATCATGCGAGTACCGACGAGCGGGGCGTGGACGAACCTGACGCCTTCCGGTGCGGAACCCACAGGAGGATCAACGGACTATTTCGACGCGGCGGTGTTCAACAACGAACTCGTGATCGTCAACGGCGTCGATGCACCGTGGATCAGTGATGGGACGGCGGCCGGAACCACGCGTCTGGTTCAAACGGCCAGCCTTCAGGCGCGGACGGCGCTGAACACGGCGATGAGCACGTTTTTCGGCATTCATCAGATTGAGCCAGGGCGGCTCTGTGCGCTGGCCGGCGCGACCGCCGCGGGATCATTCGACGCCCCCACGCAATGCTACGACACCATTGGGGACGCCTGGCGCACGATGTCGAGGGCGAACGTGGGGCGGGATGATGGAGCCGGATTCACGGCGTTCGGGAATGCGTACATCGTCTCCGGTCTATCCGCCGCGACAACGTTCACGGCCACGCTGGAGGGGTACAATCCCGTGACGGATACGTGGAGAGGATACACCGACATCACGTCATCCCGCAGACAGGTTCCGGCCAACAGCGTCAATAATTCCGGGTATGTACAGACTGGAAACGACAGTGCCAGTGCGGCATCGTGGACGGCGACGAACTTTCAGTATGACCCGGCACCCGACGCGTGGTTGACAAAAACCGCGCATACTGGAACGGCGCGGCGGCAAGCGTGCGGATTTCGTATCAGCCAGACGGCGCATGTGGTGTCGGGACGTATTTCTACCGGACCCGACAATGACGACACGGATCACCGCGAGTACAATCCGTTCTCGGACGCCTGGACCAGCCTCACGGCGATCACGGCCTCCCGCCGGCAGGCGGGGGGAGGAGTTGGATACGACAACCTCGGGTACACCGCCGGAGGGGCCGATAGCGCGGGCACGCTGGTCACGGCGATTCGCAGCTACAACCGGGTGACGGATGCATGGACGGCCTCGTCCGCGGTGCTCACCACGGCCAAGCAGGCTCCTGGCATGGCTTCCGATGAGTACTGGCTCTATTTCGGCGGAGGGGCGGCGGCAGGTGGGACGGCGAACGGGGAGATGGAGCGGTTGAATACGGCACCCGCACCACCCTCGGCCCGTTATATCGAATCGTTCAAGAGCTACGTCTTGATGGCGCGGACGACCTCATTTCCTTCCCGCGTGTTCTACTCCGTGGTGGGAGATGCCCGCATCTGGCATCCGTTCGCCTTCTTCGACGTCATGCCTGACGATGGCGACTGGATCACGGGGCTGTTCTCCTACGACGGCCGCTTCTACGTGAGCAAGACGGATACGATGTACCAGATCGCCTTCTCGACGCTCCATCCCGTGAACGGCGATCAGCAGATCATCCCACTGGACAACGTGAAGGGCGCGGTGTCGAATCGGTCCATCGTCGTCACGGATCATGGCGTCTACTACCTCGCGGAGGATGGGTTCCGGATGTTCGACGGTGCGCGGTCTCGGGTCATCAGCGAGAAGATTCAACCGACGTTGGATGGATACGTGGACAGCCGGAACGACGATTGTTCCGGCGTCTGGGTGCGGGGGCGCGATGAGATCATGTGGTCGCTGACGTCCACGGGGTCCGTCCATGACCGCGTGGTGGTGTACAACTATCGCTTTCAACGGTGGTCATTCCTCACGATCAACGCTGAAACGTGGGCGTCCGTGGAGGATGCGAACGACATCGAGCAGATCCTGTTTGGGACGACGACAAGCAGCCAGACGGCCGACGTCGGTCGGATCATGACGTTCGACACCGGGAATAGCTTCAACGGCTCGACCATCGCGGCGGTCTACCAAACCGGATGGTTTTCTCCGAACACCGGACTAGAACGCACGCTGCCGCGGTTTCTCTACCTCTGGACGAATCGCCCCGCGGCGACCACGCTGACGCTCCAGTCCAGGATCAACTACGGCACGGCGAACGCCACGTCTGACTCTATCGGCATGGACGCGGCCAACACGTATTACGAGGACACCACGGACCTCCGTGCGAAGGTAGAACTCGGGTTCGACACGACGGGTCATGCGATCTCGCTCCGGTTCAGCGACACATCGTCCAATGCAGCATGGCAGATTCACGGCGCGGTGATGACGGCCATCGAGTCGGTGGGTGGGGGAGTGTTCCCAACGTGAACGATCTGGCGTGTTCCGCCGCGGCTCCGCTCATGTCCAAAGTGTACGCGATGATCTCGTCGCAGTCCGTGTGGGCATCGACGCCGCTGGGGCACACGGAGGTACAGTTGCGCCGGTTCGTCTTGAATGATCGGGAGTATCCGGCTGGGACAGCCAAGTTCCGACAGGCCATCCGCGAGCTGTGGAGCCGCCTAGAAGCGTACTGGCAGGTGAAGGATCGGATGGATGATCTGGATGTGGAGGAACAGATGGCCCAGGCCGATCTACAGGCCGCGTCGATGCCTCGGCTGTTGCCATGGAGCCGGATGCGACAGGCCGCGCGGCGACAGAAAGCCAGGCTGGTATTGACTCGGATCGCTCGGATACGCCAGATGTTGCAGTTCGACCTACGGGAACGTATCATGAGGGAGACGTTCGTTCTGCTGGATGAAGCCCAGCGGAACGCCCCCTCCCCCGATGACGCGAACGCTTTCTCTGTGGAGGCTGAAATGAAAACCTGGGAGCACCGCGCGGAGAGTACGCCGAAACTGAAAGAGCTGCTGGTGGACGGGAAGGGAAACTGATGCCTCTCTATGATCCCGCCGATCCGCAGGCTGTCCGGTCAAACACGCGCGTAGTCGACGGCCGCGTACAAACTCGTCATCCCCAGACTGGAGAATGGCTTGATGTAGGTGCAGCCCCGGCTGACGCGACAACGGTTCCTATCACGACTGTTTCTGGAGATGTTCGACAAGGCCGCCCACTGGCGATCAGCGATCCACGAGAAGCCACGGCACAAGTTCCAATTC
>Ga0137829_12770076_pt1 | contig 13461 bp, 8 predicted proteins | sample OV2TP2_FD_97737 | JGI IMG/M metagenome (GOLD analysis project Ga0137829, IMG submission 97737) | reverse complement strand
AGGCGACGGCGAGGGCCGCGATCGCCACGAGGGAGACGCCGATGCGGCCGGCCAGCTTCTGGACGGCATGGGAGGCGTTCGGCATGACGAAGTGCTTCAACAGGTCGCGGGTCAGCATGCCGCCGGCGGTGGACATGTAGGCTGCGCCGGTTGATTGCATGGCGGCGAGCGCGCAGACCGCGAGCAGGCCGACGACCCAGGGGGCGCGGGTGCTCATCAGCTCGATCAGCATCGGCACCAGCATCTCCTGCTTGCCCTTGGTGGCCATCAGATCCCGCCCCTCGAGGGCGGGCCCCAGCACGTTGTTGGTGAGCTCGGGAAACCGTTCGGCGAAGGCCGCGTCCGCCCCCAGGAAATGACCGCCGAGGCCCTGGATGGTGGTGAAGAAGAACAGGATGGCGCCGATCCCGAAGGCCGACGCCCAGACCTGCTGGGGCGCGAAGGGGCGAGGGTCGCGGTTGGCGAAGGCCCACATGGTGAAGGCGGGCGCCGCCTGAATGCCCATCAGGGCGAACATGTAGGTCATGATCATCGTGCCGGTCCACGCGCCGCCTTCCGCCGAGGGTCCGTCGCCGACCATTTGGATCGCACCCGGGACCGCGACGTAGTGGCTGTAGCCAGCCGGCGTGCGCTTGGCGTCGATGGAGGAGAGCGCGGCGATGCCGTCGGTGAAGCGTCCCCAGCCGCCGACGGCGTGGAGCGCGATCAGGCCGACGACGACGATGCCGAGCGCCAGCAGCAGGCATTGCAGCGTATCCACATAGGCGACCGCGCGCAGACCGCCGGAGGCGACGTAGATCAGGACCACGGCGGAGAGCAGCCACATGCCGGCGTCGACCCCGAGCCAGCCGTCGGTCAAGACGTTGAAGAGGAACCCCGAGGCGCGCAATTGCAGTCCCAGATAGGGCACCGAAAAGCACAGGGCGACGACGACGGTGAGCAGGCGGATCGCGTCTCCCCGGAAATATTCCGAGAGCATCTCGCCGGGGGTGACGAAGCCGTAATGCTTGCCGAGGATCCATTGGCGCTTGAGGAACAGGACGCCGGTCAAGGGAATGGTGATGGCGTAGAAGGAGGCGAAGGCGTAGGGGAAGCCGTCGCGGTACTCCAGGCCCGGATGGCCGATGAAGGTCCAGCCCGAGAACGAGGTGGCGGTGGCGGCCAGCACGAACACCCATAGCGAGATGCCGCGCCCGGCGATGAAGTAATCGCTCGCCGTCTTCGCGCTCTGCGCGCCCTTTATCCCCCAATAGATGCAGTAGGCCCAATAAAGGGCCACGAAGATGAACAGCCAAACGACCTTCGGTTCCATATACGCCCTCTGGACTTCGAGAAATTGCGTTCGACGGCTCAGCCGCCGCAGCGGCAATGCCGGGCGTGGGCGTCGCGGATGGCGGCCATGCTGCCCTGGATGGTGCCGCGCAGATCGTTGTATTGGCCGGCCACGAGGGTGAGATATTCGGCAGCTTCGATGGCGCCGAGCGCCCGCTTGAGCGCCGCGACGTCGTCCTTTTCAAGCGCGCCTTCCTTGGGCTGCATCATCCATTTGGAGAAGCGCTCGAGCGCCTCGTAAGGCGCGGCCGCCTGCTTCACCCCATCGAGCAGGTCGCCGTCTCCGGTGAGCTCGGCGGCGGAAATGGTCAGCGTCCGCAGGTCGGGCTTGGCGGGCGCGGCCTCGGCGCCGGTGGGCAGGGCCGCGGTCGTGCCGCCGGCCGGATCATCGCCCGCCCCCGATTTGACGGCGCCGCGCGCGGCGGCGAGCTTTTGGGCGGCGATCGCGCGCGCCTCCTCGGCCTTCTTCGAGAAGTCGTCGGCGCGTTGCCAGAAGTCCTTCATGCGGCCGTCGAAGAAGTCGACGAACCTCGCCACGCCGGTACAGATCGCCGGGTTGGGCGGCTGATTGAGATAGCCCCGCAGATCGGTTGTCACCTTTTGGCTGACCCAGCCATAATTCTGTCTGGTCGACATTTGCGGGTCGATGCCGCGGGTTCGGACGAAGACGACCGCCTGACCGTTGATCCTGCGTTCGGCCTTGGTCCCGGAGGAGGGCGGAAACAGCCAGCGGCCGGGGCGCAAGCGGTCGCGGGCGTGGGCGCGCTTGAGGGCGTCGTCCATGGCATCGGCGTTCTTCTCGCGCAGCTTGACGATGGCGCCGTAGAAGTCGCCGGCGCAATTGGAGACCGGCCAGCGCAGTACCGTGCTGTCGCTCGGTCCCTCGGCCGCGGCCGTCTGGATCACCGGCACCTTGATCTCCTTCTTGCTGGTGACGTCGCGCCGCCCCCAGCGCGCGCAGCGCCGGCGAGATCCTTGCCAGAACTGGGTATAGCCGTAGGCGCGGCAATAGGTCTTGGAGACGGTGCTGGTGACGACCTTGGTCTCGTATTGGGGTTTGGCGGGTTTGCGCAGGGTGACCGTGAGCCGGCTTTCGCCCGGCTGACCCGCCGCGGCGACCGCGCCCACCTTCATTTCGACGGTGACGGTCTTTTCCTTGTCCTTGGCCAGACCGCCGATCCGCACCAGGTGGCGCGCGCCCTCCTCTGCGGTGGCGATGCCGTCACCGGTTACGCCGGCGATCTCGCCGTCCTGGGCTTCGAGCACGAGATCGGCTTGCGCGGCATCACCGTCGCTGGTGTTGGTCAGGGCGATTTCGGTGAAGACGGAGCTGCCCGCGCCGAACAGGGCGCCGGGCCTCGCGGCGCTCAACACGGCGCGGATGCCGCCGGCGGCGAGTTCGCTCTTGGAGGAGGCCGCGGGCGCTGCCCCGGCCTCCGGCGCTTTGGTGACCTGGGCCGCCTCGCCGCCCGTTTCGGCCGCGGCTGGGGCGCCGCAAGCGGCCGCGAACGCGGCGAGGCACAGCAGGCTCCACGCCGCCGCCCGCAGACGGACCGCCCCCAGGCGGATGCCCCGCGACCTCAGCTGTCGTGGAGATGCCGGATGCGCGTAGGGTCCCATATCGCCTCCTCCAGAGCTTGGCTCCGCCCGCCTCGCCGGCGCGGGGACGCGCCGCCGCGAAACCGTTCCTGTTTGTCATGAAACCCCGATCCGGCACAAGGGCCGCAATCGCACAGCGGCGCGTCGGGCAGGGCGCGCGCGTGGGCGATGCCGGTCAGGGCGAGACCGTCGATTTGGGCGCCTCTTTGCCGTCCTCGGCGCTGCTCGTGCGCACGCTGTCCTCGCCGCTGCTGCTGTGGGCACTCAACCAGGAAGCGAACTTGGCTTCCACCGCGTCCCCATGCTCGAGCCACCAGGCGGCGTCGACCTGGAGGGCGTGTTTCAGATTGGCCGGACTGGTCGGCAGGAATGGCGACATGTCGACGTCGATCTCGGGATGGTCACCGACCATCTTCAGCGCCGATTTGCGAACCGGACCATAGGGGAACCGCTTGGCCTGTTCGGCAAGCCGCTCCGGTTTGGTGGCGAAGGCGATGAATTGCAGCGCGGCGTCCTTGTTCTTCGAGGATTTTGGAATTGCCCAGGAGTCCATGGTGTAGATATGACCGTCCCACAAAAAGGCGAGCGCGCGGTTGTCGGCCACCAGCGCCACGAAGGCGCGGCCGTTGAAGGTGGTCGCCATGGCGACCTTGCCGTCGGCCAGCAGCTTCAAGGGCTCCTCGCTGCTGGTCCACCAGACGACGTCGTCCTTGATGCGTTGCAGGACGGCGAAAGCCCGCTTGAGGCCGGCTTCGGTGGCGAGCTCGGAATAAACGTTTGCGGGCGCGACGCCATCGGCCAGCAGGGCGAGCTCGAGGGTGTATTGGGCGCCGCGCTTGAGCGCGCGTTTGCCGGGAAACCGCTTTAGATCGAAGAAATCCGCCGCCGTTTTCGGCGGTTTGGAACCGAAGGCCCGCTTGTCGTAGACGATCACCGACGACCACGCCATGCTGGCGACGCCGCACTCATGGAGCGCGCCGGCGAGAAAGTCCTTCTCGGCCGGCGTGCCGTCCCTCGCCGGCGCCAGGGCGTCCTTCGAGATCGGAGCCAGCAGGCCGTCGCGGCAGCCGCTCTCCAGCGCGCCGGCGCTTACGTCGACCACGTCCCAATTCCCGAAGCGGTACTCCCGGCCGTTGCCGAACAACGCCGTCGTGCCGCCGTGGTAGACGGAGTTGATCGCTATGCCCGTCTGCTCCTGGAACGGCCGGTAATAGGCGATTTGCTGCGATTGGGCATAGGCGCCGCCCCAGGAGGCGACGGTGAGCGTTTTCTCCGCCGCGGCCGCCGCTGCGGCCGCGCCGAGGAGAACGACCGCGCCCAAGATAGGCATCCACCGCGCTGGCGCAATCATGCCATTCGCCTCCCGCAGCGCTGCCGGACCAAGCGTCCGCGCGCTTCGCACAAGTCCCATCGGGCGTGCCTTCCCACGGAGCACATGGAAGCTAGAACGCCCGCGCCCGCGGTCCGCCCGCGGCGCGTTGCCCGATTGGCGTCTCATCCTCGGCACGCTTTTGCTCCAGGCGGAACGTCGGATCCGACCATGGCCCCAGAATGTGGAGCGAGTGCGTCAGCTCGGCAACGGTAGTCTCGGGACCGTTGGAGGGAGCCGCCTCGCTGCCGGGCAGAACGAGGCGCCAATCGAGATGGCGCGAGGGTATGTCGATGGTGCCGCGGCCGGTGATCCTGTCGGCACCCGTGCGGATCGCGAAATTCTCGCTGTGCGCGCTGCCATTGTCGAAGGCGAAGCCCGCCGCCAGGCGTTCGAAACTGGTGGCGTTGCCCCGGGCGGCCGTCCAGCCGCGCACCTCGCCCTTGCGGGCTTCGGCCATGACCTTGGCGAGGTCGAGATCGAGAATGCCGGCCCCCATGGAGACGGCCAGCGTGCCGGAGACCGCGCCAAGCCAATCTTCGAGCGTTCGCCCGCTGCCGGTCACGTCGGGATCGACGTCGACCCTGCCCTTGATCGGGCTGCGCAGGGAAAAGGCCTCGATGCAGGGCTGGGCGGAGATTCTGGTGAGCGTTCCGGTCAAACGCAGGTGCGGCGGGGCCTGGCTGGCATCGAGCTCCAGCCGGCCGGCGCCACGCCCGCCGAACAGATCCAGGATCGAGATGTCGGCGGAGAGCCCCGCCGACTTGACCGCCAGGGTGAGCGCCGTCTGTCCGGCGTCGACCGGCATCGCCTTGAACTCGGTTGCCGAGACGCGCAGGTCGACGTCGAAATGCCGCAGCAGCGGGAAGCCGAGGTCAAGGCTCTTGCCGCCGGTGGCGGCGTCCGTATCCGGCGCTTGGGGTGGGCGCAGATAGTTGTCGAGGTTCAGGGTCTGCAGCGCGAGCGTTCCGTCGATTTCCGGGCGGTCCTTGTCGAACATGACGGCGAGCGCGCCGATGGCGCGATTGCCGTCGAGCGCGAAGGTCCCGTCGTCGAAGGAAATCCGCTTGCCGACCCAGTTGAAACCGCCAGAGGCGGCGAATCTGCCAAGACCCGCGCCGTCGGGAATATCGACCCCCATCCAGCGCGAAAACCGCCGCATATGGGGCATCGTCAGGTCGAGGCCGCCGGAGAGGCGGACGTTATTGGCAAGCGTCATCTCGCCTGAGATCGTCGCATTGATCGGGGCGGCGCTCACGGTGATGCGCATCGGAATGTTGGCGCTGTCGGCGATCAATTTGGGCGGCTGGGAGGCCAAACGGATCGCCACGGTCTCGCCGCGCCAAACGAACGAACTCTCGAGCGAGAGCGACCCGGTCTGCGACACGGTCATGTTGGCCTGGATGTCCTTGACCGTCTCGAGGCCGCCGCCGGCGCGTTCGACCGCGAGCTCGCCCTCCTCGATGGTCAGCCGCGAGAACGGCGCTTCCCTCAGCACCCGAATCAGCCTGCGCTTGTCCGCACTGACGGCGGCGGGGGAAGCCTGGCCGGGCTCGCCGCCGCGGGCGGTGAATTTGGGTTCGTAAAGGGTCAGCCGGCTCACTCGGGGCTCGCCCCACAGCAGCGACCACACACCGAACTCGGCCCGCATCGATTTCGCCGCGACGTGCTGCAGCACCCCCATGTGCGGCAGCGAGCCGATGCTGACATTGTCGACCTCGATGCGGGTCCTGGGGAAGATCGAGACGCGCGTGGGACCGTCGATCACCAGTTCGCCGCCGGTCCAGGCGGCGAAGTTCGATCTCAGATGCGCCCGCAACTGGTCCTTGTCGGTCAGCGCCGAGCGTGCGGCGATGGCGGCAAGACCCAGCGCGAGAAGCGCCAGAATACCCAGCACCACACCTTTCATGCGCGTCGGCCGTGTCATTATGCTCCCCGTCCCCAATGCCATCCGTTTCTACCTCATCGGGCCCTAAGGATTGGGGTCGTTCGTGATGATTTGTCGCTCAGCGCGTCTGGACGTATAGGTTATCTTTTAGTCGCTTTGACGCCGGATGGCGAGACCGTCAGGGCAAGTAATGGAGTGAGGGAGTCTAGCATGGAAAAGCCGCTTTGGACGCCGGATGGCGATGCGGTCCGCGGCTGCAATCTCGCGAAATTCATCGAATTCGCGCGGTCGGAAGGCAACCGGGAGGTCGAGGACTGGGCCAGCCTCTATGCCTTCTCGATCGACCAGCCGGAGCGGTTTTGGCCGGCTCTTTGGAGCTTTTGCGGCGTCCGCGGCGAGATGGGGGAGCCGCCCTATCTGATCGACGGCGACAAGATGCCGGGCGCCAAATTCTTCCCCAACGCGTCGCTCAATTTCGCCGAGAATCTGCTCGAGGCCGAGGGCGCCGGGGAAGCCCTCGTCTTTTGGGGCGAGGACAAAGTCAAGCGGGCGATGTCGCGGGCCGAGCTCAAGGCATTGGTCTCGCGCTGGCAGCAGGCGCTCAAGGCCTGCGGCGTAGAGCCGGGCGACCGGGTCGCGGCGATCACGGCCAACATGCCGGAAACGATAGCCGGGATGCTGGCGGCGACGTCGCTGGGGGCGGTGTGGTCCTCGTGTTCTCCCGATTTCGGCGAGCAGGGCATTCTCGACCGCTTCGGCCAGATCGAGCCCAAGGTGGTGATCGCCTGCGACGGCTACTACTACAACGGCAAGGCCTTCGAGACCGGGGCCAAGCTGGAGAGCGTGCTGGCGAAGCTGCCGAGCGTCGAGCAGAGCGTCATCGTGCCTTTTCTGGGCCGCGCCGGCGAGGTCGCCGAACGCCTCGACGGAGCGGTGGCGCTTGATGAAGCGATCGCCCCCTACGAGGCGGGCGCCATCGTCTATGAGAGGCTTCCCTTCTCGCATCCGCTCTACATTCTCTATTCCTCGGGGACGACGGGGGTTCCCAAATGCATCGTCCATTCGGCGGGCGGCGCCTTGCTGCAGCACCTCAAGGAACAGCAGCTCCATTGCGACTTGAAGCCCGGCGAACGGCTGTTCTACTTCACCACCTGCGGCTGGATGATGTGGAACTGGCTGGTCACGGGCCTCGCCTCGGGGCTGACGCTGATGCTCTATGACGGCTCGCCCTTCGCGCCCACCGGCAACATTCTGTTCGACATGGCCGAGGCCGAGCGGTTCACCATGTTCGGCACCTCGGCCAAGTTCATCGACGCGGTGAAGAAGGCCGAGCTGCGGCCGCGCGACAGCCACGATCTCTCCAGCGTCCGGGTGATGGCCTCGACCGGCTCGCCGCTGGCGCCGGAAAGCTTCGACTTCGTCTACGACGCCATCAAGCCCGATATCCATCTGGCCTCGGTCTCCGGCGGCACCGACATCATCGCCTGCTTCGTCATCGGCAACCCGATGCTCCCCGTCTGGCGGGGCGAGATCCAGGGGCCGGCGCTCGGCATGGCGGTCGAGGTGTTCGACGAGGAGGGACGCCCGCTCGAAAGCGGCAAGGGCGAGCTCGTCTGCACCAAACCCTTTCCCTCGATCCCGATCGGCTTCTGGAACGATTCCGGAGACGAGAAGTTTCACGACGCCTATTTCTCCCGCTTCGAGAACATCTGGCATCACGGCGACTTCGCCGAGTGGACCAGCCATGGCGGCGTGATCATTCACGGACGCTCCGATGCGACGCTCAATCCGGGCGGCGTGCGGATCGGCACGGCGGAGATCTACCGCCAGGTGGAGCAGCTCGACGAAATCAGGGAATCCATCGTCATCGGCCAGAGCACCGGACACGACGTCCGCGTCGTCCTGTTCGTGGTCCTGGCGGAGGGCGCGGTGCTCGACGATCAGCTCAGGGACAAGATCGTACGCAAGATCCGCTCGGGCGCCTCGCCCCGTCACGTGCCCGAGCGCATCGTCGAGGTGCCTGACATTCCGCGCACCAAATCGGGTAAGATCACCGAGCTCGCGGTGCGCGACGTGGTGCATGGGCGGTCGGTCAAGAACACCGAGGCTCTGGCCAACCCGGAAGCGCTCGACTTTTTCCGCGACCGGAGCGAGCTCGCCTTGTAGGGCAGGGCCGGATCAATCAACGCGCGGAAGCGATGCATTTTCCATCGGTCAGCAATTTGCGACGCCACCCATGATCGTCTGTTCGTGCAACGTCATCTCGCACCGCGACATAGAGGCCGCGGTCGCCGCTTTGCGCGCGCTCGACCCCAACGTGGTGCTGACGGCTGGTCTGGTCTACCGCACGCTCGGCATTCGTCCCAAGTGCGGCAATTGCCTGACGCACGTCGTTCGCCTGATCCACGCCATCCACATGGCCGAGGAAAATGAGACCGGGGAAAAGGGGGCGGAGGAAAAGGGAAGGCTTGATGCGGCCGTCTAATGGTTTAAAGTTATAATAATTCTAAACTTTGAGCCGGAGCCCAGTCCCGATCCGGGGCAGTCCGGACGGGCCGCGTCAGGAGAGGCAAATGAAAGGCGACAAGACGGTTATCGAGTATCTCAACAAGGCACTGCGGCATGAGATGACGGCGGTCAACCAGTACTGGCTGCACTACCGGCTGCTCGATGACTGGGGGTTCGGAAAACTCGCCAAGAAGCTGCGCGAGGAATCGATCGAGGAGATGCAGCACGCCGACATGCTGGTCGATCGCATCTTGGTGCTGGAGGGCTTTCCCAACATGCAGGAGCTCGATCCCCTGATGATCGGCGAGAACATCAAGGAAGTGCTCGAATGCGACCTCAAGGCGGAATACAGCGCCCGGGCGCTCTATCAGGAGGCCCGCGACGTCAGCCGCAAGAAGGACGACTACGTCACCATGCGCCTGTTCGAGAAGTTGATGGAGGACGAGGAAGGCCACATCGACTGGATCGAGACCCAGCTCGACAATCTCAAGGCGATCGGCAAGGAGAATTACGGCCTGCTGCAGAGCAAGGCGGGCGACGAGTCCGGCGGCTGAGGAAAATACCTAACCCGAGGACGATCTCATGCCGGGCCGCGCCAATGCGATCGCGCGGTGCATCAGGATGACGGGCGCCAGGCCGATCACCACGATGGTGATCGCGGCGAGGGCCGCTTCCTCGAACTTGTCGAGGCTGGCGAGCGTGTAGACGTGGGTCGCAAGGGTCTCGAAATTGAAGGGCCGCAGCAGCAGCGTCGCCGGCAGTTCCTTCATCGAATCCACGAATACGAGCAACGCGGCAGCGCCGATCGCTGGCCCTAGAATGGGCAAGTGCACGCGGAACAAGGTGCCGCCGACGCTGACGCCCAGGGTGCGGGAGGCGGCGTCCAGATTGCGCGAGATCTTCTTGAAGCCCGCATCGATCGGCCCCAGCGACACCGCCATGAAGCGGGCCGTGTAAGCGAAAATGAGAGCGAAGGCGGTGCCGGAGAGCAGCAGCCCCGTCGAGATGCCGAGGACCGAGCGGGCGAGGCCGTCGACCGCGTTGTCGAAGGCGGCGAGCGGCACCAGGATGCCGATGGCGAGCACGGTGCCTGGCACCGCGTAGCCGGTGGCCGCGAGGCTGCTGGCGCCATGCACCAGCTTGGAGCGGGTCGCGCGCCGCGCGTAGGCTAGCACGATCGCCAACGCCACCGACAGGCCGGCGGCGCAGAGCGCCAGCACGAGGCTATGGCCGGCATCGCGCCAGAAGGCGCCCTGGAGGGTCGTGCGGTAGGTGTCGAGCACCGATCCGATCAACTCGCTCATCGGCAGCACGAAGCCGAAGACGATCGGCGCGAGGCAGGCGGCGAGTGCGAGGACTCCGGAGAGTCCCTCCAGACGCTCCTCGGGCAGATGGCGGTATTTGCCGGTGGTGTGATGGAATCGCTGGTGCGTCCGGGCGGCACGCTCGATCGACAGCAGCGCCACCACGAACAGCAGCATCACGCAGGATATCTGGGCGGCGCCCGCCAGGCTGCCGCGCTCTAGCCAGGTGTTGTAGACGCTGACGGTCAACGTGTTGACGCCCAGGAACTCGACCGCGCCGATGTCGTTGAGGCACTCCATCAGCGCCAGCGAGACACCGGCGACCAGCGCCGGGCGGGCGAGTGGCAAAGCCACCTCCAACAGGCAACCCCAGGCGCTGCGGCCCAGCGTCCGGCTCACCTCCAGCACGCAGACCGATTGCTGCAGGAAGCTCGCGCGCGCGGTCAGATAGACATAGGGGTAGAGCACGAAGCTCATGACCAGAACGGCGCCCCACAGCGAGCGGATCTGGGGAAACCAATATTGGCTGGCGTTCTGCCAGCCGAAGGCCGCGCGCAGGGCCGTCTGGATGGTGCCGGCGTAGTCGAACAGCTCGAGATAGCAGAAGGCGATGATGTAGGTGGGGACGGCAAGCGGCAGCAGCAGCATCCATTCGAGCCAGCCGCTGAAGGGAAAGCGGTACATGGTGACGAGCCATGCGGTGCCGGCGCCGATCACCAGGGTGAGGGCGCCGACGCCCGCCATCAGCAGCAGGGTACGTAAAACGGAGCGAGGCAGCACGGTCTGGATCAGATGCGGCCAGGTATCGCCGCTCGAGCCCAGCGCCAGGATCGCGACGGCGGCGAGCGGCGCGGTGAGAAGGATCGAGATAACCAGCGCGCCCGCCGACCAGCCGAGATTGCCGGCGCTCGAGACCCGCTCGATGGCCGCCCTCAGGGGCGGGGGGCTATGGCCGACGGCGGACATCCGCAATTCATCTATTTCGCCGCGCCGGGAACGTCCCGCGACGGAGATCGGCCCCTGTTCGGCTCACGAGCTGGGGCCGTCGTCGAAGGCCACCTTGTCGACCAGCTCGCTGGCGCGCTTGCGGTTGGCGGCGACCTCCTCCAGCGTGATGTCGTCGGCCTTGAACGTTCCCCAGGACTTGACTAGGTCCGACCACGGGACACCGTCCTTGACCGGATACTCGAAATTGGCCTCCGCATAGATGCGCTGAGCCTCGTCGGAGGAGAGGTATTCCATCAGCCGCAGCGCCTTGTCCTTGTGGGGCGCGTTCTTGGCGAGCGCCATGCCGGAGATGTTGACGTGGCTGCCGCGGCCATTGGTGTTGGGAAACAGGATCTTGACCGAGGCGGCCCATTTCTTCTGCTCGGGGTTTTTATCGTCCGTCATCATGTGGCCCATGTAGTAGGTGTTGCCGATGGCGAGGCCGCACTCGCCGGCATAGACACCCTTGACCTGGGCGCGGTCGTTGCCCGCCGGCCGGCGGGCCAGGTTGTTCTTGAGACCCTTGAGCCATTGCTCGGCCTTGGCCTCGCCGTGATGAGCGATCATGGCGGCGATCAGGCCGATATTGTAGACGTGGTAGCCGGAGCGGATGCAGATCTTGCCGCGCCATTTGGGATCGGCCAGCTCCTCATAGGTGATGGCGTCCCGGGGAGCCCGCTCCTTGGAGGCGAAGACGACGCGCGCGCGCCGTGTCAGCCCGAACCAGTGGCCTTCGGGATCGCGGTATTGGGCGGGGATGTTGTCGACGATCGAAGCCGACGTCACCTCTTGGGTGACGCCCTTTTGCGCGGCGGCCGTCAGCTCGCCGACATCGGTGGTGAGCAGCAGGTCGGCCGGACTGTTGCGGCCCTCGGCCTCCATGCGCTCGATCAACCCCTTGTTGGCGAACACCACATTGGTCTCGATGCCGGTTTCCTTCTCGAAGGCCTCGAGCAACGGCTTGATCAGATAGGGCTGCCGGTAGGAATAGATGTTCACCTCGTTCGGACCGGTGCCGGGGGTGTCCGACTCGGCCCGCTCGTCCTCCCCGCCCGAGGCCGAGGTGATCAGACCCAACGCCAGGATGACCAGAATTTTAAATGGGGTTAGATGACGCGAACGCATCGCGGACATGGGACGCTCCTTGGATTGATAGCGTTCCGGTCGAGGCAGGGCAGCCGCCGCATCGGTTCGATTCGAGGATCGAGGCGCCGGCCCCGGCGACCGTTATTGACCGCGAACTAAGCGGCTACGCCATGTTGTGTCAACAGTAATCAGATTATTGAAACAGTTCTAAATTCACGATTTCGTGTTTAAAATCATTCTAAACTGAAATTACTAAATAATAATCTAAGTTTTTCTGGAAATGAATTCATTAATGTGTTTGTAAAACCGAGATTAGAGCAGCGGCCGGTGCGGTCGACCGGCCGGGATCGGGCAAGACCTTGAGAAGATTTATCGTCGGAATCACGGCCGCGGCCGCGCTCGCGGCATTGGTGCTGGGTGCGCCGCTGTTGCCGGCCGTGGCCGAGGCGGGGGCGGGCTACAAGGCGAAGATCCTGTGTTCGTCGGTGTTCGTTTCAGGACGGGAACCCGCGCGGGTGCTGGCCGAGGACTTGAGCGCCGACGGGTATCAGATGCTTGCCCTGTTTGGCTATGACATAGACCGCGCCGGCCGCAGCGTGAGCGCGTCGCTGCCGGGCCTCGCCGCTCATCGGGCGGTCTACCGGGAAGGTCTGGGCTGCACGCTGAGCCATGGCCGGCCGTTGGACCGCGCCGCCGCGCCACCAGCGCCGCCGGCGTCCCCCGTATCGCCATGGCCCGTGAATCCCGCCGGTCAGTCCGGGGAGGGCGTTGACGGCGTCGACCGCGATGCCCTGCGGGCCGCCGCCGCCGCCGCCTTCGCCGAGCCCGATCCGGCGCGCTTGAGACGCACCCGCGCGCTGGTGGTGGTCCACCGCGGACGGATCGCCACCGAGCGCTACGCCGAAGGCTTCGACGCGGCGATGCCTCTGCTCGGCTGGTCGATGACGAAAAGCACCTTCTCGCTCGTCGTCGGCGCCCTGGTCCAAAGGGGGCTGGTCGCCGTCGGTGATGATGAGCTAATGGCGCGGTGGCGCAAACCGGGAGACGGGCGCGCCGCGATCACCCTCGATGAGCTGCTGCGCGGCTCGAGCGGGCTTGCCTTCGGCGAGGACTACGACGACGAGCTGAGCGACGTGGTGACGATGCTCTTCACCGCGCCTGACGCCGCCGCCTTCGCCGCGGCGAAACCGCTTCTCCACCCGCCCGGCACCCACTGGCAGTATTCGAGCGGATCGGTCAACATCGCCGCCGGAGCGTTGCGCAAACGCCTCAAGGGGCGCATCGACTACGCCCGCCTGCCGCGCGAGCTGCCGTTCGAGCCCCTCGGCATGGAAAGCGCGGTGATGGAGACGTACGCCTCGGGCGGCTTCGTCGCCTCGTCCTTCATG
>Ga0137829_10666878_pt1 | contig 13585 bp, 14 predicted proteins | sample OV2TP2_FD_97737 | JGI IMG/M metagenome (GOLD analysis project Ga0137829, IMG submission 97737) | reverse complement strand
GGGTCGGGCAGGACGACGTCGAACGCGGAGATCCGGTCGGTGGTGACGATCAGCATGTGCGCATCGTCCACGGCGTAGATGTCCCGGACCTTGCCGCTGTTCAAAAGCGGCAGGCTCCGGATGTCGGATCGGTACAACGAAGGGGGCGTCTCAGGCATCACTCGTTCTGTCCCGGATAATTCGTGTAATTCGGAGCAATTCGGGGGACAGGATACTTAATTCCTGTATTATCCTTCTGTTCCCGCATTCCCTCTCTGAGTTAAGTATACCGTCCCCCGAATTACCCCCGTATTTTTACCATACCTTCCCGCTTTCAACCATCGGAAGGCGAGGAAACTCTTCCATCTTCCTTCATGCTGTTGTATGGTGCGCTACCTTTTATGAACAGGCAGGAATCTTCAGCACAGCATGGCGAGACCGGCGCCCACCCGCGGCATGCACCACGTCGCGTTGAACGTGAGGGATCTTGAGAAATGCGAGCAGTTCTACGTCGGATTGCTCGGCATGAAGGTCGAGTGGCGACCGGACAGGGACAATGTCTATCTCTGCTCCGGCAACGACAACCTGGCCCTGCACCGGCGTGACGGCGGCGAGGCGCCCTCCGGGCCGCAGCGGCTCGATCACATCGGGTTCATGCTGAACAGTCCAGAAGAGGTGGACGAATGGTTCGATTTCCTGAATACTCATAACGTGCCGATGAGAACCGGGCCCGAGAACCACCGCGACGGTGCGCGCAGTTTCTATTGCGAAGACCCGGAAGGTACAGTCGTACAGTTGATCTACTATCCACCTTTGAACCATCTCTAGGGGGGGTACTACGATGGCAAGCGTCGCGGAGAAAATCCAACTGCACGGGTTCAACAACCTCACCAAAAGCCTGAGTTTCAATATCTACGATGTTTGCTACGCGCACACCGAGGCTCAGAACAAGGAGTACATGGAGTACATCGACGAGGTGTACAACTCCGACCGCCTCACCAAAATCCTCAGGGACGTCGCGGGCATCATCGGCGCCAACGTCCTGAACATCGCCAAGGCCGATTACGACCCCCTCGGCGCCAGCGTCGCCCTGCTGATCTCCGAGGAAGCGCCCGCCATGAACGGCGTGACCAACGCCGAGTCGCCCGGCCCGATGCCAGCGACGGTCCTTGCCCACCTGGACAAGAGCCACCTGACGGTGCACACCTACCCCGAGAGCCACCCGGATTCCGGCATCAGCACCTTCCGCGCCGACATCGACGTCAGCACCTGCGGGATGATCTCTCCGCTCAAGGCCCTGAATTTCCTCATTCACAGCTTCGAGTCGGATATCGTCACCATCGACTACCGGGTGCGGGGATTCACGCGCGATACCAAGGGCACGAAACACTACATCGACCACAAGATCGGCTCCATCCAGAACTTCATCTCGCGGAGCACGAAGAAGCGCTACAAGATGGTTGATGTAAACATCTACGGCGAGAACATCTTCCACACCAAGATGATGTTGAAGGAGTTCGACCTCAATAACTACCTGTTCAACGTCACGGCGGAAGAACTGGAGCCCGAGCAGCGCCAGACCATCGAAGACCATCTGAAGGAGGAGATCGAGGAGATTTTCTACAGCAGGAACGCCGAGGACGAGAGCGGCCAGGTGGTGTTCAGTCTTTACAGCGCGCCTTTGCCCAGGAGTCACGCAAGGTAACCGTCCGATTGAAGACCAGCAGGTCGGGGCGCGAATCCCGCCGATCCACGCAGAAATAGCCGAGGCGCTCGAACTGGAAGCGCGCCTCCGGCGCCGCCCCGGAAAGGCCGGGCTCGACCCGGGCATCGGGAATGATCTCTACCGAATCCGGGTTCAGGCTGGACTTCCAGTCCAGCCGGTCGGGCTCGGGGACGGCGAACAGGCGGTCATAGAGCCGGACTTCCGCCCCGATCGCGGCATCTGACGCGAGCCAGTGCAGCGTACCCTTCACCTTGCGCCCGTCGGGCGCATGGCCGCCGCGCGTGGCCGGATCGTAAGTGCAGCGCAGCTCGACGATCTCACCAGTACGTTCGTCCCTCACCACCTCCTCGCAGCGGATGAAATACGCGTAGCGCAGCCGCACTTCCTTCCCCGGGGCGAGCCGGAAAAAGTTCCTTGGCGGGTTCTCCATGAAATCGCCCCGTTCGATGCAGATCTCCCGGCCAAAGGGCAGCCGGCGGCTGCCCAACTCCGGCCGGTTCGGGTGGTAGGGCGCCTCCACCTCTTCCCCGGCGCCCTCCGGGTAATTGGTAATGACGACGCGCAGCGGCCGCAGCACGCACATGACGCGGCGTGTGCTCCAGTCCAGCGCCTCGCGCACGCAGTTTTCCAGCACAGTCATGTCGATCACGGTCTCGTTTTTCGTGACGCCGATGCGCTCGCAGAAATCACGGATGGCCTCGGGCGGGTAACCGCGGCGGCGCATGCCGGCGATGGTCGGCAGGCGCGGATCGTCCCAGCCGCTCACGTAGCCGCCAGTGACGAGTTCGTTCAGGCGGCGCTTGCTCGTGACCGTGTAGTTGAGGTTGAGCCGGGCGAACTCGATCTGCTGCGGGTGGCAGGGGACGGGGAGCTGGTCCAGGAACCAGTCGTAGAGGGGACGGTGATCCTCGAATTCCAGGGTGCACAGCGAATGGGTGATGCCCTCCAGCGCATCCGAGATGCAATGCGTGTAGTCGTACATCGGGTAGATGCACCACTTGTCGCCGGTGCGGTGGTGGGGCACCTTCCGGATCCGGTAGATGGTCGGATCGCGCATGTTGATGTTCGGAGATCCCATGTCGATCCGGGCGCGCAGCACGTACTCGCCGTCCGCGAACTTGCCGGCGCGCATCTGCTCGAACAACGCCAGGTTGTCTTCGACGCTGCGGTTGCGATCCGGCGACTCGCGGCCGCGCTCCGTCAGGGTCCCGCGGTGCGCGCGGATCGCCTCGGCGCTCAGGCTGTCCACGTAGGCCTTGTTGTCGCGGATGAGCTGCACGGCGTACCCGTAGAGCTGATCAAAATAATCCGAGGCGTAATACAGGCGGTTTCCCCAGTCGAAACCCAGCCAGCGGATGTCCTCCATGATCGCCTCGGTGTATTCGACGTCCTCCTTTTCCGGGTTGGTATCGTCAAACCGCAGGTTGCACAGGCCGCCGTCATGCTCGGCGGCGATGCCGAAATTGAGACAGATGGACTTGGCGTGGCCGACGTGCAGGTAGCCATTGGGCTCCGGGGGGAAGCGGGTGTGCACCCGGCCCGCGTTCCTGTTCTGCTTCAAATCCTCCCGAATGATATTCCGGATGAAATTCGGCGCCGGTTTTCTCTCTGGTTCATTCATGACTTCTGATCGTACCGCCACGGGTGTGAACGGATCATTTCAATATTGATACAGTGAAAGGCCGGAGGGGTGTGTCCGGTCAGCGCAGCCCGCGTGCAAGCTTTGGCAGGTCTCCCGCGCGCCCCATGGCATATCGCATCATGGCGTGCTTCAGGGGCCGGGCCGCGTCAACCGCCTCGAGCCCCAGGTTCCGGAGATAGTTTAGCGTCTGCGATTTGCTCTCGAAAAGGTATTTCAATCCCTGCAGCGCCCTCAGCATGAGGGCGTTTTCGCCGCGGCGCCAGCGTTCATAGCGGCGCAGCACCCTGTGCGCGCCGATATTCCGCTGTCTCGCCCGCGCCGCGGCGATCACCTCTGCGAGCGCCGCGGCATCGAGAAGCCCCTGGTTCGCACCCTGCCCGGCGAGCGGATGCAGGGTATGCGCGGCATCGCCGATCAGGGCAAGGCGCGCGGCGCAGTACTGCCGTGCCTGGGCATGCTGCAGCGGGAAGGCGGAACGCGGTCCGCTCGCCAGGATGGCGCCGAGGGTGTAATCGAACGCCTGCGCGAGTTCCCGGTTGAACTGCGCTTCGTCCGCCCGCAGGAGATCCGCGGCACGCGCCGGCGAGGTGGACCAGACCACCCCGCACTGGTTCGGACCGGCCATGGGCAGGAACGCCAGCGGGCCATCCTCGAGAAACCGTTGGCGTGCGATCTCGCCGTGGGGGCGTTCCGACTCAACGCGGCAGGCAACGGCCTGCTGGTGATAATCGTGCACCGGTGCTTCGATGCCGGCGAGCGCGCGCAGCTTCGAGCGCGCGCCCTCCGCGGCTACCACGAGCACCGCCTCGAGACGGCGGCCGCCGGCGAGCGTGAGACTTACCCGATCTTCTTCGGCGAGCACCGCATCGACCGTTGCCGGGCGGTGCCAGGTCACGAGGTTCTCCACGGCCCGTTCAAGCGCTTCTTCGAGCGCCGCCTGGTCCACGATATAACCGAGCGCAGGCTCGCACAGTTCGGCGCTGTCGAACCGGATCTCGCCGAAGCCCTTTTCCTCCCAGACGTGCATGCCGCGGAAATGGCCGATGTGATCGACCGGCAGCCTGTCCCAGGCGCCCGCCGCCCGCAGGATATTGACAGATCCCGGGGTGATGGCGAGGACCCGGGGATCCCGGCGGCGGGTTTCTTCGGCGCCGCTTCGGTCCCGCTCCTCGACGATCAGGCAGCGAATGCCCTGCCGCGCCAGCAAGCCAGCGAAGGTGCAGCCCACGAGGCCGCCGCCGGCGATGATGACGTCTGCATCCAGTGGGCCTGCCGGGCTCACAACGGCACACCCCGCACCAGGGCCGGCTGGCGGCCGGAAAGACCGGTGGCCCGGCGCAGAAACGATCGCTTGAACCACGGGGTGAGATCCGTGGCCAGCATGAGGGCATCGCGCAGCAGGACCTTGTGGGGCAGGTCGCTGTAGAACAGGGTCGCGAGGCTGTCCGTGAACCGGAGAACGCGATGCTGATCGGCCCGCCGGGATGCAAGGTAAGTGTCAAGTCGCTGGCACTCGCCGGGGTCGACACCTTCCCGCAATGCCGGGACGAGGCATTCGGCGAGCCCCGCCACGTCGCGCAGGCCGAGATTGAATCCCTGCGCGGCATTGGGATGCAGCGTGTGCGCCGCATTGCCTAGGAGTACTACCCGCCCGCCGACTTGCGTCCGGGCCGCGATCATGCGCAGTTCATAGGCCCGGCGCATTCCGACCCGCAGAAACCGGCCGAGCCGATAGCCAAACCGGTCCTGCAGGCAGGCGAGGAACGCCTCCTCGTTGAGGGCAAGCGTCTGCTCCGCCTCGGCAGAGGGCACCGTGTACACCAGCGCGCAGCGCTGCAATGTAAGAGGCAGCAGGGCCACCGGGCCGGTGGCCGTGAACCGTTCGTAGGCCGTGTCGTTGTGCGGGCGCGCCGGTGTGACGTTCGAGACGATGGCTGTCTGGCCGTAATCCTTTTCCTTCGCCGTGATACCGAGCAGCCGCCGCACGCTTGAGTTCGCGCCGTCAGCGCCGACGAGCAGGCGCGAGCTCAGGGTTTTCGCCCCGCCGCCGGTGCTGATCATGGTTTCTACGGAGTCCGACCCCACCCGGATGCCGGTCACTTCGGCCGGGCAGTGAAGGTCGATCGCCGGCGCGGCCTGCAGGCGATCGATCAGCACCTTTCCGATCGCCCGGGCGATCACCACGAAACCGAGGGCCGGCAGATCGAGCTCGGCAGCATCGAGTCGCACGAAGCCGAAGTGGCCGCGGTCGGAGACATGCACGCGCCGGATCGGACTGGCGTTGCTGGCGAGATCCGCCCACAGGCCAAGCCCTTCGAGGATCCGCTGCGACGAAAGCGCCAGCGCGAGCCCGCGGTCATCGTAGCTCGGCTGGTGCTCGGCCTGCAGGGGCGTGGCCTCGACCACGGCGATCCGGCGACCGGTGCCGGCCAGCGCGCAGGCCAGGCTCGCCCCCGCCAGCCCGCCGCCGGCGATGACTACTTCGACCTCAGGCGTCGCTGTCACGGCCGACCAGGGCCTCGATCTCGTCCGTCCGCTTGGGTGCGTCCCGGGTCAGCACCTCGTGGCCGGTTTCGGTCACGAGGACGTCGTCTTCAATGCGGACGCCGATGTTCCACCATTTCTTCGCGAGCCCCCGGGTGCCCGCCGCAAGATACAGGCCGGGTTCCACCGTGAGCACCATGCCGGGGGCAAACGTGCGCCACTCCCCCTCGACCTTGTAATCGCCGACGTCGTGCACGTCCATGCCGAGCCAGTGGCCGGTGCGGTGCATGTAGTATTTCGCGTAGCTCTTGTCCTTGATGCGGTCCCGCACCCGGCCCTTCAGGATGCCGAGATCGATCAGCCCCTTCGTGATCTCCCGGATGGCTGCTTCATGCGGCTCGTTCCAGTGATTGCCGGGGCGGACCTTCCGGATCGCCGCAAGTTGCGCCTTAAGCACGATGTCGTAAACGGCGCGCTGCGTCTTCGTGAATCTGCCGTTGACCGGGAACGTGCGGGAAATGTCGCTCGCATAGCAGTCGTATTCGGATCCGGCGTCGATGAGCAGGATGTCGCCGTCCACGAGTTTCCGGCTGTTTTCCGTGTAATGCAGGATGCAACTGTTCTCGCCGCTGCCGACGATCGGCGGATAGGCGGGATGGCGGGCGCCGTGCTGCATGAAGGTGTAGCGGATCTCCGCCTCGATCTGGTATTCCATGAGGCCGGGACGGCAGATCTGCATTGCCCGCCGGTGCGCCGCGGCCGAGATGCCCGCCGCCCGGCGCATGGCGGCGATCTCGTGGCGGCTTTTGTACAGGCGCATCTCGTGCAGGAAATGATCCAGCGAGATGAATTCATCCGGCGCATTGATGCCCGTGCGGACGCGCTTGCGGACCTGGTTGACCCAGCCCAGCACGCGCTGGTCGAAGGCGGTGTCACAGCCCATGTTGTAGAAAATACGCTCCCGGTCTTCCAGAAGCCCCGGCACGATCTCGTCGAGATCAGTGATGGGGAAGGCGTCGTCCGCGCCGTATATCGCGATGGCGCCTTCCAGCCCGGCGCGGCGGCCGCTCCAGGTTTCCATGGCCGGATCCTTCTCGCGGCAGAACAGGATGTATTCGCCGTGGTCGCGATCGGGGATCAGCACCGCCACGGCCTCGGGTTCCGGGAAACCGGTCAGGTAATAAAAGTCGCTGTCGGGCCGGTAGGGATATTCCACGTCACGGTTGCGGAGGCGCGCCGGTGCGGTCGGGATGATCGCGATGCCCTGTTCCCCCATCATGTCCATCAGCTTTTTCTGGCGGCGGGGAAATTCCTTGCTATCCATCAGTGCAATACCTTCGGTCCGTCCGACGCCACCGGCAGGCCGGCCAGTTCGTCGTGGATCAGGATCACGCCCATGCGTACGTATTCTGTGAGCTCAAAGAAGGCCGCCTCCGCTTCCTCGCCGGTGCCGACCATGGCATCGGTATCCAGGCGGCAGATTTGGTACAGATCTTCGATCACCTCCCCGCTTTCTCCGGTGATCGTGCCATCATCGAGGATCCCGGCCATGCCCAGGCCGCTCAAAAAACCCTGGCACCATTCGGTGAGGGCGATGCCGCGGTCCATGAGGGGGCAATCGTCATCCGGCAGCAGCAGTTGCAACCGCAAATCGGGGGAACGGATCTGGACCCGGATAGCCGAGGCGAGTTCCGCGATCCGCCGGCAGCAGGCGCCGGCGATCGGATCATTTTCCGCTTCCGCCAGCAGGAACTTGCGGAAGAATTCCTCGCCGGGCTGGCTCCCCGTGCAGATATATCCGCAGAGAAAACCGTGGCATTCCGCCGCGCGGCTTCCCGCCCGTGCCGCCACCAGTAACCTGTCCAGCTCTTCAAATTCGATCATAAAGGCACCTTATCGCGTGAGGGGGACATCCCCGTAGTTTCGCCATTTCATTATATTGCAGGACAGCAAACCGGTCGTCCTCGCGCCGGTAAAGCCCTTGACCAATCAATGCCTTGACCCCTACAGGTGGCGGCTCTATATTGGCCTGCACAATATATTTAACGGCGTGCGCTGTCTATTGGCCGGGCCAGGCGTGCTGGAACTGTACCATGACAGAAAAAAACCCTGACACCATCGATCTTGCGGCGCTGGAGGCGCGGGTTGACGACCTGATCAGGACGATCAACCAGTTGAAGACCGAAAACTCGGCCCTGCGCAACCAGCAGGAAAATCTCGTCAACGAACGCGCCCTGCTGATCGAGAAGACGGAACAGGCGAGGAGCCGGATTGAATCCATGATCTCCCGCTTGCGGGCCATGGAAACCAGGTCGTGAGCAGCAACAGCAAGCCCGTCAGCGTCACCATACTCGACAAGGAGTACCTGATATCCTGCGCGGAGGAGGAGCGGGATTTGCTGCACCGCGCCGCGGAAGTGCTCAATCACAAAATGCGCGAGCTCAAGCAGTCCGGCAAGGTAATCGGCACGGAACGGATCGCCGTGATGGCTGCCCTGCACCTTGCCCATGAACTTCTACAATACAAACAGGAAAACGAAAGCTATACTTCAGAGGTAGACAGTCTCGTCCGCCGCCTGCAGAACAAGATTGACGACGCCCTCGTCAGGGGCAGGCAGATGGAGATGCAGTAGGCAACGGAATTCATAATACGGCGTTTGCGCCTGCCGTATTATGAATTCCAGATATGGGTATCTTCTGCAGTGTTCGTGCCCAGGGGTGTAGTAAACTTGAGCCTATCTTGCACTGCATGGGGAACTGAACCGCGTTGTTGTTGTGCATGTCCTTGCAGGAAAGCCTGATACAACGCCTGCTGTTCCCACTTGGACTTATGGTTCAAGTTCAAGCCCTGCAACGCCACTGTGGTTGATACCCTCTTTTTTGCTTCCCGATCCAGCCGTTTCATTCTTCGATCCTCGTGATTGGTGGCGGGTGACTTGCCGCCCGTTATCTGGTTCACACGATTCGTATCTCGAAAACCCTGCATTCACCCTGTACCGGATACCAGATACACGTACAACCATGAGCCGCCAGCCACGGGCCACCTGAAGATCCATGAACTACTGGTTGATGAAATCCGATCCCGGCGATTTCAGCATTGACGATCTCGAAAGCCGCCGCGGGCAGACCGCGCCCTGGGATGGCGTGCGCAACTACCAGGCACGCAACATGTTGCGCGACGAGATGAAAATCGGCGACCTCGCCTTCTTTTACAATTCAAGCTGCGAAGTCCCGGGCATCGCGGGGATCATGGAGATCGTGAAAGAAGGCTATCCCGATCCCACCGCCTTCGACCCGGAAGAAGAACACTACGATCCGAAAAACGATCCGGACAAACCCACCTGGTATCTCGTGGACGTGAAACTCAGGCGCAGGCTGAAGCGCGTGATCCCGCTCACCGAACTGAAGAGGCACAAACCGCTGGCAAACATGAAAGTCCTGCAAAAGGGCAACCGCCTGTCGGTGATGCCGGTCACCCGTCAGGAATGGCATTACATCCTCAAAAACTGGAAATGAATGAATTCCGGGGACAGGGATCCGACCCGTATCTGTAATTTTTACAACCCTGGAAAATCACTGTCTGTAATTTTGACTATAGTAGAAAATACCAGTATGCTCGCTCCATGGCTATTGCTGCCCGCTATCTCGCCTCCCAGGTCCAGCACGATCTGGCGCGCAAGATGGTGTTTGTTGCCGGCCCCCGCCAGGTCGGCAAGACGACGCTCGCCCTGAGTTTGCCGGGTGCCGGCAACGGTTACCTCAACTGGGACGTCGCCGAGCACCGGGAGCGTATCCTCCGGCGCGAATTACCCGACGCCCGCCTCTGGGTCTTCGACGAGATCCATAAATACCGGCAGTGGCGCAATTATCTGAAGGGCCTGTATGACGGGCGGAGGCGTTCCCAGCAGATTCTGGTCACCGGCAGCGGGCGCCTTGATCTTTACCGGTTCGGCGGCGACTCGCTCCAGGGCCGTTATCACCTGCTGCGGCTGCATCCCTTTTCGGCGGCGGAGCTCGGGATTGACGCGGGCAGGGGGCTGCACGACCTGCTCAGCCTGGGCGGGTTCCCCGAACCCTGGCTCACCGGCAGTGAAACCGAGGCCAGGCGCTGGTCACGTGAATACCGCACGCGATTGATACGTGAAGAGGTTGCCACCCTGGAACGCATCCAGGACCTGGGGCACCTCGAGCTGATGATCCTGCAACTGCCGGAACTGGTAGGATCACCGCTTTCCACCAATGCGCTCCGTGAGGATCTGCAAATCAGCCACAAGACCGCGTCCTCATGGCTCGATGTACTGGAACGTTTGTATGCCATCTTCAGGCTGTCGCCATTCGGTTCGCCACGCATCCGGGCCGTCAGGAAAGAACGGAAGCACTACCACTTCGACTGGACGCAGGTACCGGAAGAGGCGGCCCGCTTCGAGAATCTCGTGGCCTGCCACCTTCTGAAATGGCTGCACTTCCGCCAGGACACGGAAGGGCTGGACCTGGAACTGAGATACTTCCGCGATACCGATGGCCGTGAGGTGGATTTTGTCATTGTGGAACGGCGTCAGCCCAAACTGATAGTTGAGTGCAAGTGGTCAAACACCGGGCTGGACAAAAATCTCCGTTATCTCAAAGGCAAATTTCCCGCGGCCGAAGCGTGGCAGATCTCGGCCATCGGCCAAAAGGATTTCGTGAGCGGGGAAGGCATCCGCGTCGCTCCGGCGATCAAATTGCTTGCCGACCTGATATAACCGGAAATACCGGTAACCCCGTACCTCCAAGGTCTTGGAATTCGGGGAGCCGGAATTCGCCGGTCAGCTCAGAAACATGGCGTAGGCGGGATTGTCCGTCTCTTCCCAGTATTGCATCCCGAGGCCGTCCAGGAATTTCTGGAATTCCGGCCGGTCCTCCGGTTTCACCTGTATCCCCATCAATACCCGCCCGTAAGCGGCGCCGTGATTGCGGTAATGAAACAGGCTGATATTCCAGCGCTCGCCCATTTCGGTGAGAAAGTGCAGCAGCGCGCCGGTGCGCTCCGGAAATTCAAAACGGTACAGGAGTTCATTTTTCGCCTGCGGTGCATGGCCGCCGACCATGTAGCGGATGTGCATCTTGGCAACTTCATCGTTGCTCAGGTCGATCACCTTGTAGCCCTTTTCCGTCAGGTGCTCAATCAGCGCATTCTTTTCCTCGATGCCGTGCCTGAGCTGCACGCCGGCGAAGACGTGCGCGTCCTTGTGATCGGCGTAGCGGTAATTGAACTCGGTGATGAGGCGCGGGCCGAGATCATGACAGAAGGCGCGGAAGCTGCCCGGCCGCTCGGGGATGGTGGTGGCGATCAGCGCCTCGCGGTGTTCGCCCAGCGCCGAGAGTTCGGCGATGTGGCGCAGCCGGTCGAAATTCACGTTGGCGCCGCTGAAAACGGCGACGAGTTCGCGGCCTTTGATCTTCTCGCGCGTCACGTACTGCTTGAGCCCGGCGAGCGCCAGGGCGCCGGCGGGCTCCGGGATCGAGCGGGTGTCTTCAAAGATGTCCTTAACCGCCGCGCAGATCTCGTCATTCGTCACGAGCAGAATTTCATCCACGGTTTCCCGAACGATTCGGAAGGGTTCATCCCCTGCCCGCCTGACCGCCGCCCCGTCGGCGAAGATCCCGATACGGTCGAGCGTTACCGGCTTGCCGGCTTTGAGCGCGTGGTGCATGCACGGCGCCTCGTCGGGCTCGACGCCGATGACATGGATCGCCGGATTCCGTGACCGTGCATAGGCGGCAATGCCGGCGATCAGTCCGCCCCCGCCGACGGGCACGAAAATGATGTCGACAGGCCCCGGATGCTGCTCCAGTATCTCGACCCCGACCGTCGCCTGCCCGGCGATGACCACCGGATGATCGTACGGCGGAATGAATATCATGTTCTTCCGGGCGGCGAGCTCGAGGGCATGATCCCTCGCCTCGTCATAGGTATTGCCGTGCAGTACCACCTTCGGACCAAGGCGCTTGACAGAAGTGATCTTGATGTCCGGCGTGGTCTTCGGCATGACGATGGTGGCGTTGATGCCGAGCTTCAGTGCGGACAGCGCGACGCCCTGCGCGTGGTTTCCGGCTGAAGCGGCGATCACTCCCCGGTTGCGCTCCTGTTCCGGGAGTGTCGCCATGAGGTTGTAGGCACCGCGCAGCTTGTAGGAGAACACCGGCTGCTGGTCCTCGCGCTTGAGCCAGATATTGTTCTCGTAGCGGCGCGACAGCTCCGGCGCGTAATCCAGGGACGTCTTCCTCGCCACGTCGTACACGCGGCTGCACGCGTCGGCAATCAGTTTCTTGTATTCATCAAACATGCGTATAAGATAACATTTAAGTTTCCCGCGAGACATTACCGGCCAGGGGCCGGGCCGTGACACAGGAAGAAAAGAAACAAAAAGCCGCCGAAGCCGCACTCCGGTTTGTTACGGATGACGGCGTTATCGGCGTCGGGACGGGCAGCACGGTCCGGTATTTCATCGACCGGCTCGCAACCATCAAACACAGGATCGAGGGCGCCATTGCCAGTTCCGCGGCCACCGAGGAGCTGCTGCGCCGCCAGCACATTCCGGTGGTGCCGCTGAACAGCGTCATCGAGGTGCCGGTGTATATCGACAGTGCCGACGAGGCCACGCGGCACCGACACCTTATCAAGGGCGGCGGCGGCGCGCTGACGCGGGAAAAGATTGTGGCCGGCGCGAGCCGCAAATTCGTCTGCATCATCGATGATTCAAAGCTCGTGGATGTCCTGGGGCGGTTTCCCTTGCCGGTCGAGGTCATCCCGATGGCGCAGAGTTACGTCGGGCGCCAGCTCGCAAAGCTGGGTGGCCAGCCGGTGCTGCGACAGGGATTCATCACCGACAACGGCAACATCATCCTCGATGTTCACAATCTCTCCATCCGGGATCCCGCGGAACTCGAGACACGGCTGAATAACATCGCCGGCGTGGTCTGTAACGGCATTTTTGCGCATCGTCCGGCGGACGTATTGCTGGTCGCCGACAGCGCGGAGGTGAGGACAATACAGTGACGACGCCGGCCAAACCGACAGCCGCCGGTAACCGCACACAATATATGAATTACGACTGTGATCGCCCCGTTTCCGACATTGCCACTGCAGCCGGGAGCCGGAAGCGCCGGGCACATTCATGATTGGGTTGCTGCAACGCGTCTCCGGCGCCTCCGTTGCAGTCAACCGTAAAATCATCGCCCGCATCGACACCGGCCTGCTGGTCTTCGTCGGCGTGGAGAAGGACGACTCCGGGTCACAGGCCGACCGCCTGCTGGAGAGACTCCTCGGTTATCGCGTCTTTCCCGACGCGGCGGGCCGCATGAACCTGTGCCTGACCGATATCGGCGGCGGCCTCCTGCTCGTCCCGCAATTCACCCTGCCAGCCGACACCCGCAAGGGCATGCGGCCGAGCTTCAGTTCAGCCGCCCCGCCGGAGAAAGGCCGGCAGCTCTTCGAGTATCTCCTGGACCAGGCGCGGGAACGTTATGCCCGGGTGGAGGCCGGAGAATTTGGTGCCGACATGAAGGTCACGCTGACAAACGACGGCCCGGTGACGTTCTGGCTGCAAATAAAAAGCAGTGACAAGTCACAAGTGAAAAGTTAAAAGTTCAAGGTTCAAAGTTAGTTGGGGCCTGTCTCAACATAAACTACCCTCCCCTTCCTTTTTTCTTTCAACTTTTTACTTTCAACATTCAACTTTTATACTGTCGCCAGTCATTTCTCATTTATTTACC
>Ga0137829_12604408_pt1 | contig 13591 bp, 14 predicted proteins | sample OV2TP2_FD_97737 | JGI IMG/M metagenome (GOLD analysis project Ga0137829, IMG submission 97737) | reverse complement strand
ACCAGCGCCAAAAAGATCGTGGAAAACGCCGTAACGATTAGCTGATTTCACGATGATGACTGGTTGAGCCAGTCAGAATCAAGCCGCCCTCAGGGGCGGCTTTTTTTGTCTTCGATTTTCTTTCGGCAGGCGGATTCCTGCCTCGCCAGGTATTATTTTCTTGCACCCTTTAATGCATCTCTGACACGTTTCAACAATGTATCACTTGCCTTGTAGTTGCGGTTTTCAATGCGGCTGATATAGCCCTGCGTAACACCAAGGCGCTTGGCAAGTTTGGCCTGGTTCAACCCGGCTTCAATACGCATGACTCGCACAGGATTTTTTATGTAGTCATTTAACATGAAAGGAACAAATTCATCATCGCCTGGCATACGCTTTCCTTTGTTACCGGTGAGAGCCATGTAATCGTCGTACGGCAGGACTACGAAAGCAGGCTTGCCTTTGTTGAAGATGATCTGTGCCTTTGAGTTCATTTATAAACCTCTTTTCGGTGTCCAATCCGGATAATTTGGATAGTGTGAATAATATCGTTCCGGTTAAATTTCACTCGGTAGTTACCCACCCGGAGCCGATACTGCGCTTCTGGATCACTTGTAAGAAGTTTGATATCTAGTGCCGGGTTGCGTGGATTAATGCCTAACCTGAAAATATGTTCCGCTATGCGTTCCTGCACGAAAACCGGCAATTGCTTCAATTGCCGTTGCGCTTTCCTTGCGATCTCAATCCGGTACATAGCTTACAGGTAATAATATTACATTTTATTATCTAATTCAAATATAAAAAGGCACTGAAGTGATTTAATTTCAACCCGTTCAATATTTTTATGGTTTCCTTGGGCTTTTCCTGTTAGACATTGTGTAAATCAATCCGAAGCCTTCAGGGCCTCCGGAGAATTACCCTAACATTAAATCAAACCGGCACGATTTAATTATGCGCCTTGTAGGCAAGGAGCTTGTTGCTGTTCATCATGGGCAGGATGATCAGATCCCTCTCCGGAATGACCGCGTGATCGGCCATGCCCTGTTCAAGCGTAAGCAGCTCGTCCACCTTTCCGGATTTCTCGATGTGCAGCAATTTCCCCGCCATCCAGTCCGTGACGTAATAATCGCCGTCGAGATCGGCCTCAACGCCGTCCAGGTTGCCGACCGGTGATCCGTCGCCGATGCTTTTAATCGATTTGTCGCCGATCGAAATGGACTTGAGATGGCCGGCCTTCTCGGTGGCAAAACCTTCCTTCCTTACCCCCCAGGCGCCGAGTATCAGCCGGTCGCCCTGCACCAGCAGGCCGTTGGGCGATTCGAGTTCCGGCGATTCGAGCCAGAGACTGAACTCGCCTCCGCTCAGCCGGTGTATGCGGTCCATCATCATGTCAGAGACGTAGATGCTCCCGTCCGGGGCCGCCGCCACGTCGTTGAGAAATTTCGCGTCGGCGACCTCGTATCTGTTGGTTATCATCGCCGTCGGGATGTCGATCTCGACCAGGGCGTCGATATCCGCCGTGTAGAGCTTGTTGCCGTGGATGGCGAGGCCTTTCGGTGCATTGAGGCCGGCGACCCACTTCAGTTCGAGGATCTCGCCGTCGAGCGAAACCCGGGAGATGAACCCGTTGCCGTCCTTCTCGACGGCGGAACCGTTGACGTTGGATACGTACAGGACATCGGCATTCTTGTCATGGACAACGGATTCGGGGTTACTGAATCCGCCGATCTCCCAGAACTTTTTCAGGTTCTCCGCATGGGCGATCACCTGGACCGCTACGGTGAAGGCAAGAACAAACGCCATCATGAAGTTGAATGAACGGTGTTTCACTTTTATGCTCCGTTGGTTTGTTGAAATAATTCTTTCAGTTTCTGCCCGGGGTCCGGCGCGCCCATCAGCGACTCGCCGATCAGGAACGCGTTGACCCCGTACCGGCGCAGGAGGCTTACGTCCCCCGCATTGTTTATGCCGCTTTCCGAAACGACGATGCGATCGAACAGGACGTCCGTCATCAGCCCGATGGTGGTGTCCAGCTTCGTTTCGAAGGTGCGCAGATCGCGGTTGTTGATGCCGATGAGCGGGGTGCGCAGCATCAACCCGCGTTCCAGTTCCTCCCGGTCATGCACTTCGACCAGCACGTCCATGTCCAGTTCGGCCGCGAGCCCCGCCAGCTCCCGCAGTCGGCCGTCTGGTAATGCGGCGGCGATCAGCAGGATGCAGTCCGCGCCGATCACCCTGGACTCGTAAAGCTGGTAGGGATCGATCATGAAATCCTTGCGCAGTACCGGAAGTGTACAGGCATCGCGGGCGTCCTGCAGGTCCTCGTCCGAGCCCTGGAAGAAATCGATATCGGTCAGGACGGACAGGCAGGTGGCCCCGGCGCCTTCATACTGCCTGGCGATCTCCGCCGGATCGACGTGGCGGCGAATGACCCCGCGGCTGGGCGAGGCCTTCTTGATCTCGGCGATCACCGCCGGCCGGCCACTATCCACGCGCTTGCGGATGGCCTGCACGAAGCCGCGGGGCGGGGGACTGTCCGGAACCCTGGCCTCGAGATCAGCCAGCGGCCGCCGCGCGCTCCGCTCGGAGACTTCCTCTCTTTTGCGTGCGAGTATTTTTTTCAGGATATCGGGTGTGTCAGGCATGTTCGTTGTGCGGGCCGCCTGGTGAACCAGGCCGCAGGATCAGAAGCCATTGGTCAGTTCAACCAGTTGCGCAAGCCTGGCGCGCGCCGCACCGCTCTCGATCGCACGACTGGACAGCATGACGCCGGCTTCGAGATTTTCGGCCACGCCCGCCGTGTAAACGGCGGCCCCGGCGTTCAGGATGACGATATCCCTGGCCGCGCTGTCCCTGTTGTCGAGTACGCTGTACATGAGTTTGAGACTGTCATTCGTGTCCTGAACCGCGAGATCCGGTTTCGCCGCGCGCCGGAGGCCGAACTGTTCCGGGGTGATCGAGTAATCCTTCAGTTCACCGTCCTGGAGTTCCGTGATCCTCGTAGGGGCGGAGACGCTGATCTCGTCCATGCCGTCCTCCGAGTGGACGACGATCACGTGCGTGGAGCCCAGTTTCTGCAGCACCCTCGCGAGTTTTCCCCGCCAGGCGTCGCTGTATACCCCTACCACCTGGTTCGGCGCGCCGGCCGGGTTGGTCAGCGGCCCCAGGATATTGAACAGGGTGCGAACCCCGAGCTCCCGCCGCGGGCCGAGGGCGTGTTTCATGGCGCCGTGGTGCAGCGGGGCGAACATGAAACCGAGGCCGATCGTATCGATGCAGCGGGCGATCTGCTCCGGTGCGAGATCCAGCTTGACCCCTGCCGCCTCCAGCACGTCGGCGCTGCCGGATTTGCCGGAAACCGAGCGGTTGCCGTGTTTGGCAACGCGCGCGCCCGCCGCCGCCGCGACGAGGGCCGCGGTGGTCGAGATATTGAAGGTGTTCGCGCCATCGCCGCCGGTGCCGCAGGTATCCACGAGATGATCCTTGCCGACCTCGACCCGCACCGCGAGATCGCGCATGACCTCCGCCGCGGCGGCGATCTCCTCGACCGTTTCCTCCTTCATGCGCAGGGCGACGAGGAAACCCGCGATCTGCACCGGCGTGCATTCGCCCGTCATGACGGCGCGCATTACGGCGCGCATGCTTTCCCCGTCGAGGTCGCGGCGGTCGATGACCTGCTGGATGGCGGCCTGGATGTTCATCTCTTCGTTGACGCCTGCAAACCGCGGTCAGGCGTGCTCCATCTGCAGGAAATTTTTAAGCAGTTCATGCCCGTAGGCGGTCAGGATCGATTCCGGGTGAAACTGCACGCCCGAAACCGGGTAGCGTTTGTGCCTTACCCCCATGATCTCGTCCATTTCACCGTCGGGGTTTTCGGTCCAGCCCGTGATCGCCAGGCAATCCGGCAGAGTCTCCTTTTCGATCACCAGCGAGTGGTAGCGGGTGGCGGTAAACGGGCTGTCAATTCCCCTGAACACGTCGGTATTGTTGTGGTGAATTTCGGAGGTTTTGCCGTGCATGATCCTGTTCGCGTGGACAACGCGCCCGCCGAAGGCCTGGCCGATGCTCTGGTGGCCGAGGCAGACGCCGAGGATGGGGATCCTGCCCCTGAAATGATGGATGACGTCGATGGAGATGCCGGCCTCGTTGGGGGTGCAGGGTCCGGGGGAAATGACGATATAGTCCGGCGCCAGGGTCTCGATGCCGTCAAGGCTGATCTGATCGTTTCGATACACGCGCACGTCCTCGCCAAGCTCGCCGAAGTACTGCACGAGGTTGTAGGTAAAGGAATCGTAATTGTCGATCATGAGCAGCATGCGGTCTGTATCCTGTCGAATTTTAAATTGTGACCCAAGACGCCTGGTGTTTGGATGTCGCACCACCACGTTCCGTTTCCGGCGGTGGCAGCGGCCAAACACGGATTGCCCTTGATCCGAAGGCCGGCGTAAAAGCCCTAGAATAGCCGATTTGGCCGGTTCCCGCTTTCCCCATTCCTGTACGGCTCGATACCTGAGCGGATTCCCGCCTTCACCCTGATTGCCGACGCTTGGGCGGGTCTGAACCCGCCCCGGGCGGTTGGAGGTCGAGGGCGCGGTAAATTGCGCTCCTTAAAGCGGTGGGAAGGTAAGGTTTCGACAGCCAGAAATCATTCGGGTGGTCGCTGCCGTGGCGATCGGCCGCCGCCCTCGGCGCAAAACCGGAGGCGAACAGCACCCGCAGATCAGGCCGCCGTTCGCGCAGCCTGTTGGCCAGTTCATCGCCGGTCATTCCACCAGGCATGAACAGGTCCGTAAACAGCAGGTCAACGTCCGGGTGTTGTGCCAGGAGTTCCAGGGCCTCGGGGCCATTTCCGGCCGCCAGCAACCTGAACCCCATATCGGTTATCTGCGTGGCCGCCATCTCTCGGATGGCGGCATCGTTCTCAACCAGGAGGATGGTTCTGGCGGGGACGGCGGTGGCGTTGTCCGGGATTGTCTCCAGTCGCACGATCGCGGTGCCGCCGGGCGGCATGTCCCTGGGAAGATAGAGCTTGATGCTCGTACCCTGACCTTCTTCAGAGTAAATTTCGAGATATCCTCCCGACTGCTTCACAAACCCGTAGATCATGCTCAGGCCGAGCCCCGTGCCCTTGCCTTCTTCCTTCGTGGTGAAAAACGGCTCAAAGATATGCTGTTTGATCTCGCTGCTCATGCCCTGGCCGGTGTCGGTCACCGAGAGCATGACATAGTCCCCCGGTTGCACGTAATCGTGCCGCGCCCGGTAGGATTCCCCCAGCGTCACGTTTCCGGTTTCGATGGTGAGCCGGCCCCCTTCCGGCATCGCATCGCGGGCATTGACGGCGAGGTTCAACAGCGCGTTCTCCAGAAGGTTCCAGTCGGCCTTGACCGGCCATAACCCCGCCTCCGGCGAGATGATCACCTTCATATTCTCGCCGAGCGTCCGCTGCAGCATCTCGCCCATTCCCGAAATGAGTTCATTGATGTCGATGATCCTGGCTTCCAGGTGCCGGCTGCGCGAGAAGCTCAGAAGCCTGCGCGCCAGGCCGGCGGCGCCTTCGGTGGCCGACACCGCCATCCTGATCATGCCCGCTACCGCGGTATCGCTGTCCCCCAGCTTCCTCTGCAGGAGCTGCAGGTTGCCCAGGATCACCGTCAGCCGGTTGTTGAAATCGTGCGCAATGCCGCTTGCCAACCGGCCCACCGTATCTATTTTCTGCGATTGCAATAGCGTTTCCTCCAGGCGCCGGGTCGCGGTGATGTCGGTCCATGACCCCACTACCTCCGTGGTTTGCCCGTTTTCGTCCCGGACCACACGGAAGTTATCGCTGATCAGGAGATATTCGCCGTTTTTCCTGCGGAACCGGTATTCTACCGTTCCCGCTCCCTGCTCAATCTGGCGATCTATTTCCTCGCCGGCCCGCCGCACATCCTCGGGGTGCACGCAGGAGGCCCAGAAGCCCGGGTCATCGATCATCTCGGGGGAGGCATATCCCAGGATTTCACGCAGATTTTCGCTGGCGTAGGTAAACGACCGTTTACCGTTCCCGGCCATGGCGTAAATGATGGAGGGGCTTGACGATACCAGGTGGCGGAGGCGCGTCTGCGCCTTCGCGATTTCCCGGTTCGACAGGTCATGCAGAAAGGTATGGAAAAGGAAAAACCATAATACCGGCAGCAGGAAACCGGAAAAATCCGACACGACGTCGAATGAGGCGGGCATGATCGACCATTCCATGATGCCGATGGCGTGGTTGGCCACCATCACCAGAAGCAGGGCCATGAACACGAAATGAACTTCCCTGCCGAGCGCCCTGCGCCCGGAAACCAGCAAGAGGCCGGCGGCGCCGGACGCGGCCAGCAAACCGCAGAGTTCGATCAGCGCCGTCAGGGTCATAAGGTAAACCTTTTGCCGGCAGCGGATATTTTCCGGCACCACGCGAGCAGGAACACCGAGCCGGCGGCAATGGAAAGATGTTCGAGAACATTGAGTGCATCGTGCCAGAGCAGGGATTCGGCGACGGTAAACAGCCATCCGGCCAGGAACGCGGAATAACCGATCAGGAGAATGTTAATGTGCGGAAGATCATTTAATTCTTTCCGCCGCCACAGGATAAAGGCGAGGACGGCCACGCCGAGGAGGAGCGTGATTATTTCCCTTTCTTCGAACATGGAAATATTTTTTCAGACGGAAAAACGCGGGCCCGGCGCCGATCAGGCGCGCATGATACGCCAGGAGTGTTACCAGGCATGCAATACCGGTTTCCGGCGACAGCCGCCATATCCTGATTGTTCATGTGTATCGTACCGCAGGTTGTTTTGCAGGATCATAGAGGATGAAGGCGAACCCCGTTATAGGGAAATTCCTATCCCCGTAAGGGAAAGTAGGCATTTCATGGCAGGGAAATTTCCAAAGGGCGCCTGCCGTTATTGATGCAGGCGGCCATGAAGCGCATGACCGCCATCGGGATACATCCTGTCAGAAAGACGGCGGCTGTTTCATGTCTTGTAATCCTTTATTCCCCCCGATCCGGGTTTTCCCGGAAGGAATCCAGTCCATTTTCCGCCATTGTGACCGCGCGGAAGATCGCGCGGCCCTTGTTCATGGTCTCTTCCCATTCCCGGCGCGGCACGGAGTCGGCGACGATGCCGGCCCCGACCTGGATGTGCAGGACGGAATTTTTGATCACCGCCGTCCGGATCGCGATCGCGGTGTCCATGTTCCCGCTCCAGGACAGGTACCCCACCGCCCCGGCATAAACCCCGCGCCTCACCGGTTCCAGCTCCTCGATGATTTCCATCGCCCGTATTTTCGGCGCGCCCGACACTGTACCGGCAGGGAACGTGGCGCGCAGGACATCCAGCGCCGTTCGCTCCCGCTGCAGGCGCCCGGTGACGTTGGAGACGATGTGCATGACGTGGGAATAGCGCTCGATGATCATTTTCTCGGTCAGCCTGACGCCGCCCATCTCGGCGACCCGGCCGACGTCATTGCGCCCGAGGTCTATCAGCATCAGGTGCTCGGCAAGCTCTTTCGGATCCGCCAGCAGCTCCCGCTCGAGCGCCAGGTCTTCCGCTTCAGTGGCGCCGCGCGGCCGGGTGCCGGCGATCGGCCGCACGGTCACGACGCCGTCTTCCAGGCGGACGAGTATTTCCGGCGAGGATCCGACGATGTGGAAATCTCCGAGGTGCATGTAAAACAGGTAGGGTGAAGGGTTGAGACAGCGCAGGGCGCGATAAAGGTTCAGCGGCGGCGCCCCGAAGGGTATCGACAGCCGCTGCGACAGGACAACCTGCATGACGTCGCCTTCGACGATGTAGTTTTTGATCCTGTCGACGGCGTTTTCAAATTTTTTCCGATCAAAGCCCGAGACGAAATCATCTTCTTGGACGAGGCGCGGCGGGGACTTGGGCTGGGCGACTGTTCGCGTGGCAAGGTCCTCCGCCAGCCGATCGAGCTCCCGCTGCGCCTTCCCGTAGGCATCATCACCCCCGGGATCGGCGTGGACAATGAGATACAGTTTGCCGGCCAGGTTGTCGAAAACGATCAATCTATCGGACACCATCAGCAGGATGTCCGGGCAGGACAGGGGATCCTCTTTGTGATTGACCGCAAGACGCGGCTCGATGTAGCGGATGCAGTCGTATCCGAAGTAGCCGACGAGTCCGCCCGCAAATCGCGGGTAACCCTCCAATTGGGGGGCGCGGAACTGCTGCATGAACTCCCCGATGTCGCGCAGCGGGTCGGAACTGGTTTTCTCGACAACGGTTTTGCCGTTCTCCTCGACGGTCAGCCTGTGTCCCTGAACGCGCAGCAGGGTGCGGCATGACAGGCCGATGATTGAATAGCGGCCCCATTTCTCACCGCCCTGTACGGATTCCAGGAGGTAGGTATAGGGCGCATTCGCCAGTTTCAGGTAGGCGCTGAGAGGGGTTTCCAGGTCAGCGAGGACTTCACGGATTAACGGGATGCGGTTGTAGTTCTGGCCGGCGAGATTCGCGAACTGGCCGGGTGTCATCGTTTTCAAGGGCAGTCAGCGGCGGACCTTGGCCAGTTCGTCGCGCATTCCCTGGATGGCGGCCCGGTAGTCGTTGTGGTTGAAAATTGCGGTACCGGCCACGAAGGTATCGGCGCCCGCCTCGGCGATCATGCGGATATTTTCCAGATTGACGCCGCCGTCGACTTCGAGGCGGATGGCTTGGCCGCTGCCGTCGATAATGTCGCGCGCCCGGCGCAGTTTATCCAGCGTGGCGGGAATGAATGACTGCCCGCCGAACCCCGGGTTGACCGACATCAGCAGTACCATGTCCAGTTTGTCGATGACATGATCCAGGTAATCCAGCGGCGTGGCCGGATTGAATACCAGCCCGGTCTTGCAGCCCTGATCGCGGATGAGCTGCAGCGTCCGGTCGATGTGCTCGCTCGCTTCCGGGTGAAACGTGATGTAACTGGCGCCGGCCCTGGCGAAATCCGGGATGATGCGATCCACCGGTTTTATCATGAGGTGTACGTCGATCGGTGCCGTGATCCCGTAACTCCGCAGGGCTTCCACCACCATGGGGCCGAAGGTCAGGTTGGGAACGTAGTGATTATCCATGACATCCACGTGGATGAAATCGGCGCCTGCTGACAGCACCTGTTCGGCCTCCTGGCCAAGCCGCGCCATGTCGGCGGACAGGATCGACGGGGCGATGATGTAATCGGTCATGAATGGTCAGCGGTTTGTCGGGTAAATCGGCAAAACGGCGCAACTTTACCTGATCGGACCGGTTATAGCCACTTGTGCCCGGCGTGTATTTTTGCTTGCGTGTTTCGAATGCCCCCTTATCATCCCTAGCATGAAAGCCGGGTCCTGGCACAGGTTGATCGCGGTACTGCCGTTTGTCGTGCCGGCGCCGGTCTGTGTTGCCGGTCCGGATTATGAACGGGAGCGGACGATCGCCGAAGAACTCGTTGCCGGACTCGAGACGGGCGAGGCCGTGTGGCTGAATGCCGTGAGCGGCAGTCAGTTCCTGGCGCTTTTTACCAGGGGCTCCGGCGTACGAAACTCGACAGCGGTGATCCTGGTGCACGGCATGGGCGCGCATCCCGACTGGCCCGTGGTCATCGCTCCCCTGCGCCGTTCGTTGCCGGCGGCAGGCTGGGCGACACTGTCCCTGCAGATGCCCGTGCTGTCACCAGAGACCCCCGAGGCCGATTACGGCAGGACCCTGGAACGGGCACAACGCCGGATCAGGGCCGGCGTGACGTTTCTCCGGGAAGAAGGCTACGCGTCCGTGGTGCTCATCGGTTACAGTTTTGGCGCCGCCACGGCCGCCCGCTACCTGGCAAACGTCAAGGGGCATGGCGTCGACGCCTTTGCCGGCATCAGCATGATCGCCAGGAAGTTTCTCAGCCCGAGCCTGGATCTGCTCGAACAGTTGGCGGGGATCGATGTCCCGGTGCTGGATATTTACGGAGCCAATGATCTCAATGAGGTGCTGCAGACGGTGGCGGATCGCCGGTTGGCCGCAGGCGGGAATGGCAGAGGTGAGTTCCTCCAGGTTGTGATCGAAGGGGCCGATCATTTTTACGCCCGCCGGGAGGAGGCGCTGCAGGCGACTATAGAGGGCTGGCTGGTTGAGGTGGTGTCGCAGAAGACTGCCGGTGCGCGCAACAGGCCGCCGGGTATCCGCGCGGCCGAGGATCGCTGATCCATGCCCGTCGCCATCGCCTTGCATGTCTTGTCCGCGGTCGTCTGGGTGGGAGGTATGTTTTTCGTCTATGTCTGCCTGAGACCGTCCCTGGGCGAGGTCAAGGCGACGGAAGAACGGCTGTCGCTGATCTGCCTGACCATGGGACGGTTTTTTGCCTGGGTATGGGGCGCCGTAATCCTGTTGCCCCTGACCGGCGTCTTCATGGCCGCCTCGATCTACGACAGTTACGCGCTCTGGCCGCTGTCTATCAAGTTGATGCTGTGGCTGGGTCTCCTGATGATCGCGCTGTTCCTGCATGTGTATTTCGCGCCGTTCAGGCGGTTCAGGCGTGCGCTGTCAGCTACCGACCTGGCCGGGGCAGGCAGGCAGCTGGAAAAAATCAGGTTGATCGTCGGCATCAACCTGATCCTGGGCATCGTTGTTTCGATTATCGCCAGCGCTGGCCGCGTTTATTAAAGCGTTTATTAAAGGGGTCAGAGCCCTTTTCCCTTGAAAAGGGCTCTGACCCCTTTACTCCGTAAGCCTGAACTGCCGGGAGAAATATCCTGTTGCAAAGATCAGTTGAATCCATTGTTTTCTTTTTCTGTTCGTCCGGTTGTCTTTGTCGCCGCAATGCCCACCCCACGTGTTCCCTGACGAGGGGCGAGGGGTGATGGCGTTTTTGTTCCAGGGCGGAGATTATCTCTTTTGAGGCAGGGGCGTTGCCGAGGGCCACGGCGATGTTGCGGAGCCAGCATTCGTAGCCGATGCGCCGGATGGCCGAGCCTTGCGTGCGCTGCCTGAACTCCTCTTCGGTCCAGTTGAACAGATCCAGCAGCCGCGCCCTGTCCAGGTTGTGCCTCACCCTGAAGTCCACGTCTTCCGACAGCCTGGCGAAGCGGTTCCAGGGACAGACGAGCTGGCAGTCATCACAACCGAAGATCCGGTTGCCGATCAGGGGGCGGAATTCTTCCGGGATGGGGCCGCGCAATTCGATGGTGAGATAGGAAATACAGCGGCGCGCATCCACCCGGTAGGGCCCGATGATGGCCCGGGTCGGGCAGATGTCGATGCACGCCTGGCAGGTGCCGCAATGATCGCCGGTAAACGCCGGGTCCACGGGCAGCGGCAGATCAGTGTACAGCTCGCCGATGAAAAACCAGGATCCCGCCTGTGGATGAAGCAGGTTGCTGTGCTTGCCGATCCAGCCCAGGCTGGCGTTGCGCGCCAGCGCCTTTTCAAGCACCGGGGCGCTGTCGACAAACGCGCGGTAGCCGAATGGGCCGGTGGCCCTTTCAATCCGATTCGCAAGCCGTTGCAGGCGTTTTCTCAGCAACGCGTGGTAATCGCGGCCGAGGGCGTAGCGGGACACGTAGGCCAGGGTGGGGTTTTCCAGGACCCTGGCGGGATGCTCCGCCGCCGGTGGCAGGTAATCCATGCGCGCCGAGATCACGCGCAGGGTACCGGGCAGGAGATCCGCCGGGCGGCTGCGCCGCGTGCCATGCCGCTGCATGTAGTGCATCTCGCCGTGCATTCCGGCCCTGAGCCAGTTCAGCAGGTGCACTTCATCGGCTGCGAGATCCGTCCCGGTGATGCCGATCTGCTGGAAGCCGAGTGACTTTCCCCAGCGTTTTATGCAGGCGGCGAGATGACGGTAGTCGATGCCTTGCCGGTTCCGCAGCAGTGCCGCTGAGGGAGAATTTTTCATGAGGTGTCGCCGTTTTCAGTCCGGTATCGCGCCGGCGCCCGTGGCCGGGCGTTCACCGTCTTTCCATCTATCCATCTCGCGCGTGCATGATAATGACGTTATGATCGGTCACGTCACCGTCTTCACTGTTAAATATACATAGTCCGGTTTGAATATACATGTATAGGTTAACCCCTGGCTTCGCCAATGTTTGATTTCCTGCAATCCTGGTACCGCCGTTATTTTACCGATCCCCAGGCGGCCCTGCTGGTCGTTCTGCTGTTCGCCAGTTTTGTCGTTATTTTTACCATGGGAAAGATGCTGGTGCCGCTGCTCGCCGCCATCATCATCGCCTACCTGCTCGAAGGCCCGGTCCAGGAACTGGAGCATAAAAAGGTTCCCCGCCTGCTCTCCGTCAATATTGTCTTTCTCGCATTTGTCGTGTTCATGGTATTCCTGGTGGTGGTTTTGCTTCCGATAATCACCCGCCAGGTGAGCCAGTTTTTCCAGGAACTGCCGGGGATGATCAACAAGGGGCAGGAGCTGCTGCTCAGGCTGCCGCAGAAATATCCGGAGCTGTTTTCCGAGGAAACGATATGGGAAATCATCTCCGCCATCCGCGGCGGCATGAGCCAGCTCGGCCAGAGCGTGTTGTCGGTTTCCGTCGCCTCCATACCGGCAATCATCACCCTCCTCGTTTATCTCATACTCGTGCCCCTGATGATTTTCTTTTTCCTCAAGGACAAGGTCCAGATACTGCACTGGTTGAGCAGGTTTCTCCCGAGCGAGCGTCGCCTGGTTACCGAGATATGGCGGGAGATGGACGCGCAGATTGGAAATTACGTCAGGGGAAAGTTCTATGAGATTATCATTGTGGGGAGCGCCGCATTCATGGTTTTCGAGCTGATGGGCCTGAATTACACGCCACTGCTGGCCCTGCTTGTGGGCGTATCGGTGCTGATCCCCTATATCGGGGCGGCGGTGGTCACGCTGCCGGTCGCCCTGGTCGGTTATTTTCAGTGGGGATTCAATTCCGATTTTGTGTGGCTGATGGTGTGGTACGTGGTCCTGCAGTTTCTGGACGGCAATGTGCTCGTCCCGCTCCTGTTTTCCGACGCCGTCAATCTCCATCCGGTGGCCATCATCATGGCCATACTCGTATTTGGCGGCTTGTGGGGCTTCTGGGGCGTGTTCTTTGCCATCCCGCTGGCTACCCTCGTAAAGGCGCTGATCAACATCTGGCCGACCACGGCCGACGAGGGGGAGCTGGCCGGCGGTTCGTGACGGTGAGCGTTATTTTATCTTGGCTGCGCTCGCTTGATTTTGAGACAGGTTCTAGGATCGCACCTCGCCTGACCCGCCGTGATGCGGCGGTTCAGGTATCCTGCTTAACGGCCTCGAGAACTTCTTCAGCGTGTCCCTCGACCCTGACCTTGCGCCACTCCCCGCGAAGGATACCCTGCTCGTCGATCAGGAAAGTGCTGCGCTCGATGCCCCTCACCTTCCTGCCGTACATGTTTTTTTCCCGGATGACGTCGAAGCGGCGGCACAGTTCTTCCGCTTCGTCGGAGAGCAGCTCGAACGGAAAACGCTGGCCGGCCCTGAACTTCTCATGGGAGGTCACGCTGTCGCGTGACACGCCGAGAATGACCGTGTTCCTGGCCCTGAACTTGCCGATAGTGTCGCGGAAATCCTGCCCTTCGCGGGTGCAGCCGGGGGTGCTGTCCTTCGGGTAAAAATACAGGACGACCTT
>Ga0137829_12280078_pt1 | contig 13618 bp, 10 predicted proteins | sample OV2TP2_FD_97737 | JGI IMG/M metagenome (GOLD analysis project Ga0137829, IMG submission 97737) | reverse complement strand
CTTGATGCCCTTGCTCGCCTCCACCCCACCGCTGACATCCACCGCGTACGGTCGAACCTGGGCAATGGCCTGTTCGACGTTATCCGCCGTCAACCCTCCTGCCAGAATCAGCGGCTTGGACAAGTTCGGCGGAATCAACGACCAATCGAAGCACTCTCCTGTGCCTCCAGGAACGCCGGCGACAAAGGTATCGAGGAGAATGCCACTGGCGTTGGCATAGAGCGCCACCTGCGCGGCTATATCCTCTCCGCCGCCTACTCTCAACGCCTTGTACCACGGCCGGTGGAACCCTTCGCACTGTGCCGGCGATTCATCGCCATGGAACTGCAGCATATCCAGCGGAACGGCGTCGAGAATCTCGTTGATTTCACAGCGACTGGCGTTCACGAACAGACCTACCGTCGTGACGAATGGGGGCAACGCTGCAACGATCTCGCGCGCCCGCTGCAGGCTGACCGCACGCGGGCTTTTGCCATAGAAAACCAGCCCGATGGCATCGGCGCCGGCTTTGGCCGCGATCAGCGCATCTTCAACCCGGGTTATGCCGCAAATCTTGCTGCGAACGACTGGCAAAGGAGCTTACCTATCTACAGGGAAACCGGATGGTAACAAAAGACCTGCCAGCTGCAAGCGAATGCTGCGGAGCCTCTCCCATCAGCGCCGCACATCTGGCAAGCCGGAAAGAAAATGCGGACCGAGGTAGCGCTCAGGTAGTTCGAACTCTGCCGGATAATCGACCTCGACCAGATAAAGGCCGTAGGGATGAGCAGTTACGCCGCCTGTGCGTCGCACTCGCGACTCCAGCACTTGCGCAGCCCACTCCACCGGCCTTTCGCCTGCCCCGATGGTCATCAGCACACCGGCAAAATTACGCACCATGTGATGAAGGAATGCGTTTGCGCGTACGTCGATCACGATGAGCCGTCCGAACTGGAGCAACTCGAGATGATGAATGGTCTTGATCGGCGACTTGGCCTGACATTGCCGCGCACGAAACGCACTGAAATCGTGCGTACCAACCAACGCTGCCGCGGCGGCACGCATCCGCTCGATATCCAGCGGGCGATGGTTCCAGGTGACCTCTTCCGCCATATGCGCCGGCCGAATCTGATCGTTATAGATCACATAGCGGTAACGACGGGCCATTGCGCTGAAACGCGCATCAAAATGCGGGGGCATCTTCTTGGCCCAGGTCACGCTGATATCGGGCGGCAGGTTCATGTTCGCCCCCATTACCCAGGCGTGCATGCTCCGTTCTACCGGGGTGTCGAAATGCACCACCTGGCCGCTGGCATGCACCAGCGCATCGGTTCTGCCGGCGCAACTGAGCGTAACGGGATGCCCACCGGCGACTCTGGTCAAGGCATTCTCCAGCGACTCCTGAATGGAAGGCACACCGGCGCGCTGGCGTTGGAACCCGCGATAACGGGATCCTTTGTACTCGACACCGAGAGCTATTCTGGAAACGCCGACGGCAGCCATTTCGGCTGCCGTTTCGGGTACTGCTTGGTTCATGATCAGGCTAGTTTGGCGAGCATCTCGCGCGCCTCTTGCTGTTGCACGTCGCTACCCTCGGAAATCACTTCGTCCAGAATATCGCGAGCACCTTCGGCATCCCCCATGTCGATGTAAGCGCGGGCAAGATCCAGCTTGGTGGTGGTCTCATCGGTATCGGAGAAGAAGTCGAAGTCATCGTCCGCACCGCCTGCAGCGCTTGTCGCAGCCGGCACTGGGGTTGGTTCGCTCAGATCATTGGACAGATCATCCAGCTCAGCTTCGACCACATTCAACTGCTCGGCAAAACTCTGGGGTTGAGCTTCCACCTCAGGCTCTTCCAGGGAGATATCGAAATCTTCTGGCAGCTGCTCAGGCGTGTTCGTGTTGACCGGCTCGGCCAGTTCGAAATCGAGATCGTCACCATCGAAAGCCGTGGGTGCTTCGGTCGGCTCGTCGTCGAGAGTCAACGAAAACCCGCTATCGGCCGGCGTGCTTTTCTCAGCCTCGAGATCGAAGGAGAAGTCGGAGATATCCTCCTGCGAAGTTTCCTGCAGGCTTTCGCCCTGATCGAGTTCGAAAGAGAAGTCACTTGTAGCTGGCGGCTCGTTCCGCTCGGCAGGAGTCTCATCCAGCATCAGGTCATCGAAGTTCAGCGAGTCGTCAGCCGGTACCGCCGTAGGACGCTCGTTATTCAGATCGATATCCAGATCATCCAGGCTGAGGTCGAAGGCATCATCCAGATCCTGCCCTGCAGCCGGCGTAACAGGCTCGTCAAGCTGCAGGTCATCAAGACTGAGGCTATCCACATTCTTATGAGCAGCCGCAACCGCAACTGCCGAACCTGCCAACGCAGCGGCCATGGCCGGGTACTTCTGCTTGAGCTGCTCGACTTCGCCGGCAGCCCCGCCGATTTCGCGCAGTTCGCTTTCTTCACGAGCGAAACCATCGCGATTGCCAAGCTCTGCGTAGACCTCCATGAGCTTCAGGCGCAGGTCGCGTCGGTGCGGCTCGTCATTGAGAGCGTTCTGCAAGAGTTCGGCAGCCTGATTGAAGCGGCCATATGCGATATAGATGTCAGCCTCGGCCAAGGCATCCCCAGTGGTAGACGTCAGCTCGTCCGACGCAGTGCTGGCGGAGTCGGAAAAGGGGGCGGGCTCTGGATGCTCCTGTCCGATATCGACGAAAGCAGGCGTTCCGACGCGCAGGTCTTCGACAGCCTCTTCAGCCAACAGGCTTTCCTGCAGTTCGGCTTCCTTCATCGCGTTACGACGTGACAAGGCCATGAGCCCCAACAGCAGCAGCAACAGTGCGCTACCGCCGACCACGCCGAGCAGCAGGGTGTTCGAAAGCAGGTCGTCGATCAGCCCGCGAGGCTCAGGCTCTACCGCGGGGGCGACCGGTCTGGCCGGCGCGGCGGGCTTGGCAGCCGGCTGCGCCGCCGCAGGACGCTCAGCGGGGGCAGGCGCGGCGACTGGCGCAGAGTCTTGCTGACCTGTGCCCGAGCCAGCCGACGGCTCATCAGGTGCGGCGCTTTCGTTAGCGGCACCGCCTTCAGACGGCGCGCCAGCAGACGGCTCAGCCTGACCGGCATTCTCGGCACCGGACGCCGCCGGAACCTGCCCTTCCGCACCGAGCTGCGCCTGCAGTTTGGCCAGCTGATCATCTTTGAGCTGCATGAGCCGCTGCAGTTTTTCCAGCTGTCCTTGCAGATCATTCAACCGATCTTTCAGCTCGTCATTCTCACGCCGGCTGGAATCGAGGCTTTCCTGAGTTACCGCAAGCTTGTCACGAAGAGCCTTACCACCATCGGCAGAGCCGGTTTCGGATCCTGCCGTCGACTTCCCGGCATCAGCAGCCACAAGACGGAGGTTGTCTCCGGAGTCGCTACGGGAGGGCGCAGCACCGGCCTCGGTGCGACGGGTCGCATCCAGTTGACGAGCACCTGCTACAGCGCCTCCTCGGCTCTGACGCCAGGCAGCGTTCTGCTCGGCGACCTGGGTGATCGCTTCAGCTTGCGAACGGCGGGATATCTGCTCTGCATTAGGCAGACGAAGCACTTGCCCGCTCTTCATTCGATTGATATTGCCGCCGATGAAGGCATCGGGGTTCAGATCCTGGATCGCCAGCATGGTCTGATGGACCGTGCCGTTACGACGATTACGCTCCGCGATATCCCACAGCGTATCGCGAGCCGATACCTTGTATTCGCTACCGGACTGCGCTGGCGCTGCCACGGAAACGCCAGTAGCAGGCGCCGCAGGTGCGGCTGCCGGACGAGGCGGTGCGGTGCGAACGGGCTCGACGGCGCGAGCAGGGGCAGAAATAGGCAACTGCGGCGCAGCAGCGGCAGCAGTTTCAGGCGAATAAAGCGGAGGGTCCAGCAGCAGCGTGTACTCGCGCAGCAGGCGACCGTTAGGCCAGAGGACCTCTACGAGAAAATTGAGATATGGCTCGCGTACCGGCTTGCTCGACGAAACCTGGATGACACTTTTTCCGTTTGGACGCAGTACGGGCGTGAACTTCAGGTCGGTCAGAAAGTACTGGCGATCAATACCGGCACGATTGAATTCCTCAAGCGAGGCGAGAACCGGAATCACCTCTCCCGGTGCCAGGTTTTTGGCATCGAGCAGCTCGATTTCGGCGATCAGCGGTTGATTCAAAGACGACTGAAGCGTGACCTCTCCCAACCCAAGCGCATGGGCCATTTCTGTAGTCAGCGCGGTAGCAGCCGCGATTGCCAGCACCAGATTGCGAACCCGAACCATTATTTAATCCCTTGTTTATCTTTTTCTCGAACTACGAGAGGGTCTTATTTCACTGCCCGCGCCACCTTACGGTGGCTCCCCTTCAGCGATAAGCCGTTCAGCGCATCGGCTAGAAATATTCTTTGAATTTCCAGTAAGTATCTTTTACAGATAGTCTTTTATCAACAACTCACCGGACTGCACAGCATTCAGTGCCGCGCCTTTTCGCACGTTATCAGACACAATCCACAAATTGACTTCACGCGGGTCGCTGGTGCCTAGGCGGACCCGGCCGACATGAATGACGTCCTGCCCCACGGCATCCTCGACCGCGGTCGGATAGTCACCAGCCTCGACCAGTTCGATGCCGGGCGCCGCGTCCAGTGCTGCCGTCAACGATTGCATGTCGGCTTCGGCGCCACCCAGCAGAGAAACCACCAGACTCTCGCCGAAGAAAACCGGCACTTGGATGAAGGTTGCGGCAACCTGCAATTTCGGAAGACCCAGCAGCTGCCGAAGCTCTGCTGCCACACGTCGCTCCTGATCGGCATGCCCGGCGCCGTCAAGCTCCTCGACCTGGGCGAGAATATTGAAAGCCATTTGCCGACCAAATACCCGCGGTTCGAGCGGCCTCGCGTTCAACAGCTCGCTGGTCTGGCGCGCAAGCTCCTTGACACCCGCACTACCGCGACTGGAGACCGGCAGGCAAGCCGTAACCGTAACTCGCTGCAGATCCAACTGCTGCTGGATAGGTGCCAACGCAATCGCGAGCGCGACCGACTCCGGCAGCGGGCTGCTGAAGCAGCGGCAATCGGAGATCGCCTCGACTCGGCCACCATTGACCTCCGGCACCAGACAAGGCTGCTGCTCGACCGCGACCGTAGCGGACAGATCGATGACTCTGCATCCAGCGGCCTTCGCGCTGACTCGGCATCGAGCGGCCATATCGCTCGCTCCGACGAGAAACACCAATTGCACGCGAGTGAAATCGAACCGATCCGCATCGCCGGTGCGCAGGTTACGTCCCTTGAACGGCACGCCGTGGCCGATACCCTCGCCGCTATCCAGCAAGTGCAGCTCGGAAAGTGGAAATCCACGCTCTTCGAGCACTTCGACCAGGGCCTCACCTACCAGGCTGACCGCTCCTACAACCGCAACTCCGACAAGCGAGGGCATCATCTTCTCCATGCATCAGGACGGGCACTGTAGCGAAATGGCTGATCGCTGCAAGCAGCGCCGCCGAGCGGCGCGCTGCGCAGACGAAAACGCCGCGACGAATCGCGGCGTTTCGGCACTTCAAGCAATGCTCATCAACGTTCCAGCAGGATACGCAACATGCGGCGCAAAGGCTCGGCGGCACCCCACAGAAGCTGATCGCCGACGGTGAACGCGCCCAGATAATGCGAGCCCATGTTCAGCTTGCGCAGGCGCCCGACCGGAACGCTCAGCGTGCCGGTCACTGCCGCCGGGCTCAGCTCCTGCATGCTGGCGTCGCGATGATTGGGCACCAGCTTGACCCAGGGGTTGTGCTGGCTGATCAGCCCCTCGATGTCGGAGATCGGCACATCCTTGTTCAGCTTGATGGTCAGCGCCTGACTGTGGCAGCGCATGGCCCCGACACGTACGCAGATGCCATCGACCGGAATCGGGTTCTTGAAGCGACCGAGGATCTTGTTGGTTTCGGCCTGTGCCTTCCACTCCTCGCGGCTCTGCCCGTTCGGCAGCTCCTTGTCGATGTAGGGGATCAGGCTGCCGGCCAGCGGCACGCCGAAATTGTCGACCGGGAAGGCCTCGCTTCGCTGGGTTTCGGCCACCTTGCGGTCGATGTCGAGAATGGCGCTGGCGGGATTGAGCAGGTCGTCGGCCACTGCCGCATTGATGGCACCCATCTGCTTGATCAGCTCGCGCATGTTCTGCGCGCCGGCACCGGACGCCGCCTGATAAGTCATGGCGCTCATCCACTCCACCAGGCCGGCCTCGAACAGGCCACCCAGCCCCATCAGCGCCAGGCTGACGGTGCAGTTGCCGCCGATATAGTTCTTGGTCCCGGCATCCAGCTGCTGGTCGATCACGCGGCGGTTCACCGGGTCGAGCACGATCACGGCATCGTCCTGCATGCGCAAGGAAGAGGCGGCGTCGATCCAGTAGCCCTGCCAGCCGGCTTCGCGCAGCTTGGGGAAGACTTCGTTGGTGTAGTCGCCGCCCTGGCAGGTCAGGATCACATCGAGACCTTTCAGCTCGTCGATGCTGTAGGCGTCCTTCAGCGCAGCGGTTTCCTTGCCAATATCGGGGCCCTGGCCGCCAACGTTGGAGGTGGTGAAGAACACAGGCTCGATCAGGTCGAAGTCCCGCTCTTCCAGCATCCGCTGCATGAGCACGGAACCGACCATACCGCGCCAACCGATCAGACCTACACGTTTCATCGCAACTACACCTATAGAAAAAGTGGCCCGCGCAGATTAAGGCGGGCCGAAAGATTACAACTTCGCGAGGGCCGCGACTACTGCATCACCCATCGCCTGAGTACCGACTTTGTTACAACCTTCGGACCAGATGTCGCCAGTACGCAGGCCCTGATCGAGCACATCGCTTACCGCCTGTTCGATGGCATCGGCCGCCGCGACCTGGTTGAAGCTGTAACGCAGCATCATCGAAACGGAAAGAATGGTCGCCAACGGGTTGGCGATACCTTTGCCGGCGATGTCCGGTGCCGAGCCATGACACGGTTCGTACATGCCTTTGTTGCCGGCATCCAGCGAGGCGGACGGCAGCATGCCGATCGAGCCGGTGAGCATGGAGGCCTCGTCCGACAGGATGTCGCCGAACATGTTGTCGGTGACGATTACGTCGAACTGCTTCGGCGCGCGCACCAGCTGCATGGCCGCGTTATCGACATACATATGGCTCAGTTCGACTTCCGGGTAGTCCTTGGCGACTTCCTCGACGACCGCGCGCCACAGCTGACTGGAAGCCAGCACGTTCGCCTTGTCCACCGAGCAGAGCTTCTTGTTGCGCACCATGGCCATGTCGAAACCGACCTTGGCGATGCGGCGGATCTCGCTCTCGCTGTACGGCAGCGTGTCGTACGCCATGCGCTCGCCGTTCTCCAGCACCTTGCTCTCGCGCGGCTGGCCGAAGTAGATGCCACCGGTCAGCTCTCGCACGATCAGGATATCCAGACCGGCGACGATTTCGGGCTTGAGCGACGAGGCATCGGCCAACTGCGGATAGAGCAGCGCCGGACGCAGGTTGCCGAACAGGCCCAACTGGGAACGGATCTTCAGCAGACCACGCTCCGGACGGATGGCCGGATCGATGGTGTCCCACTTGGGCCCGCCGACCGCGCCCAGCAGAATGGCGTCAGCGGCGCGGGCGCGCTCCAGCGTCTCGTCCGCCAGCGGCACACCGTACTTGTCGACGGCCGCGCCGCCCAGCTCGTCATAGCTCAGCTCGAAGCCCAGATCGAACTTGTCACTGGCCAGCTGCAGCACCTTGACCGCCTCGGCCATGATTTCCGGGCCGATGCCATCGCCGGGGAGAACCAGAATCTGTTTGGACATTTCCTATTCCTTATAAGAGGTCACATCGAGGCAGGGCGTACCGATGGGCTGAGCCCACCTGGTTTTTCGTTCGGCACCAGCCTCGGCTTTTTTGCGTTGCCGAATGGCGCCGAGCAGTCGAGGCGCCATTGCGAGGATCTTTCCGCAGGATGAGACCGAACCCCACCCTGCTTGTCGTACAGACTACTTGATCGCGCCGAACAACCAAGGCTGGCTCTGCTGGTGGCGAGATTCGAAGGCCTTGATCGCCTCGGCGTCCTGCAGGGTCAGGCCGATATCGTCCAGACCATTGAGCAGGCAGTGCTTGCGGAAGGCATCGACCTCGAAGCCGTATTGCTTGCCGTCCGGACGGGTAACCGTCTGCGCAGCCAGATCGACGGTCAGCTGGTAGCCTTCCGTCGCCTCGGCCTGCTGGAACAGCTCGTCCACCTCCTCTTCTTTCAGCACGATCGGCAACAGGCCGTTCTTGAAGCTGTTGTTGTAGAAGATGTCGGCGAAGCTCGGCGCGATGATGGCGCGGAAGCCGTATTCGTCCAGCGCCCACGGCGCATGCTCACGGGAGGAGCCACAGCCAAAGTTCTCGCGGGCCAGCAATACGCTGGCGCCCTGATAACGCGGGAAGTTCAGCACGAAGTCCTTGTTCAGCGGACGCTGCGAGCAATCCTGGTTCGGCTGACCGACATCCAGATAGCGCCACTCGTCGAGCAGGTTAGGGCCGAAGCCGGTGCGCTTGATCGACTTCAAGAATTGCTTCGGAATGATCTGGTCGGTGTCGACATTGGCGCGATCGAGTGGGCAGACCAGGCCGGTGTGTTGGGTAAAGGCTTTCATGTCTCGTCTCCTCAGGCCTGGATCAATTCGCGTACGTCGATGAAGTGGCCGGTAACCGCTGCGGCAGCAGCCATCGCCGGGCTGACCAGGTGGGTACGCCCGCCCGCACCCTGGCGGCCTTCGAAGTTGCGGTTGGAGGTCGAGGCGCAATGCTCGCCGCTGCCAAGCTTGTCCGGGTTCATCGCCAGGCACATGGAGCAGCCCGGCTCGCGCCATTCGAAGCCGGCCTCGATGAAGATCTTGTCCAGCCCTTCGGCCTCGGCCTGCTGCTTGACCAGGCCCGAGCCCGGCACCACCAGCGCCTGCTTGACGTTCGCGGCGACCTTCCGCCCCTTGGCGACTTCGGCTGCGGCGCGCAGATCCTCGATCCGCGAGTTGGTGCACGAACCGATAAACACGCGATCCAGACGAATGTCGGTAATGGCCTGATTGGCCTGCAGGCCCATGTACTTCAGCGCGCGGGTGATGGAATCCTTCTTCACCGGGTCGGCCTCTACGGCCGGGTCCGGCACGTTCTGATCGACAGCCAGTACCATTTCCGGCGAGGTGCCCCAGCTGACCTGCGGCTTGATGTCCTCGGCCTTGAGTTCAACGATGGTGTCGAACACCGCGTCGTCGTCAGAAACCAGGTCCTGCCACAGCTTCACGGCCTTGTCCCAATCGGCACCCTTCGGGGCGTAAGGCCGCCCTTCGACGTAGGCGATGGTCTTCTCGTCCACGGCGACCATGCCCACGCGGGCGCCCGCCTCGATGGCCATGTTGCAGATGGTCATGCGACCCTCCATGGACAGGTCGCGAATCGCGCTGCCGGCAAATTCCAGTGCATGGCCATTGCCACCGGCGGTACCGATCTTGCCGATCACGGCGAGCACGATGTCCTTGGCGGTGACGCCGAACGGCAGTTTGCCTTCGACGCGCACCTGCATGTTCTTCATCTTCTTGGCCACCAGGCACTGGGTGGCGAGCACATGCTCGACCTCGGAGGTGCCGATACCGTGGGCCAGCGCACCGAAGGCGCCGTGGGTGGAAGTGTGCGAGTCACCGCAAACCACGGTCATGCCCGGCAATGTCGCGCCCTGCTCCGGGCCGATCACGTGGACGATGCCCTGACGCACGTCGTTCATCTTGAATTCGAGGATGCCGAAATCGTCGCAGTTCTCGTCCAGCGTCTGCACCTGAATGCGCGAAACCTCGTCGGCAATGGCCTCCAGACCACCCTGGCGCTCGCCCTTGGTGGTCGGCACGTTGTGGTCCGGGGTGGCGATGTTGGCGTCGATGCGCCACGGCTTGCGATTGGCCAGGCGCAGCCCTTCGAAGGCCTGCGGCGACGTCACTTCGTGGAGGATGTGACGGTCGATGTAGATCAGCGACGAACCATCATCGCGACGTTTCACCTCGTGCATTTCCCAGAGCTTGTCGTAGAGCGTCTTGCCGGCCATCGGACTTTTCCTCATCTGCTTTCTATGCGGGGCGAATAGCCCTTGCGCTTATGGGGTCGATGCTAGGGGCTTGCATTGAATTACTCAAATTCATATTTTTCATCCGATGCATTCCTGACTGGAATTCACAACCATCCGGAAGTCTTCCATGGATCTCGCCAACCTCAACGCCTTTATCGCAGTCGCGGAAACCCGCAGCTTTTCCCTGGCCGCCGAACGCCTCCACCTGACCCAGCCGGCGGTGAGCAAGCGCATCGCCGCGCTGGAAGCGCAGCTGGATGTGCGCCTGTTCGATCGGCTGGGCCGCGACGTCAGTCTCACCGAAGCTGGCCGCGCCCTGCTCCCCCGCGCCTACCAGATCCTGAATGTACTGGACGACACCCGCCGTGCCTTGACCAACCTCAACGGCGATATTGGCGGACGGCTGAGCCTGGCGACCAGCCATCACATCGGCCTGCATCGGCTGCCGCCTCTGTTGCGCGCCTTTACCCGCGCGCACCCGCAGGTCAGCCTGGATATCCGTTTTCTCGATTCGGAAGTGGCCTATGACGAGGTACTGCACGGCCGTGCCGAGCTGGCGGTGATCACCCTGGCGCCACAGACCGCCGAGCCGGTGCTGGCGGTGAAGGTCTGGGACGATCCACTGGATTTCGTCGTCGCGCCCGAGCATCCGTTGGCCAGCAAGGTGGATATCACCCTGGCGGACGTCGCCGGCCACCCGGCGGTATTCCCGGGCGGCAATACATTTACCCACCACATCGCCCAGCGCCTGTTCGAGCGGGAGGGACTGACACCCAACATCACCATGAGCACCAATTACATGGAGACGATCAAGATGATGGTCTCCATCGGCATTGCCTGGAGCGTGCTGCCACGTCGCATGCTGGACGAACAGGTGGTCAGCCTGCCCTTGCCGGGTGTCCAGCTGACACGACAGCTCGGCTACATCCAGCACAGGGAACGCACCCTGTCCAATGCGGCCAGGGCCTTCATGGCGCTGCTGGACGCCGAACGCGACTGACTGTTTGAATGAAGAAGGGCGCCATGCGGCGCCCTTCTCCTGGTCAGCGGATCAACCCTCCAGCGCGGGTCGCTGGTCGGCATTGATCGGGATGCGCTTGGGCTTGGCCTCTTCCGGCACGACCCGGACCAGATCGATGTGGAGCAGGCCGCTATTAAGCGCTGCGCCCTTCACTTCGATGTGATCGGCCAGACGGAACGACAGCTTGAACGCCCGCTGGGCGATGCCCTGGTGCAGGTAGGTGACGTTCTCCGCCTCATTCTCGCGGCGGCCGCCAGTGATGGTGAGTACGCTACGCTCTACCTGCAGATCGAGGTCGGATTCCTGGAAACCGGCGGCAGCCACCACGATGCGATACTGATCGTCGCCGTGCTTCTCGATGTTGTAGGGCGGGTACGAGCTGCCGGTGTCGTTACGCAGGGCCGACTCGAACAGGTCGTTGAAGCGATCGAAGCCCACGGATTGCCGGAACAGAGGGGCCATGGGGAATGAACTCATGATAAACCTCCTGAAATCAGCGAGTTGAAACGGGCGGGACCCGACTTCGGCATCCCGCTGAGCCGTAGATAGGAACCGAAAAACGGATTTCAAGAGGCCGCAAACGAGCCAGGCGACGAGAGGTAGCACATGTCCAGAGTCATGCTGATCACAGGCGCCAGCCGCGGCATCGGCGCCGCCACTGCACGACTGGCGGCGCAACAGGGCTATGCCTTGTGCCTGAACTATCACCAGCGCGCGGATGCCGCGAACGCGGTGCTCGAGCAGGTCCGCGGCCTGGGCGTGACGGCGATCGCCGTACAGGCCGACGTCGCTGACGAGACCCAGGTGCTGCACATGTTCGAAGCCATCGACCGGGAGTTCGGCCGGCTGGACGTGCTGGTCAACAACGCCGGCATGCTCGAGCAGCAGATGCGCCTGGAACAGATGGATGCGGCGCGCTGGACCCGCGTACTGGGCGCCAACGTGATCGGCAGCTTCCTGTGCGCACGCGAGGCGATCAAGCGGATGTCGACGCGCCATGGCGGCAGGGGCGGCGCCATCGTCAACCTGTCTTCGGTGGCCGCCCGCCTCGGCGCACCAGGCGAATACATCGACTACGCGGCCGCCAAGGGCGCCATCGACAGCATGACCCTGGGCCTGGCCAAAGAGGTCGCCAGCGAAGGCATCAGGGTCAATGCGGTGCGCCCGGGCGTGATCCATACCGATATCCACGCCGCCGGGGGCGAGCCGGATCGTGTCGAGCGGGTCAAGGCAAGTGTGCCGATGGGGCGCGGCGGGCAAGCCGAGGAAATCGCCGAAGCCATCCTCTGGCTCGCCAGCGAACAGGCCAGCTATACCAGCGGAGCGCTACTGGATGTAGCCGGTGGGCGTTGATTCGGCTCAGGCCAATGCGGCGGCACGCAATTCGCGCGTATCGACGCCGAGCATCGCATCGATCCGCGCGCAATCGTTTTCCCGGCGCAGCTCGGCGAACAGCGCCACCGCCTCCGGATAATTGCGAGTCAGCAGGGCCAGCCACTGCTTTAGCCGACCCGGCGCATAACGCGGCGCGATCTTTCCCCGCGCTTGCTGCCAGAAATCCAGCAGCACGGGTCGGAATTCCTCCCAGTTCATCGGCGCGATCTGCTGGCCGGCTTTAGCCGCAGCGATCTGCCGGGCCAGGTCCGGACGTGAAACCAGCCCGCGCCCCAGCATGATGTCCTCTGCCCCGCTGACCTCACGGCAGCGGCGCCAGTCCTCCAGCGACCAGATATCGCCATTGGCATAGACGGGCACCGGCACCACCTCCTGCACCCGCGCGACCCACTCCCAATGCGCAGGCGGCTTGTAGCCTTCGACCTTCGTTCGTGCGTGCACCACCAACTGCTCTGCCCCGCCGGCCACCAGCGCGCGGGCGCAATCGAGTGCGCCGTCCGGGCTGTCGAAGCCGAGGCGCATCTTGGCGGTTACCGGTATATGCGCCGGCACGGCACTGCGTACTTCACAGAGAATCGCATGCAGCAGGTCCGGCTCCTTCAGCAACACCGCACCGCCACGGGATTTGTTGACGGTCTTGGCCGGGCAGCCGAAGTTGAGGTCGATGGCCGGTGCCCCGAGCGTGCAGGCAAAGGCGGCATTGTCCGCCAAGCAGATCGGGTCCGAACCCAGCAACTGAACGCGCACCGGTGTGCCCGCGCGAGTGAGCGCACCGTTCTTCAACTCCGGGGCGAGCTTGCCGAAGCTGCTCTGCGGCAATAGGCGATCAGACACGCGGATGAATTCGGTCACGCACCAGTCGACGCCGCCCATTCGGGTGAGGACGTCCCGGAGGATTTCGTCGACCAGCCCCTCCATGGGTGCCAAAGCAATCTGCATACCGGTCACTACATGATGAAAAGGCCGGCATTGTACGGATGCGTCGCGCCTTTATGAATCAGCGCTAGCTGGCCGACCTATTCCTCTATCGTTCCGCCGATGGTATCGGTCCCGGTAGTCGCGCCCATGCCACCCGTCGTTCCGGTATTGCCGGTGCCCATGGTGCCCAGA
>Ga0137829_12681896_pt1 | contig 13675 bp, 17 predicted proteins | sample OV2TP2_FD_97737 | JGI IMG/M metagenome (GOLD analysis project Ga0137829, IMG submission 97737) | reverse complement strand
GGGTGGGGCGGGGGCAGCGAATAGCCAAGCACTTGCGAAGATTGATGTGCAAGCCAGAGACTTGATATCCAAATCTGGGGGCAAAGTCAGCTTGGAACAGGCCCGCGTGCAGGTCATGCAGAGCGATCCGGCGCTGTATGCACAATTCGTCAGCGAAACGCGGAGAGATGAGGGGGAGGTCTAAATATGGCCTGGGAACAGGAATTAATGGATATCTCGTGTGTGGCGGCTGCCGATCTAAGCGCCAAACAGTTTTATATCGTCAAAATTGTTGCAGGCGGGGGGGCAGAGGATGCCCCTTCAGTCAATGTGCCGAGTGGCGCAGGGGACAAGCCGTTGGGCATCCTGCAAAATAAACCCAAGAGCGGCGAGACCGCCAGAGTGAGAGTGATGGGCGTGTCGCCCCTCTCGGCGGATGGGGCGCTCACCCAGGATGCGACCTATGGCACGTCTGGTGATGGACAGGGCATTGCCAAAACTGCAGATGCCGACCTCATTCTGGGGAGAGTCCTTCGGGGGGTCTCGAATGCGGGCGAGATGGCGACCGTGACTGTTAACGGGCTGTCCTTGATCCAGAGAGCCTCGTAAGTGGCGGCGTAACACGGGAGAGAGTGCTATGGCAAACCTCATCAGTCGTATTCGGAAGGCGGTGGACCACGCGGATATCCATGTCGATATGCCGTTGTCCATCCTCTCAGTAGCGTATTTACAAGCGACCACGGATTTCGTGGGGGCACAGTGGTTCCCGGTCGTGCCTGTTCTCCATAAATCCGACCTGTATTACAGCTTTCCGAAACGCTCATTCTTTCGGAACCGATCTCAAGCGTGGACACCGGGAACACAAATGCCTCAGGCCCGCTTCGACACCTCCAAGGAAACGTACAGTTGTGATATCCGGGCCTTCGAGTTTGCCGATCGTTGGGACCTACGCACCGATGCCGATCCCCAGTTGTCGTGGGATCAGGCGGTGGCAGAATTCGTGACGAGAGTGATGATGTTGGGCCGGGAGATCGACATTGCGACGACCTATTTCAAAACCGGCATCTGGGCGACGGAGTACACGGGCGGCACGAACTTCCCAGCATCAGGCACGGCGAAATGGTCAAACTATTCTGCCTCCAAACCGATTGAGGATGTGCGGATAGCTCGGCTGGCTATGAAAAAAGCCACAGGCTTCGGGGCGAATACGATGGTTGTCAGTGAAGACGTATTCGAAACCCTAGCCGATCATCCTGACCTGAAAGAGCTTTACAAATATACGCAGGTTGGGATACTGTCGGTTGAATTGGTCGCACGGGCCCTCCGCATTCCTCGACTCCTGGTCGGAGGGGCGATTCAGGTCACATCAGTTGAAGGGGCAGGCACAGAAACCTACGATTGGATCTTCGGCGGGCACGCCTGGATCGGGTACGTTGCCCCGAATCCTGCTCGCCTCACGCCGTCTGCGGGTTACATTTTTTCCTGGCGAAACTTTACGGGTGGATTTGATATTGTGAACGAGCGCCACGTCGATAACCGAGCCCATGTGGATTTCGTCCAAGGTCTGATGGCCTACGACCCAAAATTGGTGGCCTCAGATTTGGGCGTGTTCTTCCTGAACGCGATTTAGCCGGGAGACGCTATGGACTACCGTGTGCGTCATGATTTTGCGGGAGGGGGCGATACGCTCTATCGCCGCGGGGAAATCTACACCGATCCTGACTGGCCGAACCTGCACAGCCTAGCTGAGGCAGGCTATATAGAGGCGTTACCTGTTCGCGTCTCTGAACATGAGGTTTCGCCCCAGACAGACATCGGAGCGGTGGGGGACGCCCTGGAACCGTCAACCCTCGGGACTCGCGGAAGCAAAAGGAGACGTTAAATGGGGAGTGGATTGGAGATTATCGGCTTTAGCCCAGACGCCATGAAGGGTACGTCGTTTGATGGCACAGCGGTTGCCAAACTCTTTGGGATCAAAGTCGAAAAGGCGACAGGTAACCTGCCACAGTCAACGACATCAATTCTCTTTAGCATCGCCGGTGGTCGGGTGCTCGTTCCTCTCATCCTGGGAGAGGTGACGACGCTCATTCAGACACAGGCCAATAACACCAAGCTCCAACATGACCCCACGGATACCGGCGCGACGCAGGATCTCTGCGCTGTCCTAGATATCACGGCTGACGCTGTGGGAACGATCTATAGTATCAGTGGAACCCCGAGTGACGCCCTACGGGATACCCTCAATTTTGGGCGAGGTGGACTCGTGTCTGCGCCGTTGATTCTCAAACCGGGGGACATCCTCCTGAACTGCGCTGCGAGCAATACAGGGCAGGCGAAATGGACCGTCTGGTATGTGCCCTTAGATTCAGGTGCGACCGTGACGTAGCGGGGTAGGGGTCTATCGATGGCTGAGCTTGCCAGGCGGACAAAAATCGCTGAGTTTTCGACGCTCGCGAACAAGACGACGACGGTGAATACCTATGTGGATGTCGGGGCATGGGATACGTTTCAATTCTTGACAAAGCATTTGCGCCTGACTGCCACCACCAACAATCTCCTGGTCCAAATCTTGGCAAGCCTGGATGGAGGCACGACCTACGATATCACCGCCGAAGCAGAATTCGCGGTGAACGTTGGAACGCCGGTATCGAAGACGATTTCCGTGTTTTACACCAACCTCAAGGTGCAGGTTAAACCCGCAGTGGCAGATGTGCATGGAACGTTGGCGACGAAGATAGCCGGGGCTGGGTTCTAACATGACGTGGAGCTACAATCTGGCGTTGACAGCAACTGCCGATAAAGTCCGGTTCCTGATCGGCGATACTGACCCGACACGACAATTGATGCAAGATGAGGAAATCAGTTTTTTGGTCACCGGCAATGGGAGCGTCAGGGAAGTCGCCGCGCAAGCCTGTGAAGCCCTCGCGACCCGGTTTGCAGCGCAGGGCGATCTGGCGGTGGGAGATTTGCGTATCTCCGCGTTAGTACAAGCCAAGTATTATCAGACGCGGGCAAATCAGCTCCGACGGCAGGCCGACTTAACGCCAATCCGCATTCAGGTGACGGAAGAGGCGGTGAGGGCGGATTCAGTGCTCGAACGTCCCTGGAAAAAATTATGATTCGTCCAGCCTTTTTGACACTCCTCAAACAAACGCTCCAGCAAGCAGTCCTCGATAGTCGAGATGATTATGGGAACCCGACCTTCGGGTTTGGTGTTTCGTACCCTTGCAGGGTGGTCGCGCGCCTAACAAGGGTTCGGAGCTTTTCTGGGGAGGAGGTCGTAGCGCGGACAGTTGCGTGGGTGGCAAGTACCTCTCGCTTCGGGCCGGAGGATGAGTATACCCTACCCGACGGGACAATGCCCCCGCTGTTATCTGTTGAGACGTTTCCAGACGAAACAGGAACTATTCACCACCAGAAGTTGTTCTTTGGGTAATGCGATGGCACAAGGACAACCCACGTTTACGCTTGTTGGGACAGCAGAGATGGGAAAATACTTGGTACTTAAGGGGAGTAGCACCAATAAAAAGGCTAAGGCCTTTATGGTTGAACGGGCCTATAAAATTATGCTTCGGAGCAAGCAAGAATTTTGCCCGGTGGACAAGGGAACCCTCCGAAAGACAGGCCATGTGCGCCTCCCTCAAGAGACCGCGAATACGTTGGAAGTGACCATGGGGTACGGGGGACCAGCGGCACGGTATGCTGCGCTCGTGCACGAAAACCCACGGGCAGGGAAGACTGGAGGCCTGTCTCCCTCTGGGCGGAGATATAAAACCTGGGCGAAGGTGGGGCAATGGAAGTATCTCGAACAACCGTTTAATGAAGAGACCGCAACCTTTGTCCAGGAGTTGACGGCTGTTATCAAAAGCAACTTCTGAGAGGGAGACCGTATGGCATTGACAGCCGATTTGGTGATCGATATTAAAGCGACGCTCACCAGCGTTCTGGACCTGGTTACAGGCTCCGCTCCGCTGGCGCAGGCGAAAAAAGTTGCGCTCACTGATGGGACAGGTGCAAATAAGGCCCGCAAGATTTTTAGCGATCAACGCACCCTCTCCACGGGCGCAAACGAAAACCTCGATCTCGCCGGTGTGCTCACCGATGTGTTCGGGACGACCCTCACGTTTACGAATATCAAGGCGATATATATCTCTGGAGCGTCGGCGAATACTACAAACCTGACGCTGACGGCGCCGGGCGTCAACGGATTTGCCGGGCTGTTTGCGGCGCTGGGCGATGGGATCGCCATTCCGCCAGACGGTAAATTTCTGGCGATTGCTCCAGGCGCGTCAGGATTTGGAGCAGTCACTGCGGGGACAGCGGACCTGCTGAACATGGCCAATGCGGCTGGAGCGTCAGCAACGTATGATATCGTGATCATCGGGGAATAACGGGCATGGCGCTGCTCGACGATATGGCAACGTATCTCCAGGAGAATGGCATTGGTGTCGTGGGTACTGACATTTTCAAATCGGCGCGTCACGATACGAAAACACCTGAGACCGCGATTGCGCTCTACGAGTATGCGGGACGCGCTCCCGCATATGTGCATGACATGGTGGGGGCCGCTTGGGAGAACCCAAGCCTGCACATCGAGGTGCGGGCCAAGCGCTATGCGACCGCGCGTGGAAAAGCGGACAGCATTTTTCGGTTACTCGATAGCATGACAGATGTCCTGATCGGAACCCGACGCTATATCAGTGTGCGAGCCCTGCAGAGCCCATTCGACCTGGGACCAGATGAGAACGGCCGCGAAATCGTCGCGTGTAACTTTGCAGTCGAAGTCGAAAGCTAGAGGGGAGAGCGATGGAACTCATCAAGGGCATCCATTACAACGAAGGGGTCTGGGGAGAGTGGCCACGCTACGACTGCACTCTCTGCCCGTTCGATACATTAGCGCTCTCAGCCCTCGCGGAGCATTTTGCCCAGATTCACGCCCCGGCTCCAGGGCCACAGGAGAATCCGCCAGTTGAGGTGGAACTGTACGACGCCTTTGGCAATAGGATCACCGACGTTTAACGTCCCCAGTTGAGAAGGAGATCGCGCAATGGCAACGGCCGTCAAACGTGCGCAAGGTACGCTGCTGAAACTCGACGATGGAGCGGGTAACTTTACGACAATCGCCGAACTCACGAATATCACGGCAACGGAATCACGCGATGAACTTGACGCGAGCAACCACGATACCGCAACCGCCGATAAAGAGTATGTGCCTGGCATGGCGATGGGCGAAATCGCGATCGAGGGCAATTTCCTGCCGAACAACGCCACGCAAGATCACCTGACGGGTATTCTCGCGATCCTGCGGTCGTCGACCAGCCGCAACTTTAAGGCGATCTACCCGGTCTCCCCGACCTGGGGTTGGATTTGGCTCGGCTTCTTGCGCGACATGGTGTTTCAAGCGCCCGTCGCGGGGTTGATGACCTTTACGGCATCGGTCCGCCGCTCTGGCACGCCGACCTATACCGCTACTCCGTAACCCCCACCCTGGGGATACATGCCGCGAGAAAGGAGGTCTCAGATGGCTGAGACGCTCCCCGGCCTGGGGTTATCGGTCGCGATCGAGCTTGATCGACCGCGCACTCTCCGCTTGAATGCCCGCGCTCTCTATCACACCGAGCTAGAACTGCGCCGCATCTACGGCGAAAAGAAAATCTCCCTCAATTCGCTCCTTCTCCGTGGAGACCTGGGATTTGTCGATCTCTATGTGCTGCTGTGGCAGGGGTTGCGGCACGAGGACCCCGCTCTCACGCTGGAGCACGTCCTAGAGATGGCTGATCTCGTCGCCGCTGGGCGAGTCGCGGGCTTGTTACGAGAGGCTCTAGCCCAAGCCCTCGGGCCGGCAGAGCCTCCCGATGCTGCGCCGGCGGGGGAGTCGAATCATCAGGACCCTTTGGGTTAATTGATTGGGGTGCGTTGTGGAGCCGCGCGCGATTCGATCTGCACTTGACGGATGAGGAATTTTGGGAATTGACACCACGAGAGATCACTTGGCTCCTGCGACGGTGGAAAGAAGAGCAAATTCGTCAGGATCGAAGGAGCGCAACGATTGCGTGGATTTTGGCTGAGAGCAATCGCAACCGCACCAGGCGCGCACGTCCCTTCTCCCCCGACGAGTTTCTGACGGCTCAGTGGCCCTCACTCGGCACATCTCTGCAACACCGCCGTAACGCAACGGCCGATGAGCAAATGGCGATTCTCAGTAGCGTGATGCAGGCCGCGATTATCGAGGACGCGCATGCCGACCGTCGGTGATATTCTCGCCCGACTTCGTCTGGATGCTACGGAATTCCAGAAGGGAATCAATAGCGCCTCAGTATCCCTAAAAAGGTTTGGCGAAGAAGCGCAGGGCTTGGGGAAAGCGCTCACGATTGGGATCACTGGCCCGCTGTCGCTGGTCGCGGGCGCGTCGGTAAAATTCGCCTCGAGTTTTGAAACGACGATGACCCGGGTGGTCACGCTCAGCGGTGTGGCCGAGGGTCAGATGCAGGATTTTGGGCGTGCAATTCTTGGCTTAGCTCCGGCGATAGGACGCACGCCGCAGGACCTGGCGGAAGGGCTGTTTTTTGTGACATCGACCGGTTTCCGGGGGGCAGAGGCGCTGCAAATCCTGGAAACCTCTGCGAAGTCCGCGGCTATTGGTATGGGCACGACGGCTGAGGTTGCGCGTGCGCTCGTCTCTGTACTCCAGGCCTACGGACCGGCGAATCTCACGGCAGCACGAGCGGGTGACATTCTCGCGGCTGCCGTGCGAGAGGGGGCAGCGGAGGCGTCAGAGTTTGCGCCAGTTCTGGGGCGTGTGGTTGGCTTGGCTGCTCTCTTGGGTGTCAAGTTTGAAGAGGTTGCGGCGTTTTTAGCAACGTTTACGCGCTTAGGCGTGAACGTGGACGAAGCGGGGACAGCTTTACGCGGCATCCTATCCTCACTAGTCGCTCCCGCGGACGACGCCAGACACGCCTTAGCCGAGATCGGGTTGTCCGTGGACATCCTGCGCCGGAAAATTAAGACGGAGGGCCTGACGGCGGTGCTTTTGGAATTGGTCAAACTCTTCGAGGGCGACGTCATATCGCTAGATAGGCTGATCCCGAACATTCGCGCGCTCGCAGGTGTGCTCGGCACCGCGGCCGTACAAGGCGATGCGTATGTTGAGATTTTGAAGACAATCCAGCAGAGTACCGATCTTGTCGAGACTGCCCATCGTCGGACCGCCCAGACGACAGCGCATACCTGGGAGACGCTTATGGCGCAAGTGCAGAGCGTTGGCATCCAGTTCGGTGAAACGCTCCTCCCGGCGACGAAACAAGTCCTAGAGGTGTTCAATGTCTTAGCGCAATCTGTCCAGACGGTCGTGCGTGAATTCTCTGCGTTGCCAGAACCAATACAACGTCTGGCGCTTACATCAGGTCTAGCTGCGGCGGCTATGGGCCCGCTCATTTTTGCGCTCGGTGCATTCGTTACGCAAGTGGGGTCGGCAATCCCCTTTCTCGGACGGCTCGTTGTCTATCTCGGGCCGACCGGCTTATTGATCGGGGGGGCGACAGCCTTTGCTAGTGCGCTTGGGCTCACAGTGCTGAGACTCCAGGCCTTTACGGATGCAAGTCTACGCGCGCTTGGGCGCTCGGTGGCATTGGCGAATGAGTTTGATCGATTGAATCAAGCGACCCCTGGGGCAGGGACATTTCTGGCAGGCCTTCAGAAACAAATCGATCAAACCATTGATCCAGTCAAACGCCGGGAGCTTCAGAAAACCTTTGACTCCATTAAACAGGGGATCGAGACGGGTGTTGAGCCAGCCCCACTCATCACAGGACTGACCAAACAGCTACGGGAAGAACTCCAGCGAATGGGAGACCAAACGTCTCCCGCACAGCAAGCAATTTCCCGAGTCAATCGCGCCCTCACGCTCGCTCTCGCAGAAATCGATCTGCGAGAGAAGATTTTCCCGAAAGAGCAATTTGACCCGGCCATGGCCAGGATGGATGCGCTGCGCGATGCTGTGGAAAAACTCTTTATAGATTTGAACGCGCTGAGTGCAGAAGGCATTGATCCGGCCTTCCTGACAGTACTCGCCGCCTTCCGGGACCAGATGCAAGCAGCCCAACGAGCGACGGAAGCGTTCGGCAGAGAACGGGGCGCAAGCGAATTGCTGCGCGAACTGCCCTTTGAACTGGAGGCCGTTCGCTCGGAAGCCGAGGTCTTTGGGCAGAGTCTGGCTCAGGATGAGGAACGGCTCAACATGCTCCAATCTGCCATCCAACGCTTGCTCCGCTTTCGGATTCCGCCGGGTAGTCTGGTGATACGGCAATATCGCCAGGAGTTTGAAGACTTGGACCGCTCCATTCGCCGACAGACGGCGGCACAGGAACTCGGAAGTATTTTTGCCGATCTCGCGCTTTCCCTGGGTATCTCCGCGCAGTCGCTTGCATTAGCTATGCAGATTCCAAACAACGAGATGCGAGAGTCTGGCGATCTTATGCGGCAGTTGCAAAATGACAGCAATGCACTCGAACAGGCATTAGCACGGCTCTCTGCGCGTCGGGTATTCGATCCGGCAATGGCCGAAGATACCGCGAGAGCGATAGAAGGACTATCGCAACGGTGGCTCGATCTCCAGGGCAACATCAAAGCAACTGCCGATGCCGAAGCCAAGCGTCAAATGATACGCGATTTGGCGATAGATATTGAACAGTTAGAAGGGGAACTGGCCCTGGTCCATCTGAGCGTGCGAGAGCGAGAACGCGAGGTGGAAGTCTTGCAGCGGGTTCTCGCGTTGAAGCGACAGGGGGCGGTCGTCACTGAGGGCGATGAGGCCAGAATCCGCTCTGCTATCGCTCGCATTCAGGGTTTACGGCGTGAGTTGGAACTGGCAAGAGATCCGCTGAAGGAGTTTGCGGAGGCGAATACGTCTCTGTGGGTGGGATTCAAAGATTCCGCACTTCAGGCGCTGACGGACACCGAGGAGGCTCTTGTCAAGTTTTTCCAGACTGGAAAACTTGGATTCAAGGAACTTGTTGCCTCTATCGAAACGGATATGCAGCGACTCCTCACGCGGCAACTGATTACTAAACCCCTCGCTGGCCTCTTCAGTCAGTTTCTTGAGGGCCTTGGCGGCGCTGGAGGAGGTTCGAGTGCTGTGCAGGGATTGGGGGCTGGATTGCGAGGACTGTTTAGTGGTGCTGGTGCAAGTGGTGGTACTGGTGCTGGTGCAGGCGCTATCGTACTCGAAGGGTTGCAGGGGGGCGGCGTGGTCCGCCGACACGGAATCTTCGAGTTGGCTGAAGCAGGCCCTGAACTTGTGGTTCCGCTACAGGGCCGAGTGGGGCAGATACTCCGGGAGCGTGTGGGGGAAGGGCGACCGCGTCCGATCGTCAATATGTTTATCCAAACACCTGATGCTACCAGTTTCCGTGCGAGTGAGAGCCAAATTTTGGGCCGCCTGTCACTCGCACTGAAGCGCGTTCAGGACCGAGAGCTTTAGAGGGATCGATATGCCGGACTTTGCGGAGGTACGGTTACCAACCGACATCTCCTTCGGATCTCAGGGCGGGCCGGAATATAGTACGGATGTCGTCATTCTGGCTACGGGCCGCGAGCAACGGAATCAGAATTGGGAAGAAAGTCGAGCCCGCTTCGACATTTCCTATGGTGTGAAGACGCCGACACAGCTCGCGACCTTGATCACCTTCTTTCGGGCGCGGCGCGGGGTGTTTCAGGGATTCCGCTTCAAAGATAAGGCAGATTTCTCCGCAACTGCTCAAAATCTCGGGACTGGCAACGGCACCACTACTGCGTTTCAGCTCATCAAACGCTATCTCTCGGGGAGCGATACCTATATTCGGACAATCACCAAACCTGTGAGCGGGACGGTGAAGATTTATAAGGATGGCATCTTGCAGGGTAGTGGATGGACGGTTAATACGACGACGGGGGTCGTGACCTTTACTGTCGCCCCCGCAAACGGGGTGGTCGTGACCGCGGACTTTGAATTTGATGTCCCGGTGCGCTTTAACGTTGACCATCTGCCCACGCAATTCGACTTGTTTGAGATCGGGAGTGCTCCGGTGATTGAGCTTGTAGAGATTCGTGTATGAAGGCCGCGACCGCTGGTTTCATCAGCCATCTGGCCGGGAACACGACGACGCTCGCGACGTGCTGGCGGATTGAGCGGCAGGATGGTATCATCTTCCGATTCACTGACCACGATAAGGACCTCGTGATCGGGGGCGATGGCACATACACTACAATTCTTGGCTATCGTCGCAGAGCGATCCGCACGACAAGTAATCTCGCCGTGGATGAGCTTTCCCTGGAAGGGCCGCTCGACGCTTTGGGAATTACCGAAGCCGATATTCGGAATGGACTCTACGACTACGCATTATTCAGGATTTTCACCGTGAATTGGGCTGATCTGTCACAAGGACAGATTAAGCTACGCAAAGGTTGGCTCGGTGAAATCAGTAGGCGTCGGAACGTTTACCAGACTGAGCTCCGCGGTCTGATGCAGGCCCTCTCACGCCAGATTATAGAACTCTATACAGTTGATTGCCTGGCCGATCTTGGTGATACGCGCTGTGCTGTGGCATTAGGTCCTTTCACGGTAACTGGGAGCGTCACAAGTGTCATTTCGTCACAGCATACATTCCGTGATTCAACGCGCACGGAAGCGGATCAGTTCTTTCAATTTGGGCTTCTCACCTGGACCAGTGGCCCGAATAATGGACGCAAGCATGAGGTCAAAAGCTATCTGCTTGCAGGCGGGCAGTTTGAGCTTGCCCTGCCAACATTTGCCACCATAGCCGTAGGGAATACCTATTCCGTGTATGCCGGCTGCGATAAAGCCCGAACAACCTGCATTACCAAATTTAATAATCTCGTGAATTTTCGTGGCTTCGGTGTCTTCATTCCCGGCCTGGACAAAATCTTGAGGACACCTGATGCCACTTGATACCCAGCCTGATGCCCAGGCGGTTGTTGCATGCGCCCGGAAATACGTGGGGGTTCCCTGGCAGCATCAGGGCCGCCTGGGTCAGGTGGGGCTCGACTGTGCGGGCCTAGTCATTGCGGTGGCGCATGATCTAGGCTTGTCAACCTTTGAGCGCCGAGCCTATAGCCGATGGCCTGATAGCCAGGAACTGCGTACTATTCTCACGGCCGAGCTGTGTCCGATTCGCCTTGCTGATGTCAGCCCCGGGGATATTCTCCTACTAGCGAGTGGACGGTTCGTCGATCACCTCGCCCTTGTCGGGGAATCTCCGACATCGGGTTGTTTGACCCTCATTCACGCCGCAGCGTGCTATCGGAAGGTCGTTGAACATAGGTTTGCGCCGCCCTGGTCAGGGATGGTCCGGGGCTGCTACCGGTTTCCGGGGATTGCCGCGCCATGAGTGTACGCTTCGCCTTCAGCATCGTCGGGACAGCCGTGGGAGCGTATTTCGGCTATCCTGGACTTGGGTATGCCCTGGGCTCTACACTTGGTGCTCTCCTGTTCCCGCCAGGCAGTGATCAGCGCATTGAAGGGTCTCGTCTCTCAGACCTCCAGGTGAGCGCATCGTCGCTAGGTGTCCCGATCCCTCAAATGTATGGTATGGTGCGACTCGCGGGAAACATTATCTGGGCGACCGACCTGAAAGAGACGCGCCTTGAAAGCGAGGAGGGCGGAAAGGGGGGCGGCGCGTCGGTCACGCAAGTATCCTATGTTTATACCATTTCTCTCGCGATTGGACTCTGCAAAGGGCCAATCGCCGGCATTCGTCGGATCTGGGCTAATGGGAAGTTAATTTTTGATTTTTCATCGGCGAATCAAAGCGCAGCCAGCAAGTACGATGCCTGGCTCAGTCGAATCCCCCAGGCGTTCGTCGGCGACGAGGAGCTCTCTGGCCGGATGCTCACCGTGTATTTGGGAACCGAAACCCAACTCGCCTCTCCGCTCATCGAGGTAGATAAGGGCGTTGGGCAAGTCCCGGCTTATCGCGGTCTCGCATACGTGACGTTTGAGGATTTCCCCTTGGCTGACTTTGGGAATGCGATCCCAAACTTTACCTTTGAACTCTATACGGCGACGGCATCGGTTTTCACCGATCTTCCCTTCACGACGCAAAGTCTTGATGCGGCGCGGATCCTCTACGATCCCCTGACACATATCGTCTTTAGCGCCCGCTCCGATGTCAATAATGGACGCGTCGTCGCAATCGATGCGCTAGATAATGCGCTGGTGTATGAAGTCAGTATTGGCGAGGAAATCTGGGGATCGCCAGCTCTTGCGCATGACTCTCAGCGTTCATTGCTCTACGTCCCTGGCTCTGCAATCGCCCTGAATACCATCCAGACGCTCATCCTCGACTCGTATAGCGGAGCGATTAAACAGCGTATCCAGCCTCCTAGCGCGAATCAGGGATTTCCGCAGGACATTACGGTGCAGGGTGATTGGGTCTGGATCTGTATGCAATTCGGGCATTCAGGGCAGGTGTTTGCCTATCGATGGACCTGGATCGATGTAGACGGCAACCTCAAGGAGACGATCTCGGAACAACTGCAGATTTCGATTGATGCCGAAGGGATCGGCCTTCGGCCATGGATGAGCGCGGTGGATCGAGACGGCGTGGCGTGGATCGTGTGCATGAGTTTAGCGGGGGTCCAAACAGCAACGCGGCTCTACAAAATATCAGCCGGTGGCAGTGTCCAACGCTTCGACCTGACCGCAGAAATCAACCAGGGGGTCTATATCGCCTACGATCCAGATACGCATGCCCTCCTGATCGGATCGACGCTACAAGGCCGTATCGTGCGGTGGGATATCGCGTCGCAGACGGTGACACACACGACGAATCTCGCGATTGCAATCTCGCAACAAGCAACGTTCCATCGAGGGCCCGTAGGCCGATCGTTCTGGATTAACGTCGGCGTCTTCACCTTCACCGAACTTAATGCCGACGACTTAACTACTCGACGGACCATTAGTGGATCGCTGTATAGCCCGATATTCGGGACCCCAGGAGCCCTGACGTTTGACGAGACGAGTCAAGCTCTGTGGCTCTTCCAGACGGGCGCCAAGCCAATCGCCAAAGCCCTGATAGATCGAGTCGTGCCCGCGACTGTGACCCTGCGCAGCATTGTTGAATCGCTGTGTACTGATGCGGGGTTAGCTGCGGCAGAGGTCGATGCCGCGGATTTGACCACGATCAATGTGCGGGGTTATACAGTCTCTCGGCGGCAAGCCGTGCGGTCGGCGCTTGAACCGTTGCTGAGGGCTTTTTTCTTCGATGGCGTGGAATCAGATGATAAGATTCTCTGGCGGCGTCGCGGGCTCGCAAGTGCGGTCACGCTCACAGATGCTGATGTGGGGGCCTACGAACGCGGCAACGAACCGCCATCGCCCATCGTCGAAATCCGTAGCCAAGAAGTCGAGTTGCCCGAGCGAATTGAGGTGGTGTATCTCGATCCCGAGCGCGACTACGAGCAAGCGGTCCAACACTCGAAGCGGATCGTAGCGCCAACCCCCGCGAGTTTCTCGCGGGAGCAAGTCGATATCCAACTGCCGATTGTCCTTAGTAAGGACGAAGCCAAGCAAATCGCGGAAAAAACGTTGCTGGTTGCCTGGCAAGAACGCACCCGGCTAGAATTTGCCACGAGCATTCAACAGATTCGCTTAGAGCCGACAGATGTAATCACGTTGGCGGTTGAAAGCGATACGTTTGTC
>Ga0137829_11080383_pt1 | contig 13675 bp, 12 predicted proteins | sample OV2TP2_FD_97737 | JGI IMG/M metagenome (GOLD analysis project Ga0137829, IMG submission 97737) | reverse complement strand
GTACGTGTGCGAGGCGGGGTTGCCGCCAACCAACACAACAGCGAGCCCGGGCGTGATGCCGCTTTTTTGTATCCGTTCTTTGACCTTGTCACGAATAGCCGCCGCAATGGCGCGACCATCAAGAATTTGTGCCGGCATAGTATATGTCATCCCGAGCGGAGTCCGCCGCGGACGGAGTCGAGGGATCTCACCTTGAGATTTCTCCACTCATTCGCGAGGCACTCATTCGGTCGAAATGACGCTTGTCTACTGATACAACGGAAAATTTTTCGTTAGTGTTTTTACCTCTTCCTTAATTCCAGCAAGCTCCTCCTCATCACCTGCATGAGTAATGGCGCGGTCAATAAAATCCGCAACCGCGCGCATCTCATCTTCTTTCATACCGCGCGTTGTCAAAGCCGGCGTTCCCAAACGGATGCCAGACGGATCCATCGGCGAGCGCGGGTCATCCGGAATCATATTTTTATTCACGGTGATGCCAGCTTTGTCCAAAGCCTTTTCCGCCTCTGCACCCGTCACGTCTTTCCCCGTCACATCAATCAAGAGCAAATGATTATCCGTCCCGCCAAACATCAGTTTATAATCACGTCGCGCCAGTTCCTCTTCCAAAATTTTCGCATTCGCTTTAATTTGCCGCGCGTAATCTTTAAATCCCGGTTCAAGCGCTTCTTTAAACGCCACCGCTTTTGCCGCAATCACATTTTCATGCGGCCCGCCTTGCAATCCGGGGAACACCGCTTTATCTATTTTTTTTGCGAACGCATCCTTGCACATAATCATACCACCGCGTGGACCTCGCAACGTTTTGTGCGTGGTGGTGGTAACTACATCAAACAGCGGCACCGGATTATTCATCTCCCCTGCGGCAATCAAACCCGCAATGTGCGCAATATCCGCCATGGTCATAGCACCCACGTCATCCGCGATTTTTTTCACGGCCGCGTAATCAATCTCGCGCGAGTACGCAGAATAACCCACCAAAATTAATTTCGGTTTGTGCTGTTCTGCCATGGCGCGGAGGTTGTCTAAATCAATCAGGCCGTGCTCGTTCGTTTTATATCGCACGAAATTATAAATTTTTGCAGAATAGGTTACCGGATGCCCATGCGTCAAATGACCGCCATGCGAGAGATCCATACCAAGCACCGTATCGCCCGGCTCAAGCAAAGCAGAATACACCGCGATGTTTGCCGGCGCGCCAGAGAGCGGCTGAACATTCACATGCTCGGCGCCAAATAATTGCTTGGCGCGGTCTATTGCCAGTTGTTCTACCTGATCAATAAACTCGCATCCGCCATAATAGCGTTTGCCGGGGTATCCTTCTGCATATTTGTTCGTCAAAACAGACCCCAGGGCTTCTAAAACAGCAGGGGAGACAAAGTTTTCAGAGGGTATCATCTCAAGCCCGGTCTCCTGCCGGTTCAATTCTTTCTCAATCCAACCATAAAGTTCCGGATCGTAGGTGACAATATTTTTCTTGTTCATGGCGTGCAGTATAACCATTCTTGGCTCTATTGACAAGCGGGGCATCTGTAAATAAAAGACGCGCGCAGGCACACGATGACAATTTCGTTATTTTGTGGTATCGTATTTTCATGGATCTCTCCAAACTCAAAAAAATTTACTGCATCGGCATTGGGGGGATTGGGGTGTCCGCGGTGGCCAGGTGGGCGCGGCATAGCGATATTCCCGTTTCCGGTTCAGATATCGCGGAAAGTGACCTCACCCGCACGCTTGTAAAAGAAGGAATAGCAGTGCACATCGGTCACGCCGCGGAAAACGTGCCGGACGATGCAGACCTTGTTGTCTACACGCCGGCCGTAGAAAAAGATCACGTAGAACGCACGGCCGCTAAGAAAAAGAAAATTCCGCAACTGTCCTATCCGGAATTTTTGGGCGCGCTTTCGGAAAATAAATTTACCATCGCGGTTACGGGTACGCACGGAAAATCTACCACCACAGCATTGATTGGCCTGATGATGCAGGAAGCCGGATTTGACCCCACTATTTTTGTGGGCTCGCTCGTACCGCAATTTGAACATGGCAACGTGCGCGTGGGCCATTCAAATTTTTCGGTGGTGGAGGCATGTGAACATCAGGGCAACATGCGCCACATCAAACCAAACATCGCCGTAGTGACGTATATTGAACCAGACCACTTGGATTTTTATAAAGATTTGAAACATGAAATAAAAGTGTATCAGGAATTTGTAAACGAACTTCCGCCGGAGGGGATTCTCATAAAATCCGCGGATGACGCGGGCTGTAAAGAATTAACGTGGAAAGGAAAAACGTACACGTTTGGTAAAAAATCGGAAAAAATTAAAGTCGGTGTGCCCGGCGAGTTTAATGTACGTAACGCAATAGCCGCGAGTATGGCGGCGAATCTTGTTGGTGTCCCCAAACCTGTGTGGGAACGTGTGGCGTCAGAGTTTCGCGGTATCTGGCGACGGTTTGAAAAAGTAGGTGAGTGCAAGGGCGCGACAATTTATTCAGATTACGGCCATCACCCCACGGCAATTCGGGAAACCATGGCGATGGTGCGCGAACTATATCCGGATCGGCGCATTGTATTAGTATTTCAGCCGCATCAGCACAACCGAACAAAAAATTTGTTCAATGATTTTATTGACGCGCTCACGGTTGCGCCCGTTGATGTTTTAGTGTTGAATGAGATTTATGATGTTGCGGGGCGTGAGGAGGATAAAGATCAGGATGTCACGTCAAAAGTATTAGCTTTGGAGATCCTGAAACGAGTTCAGGATGACAAAAAAGTGGAATACTCCGCCACATTGGACGATACCGAATCTTGGCTTCGCATGAATATAAAAAAGAATGACGTGGTGATTATTATGGGCGCGGGGGATATTGATGCCGTTGCCCGACGCCTGGTTGCAGGGGGTTGACAAACTTCTCGTTGGGTGGTATGGTGTGAGTACATGAGGTAAAAGGAGGAAGCCGTGAGAGAAGATCGTCGTCCGTTCGGCATGGTGGATGCCATTCTCACCGTGGTGACAGTGCTCTTGTTGATTGTGGTAGCGATGTTTGCGACGGCCGGTTGCACCATCCACGATGGCTATGTGCGTCCGGCGGTCGCCATTTCCGGGGGGTACTACTCGCCCGGCTACGGTGGTGTGAGCGTTGAGGTCGGCGTACCCTCGGTGTATCCGGGGTATGGATATGGATACGATCCGTACGACTACCCGGGCTATCGTCGGTACTACTCGCCTCGCCCCGTAGAATGTATGGGGCCTCGTGCGGTTTACCGTCGGCTGTACTACCCGCCGTCCGTGGTCTTCCGCACGCGCGTTGTACATCATCACCATCATCCGGCATACCGCAGAAGAGAGGTTGCGGCGCCGGAACGTCAATGGCGCCATCCGGTGCGGCCACCGGCGTACCGTCGGCCCGTTGCCGTGGCACAGAGAAATCAGCGTTACGCGCCCCCTCGTCGCAATCAACGCGTTCGTCGGCGCTAATGACCAAACCCTGTCTTGATACCGCAAGACAGGGTTTTCTTTTTAGACCGCTTTGATTTCCACGTGGTGATACGTTATGATAGATGCGCTATGAAAGGCGACAAAATTTGGGAGGCAATTCAGGAGCTTTTTCCGAGCGCGCGAGAGGGCGTGCCGATGGCGCGGTACACCACGTTCAAAATTGGCGGACCGGCAAAATATTTTGTGCCGGTGAAATCCGTTGATGAATTGCAAAAGGCCTTCGCGCTCGCACAGAAACACTCGTTGAACTATTTTGTTTTTGGCGGCGGGAGCAATATGTTGGTTGCCGATGAAGGATTTGACGGTTTGGCGATTAAGATGGAAATGAATGCGTATAGCGTTGCCGATGATACGGTGGTTGTTGATGCCGGTGTGGTGACGGCTATTTTAACTCGCGCCGCCATTGATGCCGGACTGACGGGTTTTGAGTGGGGGATTGGCGTGCCGGGCACGGTGGGTGGCGCGGTGCGGGGCAACGCGGGCGCGTTTGGCGGTGAAATGAAAGATGTTGTGGAAAGCGTGCAGGCGCTTGTAGATGGGGAAGTGCATACGTTTTCAAATGCGGAATGTACATTTCGGTATCGTCATAGTATTTTTAAAGAGAACGGCGGCGTGGTGCTTGGCGTCACGTTGAAATTAAAACCGGATGCAGAGCGGGGTGGAGTAAAAAAGATGATGGAATTTCTGGATCGTCGCAATAAAACACAGCCCAAGGGCGCGGCGAGCACCGGGTGTATTTTTAAGAATTATGAATTTGTCGAGGTTAATTCCGCGTGGGCGGAAAAAAATATTCCGCAAGAATTTTTAGATAAAAAACGCATCTCCGCCGGATGGCTTATTGAACAGGCGGGCATGAAAGGTGAAAAGGTTGGGGGCGCGGAGGTGTCGGCCGCGCACGGGAATTTCATTGTTAATAGCGGGCACGCCACCGCCGCCGATGTGCGCGCTCTCATCGCGAATAGTAAAGAAAAAGTGGCGGAAAAATTTGGTATTGATTTAGAAGAGGAGATACAGTATATTGGATTTTAGTATGAACATCAACATTCAAGCCATGGGTATTGGACTCACCGATGCTATCCGGGCACAGGTTGAAAAGAAAATGCAGGCGCTTGCAAAGTATTCACCGATAGATGCCGCAGACGTTGATGTTGAGGTTGGCAAGACCACCGGGCATCATAATAAGGGCCCCATTTTCTTTTGTGAAGCGCATGTCCGCGCTCCGGGCGTTGCCGTCATTCGCACGCGTGAAGAAGGTGCAGATTTATACGCCGCGATTGACGAAGTACACGATGAGCTTCAGCGGCAACTGATTGATCTCAAAGAAAAAAGAATCGCCAAACGGCGAGTGCGGTAATAAAAATACCCCGAGCATTCGGGGTATTTTTATGCGGACTGATGCGCTTGTTGTAGTTGTATTATTTGTTGTTCCACTTTTTCTAAACGTTCTTTAAGCTCCAAAATTTCCTTGACCGCCGCATTCGCATCTTCAATGGTACGTTTTTCAAGCGCTGTAATCCGTACTCTAATCTCCGAAATTTCTGCGCGTATCGCACGCAGTTCAGCCTTAACTTCACCAAACTGTACATCCACTCCATTGAATCGTACGTCCACATCATTCTGCATGGCCGCATTATCTTTTATAAACGTAACAATTTCCAAGATTTCATCCGTTTTTGTTTGCACGATTTCTTCTACGTCCTGTCGCGTAGCCGCATTCGCTTTGAGGAATGCGACCATCTCATGCATTTCGTTCAGTTTTTTATCCGCATCCTGTTCCATATGTCCCTATTATCTCAAGAGGTAATGTGCGTGTCAAGATGTTGACGAGCCGCATGTGCAGTAGTACACTTTAAATAATCATGAAGGAAGGAGGAGCGTATGTGGCCCTTCAAAAAGAATCGTCCTTCTGACGACAAGTGGCCTGCGGATCGGCCGATGCCGGAGTCGCTTTTGAGAGTGATCGAGGCATCACGCGGTGCTCCGCCAACGCTGAAGAAGGGGGATATAATCACAGGTGAAGAGATGCGGCGTATGTTGGGATGTCTCATGCTCTGCAAGCCGTTTACAACTGGCCATGTGTGCGGACAATAATCGCAACTACGAGCTCTTCCCAAACACGGCCGTCTATGATAGGATGGCCGTGGTTTTATTTATGTCTCTTTTAACCAAAATTTTTGGCGATCCGAATGCCAAAGTGGTGCGGCAGATGGATCCTATCGTTGTAAAAATTAACGCTCTTGAGGCGGATTTTGTGCGCTTGACGAATGATGAGTTGCGGGCCAAAACGGAAGCGTTTCGTGGTCGCCTCCCGAAAGAAACCCTTGATGAAGTGCTTCCAGAAGCATTCGCCGCCGTGCGTGAGGCGGCAAAACGCACCCTTGGCCAGCGTCATTATGATGTGCAGTTGAAGGGTGGTGTCGCGCTTCATCGCGGTCACATTGCGGAAATGCGCACCGGTGAAGGAAAAACACTCACTGCAACGCTTGCCGTCTATTTGAATGCCTTAACGGGTGAAGGAGTGCACCTTGTCACCGTGAATGATTATTTGGCTCGCCGCGACACCGTGTGGATGGGACAGATTTACCATGCGCTTGGCCTCTCCGTTGGCGTTATTCAGCATCAGAGCGCGAGTTTTAGGTATGATCCTTCCTATGGCGGACAATCTGAACGCGCTGACGAGGGGACCGCGCGCGATGTCACGCGCGACATGACCGGTTCGTTCAAAGTGCAGTACGATTATTTGCGGCCGTGCGCGCGGCAAGAAGCATACGCGTGTGATATCACGTATGGCACGAACAATGAATTCGGTTTTGATTACCTGCGGGACAACATGGTTCCGCGCCTGTCGGATATGGTTCAGCGCGGGCATGTGTACGCGATTGTTGACGAAGTTGACTCCATTTTAGTTGATGAAGCGCGCACGCCGCTTATTATTTCCGCGCCGGCCGAAGAGGCAACGGAAACGTATTATCAATTTGCGCGGCTGGTGAAACAACTCACCAAAGAGGAGGATTATCAGGTGGATGAAAAATTGCGCTCCGCGTTTTTGACGGATAACGGTATTAAAAAAATGGAGCAGTGGCTTCATCTGGATAATATTTATGCGCACGGCAATGTGCGCATGGTGCATCATATGGAGGAAGCGCTGCGCGCGCACGCGCTGTTCCACCGTGATCGACAGTATGTGGTGGAAAATAATGAGGTGGTTATTATTGATGAATTCACGGGTCGCAAAATGCCGGGTCGGCGCTATTCTGAAGGATTGCATCAGGCCATTGAAGCGCAAGAAGGAGTGCCCATTCAACGCGAAAGTCAGACGATGGCCACCATTACGTTTCAGAATTATTTTCGTTTGTACAAAAAATTGGCCGGCATGACGGGAACTGCCGTGACGGAAGCTGAAGAGTTTGGCAAAATTTATAATTTGGAAGTGGTGGTGATGCCCACTAATAAAGTTGATCAGCGCGTTGATCATCCGGATCGGATTTATCGGACGGAGGCGGCAAAGTTTATTGCCGTGGTGAAACACGTGAAAGAATTGCATGAGCGCGGACAGCCGGTGTTACTCGGCACTATTTCTATTGAAAAGAATGAGGAGCTGGGAAAATTGCTTGAACGTGAAGGCATTCCGTTTCAGATGTTGAACGCCAAAAACCACGAACGTGAAGGTGAAATTATTGCGCAGGCAGGAAGCTTGGGCGCGGTGACGCTCGCCACCAATATGGCCGGCCGCGGTGTTGATATTGTGCTGGGCGGTAACCCGCCGGATGCGGACGGGGCGGCGCGTGTGCGTGAGCTCGGCGGATTGTTTGTGCTCGGCACGGAACGTCACGAATCGCGGCGTATTGATAATCAGCTACGTGGACGGGCGGGGCGGCAGGGAGATCCGGGTGCCACGCAATTTTATGTTTCCGTTGAAGATGATCTCATGCGGATTTTTGCGGGTGATCGCATTGGCAATATGATGCGACGTTTGAAAGTGCCGGAAGATGTGCCGATTGAAGCGAAAATGGTCAGCCGCGCGCTTGAAACCGCGCAGAAAAAAGTTGAGGGCCATAACTTTGACATCCGCAAACACCTTTTGGAATACGATGACGTGTTGAACAAACATCGCGAGGCCATCTATCGTCGGCGTCGTGAATTGTTGCAACTTACGGAAGGACAGCTTGAGGTGACGAGCGAAGGATATAGATCATCTCGCGAGATTATTGTGGCAATGGTGGGAGATGAAATTCAGCAGATGGTGAGTGCGCACGTTAACAGTGATGAGGCGGGTGGCTTTGATACCTTGATTGCCGGTATCGCAAAAATATATCCGTTCCCTGCGGCAACGATTGACGCGATACGCGCTTTTTTGGTGTCAAAAGCACAACCGGAGACGGTGGTTCCCGAGGTTGTAGAACAATGTATGTCGGTTATTCGCGGCGCGTATGATGAATTGGAGCGCGTCATTGCCGATCCATCGCTCATGCGAGAAATTGAAAAAGGATTACTGCTGCGCACCACGGACATGCTGTGGATTGATCATTTGGTTGCCATTGACCATTTGCGCGCGGGTATTGGACTGCGCGGTTACGCCCAGCGCGATCCTTTGGTAGAATATAAACAGGAGACATATGGTTTGTATCAAAGTTTGCTCGCGGCCATACAACACGATGTGGCGCACACTATTTTTAAGGTTGGTGCCGCCGCGGTGCTTGCGCCAGAAGCTCTTGAGCGAAAGGGTTTGGTCATGCGCGGCGCAACAAAGGGCGCTGAAAATGGCACCGCCATTGTTTCGGTAAAACAACAGATGCCAAAAGTAGGGCGCAACGATCCGTGCCCGTGTGGTTCGGGGAAAAAATATAAAAAGTGCCATGGGGCGTAAGCGTACGAGTAACGGAGATTGCGTTTTTTTGCGGTTTTCTATACACTATTCACCACATGCAGAAAGTAGAGAAAAAACAGGCCAGCAGGTCTCATATCAAATGGGGGGTCTTTGGGATTCTTCTTGTCTTACTCGCGGGCAGCATTTTTGATTTTCCAGGGTTTTATCGGGGTTTTGCGAATAGCCTGGAAGGAAAAACCGGCATCGCGCTTCCACGGTTTGAGATACCGGATTTCCATCTTGGGCTTGATTTGTTAGGAGGAGCGCATTTGGTCTATGAAGTTGATGCATCGTCGGTGCAAAGTAGTGACCGCGATGACGCGGTGGCCGGTGTGCGCGATGTGATTGAGCGCCGAGTGAATGCTTTTGGCGTTGGCGAGCCGCTGGTGCAAACCAATGTTTCCGGTGATATCCATCGGGTTATTGTGGAACTGCCAGGCGTGGTAAATGTGGCGGATGCCATTAAGCAAATTGGTGAGACGCCGCTTTTGGAATTTAAAGAACAGAATCCAAACCCACTGCCAACCTTAACGCCGGAAGAGGAGACGCGTTTGAAGAAAGCAAACGATGACGAGCAAAAAAAAGCGAAAGATATTTTGCTTGCCGTTCGTTCCGGCACGAAAAGTTTTGAAGAATACGCGCGAGAATTTTCGCAAGACACGCGCACCAAAGAAACCGGCGGCGATCTTGGATTCATTGGGTTATCGGGTGAGCCATGGATGAAGCAGGTGTATCTTTTTGCAAGTCAACGGGGAGTCCCGGGCGTGGTTGCCAAGGATATTTTAAATAGCGAGATTGGGTTTCATATCGTGAAGTTAGAAGAGATAAAAGAATTAGTCGGGACGGTTTCTGCGCGCCATATGTTAGTGTGTTATAAGGGCGCGCAATCATGTACTTCAGACCGAACAAAAGAAGAAGCGCTTGCCAGTATTCAGAGTATTCGCGCGCAAGCCAACAAGGACAATTTTGCAACGCTGGCTAAGGAGCGGTCTGATGATCTCGGTAGCGGGTCGCAAGGCGGCGATTTGGGCATTATCACGCGCGGCCAAACGGTAAAACCGTTTGAAGACGCGGCGTTTGCGTTGCCACTTGGCGCTATTTCTGATCCGGTTGAAAGCCCGTTTGGTTTTCATCTGATTTACAAATACGACGAAAAGAAAGAAAAACAATACCGCGTTCGTCACATCCTGATTGACAAAACAACGGCGAATGAAATTTCACCCAATCTTGATCCGTGGCTTTCAACAAAATTATCCGGCAAGCAGTTAGATCGCGCGACGGTTGAATTTGATCAACAGACCGGCGATGTGCAGGTTGGTCTGCAATTTGATAAAGAGGGCGAGGAGTTGTTTTCCGCTATTACGGAACGCAATGTGGGGAAGCCGGTGGCGATCTTTTTAGATGGCGAGGTCATTAGCGCGCCTACCGTGCAACAAAAAATTACCGGCGGCACGGCGGTAATCACCGGCCGTTTTTCCGTTAGCGAAGCAAAACTACTGGCACAGCGTCTCAACGCGGGCGCCTTGCCGCTCCCGGTTTCGTTGGTGAGTCAATCAACCGTTGGTCCGACACTCGGTAAAGTTTCTTTGGAAAAAAGTTTGTTTGCCGGACTGGTCGGTTTTGGCTTGGTGCTTCTGTTTATGATGCTCTACTACCGATTGCCGGGATTACTCGCGGGCATTGCGTTGTTCCTGTATGCCTTCGTGGTGCTCGGTATTTTTAAATTGGTGCCGGTGACGTTGACGCTTGCCGGTATCGCAGGATTTATTTTGTCGCTCGGCATGGCCGTTGATGCGAATATTCTTATTTTTGAGCGCATTAAAGAAGAATTGCGCGGCGGATACACGTTTTCTCGGGCCATTCCGCTCGGCTTTGAACGTGCGTGGACGTCTATTCGCGATAGTAATGTGACCACCTTGATTACCTGTGCGGTGCTGTATTGGTTTGGCACGAGCGTGGTGCGCGGTTTTGCCGTGACACTTGCCATTGGCGTCCTTGTCAGCATGTTTTCCGCCATCTCCGTTACTCGTATTTTGGTTCGTTATGTGGAACCCTGGATTAAAGAGGGGTCGGCGCTGGTATTAGGCAGTAAAAAAACTCCGCAGAGATGATACACGTGGTTAAACATAAAAATTTTTGGTTTATATTTTCTGGCGCGTTGACGATTCTTTCGATTATCGCGATCAGCATGTGGGGATTAAAACCGGCTATTGATTTCACGGGTGGCACGCTTATTGAAATGCAGTTTACGGGCGCTCGTCCGGAAAAAGTTGCCGTAGAAGAAGTGTTCCAAAAAACGAAATTTGCGCATGTTCAGTTGCAGCCGCTGGGCGATTCTGGCTTTTTGGCGCGTTTGCCGTTTATTGATGAACATGCGCACGCGGAACTTTCCGGAAACATGGCGGGAGCTTTTCGTGACGCATGGCGCGAAGAGCGTTTTGATACGATAGGTCCGAGTGTCAGCAAAGAATTAAAAACCAACACGGCGTACGCTATTTTTTATGCCGCACTTGCCATCACGCTGTATATCGCGTGGGCCTTCCGTCGGGTATCTGAACCGGTAAAGTCATGGAAGTATGGCGTTTGCGCAATTATCGCGCTCCTCCATGACATCATTATCCCCACCGGTGTCTTTGCCGTTCTCGGCCGTTTCATGGGTATAGAGGTTGACGTCTTGTTTGTTACCGCACTCCTGACAATCATGGGTTTTTCAGTGCACGATACGATTGTTACGTTTGACAGAATTCGTGAAAATCTGCTCAAGCGCCGTCATGATGGTTTTGAAACGATTGTAGAAGATAGTATTAATCAAACCATTGCGCGCTCCATCAACACCACGTTCACCACACTCCTTGCCTTGGTTGCGGTTCTTCTGTTTGGCGGCGCTGTAATACGGCCGTTTGTGCTCGCGCTTATTATTGGCATTACGAGCGGCGCCTATTCATCTATTTTTCTGGCGAGTTTACTTTTGGTGCAGTGGTATAGACGGGGTAGGTAATTGTTGTTGTCGCGCCACTGTGGTATACTAGTACCACTATGGAAGACAAGGTCTGGCGTGCTATCTATTCTTTTCTCGCAACACTTCTTTTCTTTATTGTGTTTGTTGGATCTTATTACGCGGGACAGCAGGGCTGGTGGTGGATGGCGCTCATTTTTTTGCCCGTGGTGTATATGTCGGTATTCAGTTTGTTGATACCCGATTAATATCGTTACGCAATCAGGCGAGCACGTTCGCTTTTTTTGTTTAAAAACAGTATACTAGGAGGGTCTATGCCGTATGTTGATGTGCTGTTGCAGTTTTGGTCCATGGCCGCTACCGCCGGTCCGTGGGATGTTTTAGTATTTTTCACTAAAATAGGCGGATGGATTATTTGGTTCCCCGTGATTTTATGGATGGGGTTTTTTATGTATTACAACATGCGCGTGGGGAAGTACCAGGCAACGTTTAAGTGGGTATACCTCGCCATTGATGTGCCGAGTGACAATATCCAAACGCCGCTCGCGGTTGAAAACATTTTTGCCCATCTGGCCGGCGGACATGCCTCACGCGATTTGAAGGAAAAATATCTTGACGGCCAATATCAGCGCTGGTTCAGTTTTGAAATTGTCAGTATTGAAGGGTACATACAATTTATTATTCGTACCGAAGAAAAATATCGCGATCTCGTTGAAGCGGCTATTTACGCGCAATACCCTGATGCGGAAATTACGGAAGTGGAGGATTATACCAAGGGTATACCCGATGTCTACCCTAATGACACGCATAATTGCTGGGGCGCGGAATGGAAATTAAGCCAGCACCATTATTTTCCCATTAAAACATACAAGAGTTTTGTAGATGAGAATGATAAGGATTTTTTTAAAGATCCTATGGCGGCGTTTTTGGAATCGTTTAGTCGTATTGGCAAGGGTGAACAATTGTGGTTTCAAATTTTAGTGAAACCAATTGGGCAACAATGGAAAGCGGGTGGTTTTGCGTTGGCAAAAAAATTGATGGGTAAGCCGGAAAAGCACAAGGATACGCTGGTGCAAAAAATTGGCGATCTGCCAATGAAACTTATTGGTGGTTTGGGAGCGGCGGTCGGGTTTGATATTTTTGGCATGGAGGAAAAGAAAGAGGAGAAGGTATCCTTTGGTATGTTTGCGTTGACACCGGGTGAACGCAAAAGTATTGAAGATGTGGAAAATAAGGTTTCAAAAATTGGGTTCAATTGCAAAATACGCGCGGTGTATATCGCGGAGAAAGAGCGTTTTAATAAAGATCGCGTTGCGTACGGCCTGGTGGGCGCTATCAAACAGTTTGCGGATGAGTCCTCTAATAGTTTGAAGCCGGAATATAAATTAACGGGCACGGCGGCGCATTATGTTTTTGTTGAGGCGCGTAAAAATATTCGTCGCGCCAAGATTGTGAAAGCGTATAAAAAACGCAGTACCTGGGCAGGATTATTTGAGTTTATTTTAAATACGGAGGAATTGGCGACACTCTGGCACTTTCCGGTGATGACGGTGAAGACGCCACTTTTGAAACGTCTTGACGCGCGCCGCGCCCAGCCACCGTCATATTTGCCGACGGATATTCCGTTTGAAGAGGCGCCGGGCGGCATGCCCATTCGCCATACACCGCAACGCGCTCCCGCCGGTTTTGTTTCCGATATTGGCGCGGTGCGGAGCAAAACGAAACCTCATGTATTTACGGCGCCACCCACCGTTTCATCATTAAGCGAGCCTGAGATTGATGTGAATGGAGCGGTTGAGCCGCCGCCCGATGGTTCGGGCGCGCCGCCCGCTAATTTACCGGTTGTGTAATATGGAAAATCATAAAGATCTTACCATTTTTGCTCAAACTAATTTTCGTAACGAAAATAGAAAGTTTGGTATTAAACTGGATGATCGCCGTCGACACATGTATCTCATTGGAAAGACCGGTATGGGCAAGACAACGATGTTGGAACACATGGTGCTCTCTGACATCTACGCGGGCCACGGGCTGTGTTACATTGATCCACACGGCGATACGGTAGAAAAAATTCTTGATTTTGTTCCGCCATCACGCGTCAATGATGTGGTGTATTTTAACCCCGCTGACCTTGAATATCCCATTGGGTTCAATATTTTAGAAACCATCAATCCGGATCATAAGCATTTGGTGGTCGGCGGACTCATGGGTGTGTTTAAGAAAATTTGGGTTGACCAGTGGAGCGCGCGCATGGAATATTTGTTGAATAACGCCATCTTAGCGCTTATGGATTTTCCAGGCAGCACGCTCCTCGGCGTCAATCGCATGTTTGCCGATGCCGTGTATCGCAAG
>Ga0137829_12043164_pt1 | contig 13681 bp, 16 predicted proteins | sample OV2TP2_FD_97737 | JGI IMG/M metagenome (GOLD analysis project Ga0137829, IMG submission 97737) | reverse complement strand
GCGGCTATCTGCCGATCGCTTTGGAGCGCCTCGTTGTCGTCGATGGGGACTGTGCGGGCGTGGCCGACTGTGACCGAATCGTGTGGAAACTCGGCGAGAAACTCATCGACCGTTCGCTCGGGATCGAGCCCGACCTCGGAGGCATACGACCGTACGAAGGCGCGACTGAAGATGCCCCCCGGTAATCGGGAGATGTCGTCCCGTTCGAGCGCTTCGAGCGCCCCTATCGAAATCTTCGTCGAGTCAGCAATGTGCCGAAGCGAGATGCCCTTCCGCTCGCGCGCCTCGCGCAGCCGGCTGCCAAGACTCGGTCGGTTGGCGGCCGCGGTCTCGTCCATTCGACCTCGGCGCCTATGTTAACAGCGAATTCCGCCGGTCAAACGCCAGGCGCATCTCGTTCACGGTTGCCTCAAGCGGGACGGCAAGGCAGGACCCGATGCTGTCGCTCGTCGCCTCACCCATGAACAACCCGATGGCAGCGATGCCCGCGGCTCCTACGCGTGCCACGTCGCTGGCACGCGCCGCCGTCACGCCACCGATGCCGAGCACGGGCACCGAAACACCGCGTACAACGGCCGCCAAGCCTTCCACGCCGAGCAGTTCGCAGCCCTGGGGTTTCGATCTCGTCGGCCATACCGTTCCCGCAATCAGGTAGTCGGCGTGGGCGGCGGCTTCGATGGCTTCGGCGACACTGTGCACCGACCTGCCGATGAGAAAGCCCCTTGGCGCAATGGACCGGACCGCCTGTGGCGGGACCGAGTCGGCCCGCAGATGCACTCCGGATGCTCCCGTCGCGAGGGCTACGTCGAGGCGTTCGTTGACGACTACACGAGTCGGTGTCCCGCGGGCGGAGGCGACGACCGCTCGGACCAGATCCGCGAGGTCCCGTGCCGACAGGTCGGGCTCCCGAATCTGGATGGCGTCGACACCCGCCTCGACAGCCAGACCGGCCTGGTCGACCAGACACTGCCGGACGCGGCAGGGGTCGTGCACGCCGGGCGCAAGACGCCGGCGATCGGTCACCAGGTGAATAATCAGGGATCAGCCCGCGTGTCGGGATGGCTTCGATAGCCGCTCGTGTCCAGGACGATTGGTCGATGCGCGCGCATGGAGAAGATCGGCGCCAGCTCGAAGAATCCCGCAAACAGGTTCAGAAGGCCGAGGCCGCTGATCGCGCCTCGCACGAAGGCGTTGGGCAGCCACTCGCGAAAGGGAGGCCACATCGACGCAAAATAGTTGCGCTCCCAGAAGCCGGACCACGGGAGCACCACCAGGAGTAGCCCCACCTCGACGTAGTACGCGACCAGGAGCAGGCGCCGGAGCAGGGCCTTACCTCCCCGCCTGCAGTCTCGTCAGCCGCTGGATGCGCGCGGCGACGTCGCGGTAGCTGCCGGCATCGGCTTGCAGTTCGAGACACACCGCGAGAGCACGAGCGGTCTCTCCGCTCGACTCCAGCGCGTCGGCAAGGTCGTACAACAGACCATGATGCGACTGCGGGCTGGGTGGCTGCGCCTCGGCTGCTCGCTCGAGCCACTCAATCGCCTCGGCCACCCGCCCCTGCTGCCGATAGATCGTGCCGAGCAGCGATGCAGCGCCGAAGCGCACGGCGGGCGTTCGCGACGCCTCCCTCAGCGCCTCCACGGCTTGATCGAGCTGGCCTGCATCGTAGAACGCCTTGCCTCGGGAGTAATGTTGCGACGCGGCATCCGGCCGGCGACCCTTGGACGCCCGGTCACGGCGCTCACCGAGCGCGCCAGCCAACTCCTCGCGGGTCAGTGCGACTCCAGGGGCTGCGACCTCGAAGCTTGGCAGATTGATCTCATCGAGCAGCGCGCTCAGGTCCACTTCGTGCCCGGTCTCCCGCTGACGCGCAGCGCCACTCCTGGGCGACTGGGCGCCGGCGGCCAAACCGCCAGCCCCATCAGGCACGCTCGCCCCCACCGTTTTCAACTCGGCGTGAAGAGCATGACGTTCTCTGAGCGCCGCAATCGCGGCTTCGGGCCGCTGTTCACCGCTCGCCTCGAGGACACGCCTGAGGCGGTCTTCGTTCGACCGATCCCACGACGCCCGCATCAGCAGGTCTTCAGCCACAAGACGAGCATCGGCGAGCGCCCCCAGGGTCAGATAGGCGTCGGCCAGCCGGCCTTGCGCGCGGTAGACGTCTGCCTCCAGCCCCCCCTGGGCGCAGACCTCTACAAGCCGCATGAGGCTCGGGACATCGTCGGGCAGTCCTGCGAGAAACTCCTCCAACGCCCGAGCCGCAGCGGGTGCGTCCCCCTTCGAGAGGGCCCGGCTGACAGCCAGTCCGACCAGGTGCCGGCCCACGTCGCGTGAGGCGCCGCCGACTTTGCACGCGAGGTGGACAACGTCATGCACGCGGCTCGGATCCTGTTCGAGACCGCGTGTCGCAAACGAGACACCTTCCTCGAAGTTCCCGACCTCCAGCAGGGCGGAGGCCACCGCCAGCAGCAGCGGCGCGTCCCGCACCCCGGTCTCCGGGGTCAGGAACTGGGCGGCCCCGAGCAGATCGCCGCGCGCTACCAGCAGAAGCGCCAGTCTGGCCATCAGCCCGACGTCTCCCGGCTGCAGACTGAGTCCCTGATTCAGCACGGTAATGGCCCGGTTCGAGTCGTCGCCCCTCTCGAATCGGGCCGAGATGGCGAGGAAATGACCGGGCGCAGACGCCCACGCCAGCGCAGCCTCGATGTCGCCGGCGCCCAACTGCACCTCAAGCAACTGGTCGCGCACGCCCAGGTCCCGCGGATTGAACGCGATTGCTTCGCGCAGAACGTCGGCAGCTTCCTGTGTACGGTTGCCCGCCGCCAGGTCGGACGCCACGTCCCGGAACGCCTGGATCGCGCCCGGCGCGTCGCCGGCCACGCCCCGCGCCCGGGCCGCCGTCAGCCGCGCCGGATAATCTGACGGATCGAGCGCCCCCAGCCGCATCTTGATCTCGGCCATTCCCCGCTCGTGCCCGCGGCCCCGGTACCGCTCGCTGGCGGCGTTCAGGTAGGTCCGGGCGTCGGCGATCAGCCCTTGGGCGGCTGAAACCTCGGCGGCCTGGAGCAGCGCCCGCTCGTGATTCGGGCTCATTCTGAGGACCTTCTTGTAGAGAGCAATCGCCTTCGACGCCAGCCCGTGAGCCTTCAGGTTGTCGCCAATCCGCATGTACTGCTCGGCCGCCCGATCCACCTGCCCCATGCGCGCGTACAGGTCGCCGACCAGGTTGGCCGTGGTCCAATCGGCAGGCTGATCCTCGAGCACGCGCAGGTACTCGGCGAGCGATTGCTCCAACTTGCCCTGCCGGAGCAGCTTCTCGGCCTTGCGCAGTGTAGCGGCGCGATCGATGGGCACGTGCAGTCGTGAGGGCGGGCCTCAGGCGCCCGGCTCAGGAGCCATCGTATCAAACAGCGTGGGCGGGCGGAACGACCTGCGGTGCATCTGCGAGTACCCAAACCTCGACACGGCGTCGAGATGATCGGCGGTGGCGTAGCCCTTGTGGCGGTCGAAGCCGTACCGCGGATCCCGCTCGTGCAGATCGTGCATTTCGCGGTCACGAGTGACCTTGGCGATGATCGAGGCGGCGGCCACGGCCGAGCAGCGGCGGTCGCCGTGCAGCACGCCACGTTGAGCCATCGGCAGGCCGGCGATCTGAAACGCGTCAACCAGCACGATATCGGGGAGCGGGACAAGCGCGAGCACGGCCCGTCGCATCGCCGTGAGCGACGCCTGGTGGATGTTGATCCGGTCAATCTCGCCCGGATCGGCTGATCCCACGGCCCAGGTCACGGCATCACGGAGGATCCGATCGTAGAGACGCTCGCGCCCGGCTGCGGTCACGGCCTTTGAGTCGCAGACGCCCGGAATGTGCCGGCACGGATCCAGCACCACCGCCGCAGCGACCACCGGGCCCGCCAGACACCCACGCCCGACTTCGTCGACGCCCGCCACGTGACAGAAGCCGACGCGGCGCAGCGCGTTTTCAAGGGTCCGCGTGGCAGGCACGCGCATACGTCTGGAACCGCAGCCTCTACCCTTTGCCGTCGGTCTTCTGGCCTTCCTTCATCCTGGCCGCCTTCCCCTTCAGATCCCGCAGGTAGTAGAGCTTCGCCCGGCGGACTCGCGCCGAGCGCAACACCTCGACCTTCTGAATGGTCGGCGAGTGCAGAGGGAAAATCCGCTCTACGCCCTGGCCGAACGACACCTTCCGGACGGTAAACGAGGCGCGGCTGCCTCCCCGGTGTACCCCAATCACGATGCCTTCGAAGATCTGGATGCGCTCCTTGTCGCCCTCGCGCACTCGGACGTGCACCCGCACGGTATCACCTGACCTCATGGCCGGCCGATCGGCTAGCTGCGTCTGTTCTACCAACTCCATAGCGCCCATTGGTCGTGCTCCTTGATTGGTCACATCGAACGAGCCATCTTACGAGCTCGCGCCTTCAGCCCTGAGCTCGCACAACAACTCGCGTTCCTCCTCGTCGAGGGAGGCACCGGCGAGCAGGTCCGGCCGGCGCGTCAGGGTTCGTTGCAGCGCCTCCCGCTTCCGCCACCGCCGAATCGCGGCATGGTTCCCCGAGAGTAGCACGTCGGGAACGCGCCCGGTCATCCCTGGGGGCAGGGGCACCCCCGCCTCCCGCAGGTCGGCCGGCCGCGTATACTGCGGAAAGTCCAACAGACCGCGGCTGAATGAATCTTCGACGACGGAACGCTCGTCGCCGACCACACCGGGCACCAGCCGGGCCACCGTGTCGACGATGACCAGCGCCGGCAGTTCCCCGCCGCTCATGACGTAATCCCCGACCGAGATCTCCTCATCGACCCTGGACCGGACCCGCTCGTCCACGCCCTCATAGCGCCCGCACAGTACGGCGATGTGTGGACGCTGACAGAGACCCTGCGCAACCCCCTGCGTCAGCCGCGTGCCCTGCGGCGAGGTCAGTATGACAAACGGCGTCGCCGCGTCCTTCTGCCCGTCGGCTGCGATTCTGTCGAGTGCCCGGAACAGCGGGCCGGGCTTGAGGACCATTCCCGGCCCTCCGCCGTAGGGCACGTCGTCCACGGTTCGGTGCCGATCGTCAGTGAAGTCACGCAGGTCGTGCACCGCCACCGACAGGAGTCCGTGCTCGAGTGCGCGGCCGATAATCCCCGCGGCCAACGCCTGCCTGATCATCGCCGGAAAGATCGTCACGATGTCGAAGCGCATCGGCGGAATCGAAGGCCCGCAGCGTCAGAGGACGTTCAGATCCAGCAGGCCGTCCGGCGGGTCGATGACGATGCGTCTCGCCGTCTGTTCGATGAGCGGGCAGATTGCGACGGCCAGTGGCACCAGGAGCTCGCCCTTGTCTGCGGCCACGACGAGCCACCGGGGCCCCCCGGGCGCGCCTTGTACATCGGTGACAACGCCCACCGGCGTACGGTCGGCAAGCTCCACACCGCACCCGACGAGATCGTGGAGGTAGAAGGCGCCCGGCGGTAGTGGCTCGAGCCGGTCACGGGGGACCAGCAGCTCGGCTCCCGCCAGCTGGCTTGCGGCCTCCACGGTGTCGACGCCGCTCAACGACAGCACCGGCCGGTCGCGCAGGAACCGGACGCTACGGACCGTCTTTCGATCCAGGTCACGGCCGCACTGGACGAATAGTTCGGCCCCCACTCTGAAGCGCTCGTTCGGAAAATCCGTGTCGGGATTGACAACCACCTGGCCTCGCAAGCCGTGCGGCCGTGCAACGCGTCCGACGACGGCCATCTCTTCGACGCTCACGGTCTCCCGTCCCGAATTTCCAGCGAAACTGTGCGGCCTTCCTTCTCTCCCGCGGTCGACGCCAGCGTCCGGAGCGCCGCCGCAGTGCGGCCCTGCTTCCCGATCACACGCCCCAGCTCGCCGGCCCCCACGTACAACTCGACGACCGTCGTGCCGCGGCGCTCGGCCTCGATGACACGCACCTCGTCGGGACGGTCCGTCAGCGCACGGGCCAGCACCTCGACGAGGTCACGGGCCACGCTCACGAGACCTCCGTCGCGGCCGGGACACGCGGCGGGCTGAGATGCCGTGCGATCAGCGTGCGCACCGAGTCGGACGGCCGGGCACCCTTACTCAACCAGAAGTCGACGCGTGCGCGATCGACCTCCACGACAGCCGGCCGCAGCCGCGGATTGTAGTGACCGAGGATCTCGACGAAGCTGCTGTCGCGCGCCGTGCGCGCGTCGGTGACGACCACGCGGAAGAAGGGACGTTTCTTGGACCCTGCCCGACGCAACCGGATTGTGACCATCCTGTGCTCCCCCGCGCACGCCGCTAGGCGCGGCTGCGCAACATTTCCAGCGCTCGTCGCCTCGCCGTGCGGCCGCCTCCCGCGAGTCCGGCCATGCCGCCCAGCGACTTCAGCATCTTCTGCATCTGCACGAACTGCTTGAGCAGCCGGTTGACCTCCTCGACCGTCGTGCCGCTGCCCTTTGCGATGCGCTTGCGCCGACTGCCGTTGATGATGTGCTGCTTCCGCCGTTCGTCGGGCGTCATCGAGCTGATGATGGCGTCGACGCGCGCCAACTGCTTTTCGTCGGGCTGGTTCTCCGCCAGGCCCTTCATGGCGCCAAACCCTGGCAGCATACCCATGATCTGCTCGATCGGCCCCATCTTCCGGATCGTCTTCAGCTGTTCCCGAAAGTCCTCCAGCGTGAACTCGTTCGATCGAATCCGTTCTTCCAGCCGCGCGGCGTCGTCGAGATCGATCGCCGCCTCAGCGCGCTCGATGAGCGAGAGCACGTCGCCCATCCCCAGCACGCGCGACACCACGCGCTCGGGGTGGAACGGCTCCAAGTCCTCCAGGCGCTCTCCACTGCCCACAAACGCGATGGGCACTCCCACGACCGACACCACCGACAGGGCCGCCCCGCCTCGCGCGTCGCCATCCATCTTGGTCAGGACGACACCGGTGACCCCCACCCGCCGATTGAACTCGCCCGCGCTCTTGATCGCGTCCTGCCCTGTCATGGCGTCCGCAACGTACAGCCGGTCGCACGGGTCGGTGACATCCCTGATGGCCACGAGCTCTGTCATCAGGTCGTCGTCGATGTGGAGGCGCCCGGCTGAATCAACGATCACGACGTCGAAGCCGAGGTTCGATGCTTCCGACAGAGCGCCTCTGGCCCGGGCGATCGGGTCGACCAGACCCGCCGGGTCATACACGCGCACGGATGCCTTTGCAGCGACAAGGCTCAACTGCTGGATCGCGGCGGGACGCTTCACGTCGGTCGAGACGAGCAGCGGGTGCCGGCCCTGCCTGGCCAGCCACTTCGCAAGCTTGCCGGCGGTCGTCGTCTTGCCGGCGCCCTGCAGGCCGAGCAACAGGATCACGCGCGGGCGCTTATGGCTGGGCCGCAGCCCCCCCTGGGCGTCGCCGAAGAGGCCCAGCATCTCGTCGCGAACGATCTTGACGACCTGCTGCGCCGGAGACAGGCTCTGCAGTACGTCCTGGCCCATGGCCCGATCGCGTACGCGATCGATGAACGCCTTGACGACCTTGAAGTTGACGTCGGCCTCGAGCAGCGCCAGACGGATCTCGCGGAGCGCCGCCTCGACGCTCTCCGGCGTCAGCCGCATCCCCCGGCGGAGGCTCGCGAAGACGTCCTGGAGGCGGGTGCTTAGAGAGTCAAACATCAGATGAGCAAACCACTATCGTAGAGGAGGACTCTCGCACATTGCAAATCAACAGGCCCTACACCGACGAGAGCTTGTGCCCCAGCTTGTCCTTCTTGGCCTTCAGGTACCGACGCGTGGACTCGCTGGCGGGAATCTCGAGCGGGAGCCACTCGCTCACCGACAATCCGTAGCCCTGAATGCCGACGAGCTTGCGCGGGTTGTTGCTCAGCAGGCGCATGGACCGGACGCCGAGCTCGCGCAGGATCTGGACGCCGATGCCATAGTCCCGCTGATCGGCCTTGAAGCCCAGTCGTTCGTTGGCCTCGACCGTGTCGCACCCTTCGTCCTGCAGTTCGTAGGCGCGGATCTTGTTGGCCAGGCCGATCCCGCGACCCTCCTGGTTGAGATACAAGAGCACGCCCCGTTCCTCCAGCGCAATCCGCTCGAGCGCGGCGTCGAGCTGCGCCCCGCAGTCGCAGCGAACCGAGCGCAGCACGTCGCCGGTCAGGCACTGCGAGTGCACGCGCACGAGCACATCCCGGCCCTCATCGATGCTGCCGCGCACCATGGCCACATGCGTCTGCCTGTCCACCAGACTCTCGTACGCGTGGATCGTGAATGCGCCGAAGTCGGTCGGAAGCCGGGCGGAGGCGACCCGGCGGACGAGCGATTCGGTCCGCATGCGGTACTTGATCAGGTCGGCGATCGTGATCATCAGTAGGCCGTGCTTCTTGGCGAACTTCGAGAGCTGCGGCACCCGGGCCATCGTGCCATCCTCGTTGAGAACCTCGCAGATGACGCCCGCGGGATAGAGCCCCGCAATCCTGGCCAGGTCCACGGCGGCCTCGGTCTGACCGGCGCGTACCATCACGCCGCCGGTCAGCGACCGCAGCGGAAACCTGTGGCCCGGGCGCGCCAGGTCGGTCGGCTTGGTCGCCGGGTCGATGGCCGCCAGCACCGTGGTCGCCCGATCGGCCGCTGAGATCCCGGTCGTCGTGCGCCCCTTGGCCTCGATAGTGACGCAGAAGCCGGTGTCAAACCGGGAGGTGTTCTGCGACACCATCAGCGGGATCTCGAGCTCGTCCAGCCGCTCCGGCGTCATCGACAGGCAGACGAGGCCGCGGCCGTATCGCGCCATGAAGTTGATGGCGTCGGGGGTGATCTTTTCCGCGGCGATCGTCAGGTCGCCTTCGTTCTCGCGATCTTCATCGTCGACCACGATGATGATACGCCCCGCGCGGAAGCGTTCGATCGCATCTTCAATGCGCGCGAAGGGGTAGGCCGCCTTTCGGGATCCCTTGGCGATTTCAATCCGCCCCGTCATGTTGTCTCGCTCCTGCAACCAGCCCTCGCGCGGCAGGTGTTCCGCATGTCCGCGCCTCCCTGCGGTCCTTCATACGCGCGACCTGGCGATGTCCAGCCCTCGCACCACGTACTTGCCCACCAGATCGCATTCGATGTTCACCTCATCGCCGATGCGCACCCCCCTCAGGTTCGTGTGCTCCAGCGTATACGGGATCACCTGCACGTCGAAGCCACCGTTGGCGAGCCGCGCGACCGTCAAACTGATCCCGTCAACGGCGACAGACCCCTTGGGCACGAGGTACGGCGCCAGCTCGCGGGGATAGCCGACGGTGAGCCAATGAAAATCCGCCGCCGGACGGATCTGGTCGATGCGCCCAAGGCCGTCCACATGACCCTGAACGAAGTGCCCTCCCAGGCGCCCGTCGGCGCGGAGCGGCCGTTCCAGGTTGACTGCCGCCCCCGCGCCCAGCCGGCCCAGCGTCGTGACCCGGAGCGTCTCCGGTCCGACATCGGCCTGGAACCCCGAGGCGTCCGAGCGCACCACTGTCAGGCAGACACCATTCACGGCAATGCTGTCGCCGCGGACCAACTCCCCCGCAAGCGGGGCAGCAATTTCCAATCGCACGCCGACGTCGGCCACCACCGACCCGACCACCGCGCCAACCGCTTCAACCAGCCCCGTGAACATGGCCCTCAACGAGGATGTCTGGTCCCAGCGGAGCGATCGTCCGATCGCGCAGGTCAGCGAACGAGAAACGCTGACCGTCGAGGAATTTCACGCCCTGAGGGCCCAGCACGCAGGGTGTCACGTAGAGCTGCACGAAATCGACCACCTTCTCATCCCAGGCAGCCCGATGCACCCCCGACCCCCCTTCGAGGACCAGCGAGCTGACGCCTCGCTCACCGAGGGCGACGAGGGCTTCTCGCATCGTTCGGCCGGCGACGACGATCTCGGCGCCGCGCTCTTCGAGCGGCCTGCGCAGTTCTGCATGCCCGGCGCTGTCAGCGGTAGAGACGATCATGACAGGGCCGGCGTCGCGTGTCGAGAGCAGCCGTGCTCCCGGCGGCGTCCGGAGGCGGCGGTCGAAGACGACACGTGTGAGCGGCCGGTCGCGGTACGCGCCCCGAGGCGTCAGCAGCGGGTCATCCACCAGGATCGTGCCGGCGCCCACGCCGATTGCATCGATCTCGGCGCGGAAGCGATGGGCATGGCGGTCGGCCGGCGCCGACGTCAGCGTCGTCCGAAACCCGGGCGATTCGGCAATGCAGCCGTCGAGGCTCATCGCCGCCTTCAGGATGACGTACGGCCGCCCATGCCGCATGAGCATGAAGAACGGCTGATTGAGCGCCTCGGCCGCCGCGCCGCCCACGCCGACGTCGACGCGGACGCCGTGAGCGCGCAGGAACTCGAATCCCTTGCCCGAGACGCGCGGGTCGGGGTCCTCCACGGCAGCGACGACGCGCGCGATGCCTGCTTCCACGATGCGCACCACACACGGCCCGGTGCGCCCCGTGTGGCTGCACGGCTCCAGCGTGCAGTACAGCGTCGCGCCGTACGTCCGATCCCCTGCGCGGTTGAGTGCATGGACCTCGGCGTGGGCTTCCCCGGCATGCTCGTGAAACCCCTGCCCGACCACGACGCCGTCTGAGACGACGATCGCCCCAACCAGTGGATTCGGACTGGTCCGGCCCCGCCCCCTCCCGGCATGAAACACGGCGCGGGCCATGTAATCGCTGTCCGACATCGTCACACGGCTACACCCCAACTTACCAGCGCTCCTCGAACAAGCCATCGATGTACTCGCGAGAAGAAAACGGCACGAGATCGTCGATGCCCTCGCCCACGCCGACGTAGCGAATGGGCAGGTTGAGGTCACTCGCAATCGCCACGGCCACGCCCCCACGGGCCGTGCCATCGAGCTTGGTCAGCACGATCCCGTTGACGCCCGCCACGGGGGCAAACTCCCTCGCCTGCACGATCCCATTCTGCCCGACCGTTGCGTCGAGCACGAGCAGCACCTCGTGGGGGGCCCCTGGCACCTCGCGCGCGGCAACCCGACGGATCTTGTCGAGCTCGTTCATCAGGTTGACGCGCGTGTGCAGGCGCCCGGCGGTGTCGATCAGTACCGGGTCGCATCCGGTGGCCTTCGCCGACGAAATGGCGTCGAACACGACCGCGGCCGGGTCGGCTCCTTCACGGGCGCGCACCATCTCGACCCCTGCGCGCCGGGCCCAGATCTCGAGTTGCTCGACGGCTGCGGCTCGATACGTGTCGGCCGCACAGATGAGCGGCCTTGCGCCACCGGCCCTGAGCAGGTTCGCGAGCTTGCCCACCGTGGTGGTCTTCCCGGTGCCGTTCACGCCGACGATCAACCACACGCGAGGCGGCGCCGCGGTCGGCGCCGGAGCGCCGGTTGTCTCGAACGTTCGCGCGATCTCGCGCTTGACGAGGTCGCGTAGACTCTCGCTGCGGCCTCGGTCCGAGCCGATCGCGGCGATGATGCGTTCGGTCGTCGCCACGCCGATGTCCGCCGACAGGAGCAGTTCCTCGAGCGCGTCGATGGTCTCCACGTCGAGGGGGCGCGCGCGCCGATCGGGCTGGTCGGCGCGGCGCACGATCTCGTCGAAGCGCTCGACGAACTGCTGCTTCGTGCGAACGAGACTCTCGCGAAGCCGCTCGAGAATGCCCATCACGTCAGGCCGTTTCCATTTCGTTTCGCTGCCGCCGCAGCATCAGGGCGTCGACTGCAGTCCGGACGTCCGACCGTCCCTCGAGCACGGCCGCCATCTGTGTCGCGATCGGCAGCTCGACGCCGTAACGCTCGCCGAGCGCCAGGGCGGCCCCGGTTGTCCTGACGCCCTCTGCGACCATCTTCATTGCGGCGAGCACCTCGTCGAGCGGCCGGCCGCGGGCGAGCTCGACGCCCACGTGTCGGTTGCGGCTGAGCGAGCCCGTGCAGGTCAGCACGAGGTCGCCCAGCCCGCTCAACCCGGAGGTGGTTTCGCGCCGGCCGCCCGCCGCCACGACAAGCCGGGTGATCTCGGCCAGGCCGCGCGTGATGAGCGCGGCGAGTGCATTGTGCCCAAGCCCGAGCCCTTCGACCACGCCGGCGGCAATCGCGATCACGTTTTTTGTCGCGCCGCCCAGTTCGACGCCCACCACGTCGGCCGAGCCGTACAGGCGGAATGCCGGGCCCCTGAACTCGCGCTGAACGCGTTCAGTTGCGCATGCATCAGTCGAGGCCGCGAGCACGACCGTCGGCCTCTGCTGGGCGACCTCGGTTGCGAAACTGGGCCCCGAGAGCACGACCACCGAATGCCCGTCGCCGAGCTCCTCGCGGATCACCTCCGACATGCGCAGCAATGTGTCGGCTTCGATTCCCTTGGCCGCACTCACCACGGTTGTGCCCGGGGCGACGTGCCGCCTGACGGCCCGCATGACCGTGCGGCACCCGTGAGAGGGAACGGCCGACACCACAAGATCGGCGTCTCTCAGGACCGCCTCGATCGCATCGGTGACGCTGACCGACGAAGGAAACGAGACGTCCGGCAGGTACACCGCGTTCGCCCGCCGCCGCCGGATCTCGGCCGCCAATACCGGATCTCTGGCCCACAGCCGCACGTCATGCCCGATGCGGCCCAAGTGCACCGCCAGCGCCGTCCCCCAGCTGCCCGATCCCAAGACGGCCACGCGGCCCGTCATGCCCGGACCCCGATCCGACGTTCGGTGCCCGCCTTCAGGCGGCCGACGTTCGAGCGATGGCGGAACAGGATCAGCGCCGCCGCCCCGACCGCCGCGAGAACGGTCGGACGCGGGCTGTCGGTGACGTAGGCCGTCGCAGGCAGCACGATCGAGGCCAGCAGCGACCCGACGGAGATGTACCGTGTCGTCCATGCTCCCGCCAGGAACGCCACCACCGACGGTAGCATGGCCGCAGGGGCGAGCACGCTGAACGCCCCGCACGCAGTGGCGACGCCTTTGCCTCCGCGGAATCTCAGCCACACTGGATACACGTGTCCAACGACGGCCGCCAGGCCGGCCGCGGCCGGTGCACCCGCGGACGCCTGGAGGCGCTCGGCGACCAGAACGCCCGCCGCCCCTTTGGCGGCATCGAGCAGGGCCACGAGGAGGGCCGGCACAACGCCCGACGAGCGCAGTACGTTGGCGGCGCCGACGTTGCCGCTGCCGAGCCGGCGCAGGTCCCCACCGCCCCACCTCCTGGCCAACAGCAGGGCGAATGGGATCGACCCGAGCAGATACCCGACGATGACGCTGGCTGCTAACATGCGCCGATGCCTCACCAGCGATTGTAGTGCAGGGTCTTCACTGTTCCGTGAGACGCGCATGCGTGAGCGCCATATGAGCAGTGCCGGTCGGGCCCTGATCACTTCGATACAGCGTGACGCGGTCGACGCGCAGATCGACCTCATCGGTGCCCCCTGCCGAGAGAATCGATCGGTCACGGACCCGGCCACCGGCTCCGCGCCAGCGGCCCAGCGTCAGGTGGGGTGCAAAGGGACGCGGATCCGACCGAATTCCGACACCAGCCAGCCGCGCCACGAGCACGGCGTACAGATCCACCACACTGCGGACACCCTCGGCCACGCCGATCCACAGCACGCGGTGGGGACCTCGGTGCGGGACGCCGCCGATGCCGCGCAGCACCACCCGAAACGGCGCCATGCTGATATCGGCGCTCACGGCGTCGACTACGGACGGCACCAGCTGGTCAGTCA
>Ga0137829_11440502_pt1 | contig 13751 bp, 12 predicted proteins | sample OV2TP2_FD_97737 | JGI IMG/M metagenome (GOLD analysis project Ga0137829, IMG submission 97737) | reverse complement strand
GCTCGCCGACCGAGCGGGCCAAATCGCGGGCGGGATAAACCGCTTCCAGGCGCCTGATCTCGGCGTTGGAGAGCTTGAGGCGCCGGGCGAGCCGCGCGACGTCCTCCTCGACGCAGACGCCAAGGGCGAAGAGCCGCCTCAGCGCGTCGGGCTTGGCTCCCAATTCCGTCTCAACCCGGACGAGCCCGCGAAAGCGCTCGAGCACGGGGACGCCGCCGAGGACCAGCGGCAGCAGGCCGTAGTCATACATGGCCCCCAGCGCTGGTTCGGCCCCTGGGGCGGCGAGCAGGCGCAGTAACTCGGCACGCACGCGCTCGGCGGAGAGCCGCGCCAGGCCGGCCCTTTCCCTGACGCAGGCATCGAGCCCTTGGCGGCAATAGGGGGGGCGGCCGAACTGCGCGTTGATGCGGAAGAAGCGCAGGATCCGTAAATAGTCCTCGCGGATGCGCGCCGCCGGATCGCCGATGAAGCGGACTCGGCGGGCGAGGATGTCGGGGTAGCCGCCGATGGGGTCGAAGAGGGTGCCGTCGGCGTCGGCGTAAAGCGCGTTGATGGTGAAGTCGCGGCGCCTGGCGTCCTCCTCCCAATCCTCGGTGAAGGCTACGGTCGCGTGGCGGCCATGGGTCTTCACGTCGCAGCGCAGCGTCGTGACCTCGAAGGAGCGCACGCCCGCCACCAGCGTCACGGTACCGTGGTCGATGCCGGTGGGAACGGCGGTGAGGCCGGCGGCCTCGGCCAGCTCGATGACCGTCTGCGGCGGCGCGGTGGTGGCGAGGTCGACATCGCCGACGGGCTCGCCGAGGAGGGTGTTGCGCACCGACCCGCCGACGGCGCGCGCCACGAAACCGCGCGCGGCAAGCGCGGCGAAAACGGCGCGGGTCTCCGGCCAGGAAAGCCAGGGGGCGCCGGCGATGCTGGGGAGGCTTTTTGGCTTTCGAGACGGCACGGAACCCTTCCTGCGCTCGAACCGGCTCTATTCGACGTGGCCGGGCTTGATGACGCCGTCCTCGAGGCGGGGCGGCACATAGGTGCCGCCGGGTTTGGCGCCGCCGAAGGAGACCAGCGCCGCCATCGCCCCCAGGACGAGGGCGGCGCCCGCACCCAACAGCCACAGCAGCGGGGCGTCGGCCCAGAAAGTCTTCGAGTCCGCGCCCTTGTGCGCCAGATAGAAATAGGCGCCGTAGAGCATGAAGGGCAGCAGAAACATCAGGCTGTTGATGACGAATATGCGCAGCATCAGCGGTAGAGCCGTTCGTAGAGATTGTGCAGGATTCCGGCGGTCGCGCCCCATATATAGCGGTCACCATAGGGCATCGCATAGTAGAAGCGTTCGCGCCCCCCATAAACGAGCGAATGGATGTGGTGGTTCTCCGGGCTCATCAGGAAGCGGAGGGGGACCTCGAAGGCGTCGGCGACCTCGGAAGGATCGAGGACGGGCTCGAAGTCGGGCGAAACCAGCGCCACCAGCGGCGCGACGCGGAAGTTGGTGACCGTCTGGTAGAGATCTAGGAAGCCGATGGGGCGCACGAGTGCCGGGTCGAGGCCAATCTCCTCGCGGGCCTCGCGCAGCGCGGTGTCGAGGGGGGCGGGATCCGCCTCATCCATCTTGCCGCCCGGAAAGGCAACCTGACCGGCATGGGCCGCGAGGTGCTTGGGGCGCTCGGTCAGCAGCACGGTCGCCTCGGGCTCGCGCGCGACGATCGGCACGAGCACGGCGGCGGCGCGGGTGGCATCGTCCGAGTTGGCCTCGCCGAGCTCTGGATTGAGCCGCAAATCGCTCATGTGTGCCGTGCCCTCCATGGCGATGTGGGCCATGTCGCGGGGCGGCGTCAACATGCCCTCGGCGCGGCGGCGCAGCTCCCGGGCCGAGAAGACCATGATCTCGGCGTCGAGCGCCGCCATCACGACCTCCCCCGCGTGGCGGCGGGCGCGATCGCGAAAAATGCGCCTCCGCTCCAAACTCCGATCATGTCGCTACCCTCCACGGGTTCCACCACGGCCTGGTCAATCAGATCGTAGACCAGCGCGCGGGTCAAACGCGCCTCAAGCCGGCCACGCACCAGCAGATAGGGCTTGAGTGCGCCCTCTGGCGGCTCCTCGACGAAACGGAGCGGATGATCGGGCCCGGCCTCGATCCATTCATCAAGATTGGTGCGCAAGGCGATTCGCTGGCTCCCGCCCGAGCCCTCGGTCCGCATCTCGACCGCCAGGAACGGCGCGTCGGCCACGGCGACGGCGATTTTCTCCACCGGCGTCACGAGATAGTGGCGGCCGTCCTCGTCGCGGCGCAGCGCCGAGGCGAAGAGCCCGACCAATGCCGGCCTGGCGATCAGGCTGCTGCGGTAATGCCAGGTGCCGTCGGCGGCGATGGCAAGGCCGATATCGCCGCAATAGGGCGGATTCCAGCGCTCGACCGGCGCCGGACCCCGCCGCGCCGCCGCGCCGATGCCGCTGGCGAGGCGCTGCAACTGCTCGGGACTTGCGGGCGGTGTGGAGGGGGGAAGGCTCATATGGGACCGATATGGCGAACGGTCGCAACCGGCGGTGAACGCGCCCACCGCTCCAGGCGAAGGCGCGCGAATCTGGCTTCGGAGTGTTCCCGAACGCGATTTTGCGGCTATATTCATCACCATGGCAAAGGTTCGTCAAACCGACGACGAGCTCGTCAAGCAATTCGAAGAGGTCGGCGCCAAGATGGGCGCGATCCGCGACGCGGCGGGGTCCGTGATATTCGGCCAGGAGCGGGTTATCGAGCTGTCGCTGATCACGCTGCTGGCCGGCGGCCACGCCTTGCTGATCGGCGTGCCGGGCTTGGCCAAGACCAGCCTGGTGGAGACGCTCGGCACCGTAATGGGACTCGACAACAAACGGATCCAGTTCACGCCCGATCTGATGCCTTCCGACATCGTCGGTTCGGAGGTGCTCGAGGAGGGCACGGCGGGCAAGCGGTCGTTCCGTTTCGTCCAGGGGCCGGTCTTCACCCAGCTCCTGATGGCCGACGAGATCAACCGCGCCAGCCCGAAGACGCAATCCGCCCTGCTGCAGGCGATGCAGGAGCACCACGTCACGGTCGCCGGCGTGCGGCACGACGTGCCCAGGCCATTCCACGTGCTGGCGACCCAGAACCCGCTGGAGCAGGAAGGCACCTATCCGCTTCCCGAAGCCCAGCTCGACCGATTTCTGATCGAAATCGATGTCAGTTATCCGGACGAAGCGGCCGAGCGCGCCATGCTGATCGCCACTACCGGCACCGAAGAAACCAAGCTGAAATCGATACTGTCGGTCAAGGAGCTGCTGCTGGCGCAGCGCATGGTCCGCCAGGTCCCCGTCGGCGAAAGGGTGGTCGACGCGATTCTGAAGCTGGTGCGGTCGGCCCGGCCGGGCACGGGGGCGGGCGAGACGATCGACCGGGAAATCGCCTGGGGGCCGGGACCGCGAGCGAGCCAGGCTCTGATGTTGGGCGTGCGCGCCAAGGCGCTGATGGACGGGCGGTTCGCCCCCTCGATCGACGACGTGGTCGACCTGGCCGAACCGGTGCTGAAACACCGCATGGCGCTGACCTTCGCCGCGCGGGCCGAAGGCCGCAACATATCGCATATCGTCAACGCCCTCAGCGAGCGATTGGAGTAGCGCCCGAAGATGAAGCTGGGCGCGACAATCGGCGAACTCGAGGCTCGCGCCTCGACGCTCGCCGCCAAGTTTCCCGAACTTCTGGTGGAGGCCCACCACGTTGCACAGACGGTGAGCCACGGCATCCACGGACGCCGGCGTTCGGGCCCGGGAGAGACCTTCTGGCAATTCCGCCATTTCGAGCACAGCGACGCGGCGGCGACGATCGATTGGCGGCGATCGGCAAGTTCGGATCATCTTTACGTGCGCGAACGCGAGTGGGAGGCGGCGCACAGCGTTTGGATCTGGGTCGACACGTCGCCTTCGATGGGCTACCGCTCGCATCTGGCGCGCTGCAGCAAGGCGGAGCGGGCCATCATCCTTGCCCTGGCGCTTGGCGATTTATTGGCGCGCGGGGGTGAGAAGGTCGGTCTGTTGGGCCGACGGCTGTGGTCGGGACGGCGAGCCACCCAGCGCCTGGCGGAAGCGATCGTCCAGGAGCTCACATTCGACGAGCCGGCCCCCAGCGGCCCGCCCAACGTTGAAGTCAGCCGGTTCAGCGAATGCGTTCTGATCGGCGATTTTCTCGAACCCATGGAGGACCTCGCGCCGCGTCTGGAGCGGATGGCCGGTCAAGGGGTCGGCGGCCATTTGGTTCAAGTGCTCGATCCGGCCGAGGAGACGTTACCCTATGAGGGGCACACGCAATTTGTCGCAAGCGAAGGGGACGAGGAGGTGACGACCGGCCGCGCCGAAAGCCTGCGCCAGCGCTACATGAAGCGCATGTCGCGGCATAGGCAATCGCTGATGGAGCTGGCAGAACGGCTGCACTGGTCGTACCTCGTCCATCACAGCGACCGGCCCGCCGAACAGGCCCTGCTTGCTCTCCACAACCGGCTTGCCGGAAACGAAAACGACTACCGCTACCGCACGGTCTCGGGGATTTCGGAATTTGGCGGCGGCAAGGGCGCGGCGCGGTCATGATCGCCATCGGACCATTGGGCTTCCTGGCGCCATGGCTGCTCGCCGGATTGGCGGTTCTGCCGCTCATCTGGTGGCTGCTGCGATTCATTCCGCCTAAACCACAGAGAGTCGTGTTTCCACCGACGCGGCTGCTCAAGGGTCTGAAGAACGACGAACACACGCCGAAAAGCAGCCCCTGGTGGCTGACGGCTTTGCGCCTTTTGCTGGCCGCGCTGATAATCGTGGCACTGGCGCGGCCGGTGCTCAATCCCGACCGCGAAGCCCTATCGGGCAAGGGACCCGTCGTGATCGTCGTCGACAATGGCTGGGCGTCCGGCAGCCACTGGCGCGAACGGGAGGACCTGATCGGGTCGATCATCGCGCGCGCCGAGCGACAAAACAGATCCGTCGTGATAGCACCGAGCGCGGGCGGCGAGGCTGCGGCGGTGCAGGTGATGAGCACCGATCAGGCTCGCGACTACGCCGCCACCCTGAAGCCAATGCCCTTCGATCCCGACCGCCGACAACTTGCCGGCTTGCTGGAGAAGGCGATGGCGGGGCAAGACGACGCTGCGGTTTTCTGGCTAACGGACGGACTGGATTACGGAGGCTCACAACCGCTCGTCGCCGCGCTGCAGCGGCTGGGCAAAAAGTCGGGCCATATCAACTTGGTAAGACCCGAAGCCGAGGCCAGCGCGCTCGGGCTTTATTCGACCATCTCGGATGACGGTGTGTTGACTGCCCACGTCATGCGCGCCGAGGGCAACCCGCGCGAGGGCCGCATACAAGCCTTGAGTTCCCGTGGCGAAAAACTCACCGAGGTCGCCTTCGCGCTCAAAACCGGCGCGCTCGATGGAACCGCCCCTATCGACATACCGCTGGAGATCCGCAATCAGATCGCGCGTCTGGAGATCGAAGAGGAACGGTCGGCCGGTGCCGTGCACTTGCTCGATGCCCGTTCGCAATGGCGCCGGGTCGGGATCATTTCCGGCGAGGCGCGCGAGGCGGCCCAACCGCTGCTCTCGCCGCTTTATTATGTCGAAAAGGCGCTCACCCCCTACGCTGAAACAATCTCGAGCCAAGACCGCAATCTCGTGACCGCCATGCGTTCGATGCTCCAGCGCAACGTCTCGGTCCTGATACTCGCCGACATCGGAAAGCTCGTGGGCGGAACATTGGACGATCTGGAGAAATGGGTCGACGGGGGGGGCACGCTGATACGGTTCGCGGGCCCACGGCTGGAACAGGGCGGCGACAGCCTGTTGCCGCAACCGCTTCGGCACGGCGGCCGTACCTTGGGCGGATCGCTGTCCTGGAGCACGCCCCAACCGCTTGCCCCCTTCGACGAGGGGAGCCCGTTCAACGGACTCCAGCCGTCCCATGACATCTTGGTGAAGCGCCAAGTGCTGACCGATCCCTCGAAAAACGCCGACAGCGCCATTTGGGTCCGCCTCAAGGACGGCACTCCGTTGGTCAGCGCCGCCAGACACGGAAAGGGCCGACTCGTTCTTTTCCACGTCACGGCAAATTCGGAATGGTCGAACCTGCCGATGTCGGGCCTGTTCGTCGAGATGCTGCGGCGCGTCGTGGAGCGCTCCACGCCGGCAAGCACTTCCTCCTCCGGGGGGAGCGACGCCTCGACGGCCAAGACGTCGGCGCAGGATGGGTTGCTGCCGCCGCAACAGATCCTGGACGGTTTCGGGGAATTGACGGCAGCCGTCTCGAACGCGTCGCCGTTGAAGGCCTCGGAGATAGAGGGCGCGGTTGCCGGCCCGCAACATCCCCCCGGCTACTACGGACCCGTAGGGGCGACGCGCGCCCTCAACCTGCTGAATGCGAAGTCGACGCTGATACCGCTCGGCGACGTCGGCGACACCGTCCAGACGATGGATTACGAGGCCCGCCAGGCCGTCGAGCTAAAGGTGTGGTTGCTGGCGGCGGCGCTCTTTCTGTTTCTTCTGGACGCGGCCGCGGTGCTGGCGCTCTCGACACGCCTCATCCCGTTCCACTCATTCTCTCGGAAGACGGCGGCTGTGCTCGGCCTTGGATTGGTGCTCGCCGCAAGTCTCGCGCCCAACCCATCCCGTGCGGCGGACGCATCCGACAACGACGCCTTCGCGCTTCAAGCCGCACTCAAGACCCGATTGGCTTACGTGATCACCGGTGACGACGAGATCGACCGGGTGAGCAATGCCGGGTTGACCGGTCTCAGCAAAGTGCTGGCCGCGCGCACGGCGGTCGAACCATCGGAACCGATGGGGGTCGATGTCCACCGCGACGAGCTGGCCTTCTTCCCCCTGCTCTACTGGCCCGTTAGCGCTCAAAGCGAGGCCCTGCCCGATGCAACCCTCGCCAAAATCGACGCCTATATGAAGCAAGGCGGTATCATTCTCTTCGACACCCGCGATTATTACCTCTCGCCTTCGACGATTGGGCAGGCCGGACAGGGGCCCGGCGCAAAGGCGCTCGCTAGGCTCATCGGCAAAGTGGATATTCCGCCGCTTGCTCCCGTTCCCGAGGCGCACGTACTGACCAAGTCGTTCTATCTGATGCGCGGATTTCCGGGTAGGTGGGACGGCGGTGTGCTGTGGGCGGAAGCGCAAAGCGACAATCCCGGCGAAGGCGCGGCTCGGGCCAGGCGATCGGATGGGGTGAGCTCGATCCTGATCACGTCGAACGATTTCGCCGCCGCCTGGGCGCTCGATGACCGCAACCAGCCGCTTTTTCCCGCCGTGCCCGGGGGCGAAATGCAGCGTGAAATGGCGTTTCGCTCGGGCGTTAATATCGTGATGTACGCGCTGACGGGCAACTACAAAGCCGACCAGGTTCACGTGCCGGCACTGCTGGAACGGCTAGGGCAATAGACGGCGATGTCCTGGACACTGATCTTCGATCCCCTGCTGCCCGGGGCCGTTCTAGGCGGGCTCGGCGCCTTCGGCCTGGTGCTCGCCGCGCTGCTGCTCTGGCGGCATCCCCGTGGCGCCCTGTTGCGCATTGCCGCATTCGCTCTGCTGCTGCTGGCACTCTTCAATCCAAGCCTGCAACAGGTCGAACGCGAACCTTTGAGCGACGTCGTGGTGGTGGTGAGGGATGAAAGCGCGAGCCAGAAGCTGGGCGGCCGCGCCGAACTGAGCGCCAAGGTCGCCGAGGCGCTCGATCGCCGACTGGCAAAGCTTTCGGGCGTGGAGGTGCGGAAGGTCGCCTCACCGGGAGCCTCGGAGAACCGTCCGCGGGAGGGAACCCTGTTGTTCGGCGATCTGTCGAAGGCGCTCGCCGAAATTCCAACGAACCGGCTGGCGGGCGTCATCCTAATTACCGACGGACAGGTGCACGACGTTCCGGCAAAAGTGTCTGAGCTCGGCATTTCGGCGCCGGTGCACGCGCTCATTACCGGCAAAGAGGACGAGTTCGACCGGCGGATCGAGCTGCTGCGCAGCCCCCGATTTGGCCTCGTCGGCGGCGAGCAGACCGCGAAGCTGCGCGTTCGCGACAGCAGGGCATCCTCCGACGGCAAGCCCGTGACGTTGCGAATCGTGCGGGAGGGAGAGGCGCCCGAAAGCCGGCAGGTGAAGGTCGGCGAAACGGTCGAGGTACCGATCCGCTTCAGCCATGCCGGTGTCAACATTGTCGAACTGGAAGTCGACGGCGCGCCGGGAGAACTCACCACCACCAACAACCGGGCGGTGCTGTCGGCCGAAGGGGTCCGTGAGAATCTGCGCGTGCTGCTGGTTTCGGGCGAGCCGCACGCGGGAGAGCGGGTCTGGCGCAACCTTCTGAAGTCAGACGCCGCCGTCGATCTGGTCCATTTCACGATTCTGCGCCCCCCCGAAAAGCAGGACGGCACGCCGATCAATCAGCTCTCGCTGATCGCCTTCCCCACACGCGAGCTGTTCGCGGAGAAGCTCGAGGATTTCGACCTGATCATCTTCGACCGGTATCACCGACGGGGCGTCCTTCCCCTGCTCTATCTCGACAACGTGGCGCGTTACGTGGAACAGGGCGGTGCCGTGCTGGTCGCCTCCGGCGAACACTTTGCCAAATCCACGAGCCTGTACCGCACGCCGCTCTCCTACATCATTCCGGCTGCGCCCACGGGACGCGTGATCGAACAGGCCTTCAGACCGCAATTGACCGCCGTCGGAAACCGCCACCCGGTCACCAGAGGGCTTACCGGCACGACGGACGGCAAGGCCAATTGGGGACGCTGGTTCCGGATGATCGAAGCGGACCAGGTGCGTGGAAGCGTAGTCATGGAGGGACCCGAGCACGCGCCGCTTCTTGTGCTCAACCGCGAGGGCGAGGGCCGGGTGGCGCTGCTTCTCTCCGATCAGGCCTGGTTGTGGTCGCGGGGATTCGAGGGCGGCGGGCCATATACGGATCTGCTGCGCCGGCTGGCTCACTGGCTGATGAAGGAGCCCGACCTGGAGGAAGACGTGCTGACGGCGCGGGCTCGGGGGGACAGTCTCGTGATTGAGCGGCGCTCGATGGAGGACAGCGTCGCGCCGGTCGAACTGACGGCGCCCGACGGAGAGAAAACCACCGTGGAGCTCAATTCGGCGGGCGCGGGTGTCTGGCGCAAAACCATCGCCGCTGCCGAGCAGGGCGTCTACCGGCTGGGCTCGGGGAAGCTCAGCGCCGTGGCGCATGTGGGCGCGTCCAACGCCAAGGAATTCGCAGATCTGGCGGCGACGCAGAAACTTCTCAAGCCCGTGCTGGAGGCTACCGGAGGGGGCGGCTTTTGGGTCTGGGCGCAGGGTTCGGCCGAAAAGGTCACGCTGCCGCGGCTCTCGCGGCTGCGGTCCGGCCGGGTGATGCATGGCAGCGATTGGATGGGTCTGAAGCGCCGCGACGCCGCAGCAGTCCGGGGGATACGCCTGTTCCCGGTCTTTGCCGGCATCGCCGCGCTGATCGCGATGCTGGGGCTGTTGGCGGCGACCTGGTTCCGCGAGGGCGGTTAGGTAAGACCCTAGGAAGGGAGCGCGCGGACCGCCCCATGGAACCCGTCGAGCGCGCCGGGGCGCAACTCCTTGACCAGAATCCGGACCGGATCCACGGGACCAGGCAACTCCATCCGGCCTGCCGGACAAAGGTCAAAGCCGAACTTGCGGTAATAGGTGAGATCGCCGACCAGAACGACGAGCGCGTAGCCAGCCGCCTGCGCCCGCCCCAGCCCCTCCTCGATCAGCCCGCGGCCACACCCTCGGCCCACGTGATCGGGATCGATCGCCAAAGGGCCCAAAAGAAGGGCACCCGACGCACCGCCGATGGCGATTTCGGAAAACCGGATGCTGCCCACCAGGCGCTCGCCCCGCCAAGCGCAGAGGTCGAGCTTGCCGGTGGAGCCGCGCATGCCCGCGGCTTCGCGAACCCGGTAGGCGGTGCGGGCGAACCGGCCCGGACCGAAGGCGCGGGCGGAAAGCCGCGCCAGGGCGGCGGCGTCGCCCGGCTGCTCCTCTCGGATGACGAAATCCGCGCGCGTCATGGCTTTTTCCCGGCAGTCGGCGAGGTGGCGGCGCAGGGGCGATCAACCGCCAACACGGCACCGAAATCGCACCCGTACGATGAAATACCGGCGCCCCTCCCCGGCGCGCTGCCTTAGCACGGGTGCCCGGAAGCGGTCCAGCCAAACGGCTTGCTTTCTGATCGCGGCATTGTCGTCTACCTTGAGCGACGATTTCTTAAAGGTCGGCCTCCATTCTGGGGACCACCCATCTACGCGCCGGCATCAAGGGGAGATGTTGATGGCCAATAATGCCAATATTCTCGTGCTTTATCATAGCTCTTACGGGCACGTCGAAACGCTCGCCTACGCGGTGGTGACGGGCGCACGCGCGGTCGATGGGACGAACGTGGTCGTGCGCCGCGTGCCCGAGCTCGTTCCCGAAGAGACGATGCGCGAGGCCGGTATGAAAATCGAGCAGCCCGCCCCCTTTGCCGACCCGGAGGACCTCGCCAATTACGATGCGATCATCTTCGGAACACCGACTCGCTTCGGCAACATGTCGTCGCAAATGCGGAACTTTCTCGATCAAACGGGCTCGCTGTGGGCGGAGGGAGCGCTGATCGGCAAGATCGGCAGCGTCTTCACCTCGACCGGGACGGGCGGCGGAAACGAGTCCACCATTCTCTCCTTTCACACCACATTGCTGCATCACGGCATGATCATCGTCGGTCTGCCCTATTCCGCGCCCGACCTCGCCGACGTTAGCGAAGTGCGGGGCGGCTCGCCCTATGGCGCGGCGACCATCGCAGCGCCCGACGGCTCGCGGCAGCCGTCGCAGAAGGAGCTGAACCTGGCGAGCTTTCAGGGGCACCACGTCGCACGCATCGCCAAGAAATATGTCGAGTAGGCCACGGCCGGGAAGCGGCCTTGGGCGCTTTACCAGGATCGGCCGGATTCACGGCCCTCGAACAGTTCGGCCAAGCGCCGTCTGGTCGCCGCGTCGGTATCTTCGGGAAGGCCGCTGCGGGTGAAGAAAGCGCTTTCGGCGATTTCGGCGCTGGCCTTGTGGCCGGCGAGACGGCGCCATTCGCGCACCACGAAAAGGGCAATGTGATCGCCTGGGAATTTGTCGAAATTGGCAAAGACCCCGTGTAGCCGGGGCGTGCCGGTGACTTTGATACCCGCCTCTTCCATCAACTCGCGGGCGAGGGCCTGTTCCACCGTTTCGTTCCATTCGACGCCGCCGCCCGGAAAGAACCAACCGGGGCGGTAGACGTGGCGGACGAGTAGGACCCGCCCTTCCGTGTCGAAGATGACTCCCTGGGCACCGAGGGTCATGCCCCGGGTCAGCCGCCAATAGGGCTGTAGCAGCCTCATGATCATGCGGTTACCGCCCATGCGCGGCAGCCTTGCATTCGGCAATTGGGTTGTATAGCCCCTCTCAATGTTCAAGCTCGCCCATCTGTCGGACCCCCATCTGGGACCGCTGCCCGCGATGCGTTTGCACGAGCTCGCAGGGAAGCGTGCGTTGGGATATCTCAACTGGGTCACGGGGCGAAAATGGATCCACCTTCCCGAAGTGCTCGGCCAGGTGATCGCCGACATCAAGCGCCAAAGGGCCGACCACGTGGCGGTCACCGGTGATCTCATCAACATTGCGCTCAGGAGCGAATTCAGGCAGGCCGCCGATTGGCTCACCAGCGTCGGCGCGCCAGAGCGGGTCACGCTGGTTCCGGGAAACCACGACGCCTACGTGCCCATGGCCCCGGCCAAGGGGCTGGACCTGTGGCGCGCCTATATGGAATCGAACCGCGCGGGCAAACCTTACGTGCCCGCGGGCAATCCCGTCTTCCCGTTCGTCCGGCAGCTGGGCGAGGTCGCCCTAATCGGGCTCTCCAGCGCGGTGCCGACCTTGCCGCTGATGGCCTCGGGACGGCTTGGGGAAAAGCAGCGGTCGGCGCTGCCGGAGCTCCTCGACGCGCTTGGGCGCGCGCGCCTGTTCCGCATCGTGCTCATTCACCACCCACCGCTTCCCGGACAAGCGGGGCCGCGGCGGGCGCTCGAGGACGCAGACGCGCTGAGCGAGATCCTGAGCCGGCACGGCGCCGAGCTCGTGCTGTTCGGCCACAACCATTCGCAATCGGTGGACATGCTGGAATCCGCGAGCGGTCCGGTGCCGGTGGTGGGCGTGCCGTCCGCCTCCTGCGGCAGGATCAATCCTTGGCCGTTGGCGCGCTACAACTTCTTCCGCATCGAGCGGAGCGGCCGGCGCTGGACCTGTCAGATGATCGGGCGCGGCCTCAACCACCCCGATGGAAAAATCGAGAAACTCGAGCACATCTGGCTCAGGGCGTGACCAGATAGGCGAGTGCCAACAGACAGAAGGCACCCGTGAGTATGCCAATGAGAAAGGCCCAGATGACGACGGTGGCGGCGCGCCGCCTGTGGCGGCCGCGATGGGCGGGGAAGCGCTCCGTGACGAGCCCTTGAAGCTGGCGCTCCCGGGCGATGATTTGGCCTGCAACGTATTCCAGGACGCGGTTCCGAATCTCGGCCACCTCGTCACTCTCGGCCAGAACCTTGCGCCCTGAACCGCCGTTCCAGATGAAACGATAGGTACGGGCCGGCACGTCCATCACCACATAGGCCAGCATGTCGATCCACAACCGGGCCGGCTCGCTGGGGGTGAGAATGAGGGCGAAGCGGTCGTCGGTCTCTGGGATCTCCTCGAAGGCGCGTTCGAGGGCCGCTTTCAAGATTTCGAGCCGCGCCATCTCCGATCCGCGCCGGTCGGTGGCGTGGTCGATGCTCTCGGCCTCCTTGAGGCGCTCCTGCAGGATGGCTTCGCTCAGCGAGCGGCTCGGCGCCGAATCGCCACGCTTGTTGTCGCGCTTGTCCATCCCGCAGCACCCTTCCCGAACAATACACGCACTCAAGGGGCCTCCGCGGGCCAGTCTAACACCACATGAATGCGATTGCGCAATCGGACAAGCGCGAATGGGATTAACGGGCGTGCCGGCTAAGCGGAGAGATGGGGAAGACGGCGCAGTCCCGCAGCCAGCGGGTTGCTAAGACTGCTGATTGGCGAGCACGACGCCGGCACGGGCGTCATCGAACCAACGGTCGATGGCCGCGTAAACGTTGACTTTGACCTTGCCCTTCCACAGATCGACGGTGGTCTGGAGGGCCTCATCGTTGGCGGCGACGAACTTCTCGCGGTTGAAGGCCTCGTCCGCCTCGTTCATGAAATAATCGGCGGCGACTCCGATCAGAACGCCGACTGCCGCGCCGACCACGGTACCGCCGGCCGGCTGGACCGCGGTGCCGGCGACCGCTCCTTGCTCGGCGAGCGCCAGGCGGGTGCTGAAGGCCGCGGCGAATCGGCGCGAGAGCATTCCGAAGCTGCGCGCCATTATCTTGTTCATGACGGGGCCCAGCACCAGCGCGCCGAGCGTGCCGCCGGCGGCCGCCTTGCCCATGCCGGCAACGCCGTCGAAGGCGCGGTCCTCCATCAGATAGGTTGGCGCCTTCCACTTCTGGGCGTCCCAGTCTAGGGTGAGATTGGTCATCGCGCCGTCGGCGGGCACCTCTTCGAGGTGGCGGGTGTTGCGCGCCAGAAAGAGCTGCAGGCGCAGATCGCCATTGGCGATGACGCGGCGGTAGCTCTCATGCGCCCGGCGCACCGTGGTCTCCAGGCCGGAGCTGATCACGCGGTCGCGCTGGGCTGGTTTGAGGA
>Ga0137829_11076423_pt1 | contig 13784 bp, 10 predicted proteins | sample OV2TP2_FD_97737 | JGI IMG/M metagenome (GOLD analysis project Ga0137829, IMG submission 97737) | reverse complement strand
GCCCACGAAGCCGGCGGCGGCGGCAAGCTCGACGGCGATGGGTCGCGGGCCGGACGGGCGACCGGCGACGAGCGCCAGTCCCAGCGGCAGCAGGACGAGCGCGAGGTAGATCCCGAACCAGACGATGGCGCGGACGACCAGAGGATTCCCGGGCTAGCGCTGCTTGCCTGCGTACTGGTCAGCCGTCACCTCTTCGAACCACTTGGCGGCCCCGCCGAACCCCGCATTGATCTGTATGAGCGTTTCACCCGGCGCAGCGCCGTGCCAGTGGGCGATGTTCGGAGCGGTGTAGTCGCTCGCGCCAACGCCAAGCTCCTGCATCGCCTGGCCGCGCTTCTGGGTCCGCATCCGGCCCTGCTCGACCATCAGCAGCTGCCCGTTGTCGTGGCTGTGCCAGTACGTGCGCGCTCCCGGCTCGAAGCGCCGGCGGGCAATGGTCAGATCCTTGCCCTCCATCGCCGTGGACGTGCCGGTGAAGCGAGGCGCGTTCGCGCCGGCGGGTTGCTGCTGCGCCCGAAGGGTCCAGACCGTCGTCAAGACAAGAACACCTGCGAACCCGGCGACGAGCACGAGTCGATTCATGGCCACACCTCCAGCTTCTATAGCGTAGCTCCGACGTGTCTGACGTGGGACTCCTTTTCGCGGCTCGAGCAACGCCACGTCTCCAGTGAATTGCCGGCGCTCTCTGGCCGGATCATGCCCTGCGACTCCCCCACCTTCGCGGCGCGTCAGGGCCGGTCCCAGCCGCGAGCGGCGCCATCGACCCGACCGGCTCTATCACCAGGCGCTCGACCAGGTCGAAGACCCCCAGGCGGTGATTCCATCGCTCCTCGCTGATCGCGGTCGACGAGGTCGTCACCACGACCAGGTCGAGCGCCGGAATCAGGAAGATGTACTGGCCGCCGAAGCCCCAGGCGTAATACGCCTGGCGGCCGGCCAGCTCCCGCATCCACCAGCCGTAGCCGTAGAAGCGATTGGCTTCGCGCGAGGACTCGACGCGCGGCGTGAGGGCCTCGTCGATCCATGAAGACGGGAGGATCTGACGGCCATTGGCCCGGCCGCGGCTCAGATACAGCTGGCCGAACGCCACCATCTGCTTCGGCGTCAGCAGCATGTCGTTGCCGCCGAAATAGACGCCCTGCGGGTCCTGGGGCCAGCGGGCGAGCGTGAACCCGAGCGGTCCCGCGAGCGTGTCCTGCGCAAACTGCCAGGTACTCGTGCGCGCCGCCCTGGTCACAATCGCCGACAGCAGATGGGAGTTGCCCGTGCTGTAGATCATGTCCGTGCCGGGCGGCCGCAGGAGCGGGCGGTGCAGCGCGTGACGCACCCAGTCGGCGCTGCGCACCCACGCTCCGTAATTACGGCCACTGGTCGACTCCAGCCCGGACCGCATGGTCAGCAGGTCCTCGATGGTGATGTCCTGTCGTCCGGCAGCGCGGGCGCCAGAGAGCAGCTCGGGGAAGAACGCGGTGATCGGCTGGCGGACACCGGCGATCAGGCCGCGGTCGATGGCAATCCCGACGAGCGTCGCGATGATGCTCTTGGAGGCGGACTTGATGTTGGAAGGTCGTGCCGGTCGGGCGCCGTTGAAATAGCGCTCGAGGACCAGCTCGCCTCGCCAGCTCACGAGCAGGCTGTGAAGCCGCGACAGCCGGGAGGCGGCCTCAGCGGCCTGCGCGAGAGTGGGCATCGAAGGCCCAGCGGTGGAGGCGGCATCGAGCGAGCGCGACTCTCCGGCCACGCCGACGCAGAGGCACACGGCGAGCAGGCTTCCGCCGAGGATTGCCCGGAGTCGTCTGCACCACATCGTCGCCGATTCTAACAGCCCGCCCCTCGGTCAGGCTCACGATCACGGGGTACCGGACAACCGAGTCTTCGCTTCCGTGTCAGCGGGGCGCTGGTCACTCGTGCGATAGCGCGGAAACGGGTTATGCTCCGCGCATGGCGTGCTCACACTGCTCGCTCCTCGTCCTCACGATGGCCTGCCTCGTCGCCGCTGCCTGCACGGGGGGCACCAGCACACCGCCGTCGGCGCCGGACTTCAAGGGCATGGCCGCGGCCCTCAAGACCGAGCTGGTCGAGCGGCACGGGGAGTCTCAGCGGGCGCGTGTCGAGCGGGGCATCGACCAGGTTGCGGCGCTGTGGCGTAAGCAAGACGGGGATCTCGCGGCGTTCGTGCGCGAGCACTTCCTGGCGGACCCCAAGGAGCTCGACGCGATGTTCGCGCGCTTCGAGGCCAACTTCGAGCAGCTCGATGGCCATCTCGTCGAGATCGGCCGCGAGATGCGCCGCGCCTCGGATCTCGACTCCGGTCCGCTGCTCAAGGTCGATCCGCTCTTTGCCGGCTACGATCCGTCGGCTCACACGATCGAGGACCTCTTCACGAACAAGCTCGGCTTCATCGTCCTTCTCAACTTCCCTCTCAGGTCGCTCGAGGAGAAGCTCGACGAGGGCAAAACGTACAGCCGCCACGAGTGGGCCGAGGTCAGGCTGGCGGGCCGCTTCGCACGACGAGTGCCTCCCGAAATCAATCAGGAGATTGCGGCGGCGGGCACGGCCGCCGAGCTGTACATTGCCGAGTACAACATCTGGATGCATCACCTGCTCGACCAGCAGGGGAGGCGGATCTTTCCCAAGGGCCTGCGGCTGCTGTCGCACTGGAACCTTCGCGACGAGCTCAAGGCCGACTACGCGGACCGCGCGGACGGTCTGACCAAGCAGCGCATGATCGCCCGGGTGATGGAACGGATCGTCACGCAGACGATCCCGCAGGTCGTCATCGACAATCCCGCGGTCGACTGGAATCCCTTCACGAACCAGGTGACGGCCTCGCCGGCCGCCGAGATCGAGGACAACGCCCCGAAGCGCTCTGCCTCGATCGATCCGGCCGCGGAAGCCGACGTGCGCTACGGCAGGCTGCGCGGGAACTTCCTGGCCGCACGCCGCGCCGATCCGTACTCCCCGTCGGCGCCGACCGAGATCGCCCGCGCGTTCGACATGGGCGCCGAGACGCCCGAGGAACGGGTGAAGGCACTGCTCACCGAGGTGCTCTCCTCGCCGCTGGTCGGCAAGGTGGCCGCGATGGTGCAGGAGAAGCTGGGCCGGCCCCTCGAGCCGCACGACATCTGGTACAACGGCTTCGTCGCGCGCGGGCGGATTCCCGAAGCCGAGCTCGACGCGCGGAGCCGAGCGCGCTACCCGACCGCGGAGGCCTTTGCGCGCGACATGCCTCGGATCCTCAAGGAGCTGGGATTCTCCGACGAGCGTGCGCGGTACCTGGCCGCCCGCATTCTCGTCGATCCGGCACGCGGCTCCGGGCACGCCATGGGCGCCGGGCGCCGGGGCGACTTCCCGCGCCTGCGCACGCGGATCGAGCGCGACGGCATGAACTACAAGGGCTACAACATCGCCATCCACGAGTTCGGTCACAACGTGGAGCAGGTCTTCTCGCTCTACGACGTCGATCACACGCTGCTCGCGGGCGTCCCCAACACGGCCTTCACCGAGGCGCTGGCGTTCGTGTTCCAGGCCCGGGACCTCGAGCTGCTCGGCTTTCCCAAGCCCGACGCGGCCAGCGAGCGGCTGCGCGTGCTGAACGACTTCTGGCAGACGTGGGAGATTGCCGGCGTCGCGCTGGTCGACATCGCCGTGTGGCACTGGATGTACGAGCATCCGGACGCGAGCCCGCGGGAGCTCCGGGACGCCACCATGCGCATCGCTCGCGAGACGTGGAACCAGTACTATGCGCCGGTGCTGGGCGGCAAGGATTCGCTGCTGCTCGGCATCTATTCCCACATGATCGATTCGCCGCTGTACCTTTTCAACTACCCGCTGGGGCATCTGATCGCCTTCCAGATCGAGGAACACATCAGGAAGGCCGGTACGATCGGGCCCGAGTTCGAGCGCATGACGAAGTTCGGCGCGGTGACGCCGGACTTGTGGATGGAGCGCGCGACGGGCGCGCCCGTCAGCGCGCGTCCGCTCCTGCAGGCGACCGAGGCTGCGGTCCGGCAGTGACGGGCCGGGGCCACGCTGGGGGCTCTCGGTCGGGCAGCTCGCACCATGCAGGTCCGGATAGCGCTCCCTGCCGGCTCGTCGGCGGCGATCGATCACCTTCCTCGAAACGGAATCGGGAGTGAGATTCGACGTTGTCGGCGAGATCGAACAGTGAGACCATCGCGGCCGGTCCGAGCGTCAAGGTTCGGAAGTTTCTTCGGCAGACCTATGGTCGCGGGCGACGGCGGAAGCGAAAAGGCATCGGGACTGTCCGGCTCCCAAATGGAAATCTCGCTCGGGTCGAGCTACATTGGTACGAAGCCCACGGCATCGGGAAACGGGACATGAAGATCAAGAAATACCTGGACGAATCATGAAACGTGTGACGAAGCGACTCGCAGTGTGTCTCAAGAACACTGGGAACGAAGCCTCACTGATTCTCGGCAAGATCTATCGAGTGGTGCCCGATGCTCGAGCGGCTAAGGACGACCTAGTGCGGATCATCGACGAGAGCGGGGAGGATTACCTCTTCCACAAGAGTCAGTTTGCCTTCGTCGATTTTCCTGAGGCTGTGCGAAAGAAGATTCTCGCACTTCAACGGGCCAGCTGACACTGCATGCATCCGACGGCGCCCTGAATCATGAGGCGAGCCGCGAGTGATGCGTTGCCACGCCATAGGGTTTGGGCCTGCGAGCTTGCCACCCAGTATCCTCAGCCCCGATTGCGCGAGACCGTATCGGGGCTCCGGCACGACGTCGACGGGCATGTCCGCAAGGCGGCGGTTCTAGCGTGTGAGAGTGACGACGGCGCGGTCTCCCAAAGGGACGAGGCTGACGAGCGCTGAGCGTATTGAACGCTCGCAGCTTATCCCGGCGCTAGCCGGATCAGATGAATCTCCACAGGGCAGAATTGCCTGACGATCGGCAACTGGCCAAGCAAGGCGAGCCCCTGGAGCGAATTGCCCCGCTGGAGTGAACGTCATGGACTACCACGTCGTCGAGGCCCGGTACGTTGGCGGGCACATCGTGTGGTTTCGCTTTCGGGACGGCACGGCTGGCGAACTCGCTCGAGGACGGTCTCGTCGCGAATTCCGGGCAGGCCACCATGTTCTCGCAACTGGTCATCGTGAATGGCATCGACCATCAGACGGGCGAGCCATAATAGTGCTACTGCGAGGAGATGAGGCGTGATCCTGAGCTGGATCGGACGGCTCCGCTCGCGGAAGAACGTCCCCACGTCGTTTCCGCAGGCCTGGCACCGTCACCTCGAGAGGAACGTGCGCCACTACAAGCTGCTCTCAGAGTCGGAGCAGCAGCACCTGCGCGACAGGATGCGCGTCTTCATCGCCGAGAAGTCGTGGGAGGGCTGCGGCGGCCTGGAAATGACCGACGAGATCAGGGTGACCATCGCGGCACAGGCGTGCCTGATGGTCCTCGGCTTCCCCGGCTACTGCTTCGACAAGGTCCGCTCCATCCTGGTCTACCCCGGGGCCTACATGGTGCCGGGACCACATGGCGCCGGTCGCGGTCCGGTGCAGGACGGTCCGCTGCCTGCCGTCGGGCTGGCCTCGCCTGCAGGCACGGTCGTTCTCTCGTGGGAGGAGGCCCTCGAGGGGGCGCGGAGCGCGACTGACGGACGCAATGTCGTTTTCCATGAGTTTGCGCACCAGCTCGACATGCTCGATGGGGATGTGGGCGGAATGCCGCCGCTCCCGAATCGAGCGATCGAGCGGCGGTGGCACGAAGTCATGGCGGAGGAGTTCGCCCGACTCGAGGACGATGCCCATCACGGACGCGTGACGCTGCTCGATCAGTACGGCGCATCGAACGAGGCGGAGTTCTTCGCGGTGGCCACCGAGTGCTTCTTCGAGCGACCCCGCGAGATGGCTCGAGCGCACCCGGAGCTGTTCGAGATCCTGCGCCTGTTCTACGGCCGCGCACAGTGAGCAGGTCTGCGGTCGCCGGGTGACCTTCGTTACGCGGGATGAGCGAGGTCTACTTGGCCACCACACTCAACCGCCTGCTGCCGATCTCCTCGGCGCCACGCGACACGCGAATCGTCACGTTCCACGTGCCGCCCATCGACAACCGGCCCGTCCCGCTGTACCGGCCGGCTCCCGCATGCGTCAGCGTCGCCTCGCTGCGCATCGCCGGCATGTTCATCGACGGCATCGCCGGCATCGAAAACTCGACCGCGACCGTCGCGTCGGTCACGGGCGCGCCGTCGGGTCCGCGAACGGTCACTTCCAGGGCGTTCTCACCCATCGCGGGCGGGCTGGGCTCGCTGCGATACTCGATCGTCAGCCCGCCGCTCGTCGCCCCTGACCCGGCCGTCGTCCCGGTATTTCCATCGCTCTCGCCCGACCCACACGCGGCGGCCGCCAGACAGACGGCGACCAGCACGCCGCGCCACACCAGGGACCACGAACCAAGGACGGACCAGGTACCAAGGACAGACCAAGGCCCAAGGCCCAAGGACCAAGGCCTGGTCGTCGCCCTCACGATTCCCCCCCAGCCGTTCCCGCCACCGCGCGCGGCGGGAACCATGCCGGCCAGCGCCGGCGGACGTCGTCCGCCATCGCGAAGAGGCACGGAATCAGAAACAGCACGTAGACCGTCGAGCTGATCATGCCGCCGAAGGTCGGCGTGGCGATCGGCTTGGTGATGTCCATGCCCGATCCGGTGGAGAACATGATCGGCAGCAGGCCGAGCACGGTCGTCGCCACGGTCATCAGCTTGGGCCGCAGCCGGGCCACGGACCCCTCGACGACGGCATCCATGTAGGGCTGTGCGGCGGTCCGGTGGGCCAGCGCCTCGCGGATGAACTCGATCATGATGATGCCGGTCTGGATGGCCACCGCAAACAGCGACACATACCCGATGATGACGGCGGTCGTCATGGCATAGCCCAGCCACCACTGCAGGAAGATGCCGCCGACCAGGGCGAAGGGCGCCGACAGCATGATGAGCGCGGTGTCGGGAAGAGAGCGGAACGCCATCCACAGCAGCGCGAACATGATGGCAATCGTCACCGGAACGACGAGGCGCAGCCTCGAGCGGGCGTCCTCGTCGTACTGATAGAGACCCGTCCACTCGATCGAATAGCCGGGGGGCATCGCCAGGTTGGTTCCGAGATGGGCGCGGGCGCGCTCGACGTACTCGGGCGCCGTCACGCCGCGCAGGTACACGTAGATGAAGCCAGCCAGCTCGCCGTTGTCGTTGCGGATCATCTCCGGCTCCAGGCGAACCGTCACGTCGGCGATGTCGCCGAGGGGCACCGACCGCCCATCGCCGGTGACGACGGGCGTGATCTTCACCTTGTCCAGCGTGTCGATGTACTCGGGCGAATACTGGACGGCCAGCGGGACGACCGTCTTGTCGGCCTGTCTGATGCCGACCAGGTTGTCGCCGCCGATCGCGAACCGGACGGTGGCCATGGCCTCGTCGACCGTGACACCGCGGCTCGCCATCCGCTCGAGGTCCACCCGGGCGTCCACGAAGTAGCCCTGCGAGATGCGCTCTGCAATCACGGACTCGGTTCCAGGGAAGGTCCTGAGCAGCTCCTCGATGCGCTGGGCGACGTCCTGCACCACGTGAAGGTCCGCCCCCTTCACCTTGATGCCGACAGGCGTCTGGATGCCCGTGTCCTGCATCATGACGCGGGCGTTGATCGGCTGCGTCCAGCTGTTGACGTAGCCGACCACCTGCATGGCGTCGTTCATCTCGGCGACGAGCCGGTCTTTGGTCATGCCCGGACGCCACTCGGATCGCGGCTTCAGCATCACCGTCGTCTCGATCATCTCGACCGGGGCGGGATCGGTGGACGTGTCGGCCCGCCCGAGCTTTCCGAAGACACGCTCGACCTCGGGGAACGCCTTCAGCTTTCTGTCCATCTGCTGAAGGATCCACCCGGCCTCTCGCGACGGCAGCCCCGGCAGCGTCGTTGGCATGTAGAGAATCGAGCCTTCCTCCATCTCCGGCATGTAGTCCTTCTGGAAGCCGCTCATCACGACAGTGCCGGCAATCAGCAGTGCCAGGCTCGCAGCCACAAACGGGTATCGAAACCGGATGGCTCCAGTCAGCACCGTGCGGTACATGCGCACGAAGGCCCCCTCGCGACGGGCGACCTCGCCCGTGCCATCGCGCGCGAACACCCAGGCCACGACCGCCGGAAGAAAGAAGAGCGTCAGCAGCGTGGAAAACGCCATCGCGAACGTCTTGGTGTACGCCAGCGGGTTGAACAGCCGGCCCTCGCGCTCGCCAAGGAAGAAGATCGGCAGAAACGACGTCACGATGATCAGCATCGAGAACAGGAGCGGCCTCGTCATCGTCGCCGTCGCCCTGATGATGATCCGCATCCGATCGGCAGCGCTGACGGCGGGGGTCCGGGCCAGCGTCGCGGTGCAGTTTTCGACAATCACAATGGTGGCGTCGGCCATCTCTCCGATGGCAATCGCCAGGCCGGGCAGGGAGAACAGGTTGACCGTCTGGCCGAAGGCGGCGAGCGGCAGCGCGGTGAACATCGTGCCGAGGAGCAGCACGCACACGGGCGCCACGGCCGCGCGCACATTTCGCAGCGCCACCGCTATGACGAGAATCACGACGAACAGCTCGTACCCGAGCGCCTGACCGAAGTTCCTGAGCGTCTCCCAGATGAGCGACGAACGGTTGTAGGTGGGGACCAGCTCGACGCCCTCGGGGAGCGACGGGCCGAGCGCGTCGATCTGCTGCTGCAGCGCACCCGTCACGGACAGCACGTTGCGCCCCTGCTCCATGATCGCGATGCCGCCGACGACCTCGCCGGCGCCGTCGAGATCGGCGATGCCGCGGCGCAGGTCGTACCCGACCTGCAGGTAGCCCACGTCCTTCAGGTGAACGATCTCGCCGCTGGTGTCGCGGCCCAGGACGAGCAGCTCGAGCTGGTCCAGGTTGGCGGCGTCGACGCCGCCCCGAAGCTGGTACTCGCGGCCGGTCACCTCGATCGTGCGGCCGCCGGCCTCCTGAAACGCCCCGCGGAGAGACGCGAGCACCTGGCTGAGGGCGATGCCGCGCGCGCTGAGCAGCGGCGGAAACAGCTTCACCTGGTACTGCTTCTCGAGGCCGCCGATCGAGGCCACCTCGGCGACGCCAGGCGCCGACTGCAGCGCGGGCTTGATGCGGCTGTCGTTGAGCAGGCGCAGGTCGCGGAGATCGCGCGTGCCCTGGCGGTCCACGAGCGCATACTGAAAAATCCAGCCCACGCTGCTGGCGTTGGGACCGACCGTCACCTGGGCATCCAAGGGCAGCTGGCCGCGGAGGGCGCCCAGGCGGTCCGTCACGTGCTGCCTGACGGCCGCACGCCGCGACGGGTCCTGCAGGATGACGTAGATGAACGAGTACCCCATGTGCGAGGTACCGCGGATCGACTGAATGTCGGGAGATCCGGCGAGCGCCCGGATGACGGGCTCGGTGATCTCGGCCTCAATCACCTGGGGGCTGCGGGGCCACTTCGCGTAGACGACGACCTGTGGATCGGAGATGTCGGGGATGGCATCCAGGGCGGCGGTTCGCAGGGCATAGACACTCACGGCCGCCAGCAGCGCCACCAGGCTCCACACGAGCCACCTGAAGCGGATGACGCGCTCGATGACCGCGGCAATCATGGGTCCTACGAGCCCTTCAGCTTGTGCTCGGCGTCAATGAAGAAGCTGCCGAGCGTCACCACCTGCTCGCCTGGCTTCAGGCCGCCGAGGATCTGCGTGTACAACTCGCCCTGGACGCCGGCCTGGATCGCCCTCGGTGCGTAGACGCCCTCTCCCGCCGGCACGTACACCACGCGCGTGTCGCCCGACTCGATGATGGCCTCGTTGGGGACCGACAGGAATTCCCCCTGCTCGGTCACGATCTCCAGCACGTATCTGACCGTGCCCCCGCGTCCGGGTCCGACGAGCGTCACCGCGACCCGCACCCTGTCCCGCTCGGGCACGACTGCCGACACGCGGGCCTGATACATCGACGAGCGTGATTCCGGCGGAAACGCGCGCACGCGCTGGCCGACCTTGACGCGCGCGCCGTCGGAGGGCGACAGCACACTGGTGATCGTCCTGCCCGTGCCGTCCGCAACGCCTGCAGCTCGAACCCAGATCTGGATGGGCCGGACGGCGGCCTCGGACACGGTCAGCGTGAGCTCGGCCGCCTGCGATCCGGTGACGGTAGTGGTCCGGTTCGGTGTGGGGCGCGTATGCTCGCGCACGCCCTGCGCGTGACCTGTCGCGGCAAGGGCCAGGGCCACGAGCGGCACGAGGCCGGCTGCCCTCAGCACCCGCGCACCGTCCACCCGCGGCATTCGATGCCCCTTCCGGCCGTCATGACGGATGCCTCCGAACGGTCCGCTGAGCGATCGTCTCAGTCGAGAATGTCGCGTGGGATCTGGCACTGTCGGATTGAGACCTGGCACCCGCGCGCGGAGCCGCCGAAACCGATCAGTGACAGTAATTGTCCTTGCTGTCCATGACGTGCGTGCCCCACGGAAAGAGGCCGACGTTGCCGACGCGTTCGATCGCGTGCGTCCGCGCATCGATGATGACGACCTGGTGATTGGTCGATTCGGCAAGGTAGATCTTCTCTTCGGCAGTATCGGTCGTGGCCGTCTCGAGCTGGATGTTGGTCCCGATCTTCAGGCGTCCGGCAGGCTTCAGGCTCTGCATGTCGTACACGTAGACGAAGCCGCTCGTCGAGCTGATGACGAACGCCTTGCCCGCCGCGAAGTTGACGCCCGTCATGTCGGGTCCGGCCTCGAGCGTGGCGGCCACCCTGTTCGAGCGCGTGTCGATCACCGAGATGGTCTCGTCGCCGTTGTTGACGGTCACGGCGTACCTGCCGTCGTGGCTCATATAGGCGCGCCAGGGATCGGCGCCCACGCGGATCACTTTGACGACACGATCCTCCCGGGTGTCGATGACGCTTACCACGCCAAGGTCGCTGTCGGCCGCATAGAGCCACCGGCCGTCGTTGCTGATGCTGGCGTTCGAGATCCCCTTGATCTCACCCAGGTACTTCGCCGGATCGAGCTTCGCAATCCCCGGCACCTCGGCCACCTGGATCTTCTTCAGGAGCTCATGGCGCCGCACGTCGATCACGCCAATCCAGTGCGCTCCGTAATTACCCACGTAGGCCTTCGAACCGTCGGACGTGAAGGTGACGTTCAGCGGCTCGGCAAACCCGGGAATCGTCTTGATCCGGCTGAGCGACTGCATGTCGATCACGGAGATCGAATCCCCGTCTGGATTGCCCTGGTAGTACCAGCGGCCGTCGGGCGAGAAGGCGAGGTGCTCGGGCGCGATGTCGACCGGGATCGTCTTCACGAGCTGCAGCGTGCGCGTGTCGATGATGTAGGCCTTGTTGGCGCGTGTGCCCCCGGTGACGACGTAGCGGCCGTCGGGCGACATCATGACCATGTGGGGGTTCACGTTGTTCCCTAGAAACACTTTGCCCACGAGCTTCCGGCTCTTGATGTCCATGAACGCGATGTCGTTCGAGTCGCGGTTCACGATCAAGACGACGGACGCCGGGTCGGTGATCTTGACCTCCTGCGCCCGCAACCACAGACCGGAGAACGTGAGGGACACGGCGGCGATCGCTGCGAGAGTTCCCCTACGCCTGAAACGCCTGCCTGCGTTGAACATGACTCCTCGCATGGAAGTGAACCGTCAGAACGCTGCCTGCAGGCGGACGCCCGGCAGCAGGTACCCGAACTCCCCGGCGCCCTCGCCTGCCAGCACGTGTGTCAGGTGGAGCGAAAGACGAAGCTTCTCGGTCAGGTGGAAGTTGTAGTACCCCTCCGCCAGCTTCTCGCTGCCGCCGGAGGCGAGCTTCATCTGCGCGTAGCCAATCCCCCAGCTGTCCTGCGGGTTGAAGATGAGTCCCGTCCGAAACCCCACGCCGGCACTGTAGAAGTGATCGCGTCCTTCGTCAACCTCCTGGGTGCCGTAGCGCCCGAAGAGGGTCACCGCCGGCGTGATCTTCTGGTCGAGGCTGACGCCGACGGCTTTGCTGATGGTCCCCGACGTATTGTCGGTCCGAAACCACAGGCGGTAGTTCCCCTCAGGCAGGCCGAGCGGCGTCATCGTGTAGCCGGCTTCGGTCAGCGTGAAGATCGAGTCCGAAAGATTCGCGGCGTCAGTGTTGCTCTGCTGAAGCCCGAACCTGAGCCGGATGCCCGTCTTCGCGTCGAACTCGGCTGCCACGCCGGTGCCGTTGACGGCCAGCCCCAGCATCTGGTTGTTGACGAGCGCGTCGCTCAGAAACTGCGTGCTCTCGTCGTTGGCCGCGGCGTTCTGGTCGAAGTAGTTCGTCAGGTCGAGCCGCCCGGCGCTGAGCGCGAGGCGCTGCCCGAAGAGCTCGGTCCGCAGCCACGCCTCGCGCAGATTCAACTCGTTCTGTCGCACCAGGCGGGCCGTGTAGCCGTTGAGCAGCGTGAGCGACGGGATCTCCGCGTCGGGCGGCGATCCACTCAGGCCGACGATGTCGGCGAAGAACATGGTGTACTGGGCGAGACCCGCGGTGAAGAACAGATCGGCCGACGCCAGCTGGTAGGCGTTGCCCCCTACCTGGCTTGCAGGGCCCCTGGTCCTGCGTGATGCCTGCGTCGCGATCGCCGCGTCGACGCCGAGCCTGACACTCCTGTTCTCCGCGTCCTCGAGCGCCTCCTCGATCTTCTCGTTGATGGTCTGCCGGCGGTACACGCGTTCCCGCTGGTAGGTGACGGCCCGCCTGGCGCCCGGAGCCGGCGTGTCGTGTTCGCTCCCGCTTTCGTCCACGAAGACCTCGACGCGCCTGACACGCGTCTCGGGCTCCGACAGCACGGCCGTGGACTCCAGGTCGCTGATGCGCTGCTCGAGCGCGGCGATGCGTTCGAGGAGCGCCTGACGGTCGGCCTCGGCCGCCTGCAGGGCGCCGGTCTGGGCCAGGCTGATATCGAGGGTCAGCGTGCGATCGGCGGCCACCTCCACTCCACTCTGCCGGTAGAGGGTAACTCCCGCCGAGGCGATCGAGAGCGTGACCTTCCCGACGGGCAAGGCGGCGAAGGCGTAGCGGCCCCGATCGTCGGTCGTCGCCGTGAACTGTGCGCCGTTGTCCGCGTGCGTCGCCGTGATGGTGACGCCGGGGGCGGGTGCGCCCGCCCCGCCTGTCACGGTGCCCGACACTGCGCCGCGATGGTCGGTCATGTGCGGCTGGCCGGGTGGGGCCTGCGGAGGCTGCGCGAGTGCGGCGGCCGCGGCCAGCAGGACGAAGGCGAGCGACAGGGCGGCAGATCGAGCCATCCTGTCTATGCTGTCGGGATCCGGAGCGGCCGAACCTGAAGACTTCCTGAAGATTTCGGCCTGGACTCGGACGGTGGAGCGTGCCTCCGCAGAGAAGTGCTCGACGCCGGGCGCGCGAAAGTACGTGTCGCCGCTTCCGCACGCCACTTCGTCGGGAGGGCCACGATAGAGTTTCTGCCGCGATGATCCGTGCTGGCGAACCCTTTGAGGCGGCGCCCTACTGCTGCTACCCTGTCTTCGGCTGACCCGACCATCGGTCCACAATGTCCCTAACTGGCGGCACGCGGCTGGGGTCCTACGAGATCCTCGGCGCCATCGGCGCGGGCGGAATGGGCGAGGTGTATCGCGCGCGAGACACCAGACTCGGGCGCGAGGTCGCCATCAAGGTGCTGCCGGCGGCGTTCACGAGCGACCCGGATCGGCTGGCGCGCTTCGAGCGCGAGGCGCGCGTGCTCGCCACCCTGAATCATGCCAACATCGGGGCGAT
>Ga0137829_12497866_pt1 | contig 13800 bp, 19 predicted proteins | sample OV2TP2_FD_97737 | JGI IMG/M metagenome (GOLD analysis project Ga0137829, IMG submission 97737) | reverse complement strand
ACCCTGATGGCATCGAGACAGAGGACGTAGATGCCAGCGATCTCGCTGGATTACAACAGCTGCTGGCAACCCTCCATAGACCAGAAGGGACAGTATAATGGCTGAAGCGATGAAGCAGGCCTGGGAACAATTGAATCAGGAGTGGGTGACATTCAAAGAGATCCATCAGCGAGCTATCGATGAGGCGAAGGCCCGCTGGGGAACGGCGGACATCCTGCTCAGCGACCACAAGACACAGCTTGAGCGCGTCCAGGACCAACTGGATAAACTGGAACTGCGCTTGAATCGTCCGGTCCTTGGAGGCGATGGACGAGTACGGCTGCCCGGGGAGAAGACCCCGGAGGAGAAAGCCTTTACGACCTGGCAGCGGCGCGGAGAGAAGGGATTGACCCCCGATGAGTGGAAATTGCTCTCTGTTGGTGACGATACCGAGGGGGGCTATCTCGTCCCAGCTGTGCGGGCCGAGGGGATTGTGCAGAAGCTCGTTGAATTTTCCCCCGTCCGGGAATTGGCGACCGTCGTGTCTATCTCTACCGGCGATGCCTGGGAAATGCCCCGCGAAGGAGCCACAAACTGGGCGGCGGACTGGGTGTCGGAGACGGGCTCGCGGACACAGACGACGGCGCAGAGCTGGGCGCTTGAGCGCGTCCAGGTGCACGAGATGTACGCGAATCCCTTCATTACGCAGCGCATGCTCGAGGACACGTCCTTTGATCTGGACAGTTGGATCGACGATGGGCTCTCCCGCCGCTTTGGCGTCGTCGAGGGCACGGCCTTTATCGGCGGCAACGGGGTCGGGAAACCCGAGGGACTGCTGACGCCATCATCGATTACGACCGTGAATACGGGCTCAGCCGCAGATATTACGGCCGACGGGATGATTACGACATTTTACACGTTGCCCGAGTTCTACGCAGCGAATGCGACCTGGCTCATGCGTCGGGCCACGATTCGCGTCGTGCGCCAGCTCAAAGACGGCAACGGGCAGTATCTCTGGCAGCTGGGCCTGGCCGGGGGCGCGCCAGCAACGATTCTGGACCGGCCGTATCGTGAGGCGATGGACATGCCCGCGATCGCCGCCAATGCCAATGTGGCGATCTTTGGCGATATCCGGCGGGCCTACGCTATCGTTGACCGCCGTCAGATGATGCAAGTCCGCGACCCATTTACCAGCAAGCCGAATGTTGAACTGTACACGACGAAGCGCGTTGGCGGGCAGCCGGTGCTGGTCGAGGCGTATGTGGTCATGAAAGTCGCGGCATAAGGCCGCACCTACAAGGAGAGCGATATGAAGCGGTGGTTCATCCTGATGCTCTGCGGACTCGTCGTGGTGGGAAGTGCCGGATGGCTCATCGCACAAACCATCAGTGCAACGAATTATCACACGCAGGGTGGCGCGACCTGGGTCGTTGGCGGTACGCAGACTGTCGTGTCTGGCGGAAAACTGGATGTGCAGTCAGGCGCAACGCTCGAGGTGGATAGCGGCGCCACATTCACGATTGCGACGAACCCCGCCTTTACCGGCACGCCCACCTATACAGCCCTACGCGGTGGGGATGCGAGCCTTGATATTACGGGCCAGGCGGCAGCCACGGCGACGTCGCCTGGGGGCGCCGTGGCGATCACGGGCGGTGCAGGAGGTACGACGTCAGGCACGGGTGGTGCCGCGACCGTGACGGCTGGGGCCGGGACGGCAGGGAACGCCGCCGGTGGTGTCAGTGCTCTCGTAGGAGGTGCAGGGCAGGGCACTGGCGCTGGTGGCGCAGCCGAACTGACTGGCGGAGCCTCTGGAGCTGGCACGACGGGCAACGGTGGCGCGGCAACTATCACGGGTGGCGCAGCAGCGTCAACGAATGGGAACGGGGGCAATGTCAATCTCGTGCCAGGGGCTGCAACAGGCACGGGAGTGACGGCTGCGGTGCAGGTGAATGCCAAGGGGTTTATCCCGCTTTCCTATTGCTGGAATGCCACAAACGTGGCGGTTGATACGCCATTTTTTGTTGCCGCCGGCAGCCAGACATACCGGGTCACTGGCATTCTCGCCCGGATTGAAGTGGCCGGCACCGACAGTAGTGCCGTCTCGGCGATCCTGAAAAAGGCTGCGAGCGGCACGGCGATTACGGTCGGGACGGCCCTCCATACGGGGTCAATTGATCTCAAGGGAACCGCCGCAACGAATCAGACCCTGACATTGGAAGCCGCGGCCAATCTGCTGCTGGCCGCTGGAGATGCTGTGGGATTCGATCTGACCGGGACGCCGACGGCTGCCGTTGGCTGTGTCACAGTGATGGTTGAGCCGCGAGGCTAATACTCTCAGAAAGAAGGAGGACACAGTGTCACGAGACTTCATCCATAATGTGCGGGCGACGCAGGCGATGAATCCTGCCACGTTTTCGGCAACGACCAACGGTACGACCGTGGATACGCAGGGTTTTGAATCCCTGACATTCATGATTGCTGTTGGGACGAATGGTGGCAATGCCTTTAGCACCACCGACAAGGTGACATTTACTGTGGAGGAGGGCGATCAGGCGGACGCCTCAGATATGGCGGGAATCACCACCGCAGAGTACCTGGCGGCCGCGCGCCAGGACGGAACGACATGGGACCGCATTCTTGATGCCACGGCGGATGACCAGGAAGTGTACTCTCTCGGCGTGCAACTCAACACGAAGCGCTACAAACGTGTCGTGGCGACCGAGGCGGGAACGGTCTCGGCAGTCATCATTGGCGCCATTGCCGCTCTGGGCCATGCGCACCACGCGCCCGTATAAAGTGAGTTGACGTATGCTGATTCGCATGTTACGCACGGCCTCTGGATCGCCAGACGGCATTCAGGTGTGTCTCTATCGGGTTGGAGAGGTGTATACCGTGTCTGAGGCCCTTGGGAAGGCGTTTATTACCGACCTGAGCTGGGCAGAGCCGTTTGCCCCCAGTCATGAGGCCTTACCCGTTGCGACAGAAAAAATGCTGGGCTCAGCACCAGAAAACAAACGGGCTATGCCAAAGAGGGGAAGGAGACGGGCCTGGTGAGACGATATGCCGGGGTACTTGGCGTGGTGCTTGTTGTCATCCTGGGGCTGTGGGAGGATACCGCCAGCGCCCAGCAGTGTCGTTCGCCACGCACGAATGCGCAAGGCGTCGCGATGGCGCCAGTGATCGTTGGCGCAAGCGCAACGGTCGTGCTTGATGCGGTCACGACGCGCTGTCAAGGCATCGTCCAGAATGAACAGGGAGCGGGTGATGTGCGGTGTGCCTGGGACACGGAAACGCCCACAAGCACAGCGGGCTTCTTGCTGGCCGCTGGTCAGAGCGTGGTATTCGGCAATACCGAGCAGAAACAACTGCGGTGTATCCGGACTGGCACGACAGACGGCAAGATCAGTACGTGGGAGGCCATGCCCTGATGGCCCTCTCTGCTCTGGCCCTGGTGACTATTGCAACTTTTCGTACCGTGCTTGGCAAGCCGGCGCTGGATACGCCTGGGACACCGACGGTCACGCCTCAAGGGACATCTGGGAGTACAGCCTACTCGTATAGAATTGTCGCAATGGACGCGCTGATGAGTACTGCGGCGGGTACCGCAGGATCGACGACGACCGGACACGCAACGCCCAATACGACAAATTTCAACCGTGTAGCCTGGGCCGCAGTGACGAATGCGACGGGCTATAAAGTCTATCGCACGGCAGGCGGAGCAACGCAGGGATTGATCCAGACGCTGCGCAGCGGCCAGACGCTGACGTTGGACGATACGGGGCTTACAGGTGATGGAACGGCGGCCCCGAGCACCACGGACGAGAGCGTATTAGAGGGGTACATAGACGGCATCAGTGGATTATTCGAGCAGTATACAGGCAGGGTTCTCGCCTCGCGAACGGTGACGAGCGAAGAGCTTGACGGGAATGGGCGGGAGAATCTCTGGTTGCGGGCAGAGGGGAAAGCGGCATATCCCGTGACCTCGCTGACGGCGTTGACGCTCAAGAGTAGCAATCTTGCTGCCGCAGCGGTCATCAACGTGGCGACGAGCGTGAACCAGGTCCGTATGGACCGGGCCACAGGGCGCATCACGCTCTATCCTGATGCGCCCTGGTCGAGTTTTCCCGTCGGGCGTAAAAACATCATCGTCTCGTTTATTGCCGGGTTTACGACCGCGGACCATCCAGCCCAGCGCAAAACACTCGAACGACTCGCCATTGCTGGTGTCCAGTGGTTGACAGCACAAAGCGAGCGCGATCCGTCTGTGAGCCGGATTGACGTGCGGGGAGATGGCGGGGTAGCGCTGACGTATGGCGGGAGTGCTGGCGGGGCAAGCCCCGCCGGAGCGGCTCTCCCTGATCTGCTTGCGCTGGGGTTGCAGCCATTTGTGTGTCATCGTCTCGCCTAGGGGATGGAAGATGCGATTCTGGTCTCCAGGGGTGTGTCTTCTGCTGCTGGTTCTCCCCGTTTTTGCCCAACAACCCCAGCCTCTCGCGCCGCAGGAGCACCTGGAGCGTCTCGAGTTAGAGCTGGCCTATATCGAGCGCGAGCACAAACTATGCAGACAATCACTCGGGGACATCTGGGCGCGAGCCAATGCCCTGGAAAAGCAGGTGCAGGGTTTGAGGACTGAACTGAAGGCCCTGAAGGAGCCCGCCAATGATAAGGCGAAAAAGAAGTAGTCTTTTCTGCTCCATGATCGCGCTCTACTTGAGTGCGGTACTCCAGGCATCGGCGCTGGAATTGCGCGGGTTCCCCTCCTCGCCGGTGTTTGTGACCACGCAATCGACCCAGTTCAAGATTGCTGGGAATACCTCCGGAATACTCACCCTGGTTGTCCCTGCCGTTGCCGGGGTGCATACGCTGACTTTCCCTGCGGGGACCACCGATTTTTCGGCAACTGGCGGGCCATCTTTTGTCCTGCGCCAATCGAGTGCTGGAGCTGCCATTACCATCTCACAGCTCGCCGCAAGCGATTTGACCAATGGCACAAGCGGCTCAGGTGCGGTAGCATTGGTCACTTCTCCTACGTTTCTCACCTCCACGATAACGCCTCTGATCATCGGCGGCGCCGCCACCACCTCGACGCTAACGCTGCGCTCGACAAGTGGCGTGGGTACTACTGGGGCGGATATTCTCTTTCAGGTAGGCAATAACGGCGCGACGGAGGCAATGCGGATACTCAATAATGCTCGAATCGGCATCGGGGTGCCCGTGCCCCTGGCCAGATTCCATATCAATGATGGGACAAATAGGAATATCCGAATATGGTCAGATGAAAATAATGAAGGGACAACTGGCATAAATATTCAGGCATTTAATGATGCCGCCAGTGCAACTGTCCCAGTAGTCCTTTCTGGTAGCTTGATAGCGCTCACGCAAGGCAACGTCGGCATCGGGACGATAACTCCTCCCACTGGCGGAGGCCCCGCACTCGCCTTTGGTCAGGGCGCGAATCCTACCGGCATCGGTGCCAATACTGCGGGTATCTTCGTGAAAGATGTAGCAGGCACAGCCGAGTTGTTTGGCTTCGACGAGGCCGGCAATTTCCCCCAGCTCACACCTCACCCCAACGAGTTTTTGAATACATTGCCACTGAAAGATCGTGCATATCCCTGGGCCTACAGTGCGGAGAATGCGTATCTGGGCAAGAAAATTCAGGTGGACATGGCAGGCCTTGTGGCAGCCGTCGAGCGTCTGAGCAGTGAAAAGTTTATGTATGTCTCTGATATCACAAAGCAGGACTGGGCGACGAATCAGGCGGTCCTGGTGGAGAGGCAAAAACAAAAGATTGCTGAACTCACAGCACGAGTGAGCCTACTTATCGAGCAAATTGCTGCCGAACAGGATGGGGAAAAGAAGAATAGTTTAATGAGAGAGAAAGAGAAGATCATTATTCCACCTCCGTACAGAGCGAAATCACTGCCACCCTGGATGGCAAATCGTCTTCTCCCATAATGGGAATACCAGAGATGTCCACACGATAGGACTCTTGCCATGGCTGATGACGCTACATTACATTATCAAGATGGTCATGAGCGCTGGCGGGGGCAGGTGGAAATACGCTTGGAGCACGTCGAGGAAGGCATGACAGACATGCGGGCCGAAATTCGTCTGCGTCTGGACCATTTGCACGCATGCCTTGAGCGGCGGACGCGAGTGCTCTATTTCATCCTGGGCGGAGGGATAACGATTCTGGGATTCTTACAAATCCTGGGGCCACTTGTTCTCAAGATCATGAGGTAGGGGGCCCTTATGGATGCTTTCCTGGAAACGTTGGCGAGACAGAGCACCTATATGGGCTTGCTCCTGACTCTTGCCGTTCTCTGGTTGCTACGTGGGATGGAAAACGGCCTGCGGGCGCATTTCCTCTGGCTCCTTGCGGTGTGGGTGGGCTATATCCTGGTGGAGTTGGCAGAGGAGCTTGGGGGGCTGAATCCTTCCTGGTACAGTACGTTGCGGAAAGTCCCCGGACGCATCATGCTTATGGGTAGCGTTGCAGCGTTTCTTGTGGGAATATGGCGCGAAAGGAAGCGGTAGGAGAGGCGAGGGTCGGTATGTACTGGCGGATGGTGCTGATCACTGTGCCCCTTCTCAGTGGCTGGACAGGAATGCAAACGATGAGAGGCATACGCCGTGTGGTGGCAATCGAAGCTCTTCGTGACTTGATAGACAGCAATGGACCATGATCACTGCGCTGGATGTGCTGAGAACCTATGAAGCGATACGTGAGGAATTCCCCGGCTTCCGTCTCGTCCGCAAGCCTGGGAACGGTCGCTGTGGTCCTACGATAGGGCTGTGGTTCTTTATTTCCTCGGCCTGGGGGACCTACTCCCCCCTGCGGCAGTACGAAATCCTGCGGCATGAATGGGTGCATCTGTGGCAGTATCGCCGGTGCGGGCTCGGCTCGGTGTGGCTTGGGGTGCTGCCGTTCCTGGCGGCGTATCTGTTCCTCCCTCTGCCTATGGGATTGGCATGGTGCAGGTACTGCTGGGAACGAGCAGCATTTCTTGAGAGCATGCGAATCGTTGCAGAGGAACAAGGGGCAGTGGTCTTGTGGGGCAAACGTGATTTCTACATCAGGCAATTGACGGGGCGTCCATATTTTTGGTGTTGGCCGTGGCGGCGGCAGGTGACACGGTGGGTCGAAGACGCGATGGCCGCGGCCATCCTGGAGACGAAAAGTGGCTTTTAATTGGCTCGACACGCTGAGGACAGTGGCGCCGACCCTTGCAAGTCTCGCTGGCGGGCCGCTCGCCGGCACTGCGGTCTCTGCGGTCTCGCATCTTTTGTTTGGCAAGCCCGATGCGCCTGAAGATGAGATCGCGCAGGCGATGGCGACAGCCAACCCTGAGACCTTAGCAAAGCTCAAGCAGCTCGATAATGACTTCAAAACGCAGATGAAGCAACTCGACATTGATCTGGAACGCATCGCCGCTGAGGACCGCAGCTCGGCACGGCAGCGCGAGGTGCAGGTCAAGGACAAGATTCCAGGAGTGATGGCCATGGCTGTCCTGGTGGGGTTTTTCGGGTTACTGGCCTTGCTGGCCTTCAAGCCTTTGCCGCAGATTGCGGAGGCCCCGTTCAACGTCATGCTCGGGGCGTTGGGGGCCATGGTGACAGCGATTGCGCAGTATTACTTCGGCAGCAGCTCGTCGAGTCGGGCGAAGGATACGACGATTGCTGCGCTCAGCAACGGAGGGCGCTAGCATGGCGGGCATACGCCTTGCGGCTCTGGATCTGTGGACAGTGGCGCAAACCTGTTGGGGAGAGGCGCGCGGGGAGGGCTCCGCAGGGATATATGCCGTGGCCCAGGTCATTCGCAATCGCCACGAGTACCATGCACGCTGGCGCGGCATGTCGCCGCGTCGTATTTGTCTGGCGCCGTTTCAGTTCAGTTGCTGGCTGCCTTCAGACCCAAACCTGGTCAAAATGCAGAAGGTCTCCTGTGATGATGCGGTTTTTGTGGCGTGTCTGGTGGCTGCAGCAGAGGTGTTCGGCGGCAGCGTGATGAGTAGCGTGGGCCGCGCGACCCACTATTATGCCGATACCATCCCTCCGCCCGGCTGGGCCATCGGGTCTCCGGTTGCCGTGATCGGCCATCATATCTTCTTTGAGGGTATCGCATGAGGGTCTCTCTGGTCCTTAGCTGGCTCTGCCTGGGGCTCACATGAGGGACATTCCCCCTCATGGGGCTTGCCCGTCACGACTCCTGGACCGACCATTACCAGGATGCCACAGGGATCATGTGTTGCACGGCTCAGCGAGATTGTCAGCAGGCACAGGGGCGATTACTAGACCGTCAGGAAAAACGTGTCCAGGTTGAGGGAGAGGGAACACCATTATGGCTCCCAGAAAAAAGTGTGCATCCAAGCGAAGACGGCGCTTTCTGGGTATGCCGCAAAGGCAGTATGCGGGAAGAACAGGGACCGCTCCGGACCGACCAGGTGCGGTGTGTCTTTCTGGCTACGGGAGGGTAGGATGCTGTCGCAGAGATATCTCGACCGTATGGCACAAACGGCCCTGGTCCCCTATGGGGCAAGGGCCGAACAGGTGACATACCGTCATCGGACGACGGTATCAGCGACTGCCACATCTTATACGGTCAATCAGGCGCTTTTCTTGACCTATAACGACCGACTCATAGCGCTGCATGCCGCGGTCGCAGCAGACCGTCCTATGGTACTCCGTACGGATCGACCTATGCTGATTCCGACGGCCCTGGTATCATGGACGCCGACGACAGCAGATGAGGTCGTGCGAGCCGACGGAACGGCCTGGCGTATCATGGCTATTGCGGGTGGTCCTGGCTCGCCCTTTTATATCTTGCAAGGGCGCAAGACGAGCCCGGCATGAGGAGAGAAGATGGCCGATTGGCACGTCATCGCCGCAGGACTTGGAGAGATGCAGGTACGATTCGGCCATGTCATACAGATCGTGCTTCCTACGACAAGCACGGTCATAGCGACATGGCTCGGGGCTGCGGTGGCGTATGCCCGCGAGCGGTATTTGACTGGTGGGACGACCAGTGACCGCCTGGCAGTACGCACGGGAAGACTCCGAGCGGCTTTTACTGCTGACGTGCGCACCAGCGGCCAGGATATCATCGGACGCATAGGCTATCTCTACGAGACGCCTCCTGGTGCATCTGTCCATGAAGGATGGCCCGACAACAGGACGTCAACAACTATTCGCCCACGTAGCGCGCGCTATCTGGCTCTTCCACTGACCGAGGACGCGCGGCGCGCTGCCCCACGGAGTTTTGGGGGAACGTTTGTGCAGACCTCGCGGCGTGGGAACCTCTTGATATTCCAGAAAATGGGCGGAGGCACGATTCAACCCCTGTACCTGTTGCGGCAAGAAGTGACGGTCCCTGCGCGACCGGCATTACGCCCAACGATGATACGATTCTTGCCCCTGATCCTTCAGGATATTCGCGTGGCGATCATGCAGAATATACAACGAGGGTGATCTATGCCACCAGCAGCATCCCGGCGCGAGCAGATTCTTGCCAATGTGGCGACGACACTCGCGATGATCACGCTCGCTGGGGGCTATTCCGTGAACATTGGCACGGTGAGTCGTGGGCACCTCTCACCGTTGGAGACATTCGGACTGCCCACAGCATCGATTTTGCCAGTGTCCGACCAGCCTGAGTATGGGGCAGGAGTGTTGCGTCGGGTGTTAACGCTGACGATACGTCTGTGGATTGATGTGGCTGGAGGAACGGTGGCGACATCCCTGGAAGGCGCCATCGCGGACGTGCAGCGCGTGATGCAGGTGGACAGCCGGCGGGGGGGATGCGCCGAGACAACACTCGAAGGGCCACTCCAGTATCTGTATCTCGTTGATGCGCAGACATTAGCAGGAGCAGATGTCGGGTATGATATTCCGTATGAGACGAAGATTACGACGCCACTGGAGGCGCCATAACGTGATGAGGTCAATATCCTGTCAAACACGTATGCGTATTGACATACAAGAGACAAGGAGGACGATACGGCACTGCAACGTCACTATCTGGATAAACTTATGCTTTCTTTGTTCGACAAAGAAGCGACCTACGACGCAGGCCCAGCTGGTTGGACCAGCACCAGCGCGATGAGCATGCTGGACTTCAATGACGCCTCCGCGCATGAAGTCTGGGACGATACCATACAATCGGACGTTGATGTCCTGACCGGCAAAGAATTTATCAGCGTCCAGGAAATCGCTCGGCAGTCCATGCGGCTCACCTATGAAGAGCCACGGTGCAAGCCCAATACTCTGGCAGGGCTGCTGGCGCTCTGCCTGGGAACGGTCGCGACGACCCAGGACGGCACGGAGACGGCCTATCGGCATCGTATTAGCCCGGCAGCAGCAATCAGTTTGCCCTCTATTGGCGCACAGACCTTGCGTGAGAGTGGCGTGCAGCGCAAATATACGGGCATAAAGGGTGAGAGTTTCACCCTGAGCAATAACGGCCCGTATTTTCAGTTCTCCTGTCAAATGGTGGGCTCTGGTACACGGGCGACGGCAGCAGACGCCTTTCCCGCGGCCATCAGCGAACCGTGGCTGCGGTGGGGGGATACGAAGATCTATGTCAAAGATACGGCTGGGACGCCTATCAGCACGACGCTCACGACTCCATCACAGACGGGGCCAAATCTGGGCGGGTCAGAGGTCAACCTGTCTACCCGTGTCCTCTCCTGGTCACTCAACTGGGTGAACAATATGCAACCAGACTTCGGATATCGGGCCTCGACCGCTCTCGTGCGAGGGAATTTTCACCCAACGCGCCGTACCGCAATCATTACCACCAATATCGAAACGGATACGGCGACGGAAGCGACAGAATTAAACTACTATTTGAACCAGACCAGGTTAGCGATGGAGCTCAATATCAACTCGGGCACGTTAGTCGATACGAGTGGGGGAACATTTAATCTTGGCGCGGTCTTCGTCCTTCCGCGTGTACAACTGACCTCAATTCCGCGTGGGCAAACAAACCAGCTGGAGAATATCCAGCTCATCGGCGCAGTAGAAGATGATGGCACGAATCCGATCATCGTGTGCTTCGTGTACAATGCGCAGTCTGCGTACCTGGCCTAGAAAGGAATATCTCAATGGCTTCAACCATTGACCAATTTCGACAGTATCGCATGACGACACTGACACTGCCGTCTGGTCTCATCGTAGACCTGCTACGCAAGCCGTCTGTTGCCCTCTTTCTCGGACTGGGAGAATTGCCGATCCCGGCCACACAGGAGGGCGAGACAGCGGCAGGCATGAGCGTTGAAGCTCTCATGTCTATTCAGCACTATGTTGATCGAGCGATTGCCGGAGCAGTGCTCGCTCCAGCGATGACCGATGAGCGCGATGCGCAAGGCCGGCCGGTGATTACGCCGGATAAGTTACATGTTACGGAACTTGACCCGGATGATTATGCATTGCTATCTCGGGACATTCTGACGCGCATGGGCCTCGTGCAGGAGGAAGCCAGAGCCATCGAGTCCTTTTGCCCAGACACGGTCAGCCCGACTGATCCGGGAATTAGCGAGGGAATATCATTTGCTCCCATCACAGGTGCTCGCACAGACGCCGGGTGAGTTGTACCTGGATCTGATATTGACGTATCCGCCAGAAGGCGAGCAGTACCCGCCACGCCGGCGGGAAGCCGATGACCCGACGCTCACGGCGCTGCTTGCCTCACTCAAAGCAGGACGCAACGGTGGCTGAATCCAATCCCATCCAGATTGTTATACAAGCACGTGATAACCTCAGCGGCGTCTTGCACGCGATTCAGCAGTCTTTAGCGGCTTTCGGCCAGCAAACAAGCCAGAACACGGCGCTGCTTGCCCAGGCGTATACGGCTTTGAATCAGATGCACCAGAGCACGGTCCAGGGCACGGCAGCTTTGAATCAGATGCACCAGAGCACGGTCCAGGGCACGGCAGCGACCAATCAACTTGCCACAGCCTACCTCGCCATGGCGCAGGCCATTCAGCAGCAGACCGCCGCCTATGCGCAAGCCCAGGCTGCGGCGCTGGCTTTCCAGCAGCAACAGGCGGCCGCCGCTGCAGCGGCCAGGCAACACGCACAACAGGCGCACCAGGCCGCGCAGATGTGGCAACAGGTATTTGCTGTTGCGGGAGGTCTAGGCCTGGCCACGAGCCTCCAGCGTCTGGTGGGACAACTGGCCAATTTTGCGCAGGAGTCTGTCAATGTTGCCGTGAAAATCCAGTCCCTAACGGCGACTTTCAAAGTCCTCTCCGGGAGTTCACAGGGCGCCGCCAGTGACCTGCGATTTCTGCGGGACACGAGCGACCGCCTTGGTACTGATTTTCTTGCATTGGCGCAATCATTCAGGGGATTTGAGGCTGCAACTCGTGGCACGGCGCTGGCTGGTGAACAAGGCCGCCAGATCTTTACGGCCTTCGCTGAAGCAGCCCGGGTCATGGGGCTTGATAGCCATCAGTTGACGCACGTGCTCATTGCCGTCGAACAGATGATTTCCAAGGGCAAAGTGAGTGCAGAAGAATTGCGGCGGCAGATGGGGAACTTCCTCCCCGGCGCCTTCGAGCTTGCCGCGCGTAGCATGGGCCTGACGACTGCTAAGCTGGACGAGATGCTCAAGACAGGAGAACTGCTTACCGCAGACTTCTTGCCGAAATTGGCCGCACAAATCCGTCAAGAATTTGGTCAGGGCGTTCCAGAAGCCGCGGCAACAGCCCAGGCCGCCTTTGCCCGGTTTGGGAACACTATGCGCGATGTGTCTGCCAGCGTGGGCAATAGCATCCTGACTCTGCTCAAGCCGGCCATGGATACGATCAACCTGGCTGCGGGGAAAGTACGACAGTTCAAGCAGGAGGTGGCAGAGGAGCAGGAATTTCGTCTCACGCAACTTCTTTTGCGAGGGGGGGGGACGGACATTCGTGTTGAGGAATTGACGGCCCAGGAGCGACAAGCCCTCTTACCACGTGCATCCTCCTATGGCCCGGAAAGTCCAGAGCGCCTCCTGCCCACCATCATAGCCGCCGTGAAAGCCCGCCGTGCACGAGCCGAACGAACGCGCGCCTACCTGGAATTCGAGGCCCAGGAAGGATTTTTTCCACCGAGCGAGCTTCCCTTCGCTGGACAGGTTGAAGCTGTTCGTAAAGCGCGGGAAGCACTGGCCGAAGCACTCAAGAGTCAACAGCAACGGCAGCAACTTTTCCCGTCTATCCGTGGCAAAGATGAGCTTACCGCAGCACGGGATGCGCTCAAAGAGATTGACAAGACGATTGAAGAAGTCAGCGACAAGCTCCATCATCTTCCTGCCCAGGCACGTGACTGGTCTCCGCAATTAGCCATGCAGCTCGATGCCTTGCGCAAGCAACGTGATACTGCCGCAGCACTGGTGGACCAGATTGAGGCGCGGCAGAAGGCCGAGAAACGTGGGGAGCGCGAGGAGGAGCGCCAGGCCAAAGCAGCAGAGCGTCTTTTGAGTAGTATGCGCGTGGCGGTCGGCAAAGAAACGGCCGATCTCACGATGCTACAGACATTACCGATGGAGGACATTGCCCGCCGCCGGCGGGATGAAGCAGAACGGATTGCCCTGGAAGAAAAGATCGCCCTGGCGAACCTTGGCGCATTAACCGAGGCAACGCGGACCCAGGCTTTGGCGGACCTGGAGCGGGCGCAAGCCGCCCGGCATGTGCGAGAAGAATTAGAAGAATTTAACAAAGAAGAACGCGCCAGGCGGCAACAACAATGGCGACAACTGGATATCTTCGGGCTTGGTTTGCCCGCAGATAGAGAAAAAGATGTACGCGCTGCGCAAGATTTTGTCCGCCGCGTCCA
>Ga0137829_12467355_pt1 | contig 13817 bp, 12 predicted proteins | sample OV2TP2_FD_97737 | JGI IMG/M metagenome (GOLD analysis project Ga0137829, IMG submission 97737) | reverse complement strand
TTTACGTAGAGGTCGCCGAGCTCGGCGAGCGAGCGGGCGAAGGCGGGGTCATTCGCTTCCTCGCCCGGATGAAAGCGCAGGTTCTCGAGCACCGCGATCTCGCCGTCGGCGAGCTCGCCCACCACGCCGGAGGCCGCCTCGCCGACGCAGTCGGCGGCGAAGCGCGCCGGCTCGCCGCCCAGTAGCTTGCCCAGCGCCTCGGTGACGGGAGCGAGCGACAGCGTCTCGACCCGTTTGCCCTTGGGCCGGCCCATATGGGAGATCACGATGGTCTTGGCGCCAGCCTCCTGCAGCAGGCGCAAGGTGGGAAGCAGCCGCTCGATGCGCGTGGTGTCGCTCACCTTCCCGTCCGCCATCGGCACGTTGAGATCGGCGCGGACCAGGACGCGCTTGCCGGCGAGCGGGGCATCGGCGAGGGTTTTGATGTTGTCGAGGTTCACTGGTGTTCCCGCCCCCTAACCTTCGGCCGCCTTGCGCGCCGCTGACGCCACCGCTTCGGCCGTGATCCCGAAGGTCTCGTAGAGGTCGCCCGCGGGGGCGGAGGCGCCGAAGCCCTCCATGCCGACGAAGACGCCGTCCGGCCCCAGCCAGCGCTCCCAGCCCTGCCGGGCGGCGGCCTCGACGCCGATCCGGGGCGCGGCGCCCAGGACCTCCTCGCGGTAGGCCTTGGGCTGAGCGGCGAACAGCTCCCAGCAGGGCATCGAGACGACGGCGGCCTCGAGCCCCTCGCGGGCGAGGGCGCCGGCCGCCTCCAGCGCGAGCGCCACCTCCGAGCCGGTGGCCAGCAGGGTGACGGCGCGGCCCTTGGGCGCGCGCAGCAGATAGGCGCCGCGGGCGGAGAGGTTCTCCTTGTCATGCGCGGTGCGCAGCGTGGGCAGCCCCTGGCGGGAGAGCGCCAGGACGGAAGGGGTCCGCGCGCTCGCCAGCGCCAGCTCCCAGCACTCGGCCGTCTCGACCGCGTCGGCCGGGCGGAAGACGTTGAGGTTGGGCATCGCCCGCAAGCTTGCCAGATGCTCGACCGGCTGGTGCGTCGGCCCGTCCTCGCCGAGGCCGATGGAATCGTGCGTCATCACGTAGATCACCCGCTTACCCATCAGCGCGGAGAGGCGGATCGCCGGGCGGCAATAATCGGAGAACACCAGGAAGGTGCCGCCATAGGGGACGATCCCGCCATGGAGGCAGAGCCCGTTCATGGCCGCCGCCATGGCGTGCTCGCGCACCCCGTAATGGATGTAGTTGCCGGTGAAGCCCCCCCTCGTGACGCTCTCATGATGGCAGGTGAGCGTGCCGTTGGAGCCGGTCAGATCCGCCGAGCCGCCGATCAGCCCCGGCACCACCGGGACCAGCGCTTCCAGCACCTTCTGCGAGGCGACCCTGGTGGCGAGCTTCGGCGCCTCCCCGGCAAAGGCGAGCTTGAGGGCCGAGACCGCGGACGAGACCGCTTCCCCCACCTCGGCGTCGATCGGATCGGAGAGGCGGGCGCGCTCGGTGGCCGAGAGCTTGGCGGCGCGCGCCGCCCAGGCCTCGTATTGGGCCGCGCCCCGCGCCCCCGCCGCGCGCCAGGCGGCGAGGATCGGCGCCGGCACCTCGAAGGCGGGCGAAGACCAGCCAAGTGCTGAGCGGGTGGCGGCGACCTCTTCCGTTCCCAGGGGCGAGCCGTGGGTCGAGGCCTGGCCCGCCTTGGCGGGCGCGCCATAGCCGATCACCGTGCGGCAGGCGACGAGCGAGGGCTGGTCGCTCACCGCCCGCGCATTGGCGATGGCAAGCTCGATCGCCTCCGCGTCGTGGCCGTCGCAGGCCGCCACGTGCCAGCCATGGGCGGCGAAGCGGGCCACCTGGTCGTCGGAGACGGCCAAATCCGTCGGCCCGTCGATCGAGACGTGGTTGTCGTCGAACAGCACGATCAGCTTGCCCAGCCCCAGATGGCCCGCGAGCGAGGCCGCCTCGTGGCTGATCCCCTCCATCAAACAGCCGTCGCCGGCGAGCGCGTAAGTGTAGTGGTCGCAGAGCTCGTCGCCATGGCGGGCGTTCATCAAGCGCTCGGCCAAGGCCATGCCGACCGCGTTCGCCAGCCCCTGGCCGAGCGGGCCCGTGGTGGTCTCGATGCCGGGCGCGGCGCCGTATTCCGGGTGGCCCGCGGTCTTCGAATGCAACTGCCGGAAGGCCTTCAGGTCATCGAGCCCCATCGCCTCGTAGCCGGTTAGGTGGAGCAGGCCGTAGAGCAGCATCGAGCCGTGGCCGGCCGACAGCACGAACCGGTCCCGGTCCGGCCAGTCCGGCCGCTTGGGGTCGAACTTCAAAACCCTGGTGAACAGCACGCAAGCAACGTCCGCCATCCCCATCGGCATCCCCGGATGGCCCGAGTTCGCAGCCTCCACCGCGTCAATCGCCAAAAACCGCAACGCGTTCGCCATCTCCCGAGGGGAAACGGCCGCGGCAGCTCTCTCTCCCACTTTCAAAGCTTCGACCACTGTTCCCTCCTCGGTGGCGCGGATGCTGCCCTTGTTATCCGCTTAGCAAGCTTTGGCCAATCGCCGGTTTCCATAAATCACAGCAGGTGGCCATGCAAAACCACAACCTTGGTCTGGGGCGCCCCAGGGCCGGGCACCGCGACCGACGCCAGTCAACGCGCGCGATCGAGCCTGGGGTTGAGGGCGTCGCGCAGGAAATCGCCGATCAAATTGATCGACAGGATCAGCGCGATCAGTACCAGGCTGGGGAGCATTGTGATCCACCACACGCCCGAGAAAATCAGATCGAAGCCGGCGCGAATGAGCGCGCCGAGCGAAGGCTGGCTCACCGGCATGCCGAGCCCCAGGAACGACAACGCGGCCTCGGCCATGACGGCGCTGGCTACCTGAAGGGTGGCGACGACGATGATCGAGGAGGCGACGTTGGGGAGGATGTGGCGCCAGACGATGTGCAGCGGCGCCAGCCCCATGGCTTCCGCCGCGAGCACGTAGTCCTTGGCGCGTTCGGCCAGGACGGAGCCCCGCACGGTGCGGGCGAATTGCGGCCACTCGGCAACACCGATAACGACGACCAGCAAGGGAACGGCGAGGCGGCCGAAATTCTCGGCGCCGAACAGCGTCTGAAAGATGGCGAGTGCGATGATCGCGACCATCAGCGTCGAGAGCGAGAGCTGGATATCGGCGATGCGCATCAGCAGGCCGTCCAGCCGGCCGCCGACATAGCCAGCGGCGAGCCCGATCGAAACGCCGAGCACGGCCTGGATCGCCACCGCCAGCAGTCCGATGGTGAGCGAGATGCCGGTGCCGAACAGCATGGCGCTCAGCATGTCGCGCCCCTGGGCGTCGGTGCCGAGCGGAAAACGCGAGACGCCGCCCTCGCTCCACAGCGGCGGGATCTCGGCGTCGAGCACGTCGAGCTGGGCCGGATCGTAAGGGTTCTGGCTCACCAGAAAGGGCGAGAGCGCGCTCGCCAGCGCCAACAGCGCGAGCAAGCCGAGCGCGGCCGCGGCGGCCCGGTCGCTCAGGAGGCGGCGCCAAAGGCCGACCGGGCGCGGCGGCGCGGTTGCGGGCGCGTTCATCGGGCCCGCACCCCCAGGCTCACGCGCGGGTCGATCAGCACGTAGAGCACGTCGACGATGGTATTCACGGTGACGAAGATCACTCCCACAACCATCATGTAGGCGATGATCAGCGGCACGTCGGCGCGGTTGACGGCGTCGAGGAACAGGAAGCCCATGCCCGGCCACTGGAACACGGTCTCGGTCAGGATGGTGTAGGCGAGCAGCGTGCCAAACTGCAAGCCGCCGAGGGTTACCAGCGGGATGGCGGCGTTGCGCAGCCCGTGGGAGATCCAGACCCGCCAGGGCGGCAGCCCCTTGGCCCAGGCGGTGCGGATGAAGTCCTGATCGAGCACGTCCAGCATCTCGCCGCGGACCAGGCGGATGAAGAGGGGCAGCATGATCGATGAGAGCGTGACCGCCGGGAGCAGGAGATGGGCGAGCCCGTCGGCGGTCAGGAAGCTGGTCTCCCACGGCCCGAGGGTGACCGTTTGGCCGCGCCCGAAGGAGGGCAGGAGCCCGAGCTCGACGGAGAACAGGGTGATGGCGAAGATGCCGGTGAGGAAGATCGGCACCGAGATGCCGAGCACGCTCAGCCCCATGATCGCGCGCGCCAGCAGACCGCGGGGCCGGAGCGCGCAATAAAGCCCGGCGGGCAGCGAAAACAACGCGACGATCAGAGCCGCCGACAGTACCAGCTCGAAGGTCGCCGGAAACTTGGAGAGGATCACCTCGAGCGCCGGGCGCTTGAAGACGTAGGAGGCACCCAGATCGCCATGGGCGGCGGCGGCGAGGAAGCGGGCGTATTGAAGGCTCAGGGGATCGTCGAGGCCGAGGCGGGCGCGCAGCGCCTCGCGCTCGACGGCCGAGGCCGCCTCGCCCGTCAGCTCGCGGGCCGGATCGCCGAGCGAGGCCTTCACCGCGAAGCCGATGAGGCTGATCACGACCATGACGAGGAGCGCCTGGGCGATGCGCCGCGCGAGGAAGGACAATGCGGCTATGGGTCCGCCCTCCCCTGGCTCGGATGCCTGCCTTGGCTCGGATGGATGCGCGCCGCGATCATTCGATCACCAGATCGCCCAGATAAGGGAAATTCATGACGTTGACGACGGGCTCGATCCTGACGCCCTTGCGCGCCGCCCAGGCGAGGTGCTGCCAATGCAGCGGCACCACGGCCGCGTCCTGGTAGATGATGCGCTCGACCTGGCGGAGCACGTCGGCGCGCGCCTTGGCGTCGGTCATGGTCTGGCTCTGCATTACCAGCCGGTCCAGCGCCGGGTTCGAGTAGTCGCCCGCATTGTATTGGCCGTAGCCGGTGGCCTTGTCGGGTGTCAGGGCGAGGAACTCATAGAAATTGGCCGAATCCTCGGTGTCGGAATACCAGCCGATCATCATGACGCCGGCGGCGCGCGCATCGAACTGGGGCCAATATTGGGCAAGCGGCAAGGTCTTCAGGTCGACCTTGATCTTGATCCTGGCGAGCATCGCGGCAACGGCCTCGGCGATCTTGTAGTCGTTCACGTAACGGTTGTTGGGCGCCATCATGGTGACCGAGAAGCCCTGCTCGAAGCCCGCCTCCTTCATCAGGGCGCGGGCGCGGCGCGGATCGTAGCGGGGCTTGAGCGCCTCGTCGTGGCCGGAAAAGCCCGGCGGCGAAAGCTGGCCCGCCGGCGTCGCGAAGCCCTTCATGATCTTGGCGGCGATGCCTTCGTTGTTGACGGCGTGGACGATCGCCTGGCGAACGCGCCTGTCGCGGAACTGGGGAACCAGTTTTTGGTTGAGCTCGAATGTGACGACGCGGTTGCCGCGCATGGTGACGAGATCGACGGCGGGATTGGCGTTCAGCCGCTCGAGGTCGGCGGGCGGCACGGGGGCGATGAAATCGACGTCGCCCGACAGCAGCGCGGCGACCCGGGTGGGACCCTCCTTGATGGGGGTGAAGACGATCTCGTCCACGTTTCCCGGCGAGGCGCGGTCCCAATAGCGCGCGAAGCGCTTGAAGGTGAGCCGCACGCCTTGCTCGCGCGAGGTGACGATGAAGGGACCGGTGCCGGAGGCGTCGCGGGAGGCGAAGGAGGCGCCGAACTTGACGAGTTCGCCCTTGTCGCGGCCGCGCTCGTCCTTCCCGCTGTAAAAGGCCGAATCCATGACGAAGATGTAAGTCGCGAGATTCAGCACCAGCGGATAGGGCCCCTTGGTGACGAGGTCGACGGTGCTGGCGTCGACCTCGCGCGCGGCGACAAAGGGCGCGAACAACCCCTTGAAATCGGGGCTCCGCTTCAGCCGCTCGAAGGTCCAGACGACGTCCTTGGCCTCGAAGGGATTGCCGGATTGGAAGGTGACGCCGCGGCGCAGATAAAACCGCACGGTGTCGGGGGCGACCCGCTCCCAGCGCTGGGCCAACCGCGGCTCAAGGGTGAAATCCTTGCGCCAACGCACCAGGGGGTCGAACACCATGTGGGAGAGCTGCAGGGTGCCGCCGGAGAGATGCTCGTGGGGGTCGAGCGAGACGGGATCGGCGTCATAGGCCATCCGCAGCGTCTTGGCGGCGGCGGGAAGGGCCGTGGCCAAGCCCGCCAACAGGACGGTGACGGCCAAGGCCAGATGCATCAATGTGGAATTGCGCATGGGCAACCGGCTTGAATTGCGCCTCATCCTTCGAGACGGGCTCTTTTTGTCAGTCCCTGTCCTGGGTTCGCCACTCCATGCCCCTTGTGGCCCCTCCTCAGGATGAGGCGCAACATGTTAGCCTCGTTCCATAAGCGGGTGTTTTATCTATATCTTAAAATGCGTTGAAGGCAGTTACTACACCGGGACGACGCGAAACGCCCTGGAGCGGCGAATGGTCCAACACAATGACGGCGCGATTGGGAGGATACACGGCTTCGAGGCGTCCGGTTCACTGCGTATTCGTCCAGCATTTCGCATGGATCGAGGATGCCATCGCGGCCGAACGGCGGATCAAGGGTTGGTCCCGCGCCAAGAAAGAAGCCCTCATCGAAAACGACCTGGAGTCCGTTCGTCACCATTCGCGCCGTAAGAAAAGAAGCAACAAGTCACCTCATGCCGAGGAGCCGCCGCAGGCGGCGTCTCGAAGCATGACAGCAGAGCCCTTGCCGCATGCGCTACTTCATCACCGGCACCGACACCGACGTGGGCAAGACGGTCACCGCCGCCTGGGCGATGCTGCATCTGGAGGCCGCCTATTGGAAACCGGTGCAGGCCGGGCTCGAGGGCGAGACCGACGAAGCGCAGGTGCGGCGCCTCACCGGCGCCGGGGATGAGCGCTTTCATCCGAGCGCCTATTCGCTTCCCGAACCGCTCTCGCCGCACGAGGCGGCCAGGCGCGCCGGCGTCGCCATCGAGATGGGCGCGTTCCGCCTGCCGCAGCACGAAGGGCCGCTCGTGGTCGAGGGCGCGGGCGGCCTGATGGTGCCCTTGAATGAAGGGAGCTACATGATTGACCTCATTGGGAAACTTGGGCTGCCGGCGATCCTGGTGGCGCGCTCGACGCTCGGCACCATCAACCACACGCTGCTCTCGCTGACGGCGCTGCGGGCGCGTCGTATCCCGGTCGCGGGCGTGGTGCTGAACGGTCCCCAGACACCGCACAACCGCGCGGCCATCGAGACCCATGGCGCGGTCACCATCGTCGCCGAAATCCCGCCGCTCGCGTCCCTGACCCGCGAGGCGCTGCTGGCGATCAAGCCAATGACCGATCTCTCGAACCCAGAGACCGCGACATGACCAGCCTGCTCGAAACCGACCGCAAGCACATCTGGCACCCCTATACCCAGCACGCGACCGAGCAGGAGCCGGTGGTGATCGCCAGGGCCCACGGCGCCACGCTGGTGAGCGAGGAGGGACGCGAGATCCTCGACCTCGTCTCCTCGTGGTGGACCTGCGTGCACGGCCACGCGCACCCCGCGCTCAACGCGGCGCTCGCCGCCCAGGCGGACGCGATGGAGCACGTGATGTTCGGCGGTTTCACCCACGCGCCCGCGATCCGCTTGGCCCAAGGACTGAGCGCGATGCTGCCGGGAAGCCTCGCCCGCGTGTTCTATTCCGACAACGGCTCGACCGCGGTCGAGGTGGCGCTCAAGCTCGCCTATCAGTATTGGCGCAACCGGGGCGAGGAGGAGCGCACGCTGTTCCTCGCTTTCGACGGCGGCTATCATGGCGACACGCTGGGGGCGATGTCGGTGGGGCGCGGCTGCGGCTTCTTCGGCCTGTTCGAGGGGCTGATGTGCGAGGTGCGGCCCCTCCCCTTCGCCGCGACCTTCGAGGGCGACGAGACGGTCGAACAACGCGAGGCCGACGCGCTCGCGGCGATCGATAACATTCTGGCCGAGTGCGGCGGGCGGGCGGCGGCGCTGATCGTCGAGCCGCTGATGCAGGGGGCTTCCGGCATGCGGCTCTGCAGGCCGCAATTCCTAAAGGCCGTGGTCGAGCGCGCGCGGGAAGCCGGGCTGCTGGTCATCTTCGACGAGGTGGCAACAGGCTTCGGGCGGACGGGAGAGATGTTCGCGCTCGACCACATCGGCTTCGAGCCCGACCTCGTCTGCCTCTCCAAGGGGCTCACCTCGGGCTACATGCCGCTGGCGGCGACGGTGGCGCGGGAGGAGCTGTTCGAGGCGTTCCTGGGCGAGGACTTCGAGAAGGCGCTCCCTCACGGCCACACCTTCACGGCCAACCCGCTCGCCTGCGCGGTAGCGTTGCGCTCGCTCGAGCTGTTCGAGGAGGAGGAGACGATGGCGCGCGTCGCGCAAATAGCCGCGCGCCACGAAGCGGCTCTGGAAGAGATCAAGAACCACCCCCGCGTCAGCCGGCCGCGGCGCCTCGGTGCCCTACTCGCCTTCGATCTGGCGGGTGGCGGCGAGGGCTACAAATCGGACGAGAGCCTGAAACTGCGTGACTGGTACCTTGAGAACGGCCTCAACATCCGCCCGCTCGGCCCCTGCGTCTATCTGATGCCGCCCTTCTGCATCAGCGAGGCCGAGCTCGAGCGCGCCTATGCCGGCCTCTTGGCGGGACTGGACGCCCTGCCCTCCTGACAGGCCGATCCGACCGGGCGCCGCTACCTGGCGCAGCCTTTCGTCTTCACGCCGCAGCGCCGCAGCACCGCACAAATGGCGCCGCGGCTGTTGGTCAACTGAAAGGTGGCGCTTAAGGGGGGCGCGGAAAACGTCATGGTCTGCTCGGACATCATGTCCTCGACCATTGGGCCCTGGGGGACGAAGGGTTGGCCCACGTCGCCGATCTCGACGTCGCCGGTCAGACCCTGGACGCGCGCCGTTACGAAATATTGCTTGCCACTCGAGAAGCGCAACGGAATCTCCTTGCCGGCGTCGCCCACGGTGCGGGTCGAGGCCGCGAGGCCACGCTCAATGCGGGTATCGAAATCGGGATAAACGCCACGCTGCTTTTCCCGCAGCAGCGCCGCCAGCCGCTTGGAATTGTCGCATCGGGCGACGAATTCGAGCCCGTGGCTCTCGACCATGGCGGCGAAAGAGTGGGCGTTGCCCTCGTCGAGCTCGATCCTGTCGTTGCGCCAGGGCGCCGTGCCTGGGCCGAGATCGACGGTCTCCAAGGGAGGCTCGGCCGGCGGTGCTTGCGGGGCCGCGGCGGGCGCGGCTTGCGGCGGCGGGCCCGTCTCCGCCAGGCGCTTGACATAGGCGCGGGCCAGATCGGCGCGGAAGCCGCTGGAGAAGTTATCGAGGAACGCCTCCCATGCCTCGATGGTGCCGAGCTCCTTGGCGCTCTCGAAGGCCTCCTTCTCGGAGATATTGCCGGCACCGCCGGCGGCGGCGGAGTCGTCGGGCTGCCGGGGGCCGCCTCGCCCGAGGCGGTTTGACCGGCCGCGGGCGCGTCTCCGCCCGACTTGCCGTCACCGCCGATTTGGCGTTCGAAGGCCTGGGCATAGACCCGGCAGGCGTCGAGAAAGGATTTGATCTCGTCCTTGCCGCCCGCGAGGTTCAGCGTCGCCGCCTTGTGCCCCGGCACCTGATACGCGAGCGACGGCTGCTCCGCTATCGCCTTCCAGATAGGGGCGTCATGGGCGATATCGAGACGGACGCCGGTGATGCCCTGCTCGGCCGCGACCCCGGTCACGAAGCCCTTCATGACATGTTCAAAGCCGCCGCCGGAAAAGCGCAGATCCACACCGGCGTCCTCCTTCAACTGGTCCACGTCGGCGGCGAAGGTGACGTAGGAATAGCGCGTGCTGGTGCTGGGGGCGGCGTCGCAGACGCCCGACACCTGAACGGCGTCGGTCTCGGGAACGCCGAAGATCAGCCGCGCCGTCATGCGGCCCTTATTGGCGGGATCGTTGAACTCGCTGAACTGCCATTTGAGATCGCCCTCGGCGGCAGTGGCGGCATTGGGGCGCGGCAGGGCCAAGACCGCGGCGGCCAGCGCCATCGCCAACAACGTCTTCACGCGGAACCACACAGACTGCTGCCTTTGATCCAAGGGGTTGCGGAGGGCCTCGCCCTCACTCTCGGCCAAATCAGGGACGTGGGCAACGCTCCCCGTCCAGACGGCCGTAAAGCACATGCCAAGTGGCACGGGCCTGGTGGCGGCGATCGAAGGCGGTCATGGCCTCGCGCAGGCGGTGGGGCGTGAGTCGCCGGCCCGGCCCCAGCGGACGCGCAGCACCGGTGCCCCGCAGCTCGGACAGCAGGTCGCGCGCCGAGCCGTAGGCGACGGGGGTGCGCTCCTCGTCGAAGACGCCCGGCAAGGCGGCGGTAGGCGGGTCGTCGAGCGCGAAGCCCTGTTCCCGCATGACGGCGGTCCATTCGCGCAGGAAATCGGGACCGCTCGCCGCGTAGAGCAGCACGCCGCCGGGCGAGAGCCTAGCGCGCAGGCGCTCGAGCCCCCTCGAGGGATCGTCGAACCATTGCAGGACCATGCTGCTCACGATGAGATCGAAGCGGGTGTCGCCGGGCGGCGCCTCGCCGTCGAGCACGGCGAAGCGGGCCTTGGCCGCGCCTTCGAAATTGGTTTGGCACGCGGCCACCATTTCCGGCGCGATATCGGTGACGAGAAGGTGGCCATCGGGATAGCGCTCGAGCAGATGGCGGGTGAGGAACCCGGTGCCGCAGCCGATCTCCAGAAGGTGGGGACTCTCGTGGGCGGGCAGATGGCTGGCGAGCCTGGCGGCGATGGCGCGCTGCAGCCCGGCGTGGCGCTCATAGGTGGCGGCGTGGCGCGCGAAACGGGCGCGCATACGGGCCTTGAGGCGCGAGGACTCAAGCGGCGATGCGGCGGGCGAAGCCATCGATCTCCTCGGCGCACCATTGCGGGCGGGTGAGCGGCAGGGCGTGGCCGCCGTCGGCGCGCAACCGCAGATCGGCATCGCCACATATGGCCCGTGTCATCGCCGGCTCCACGATCCGGTCGTCCTCGGCGGCCAGCGCCATGACCGGGCAAGCGAGCGCCCGCCTGGCCGGACGCTCGTCCCAGGTGGCGAGCCAGGTGAGGCCGCCCTTGAGCGCGGAGATGTCGTAATTCTCACGTTCCGTAAAGCTTGCCGTCCCGCAGGCTTCCCAGAAGCGCTCCATCTGGGCGACGGGGTCGCGCTCGAGGCCGCGCTTCATGGCCTCGATGCGGGCCTTCTCCACATGGGCGTGGAAGCAGTCGAAGCCGGCGACGGGCACGAGCCCGCGGATGGGACGCGGGGCGTGCTTCAGCAGCCACATGAGGCCGAAGGAATGGCCTATGCAGATGGCGCCATCGGGCATCGAGCTGTCGCCCTGGGGGGCGCCCCTCAGGAAACCGAGCTCGATGTGGTGCGCCTCGAAATCCGGCAGCAGATCGGCGACACCGCGCCAGACGAGGTTGTTGAAGCCCCAACCGTGAACGAAGATCAGCGGCGGAGTGCGCGACCTATCCTTCGCCATCACTAAACCATCCAAGATATTGGAATCATGGAGACTTCATGCGCTCACGCGCACCCGCTCCCGGCCCGCCAGCGCGCTCAACAGCCGCTCGAGGTCGGCTTCGCCATGGGCGGCGGAGAAGGCGATGCGCAACCGCGCGGCGCCCTTGGGGACGGTGGGCGGACGGATCGCGCTTGCCCAAATGCCAGCCTCGGCGAGGCTCGCGCTCAGGGCGAGCGCTGCCTCCGCGCCGCCGGTGACGAGGGGCACGATCTGGCTCCGCGACGCGCCGACGTCGCAGCCCAGCGAGGTCGCCTCGTCGCGGAAGGTGGCGGCCAGGCGGGCCACGTGGGCTCGCTCGTCGTCGAGGGCGGGAAGCAGGTCGAGTGCGGCGTCCATCGCGCCCAGCACCGCGGGCGGCAAGGCGGTCGAGTAGATCAGGCCGCCGCAGCGGTTGACGAGGTAGTCGCGCATGGTGGCGGAGCACGCCACGAATGCGCCAAAGCTCCCCAGCGCCTTGGAGAAGGTGCCGATGACGAGATCGGCACCGTCGGCGAGACCCGAGCCCTTCTCTCCCAGCACGCCGGTGGCGTGGGCGTCGTCGCAGACGAGGATGGCGTCCGACTCGCGCGCCAGCTTCGCGAGCTCGGCCATGGGCGCGACGTCGCCCTCCATGGAGAAGACGCTCTCGGTCAGAATGAACTTGGGACGCTCATGGCCCGCGTGCTTCTCCAGCAATTGGGCGAGATGGGCAGAATCGCAATGGTGGTAGCGGATCTGGCGCGCGCCCGCCGCGGCGCAACCGAAATGCATGCTGGCGTGGTTGAGGCGGTCGGCGAAGACGAGGGGCTCGGCGCCCAGCACCTTGGAATCGAGCAGCGCCTCTAGAACGGCGGCGTTGGCCTGGAAGCCCGAGGCCATGACGAGCGCCTTGGGCTTGCCCTTGAGGGCCGCCACCTTGGCCTCGATTCCCTCGAAGAGGTCGAGATTGCCGGTGACGAGGCGGGAGGCTCCGCTGCCCGCGCCGTGGGTCCGCGCCCATTCGCAGGCGCGTGAGACGAGCGCGGGGTGGCGGCTCAGACCGAGATAGTCGTTGCCGGCGAAATTGACGTAGCGAACGCCGCCGATGGTGAGGTGGACGGCGCCGGCGTGACCCACGGGACGCAGCTCGCGGCGCAGGTCCTGCGCCTCGCGCGCCTTCAGAAAGGCATCATAGCGGCTTTCTCTCGACACCATGATCCTGTATTACCGGAGCGCCCCTTCGGCAGCAAATGGCGCGAGCGAGCCGCGATGTCCCAAAGCCAGAGCACGACCTATCCCACCGCCCCGAACGGCGCTCCCGACGCAGTGCCGGAGGGCGGCGAGCTGCGCCACGACTGGGAGGCGGAGGAGATTCTGGCGCTGATGCGCCTGCCGCTCACCGAGCTTGTCCACCGGGCGCAGAGCGTTCACCGGCGTCACCATCCCGAAAACACCGTACAGCTCGCGAGCCTGCTCTCGATCAAGACGGGGGCGTGTCCCGAGGACTGCAAATACTGTCCCCAATCGGCCCATTACGCCAAGGAGACCGGGGTCGCGCGCGCGCCGCTGATGCGGGTCGCCGACGTGCTCGAGGCGGCGCGCCTTGCCGAGGGGGCGGGCGCGACGCGCTTTTGCATGGGGGCGGCCTGGCGCGAGGTGCGCGACGGACCCGATTTCGAGGCGGTGCTCGAGATGGTGCGCGGCGTCAAGGCGCTGGGGCTCGAGGCCTGCGTAACGCTGGGGATGGTGAACGAGGAGCAGGCGCGGCGGCTGGCCGAGGCCGGGCTCACCGCCTACAACCACAACCTCGACACCTCGCCCGAATTCTACGGCGAGATCATATCGACGCGCTGCTACCAGGACCGGCTCGACACGTTGGCGCGGGTGCGCGAGGCCGGGATCACGCTGTGCTCGGGCGGCATCATCGGCATGGGCGAAAGCGAGCTCGACCGGGCGCGCATGCTTCAGGTGCTCGCCAATCTCGACCCCCATCCCGAGAGCGTGCCGATCAACGCGCTGGTGCCGGTGGCGGGCACGCCGCTCGCCGGGCGCGAACCAGTCGATCCGATCGACATGGTGCGGATGGTGGCCGCCGCCCGCATCGCCATGCCCGCCTCGCGGGTGCGGCTCTCGGCCGGGCGGCGCAACCTCTCGCGCGAGGCGCAAATCCTTTGCCTGATGGCCGGCGCCAACTCGATCTTCTACGGCGAGAAGCTGCTGACCACCGCCAATGCCGATACCGAGGAAGACCTCGCCATGATCCGCGAGGCTGGCCTCGAGGTCGAAGGCGCCGCGCCGCGCACCGCCGAGGCCGGCTAGCGCCGGCCGCCGCCGGCTCCCACGGCAACCCAGACGAATCCATGTCCAGCCCCCGCACCATCTACGTC
>Ga0137829_12305313_pt1 | contig 13840 bp, 13 predicted proteins | sample OV2TP2_FD_97737 | JGI IMG/M metagenome (GOLD analysis project Ga0137829, IMG submission 97737) | reverse complement strand
CCCTACCAGTATAACAATGTCCAGCCAGTTCATCTCGCCTCCAGGAGCCAGGAGTATGCCTCGGGAAGACTCAAGTCCAGTCTACCACGCCGCCACGCCAGGAAAACATTACTGGAAGGCCCGATAAATCAGCTTTTTTCGCACCCACAGAATCGCTACCAGGGAGAGCCCACCCAACAGGTAGGCTCCAAGGACATCGCTGGGCCAGTGGACTCCCAGATACACCCTGGAGGCCCCCACGGCGGCTATTGCGGCCCCCAGCAACCCTTGAACAGCCACCCTCAACCAGAGGGGCTTTATCAGCTCTCCTGCTATACATATAAGCAAGCCGAAGAGCAGGATGGCGTGGATAGCGTGGCCGCTAGGAAAAGCTGGGCTTTCAGGAGGGGAGGCTAGCAGAGAGAACTCCGGCCTCGGGCGGCCCACCAGCTCCTTCAATCCTTGGTTGATCCCCTCTGGAATGAAAACCAGCAGCACTGCCATGGCATCGGCCTTCCTTCGCCGCAACCATAAAGCCAGAGAGAGTATGGAGATCGAAGCAAGGGCAACCGGCGCATTGGCTAAGGTGGAGGCGGCGATCGCAGCATCGTCCAGCCAGGGGCCACGAAAGCTCTGGAGCTTCCTGAGGGCGTCTACATCTCCAGGGAAGGTGTCAAAGGTGGCCGCCAGGTAGCAGATGCCCACCATAGCAAAAAGGGCTACCACTGCCCCCACCCGCCCTATATTGATGTTCCGAAGCAACGTCATATTCTGTACAGCCCAGCCTGGGTAATATATACTTTTTAGCTAGAGGCTGATTGCCATACTATCCTACACCCTCCAGGCGAAACATTGCCAAGGCCAGACATAATAGCAATAGATGGACCTGTGGCCGGGGGCAAGACTTCGGTAGGTAGAGCCCTATCCAGGAAGCTGCACTACCGATTTTTGGATACCGGAATCATGTACCGGGCTATCACATGGCTGGCCCTTGAGCAGGGTATAGACCCGGAGGACGAAGGAGCCCTTGGCCGACTGGCCCAGGAAACGGTGATACGTTTAAAAGAGCAGGATGCGAACATTGTGCTCATAGACGGGCGAGAGGTTTCTGAGGAGCTTCGGCAACCACAGGTGGACCGATCTGTATCGCTGGTGGCCCGGGTGCTGGCGGTGCGCTCAGCCCTGGTAGCACAGCAGCGTGAGATCGCTCAAGGAGGTCGAATCGTAATGGTAGGCAGGGATATAGGCACGGTGGTGTTGCCCTACGCCGACCTCAAGCTGTTTCTGATAGCCTCCGTCTCCGAGAGGGCCAGGCGACGCTATACCGAGCTGACCCAGCAAGGGCACGGCGTAGAGTATCATCAGGTCTTGAAAGACATCGCCAGCAGGGATGAGCTGGACACAGGCCGTGCTCATTCTCCACTGCGCCCCGCTCCTGACGCCATCACCCTGGACACCGATGGCATCAGCGTGGAGCAAGTGATCGAGAGGGTGCTGGAAATCGTAGGAGAAGATTGATGGGCGTGTCTTACTGGGCTGGTTCAACCCTGGCAAAGCTCTGCTTTACCGCCTTCGCCCGATGGGAGGTGGAGGGAAAAGAGGCGGTGCCCCCTAAGGGACCCCTCATCGTCGTCTCCAACCATCTGAGCAACGCTGACCCGCCTGTGCTGGTAGCCAGCATCCCCCGGGGTTTGCATTTCCTGGGCAAGCGCGGCCTCTTCGCCAATCCCCTGTCTGCCTCCTTCTTCACCGCTGTGGGCGTTCATCCTGTCAACCGTGATGGGACGGACGTAGAAGCCCTACGCTGGAACCTGGAGCTTCTCAAGCGAGACCAGGCCACAGTCCTCTTCCCGGAAGGGGTCAGAAGCCGCAATGGAGGGATGAACAAGGGAGTGCCAGGGGTAGCGTATCTAGCTACCAGGTCTCAGGCCCCCATTCTACCCGTAGGCATAACAGGGACCGAGAACATACGGTCCTACGGGCGGCTGCCTTTCCCTTTGTGCCGTATAGTAGTAAGGATGGGAGATCCCTTCACCCTTCCCGTCCTGGAGGGTAAGCTGAGCCGCCCCTTGCTGGAGCATCTGACCGACATGATTATGTACCGCGTCGCGGCCTTGGTGCCTCCGAGATACAGGGGATACTACACAGAGCAAGGAGCAAGATCCAGAACATCGTAGCCCTCACCCTTGGTCCCTCTCGCGCTCCGGTCAGCGAACTCGGCATTCATAATGTGCGGGCCAACAAGGAGGGAGCCGCTCACAGCACAGAGTGAGGATAGAAGGAGAGCAAAGGATGCAAGAGCGTTCCAGGTTTGGTATCTACCTCAACGCGCAGGAGAAGAGAGTGGTACGTATAAACTCGCCCTACTGGATACCGGAGGGGCCAGACTGGATATACCTTACCCCTGAGGTCAACGCGACGCTTCTACAAATCCGCGCCATGGCTACAGAAAAAAACCTGGTGCCCGACGCTAACGAGATCACCTGGGGCACCATACCTCTGAAGGACTAGCCTCATGATAAAGACTCCTGTGCCCCGCCTTGTTGGGGTGACGGCCCCTCTGCGCGAGAGGGTACGCGTCCCCAGCGCCCTCAGATACCCGGACTTTCGCAACTACTGGTTCGGACTGCTGGCTTCGGTCACCGGATACCAGATGCTGGTCATGTTCAGCCTGGGATGGCTGATCCGCAACGAGCTGACCGGCGACACCAGATACCTGGGATATATGAGTACCGCCCTGGCGGTGCCAGCTATTATACTGGGCCTCTTTGGGGGCGTCTTCGCCGACAAACTTAACGCCAAGCGCCTCCTGGGTCTCGCCCAGTTTGCCACCGCTGCCGTGGTATTCGCCCTTGCCGTGATGACGGCCCTGGATATTGTAACCCGGTGGCACGTGCTGGTGGCCGCTTTTCTCGTCGGTGCAATGCAGGCCTTCGATAACCCTACTCGCCAGAGCATCTTCCCCCGCCTGGTGGAACGGAAGGCCCTGTATAGCGCCGTGGCCCTGAACTCCTCGGTGTGGACTGGGACTCGTATCTTTGCCCCTGCTATAGCCGGGGTGATTGTTGGCCAGACAGATATATCTACCGCCATCTTCATCAGCGCCGCAGGGTTTCTTATCCTCTCCCTGGCGTCCCAGATGATAAGGGTCCCACACGCGGAGCGAGCCAGGGGGAGTGTGCTTAAAGAGATGGGTGCGGGCTTCGCCTTTATACGGAGGAACCGCATCTTCTCCATCCTCATCGGTATGACTTTCTTTAACAGCTTTTTCGGCATGTCCTACGTCTTCCTGATGCCGGCGTTTGCCGACGAGGTGCTGGAGGTAGGGCCTGAAAAGATCGGGTTACTCATTGGCGCCGCGGGGATCGGCGCACTAGTCGGCATCCTCATCTCCGCTAACCTGGGCAAGTTTCGATACAAGGGCTGGCTGCTCATCGGGGGAGCCATCGTTTCGGGCGCCTTCCTCATTCTCTTTGCCCTCACATCCAGCTCCAAGCTGTATGAGGCCTCATTGGTGATGCTGTTCCTGGCAGACATGGGGATGTCCACGTATTTGATGATGGTAATGACTACCCTCCAGGTACTAGTACCAGACCAGTTCCGAGGAAGGGTCATGGGATTCTACGCCACCACCTGGAGTATGATACCGTTGGGTGGCCTCCTGTCTAGCCAGGTTGCTTACTACATAGGCGCACCCGTTGCCGTGGCCATCGGCGGTGCGCTGGTAGTCGCCTTCGCCCTGACGATAGCCGTGGGCAGCCGACGGGTCCGTGCCCTCGGCAGCTCAGGTGAGGAGGTCTGAACTATTTAGAAACCATTCGCCAATGGTGCTAGAATATAATAGTGGCAGGACAAGGCAAAAGCGACAGGAATCGTCTAAAGTCTGTCACAAGCCTCATCAAGGTCATTGAGTTGCATCTAGATAAAATAGAGCGAGAGCCTGACTCTCCTGCATTACATACCTGGGAATCACATATAGAGAAGGCTTGGCAGAACGTACACAGAGAAATCGAGCTGATGGGTCCAAGAGCGAGACAAGAAGCTCACAGACAAGTCTATGCTACCAGATTACGCTACCAACAAGTTCTAGCTGACGGTCAGCAAGGAGACTTTTAGTGGAGTCGAAAAGGAAGCCTGAGAGGTCACCCTTTGAGCCAGACCACGAGCTTGCCAGCAGGGCAGCGAAACTCGCCAGAGCCATTGAGACCAGGCTGTTTGAGATGCAACTGCCCCGTTTGAAGGAGTCCTCTATAGGTGCGATAAGTGGAAACCTGTCGAGCCTCTGGGAGTCGGAGAAGGAGCTTGTCAAGGACCTGGAGGGTTTCCTGGAAAGCCCCACAGACGATATGGAAGCTCTGAGTGATTACCTGGTAGACTTGCAAACACGGCTGGAAGTCATGAGATGGTCCCTACAGGGTGTGCGAAAACCTCTGAGCGACCTCATTGGCCTCGTGTTTGCCAGGATTGAGCGTGATGTAGCAGCGCCAAATAGATGACCAATCGAGTCATATGACCGTAGTAGACGAAGTAAAAAGCCGCCTGGACATCCTGGACTTAGTATCCCAATACACATCCTTGCAGCGCTCTGGCAGGAGCTATAAAGCTGTCTGCCCCTTTCATGTGGAGAAGACCCCGTCCTTCTTTGTCTTCCCTGAGCGCCAGAGCTGGCGTTGTTTCGGGGCCTGTGCTACCGGTGGAGATGTCTTCTCCTTCCTCATGCGCATAGAGAACCTTGACTTTAGCCAGGCCCTGAAAAGGCTGGCGCAGCAAGCTGGGGTGAACCTGGCCGAAAGCAGGAGCCGCAAGGGCGAAACCGATATTCTGTATCGCATAAATGAGTCCGCCTGCGAGTTCTTCCGCGATCTGCTCACATCACCAGCGGGGAAGAGCCCCAGGGCCTATTTGCAAAAACGGGGCCTCACAGGAGAGACGATTGATAAGTTCCAGCTCGGCCTCAGTCCAGGAGATGGCGAATCCCTGAAGAGCTACCTGGCATCCAAAGGACATACTCGCGAGCAAATGGCCCTGGCAGGCGTCATAACCGAGAGTCAGGAGCGCGGCTACCGTGACCTGTTTCGGCGGCGTCTCATGTTTCCCATCCGGGACGCCGAAGGTCAGTTGGCAGGCTTTGGAGGCAGGACGCTGGACGAATCTCACCTTTCGGCTTCGCTCAAGACAGGTCCCAAGTACCTCAACTCTCCCAGGAGCCCGATTTTCGATAAGGGCCACATCCTTTACGCCCTCTACCTGGCTAAAGATGCTGCACGAGAGGGGAGTATCGTCATCGTAGAGGGCTACATGGATGCTATAGTAGCCCACCAGCACGGCTTCTCCAACGTCGTCGCCTCTATGGGCACCGCCCTCACCCAGCAGCAGGCATCCCTGGTGCGCCGTCTCCTCCATCGGCCAGGGTCTCAGCCCATGTCTAAAGGCCAGGGTGAGGTCATCCTCGCTCTCGATCCAGATGCCGCCGGCCAGGAGGCTACCTTGAGGAGCCTCGAAGCATCCTGGGGCGTGTTCCAGGCGAGGCCCGTCGCCAGTACCCAGGGCATAACCCTTTATCAGCGTGTGGAGACACCAGACCTCAAAGTGGCACCCTTACCCCAGGGAAAGGACCCCGACGAAGTAATCCTGGAGAGCCCTGAGGGTTGGGCCAGCCTGGTGAAGGCCGCAGTGCCCTTCATGGACTACCTTTTCACCACCCTACCCAGCAGGGTGGACCTGAACACGCCCCAGGGTAAGACCTGGCTGGCTCAGATCATCTTCAGACAAATCGCTGCCGTGCCTGACCCTTTCCAGCAGGACCACTATTTCCAGCGCTTGGCCCACCTTTTAGGGGTCAGCGAAGAGACCCTTCAGGCCAGTGTAGGACGGCCCAAGCCTGGGAGAACCCAAACAGTCAGGACAAACTCTTACAGGGGCAGGCCGATGAGCCCCCGCCAGGGCCCAGATGCACAGTCCACTGGAGGCGGAAGGTGGGGTCAGGAGGCCGCCAGAGATGCTGTATCCGCTACTCCTGGGCCTTTCGCCAGGCTGGAGCACGACCCACTGGAGGAATATAGCCTTGCCCTCATCCTTCAGAACCCTCAGCTTCTCTACCCACGGCAGCACAGTTCTCCTGAAGACATCTCCTTCCCCTCGACAGGAAAGGGTTGGGAGGACTCTCAGGAAGAACAGAAGGCAACTGGTGGCCTCCGTCCTGACCATTTCCAGCGAGCGGAGAACCGGGAGGTATTTACAAATTGGATGAAATGTTCCACACTGGATACGTTGGAAGAGACGCTGGATGAAGCGCTGAAGGGACATCTAAAGTACCTGCTGGCTAAAGCGCTGCCGCCACTGGACCGTAAACAGCGGGAGGTGGCCTTTATAGACTGTGTCCGCCGCCTGGAGGAGCGCTACCTCCGGGGGCTGAAGCGGGAAGAAGAGCTGAGACTTTCTCAAGCCACCCCAGAAGAGATCGAAGGGCAGGGACAAGAAATCCTGTCACTCAACGAGAGATTAAAGCATATCTACTTTAAAGAATAGGCGACGGGCCCTATCTCCTAACGCTGTACACAGAGAGAGGGTAAGGTGATGATGAATCGAAGGCGTGGCCAACACGACGACAGGGAGTTCTTGCAGGTTGCTAGTGAAGACGGGTTGGAAAAGGAGGAGCTCCTGAGCGCGGTTGGAGAAGCGGATGATACAAGAGTTGGCGTGGAGCTTCCTCATGAGCCAAGCCCACTTCCTGCGGAGCTCTCAGAGGAAGGATGGGAGGAGTCTCTAACAGTAGCGCCATTGCCCGAAGCCCAGGCGGAAGAGCCTTCCCCGGAGAACGAGGACCTGGAGTGGGAACAGGACGTGGATGGGACGGAAGTGTTGGACGACCCTGTAAGGATGTACCTGCGTGAGATTGGCCGCGTGCACCTCCTGACATCCAAGGATGAAAGGGTGCTGGCCCGGAAAATGGAGGGCGGCAGGCATATAGACATCCTGGAAAAGGAGCTACAGGAGGTCGAAGGAAGGCCCCCCAAAGCCTGGGAGGTATGCTGCGCCCTCCTGCGACGCCTCGGCCGGGCCGGCCCGCTGGTTAGCTCTTTAGGCAAAAATCTGGGTCTCTCCAGTAATTTGACCCTCTCTCAAATCACCGATCATCCCAAGCTCAGAGCTGCTATAGATGCTGAGCTTAACCCGGACCTGATGACCAGTATCGCTCAGGACATGAGGTTGGAACAAACCGAGGTGCAGCAAAAGGTCATCCAGCTGTCCCTGGATAGCTGGGTACTTCCTACCGATGCGATAGATGTACTTGAGGACTGCACTCTGAGCCAGCTGCTGCAAATAGTAGATACATCCGATTGCTATTTCAGACTCCAGTCCATGGATACGCTCTTTCGGGCCTACTTTGAGCGTATGCGAGCGGAGGGCCTGCGGGCCCAGGGGCACCTGACCGAAGCGAACCTGAGGCTGGTAGTTAGCGTAGCCAAAAAATACATCGGCAGGGGTATGGCCTTGCTGGACCTGATCCAGGAAGGGAATATCGGCCTCATCAGGGCGGTGGAGAAGTTCGATTACCGCAAGGGCTACAAGTTCAGCACTTATGCCACCTGGTGGATACGTCAGGCCATTACCAGAGCTATCGCCGACCAAGCCCGGACTATACGCATCCCGGTGCACATGGTAGAGACTATAAACAAGCTGATGCGCCAGCACCGTCGTCTGCTCCAGGAGTACGGGAGAGAGCCCACACCCGAAGAGATCGGTAGGGCTATGGAGGTGCATCCAGAAAAGGTGGAGGAGATCCTGAAAATTTCTCAGGAGCCAGTCTCTCTGGAAACTCCCATAGGTGAGGAGGAGGATAGCCACCTGGGAGACTTCATCGAGGACAGGAGCGCTCCGGCCCCTGCCGACGCCGCCTCTTTCCAGTTGCTAAAGGAGCAGATACAAGACGTGCTGGATACCTTAACCGATAGAGAGAGCCGAGTGCTTCAACTCCGCTTTGGATTAGAGGATGGCCGCAGCCGCACTCTTGAGGAGGTCGGGAGAGAGTTCGGAGTGACACGAGAGCGAATACGCCAAATCGAAGCCAAGGCGCTGAGAAAGCTACGCCACCCCACCCGCTCTCGCAAGCTTCGGGACTTCCTGGAGTAGGCTAACCTCAGCAGACGCTCAGGGGTTGAGGTCCAGCCAGAGCCTCAGCACCAGAACATACCCGCTTTGAGCGCGGGGAATGGCATGAATTCTATAAATAGCTCCCTTGCAAACCTTGTAAAAACTTGATGCAGGGTGATATACTTCGGCCGACTTGATTTGGGAGGAGGTTTTTGTGGAAGAGCGGGCGATTCCTAAGTGCCTCAAATGCAACATAGGCCAACTGCTCCCCCTTTCTGATTATGGGAGCCAAGGGGCTGCGGTACATTACAAAGCCTGGGTATGTACCAATCCGGACTGCGGGTTTAACATCAAGATCCGGAATGGCGACATATATCTGAACGAGCCCATAAGTAGCGGAGCGATGCATTCCCCTCGGGTACGCTAAGCTCCGCGAGTTTACCCCCGGTGCTTTAGGCTTTACCTTGTCCTTCGTTCGTCGTGGCAAAGAGGACACTGTGCAGGTTGGTATCAACTAGGGTGATAGCAGGCCAAGAAACATATCCCCTCTAGTATACGTCCCCATTTCCTATTAGAGGTAGATAGCATGGAAGCAGGCTACGATTATTTGCTGCTGCGATCTCGACTACAACGGCGGTTTATCCGGGCTTCGGCCATCTTCCTGGTCATTACTGGTGTGATCCTTCTAAGTGCTGGGATTGCCTACTTCATCTACGCCCATAGAGCCCGGTCAAACCTGGATGGTCTAAACGTTAGCGTCACCCAAGCCCTTATTCCCCAGGGCAGCAATCTGGGTACCACGCACCCCCTGAATTCACTGCAACAGGCAGCAGAGGGAACATCGGAAATGTACACTAGCCCCTCGGTGGGGGTACAGGAAATCGGCACCCCGTTGGGCGAGCTGTTGCAGGCCAGAATAGAGAGCCCTGTTTCACCTACCGAAGTAGAGGCGATTCCTGGGGGAGGTGGGAGCAACCAGTTGTCGCAACCCCCAGAGGGGGCAGGCCCTGGTAGTGGACCTCCACCAATGCAAGTCCCAGAAGGTCCCGGTGATAGTCTCTTACCTTCTGGGTTGGAAATGGTCAACCAATCGCCGCAAATATCCCCGTCAGCGATAGCGGCGCAGCAGCTTTATCCCGGGGAAGCCCTCAAGGCCAGCTACTGGAACAACCCCCTGGGGTATGAGCCCACCAGCCACTTAGAGTCTTCCTTCATCCAGGGCTTCAAACCTGTAGACCCCAGTATGGCGGCTCCCGTGGGGACTCTATCTGCTCCTACGCGAATCATCATACCATCCATCATAGTGGATTCCCAGGTGACGGGACTGCGGGTACTGAACCTGGGCGACAGCAGGGCCTATGAAACGCCCAAGAACGTAGTAGGACACATACCTCAATCGGCCAACCCAGGAGAGAAGGGCGGCGTTTGGCTCTTCGGCCATCTGGAAAGCCCCATAGAAGGCGAGGGCAACGTATTCTACACGCTTCCCAAGATTGCCGAGTTGCTGCGGAGAGGGGAAGAGGTATATGCCATCATTGAAAGCGCTAAGGCTTCCTATCTCTACCGGATAGTGGAGTCCAGAGTGGTCCACCAGGACGATATGAGGCTCTATGATACTGGGGGCCCGACCATTCACCTGGTAACCTGTGTGCCCAAGTGGGTATACGACCACCGCCTCATAGTCACCGGTAAGCTGGTAGGCATACGCAACTAGGCTGCTTCCACCCTCCCTCAAATGGGCCGCATGAGACTACGCTGGGCCGCTGGAACAAATCCGGCGGCCTTTTTGCTGCCGTCTGGGGTCTACCCAACCTCCTCTTGCACCCTTAAAATCAAAGTAGAACATTTTTTATGAGGAGGTTGTAAGCATGGCTACTCAGCAAAAGGTCCACCCAGAGCCTGGCCAAAGGGTTAGAATCGAGCGCGACTCAATGGGGCCGGTGGAGGTGCCCATAGACGCCTACTACGGCGCTTCCACCAGGAGAGCAGAGCTCAACTTCCCTATCAGCGACCTCCGTTTCCCCCGCAGCTTCATCCGCGCCCTGGCCCTGATCAAGCTGTGTGCCGCTAGAGCCAACATGGGTCTGGGCCTGCTGGAGGGCCACATCGGCAGTGCCATAGTGGAGGCGGCCCAGGAGGTGGCCCAGGGCCGGTTCGACGACCAGTTTGTGGTAGACATTTTCCAGACGGGCTCGGGAACCTCCACTAACACCAACGCCAACGAGGTGATTGCCAACCGGGCGACGGAAATCCTGGGTGGGCAGCGAGGGCAGCGTTTGGTGCACCCCAACGACCATGTCAACATGGGCCAGTCCTCCAACGACGTCATACCTACAGCCATCCACCTCTCCGCCCTCATCCAGGTGAATGAGAGGTTAATCCCCGCGCTGGAAAGGCTGCGAACCGCTCTGGAGGAGAAAAGCAGGGAGTTCTGGCCCATCGTCAAGACCGGGCGAACTCACCTCCAGGACGCAACACCCATCCGTTTGGGACAGGAGTTCAAGGGCTTTGCCGGGCAGGTGGAATACGGTATCCATCGGCTGCGCCATGCCCAGGAGGAGCTTTCTCAGCTAGCCCTTGGAGGCACTGCAGTGGGCACCGGGGTGAACACTCACCCTGAGTTTGCCGCGCGAGTCTGCCATCTCCTCTCGGAGACGGCTGGCGTCCAGGTGCAGGAGACGGACAACCACTTCCAGGCCCAGGCGACCCTGGACGCCGTGGTGGAAGCCAGCGCGGTGTTGCGCACAGTGGCCATAAGCCTCCACAAGATCGCCAACGACATCCGATGGATGGGCTGTGGCCCCAGGGCGGGACTTGGAGAGTTGGTCCTGCCGGAGGTGCAGCCAGGAAGCTCTATCATGCCAGGGAAGATAAACCCCGTCATCGCCGAGTCGGTGGTCCAGGTAGTGGCCCAGGTGGTGGGGAATGATGCCACAATAGCCCTGGCGGGCCAGGGGGGTTACTTTGAGCTTAACACCATGATGCCTGTGGCAGCCTACAACCTGCTTCAGTCTATATCCCTGCTGGTCACCTCCGCCGATAACTTTGCCGAGCAGTGCGTGAAGGGCCTCAAGGCTACTGAAACGGGCCCGGGTATGGTGGAGAAGGGCCTGATGCTGGGCACGGCTCTGTCCCCGGCCATCGGGTACGACAAGGCTGCTCAGATCGCCAAGGAAGCCGCCGCCACCGGCGGCACAATCCGAGAGGTAGCAAAGAGAATGACTGCCCTGACCGATGAGCAGCTTGATGAGCTGCTGGACCCTGTGAAGATGACTGAGCCGGGTCTGGGTGTGGGCCCTGCGGGGGGATAGGCTATGACAGCCCCACGGTCTTTCCCCTATCATTGATGTCAATCCTCTGGGCCGCTGGCTGCCTGGGAAAGCCGGGCATGGTGCTCATGTCCCCCGCCAGAGGATAGAGGAACCCAGCCCCGATAGAGGCGCGCACCTCACGGATGGGGAAGACGTAGCCGCCGGGCACCCCTTTCCAGGAGGGGTTGTGAGACAGGGAGAGGTGGGTCTTGGCCACACACACCGGTAGGCTCCCCCAGCCCAGCTCCTCAAACTGGCGTATCTGGCGTTCCGCTGCTGGCTCGTAAGACACACCATCGGCGTTATACAGCCTGGTGGCCAGGGTGTGAATCTTATCTTTGATGGAGGCGCTATCCTCGTACAGAAGGCGGAAGTCGTTGGGCCTGGCGGCCGCCTCCTTTACCATCTCTGCCAGCTCTACTGCTCCTTCGCCGCCACGGGAGTGGGCTGTATGGGCGACGCAGCCTACCGCTCCGGCCTCCAGGGCCTTCTCCTTGAGGAGGGATATTTCCGCCTCTGTATCTGTGTTGTACCGGTTTATGGCCACGACCACCGGCACTCCGAATTGACAAGCTATTCCCACCGCCCACATCATGTTGGCAGCCCCCTTCTCCAGGGCAGGAAGGTTCTCCTGCCTCAGCTCAGGAGGCAACGGGCGTCCCGCGACGATACGCCCCACTCCCCCATGCATCTTCAACGCCCGTACCGTACACGTGACCACCACGCAGTCGGGACGCAGGCCCGACTGCCTTGCAATAATGTCCATAAACTTCTCAAAGCCACAGTCGGCGCCAAATCCTGATTCCGTAACCACATAGTCGGCCAGCTTGAGTGCAATCCTGTCAGCCAGGACGGAGTTGTTCCCCTGGGCGATGTTGGCGAATGGCCCAGCGTGTATAAGGAAGGGCTGGCCTTCCAGGGTCTGGGCCAGGTTAGGCTTGATGGCCTCCTTGAGGAGCACCGCCATCGCTCCGGCCGCTTTCAAGTCCTCCGCAGTCACTGGCTGCCCCTGGCTGGTGTAGCCAACCACAATGCGGCCCAGCCGCTCCCTCAGGTCCCTCAGGCTTGTGGTCAGCCCCAGGATAGCCATGACCTCCGAGGCCGCGGTGATGTCGAAGCCGGCCTCGCGAGGGCAGCCGTTGGCCTTGCCACCGAGCCCCACGATGATATTGCGCAGGGCGCGGTCGTTCACGTCCAGGACTCGGGGCCAGCTCACCGAGAAGGGGTCTATGTTCAGGGAGTTCCCATGCATGATGGAGGCATCTATCATGGCGGCCAGCAGGTTGTGAGCGGCCCCAACGGCGTGGATGTCGCCGGTGAAGTGGAGGTTTATCTCCTCCATAGGCATCACCTGGGAGTAGCCCCCTCCTGTGCCCCCTCCTTTGATCCCAAAAACCGGCCCCATAGATGGCTCTCGAAGGCACCCCAAGACCCTTTCTCCCAGCTTTCCCAGGCCCTGGGTCAGCCCGATGGTGGTCACCGTCTTGCCCTCTCCCAGGGGTGTGGGGTTAATGCCCGTCACCACCACAAGCCTACCGGATGGGTTGTCTTTCAGACGCTCAAGGGCATCGAGGGACACCTTGGCCTTGTACCGGCCATAGGACTCCACCTCGTCGGGAAGTAGACCTGCCTCCTCCGCCACCTGCAAGATGGGCTTCATACGATGAGACTGGGCGATCTCCAGGTCGCTTTTCATTTGCACCATCGCTGGTCTCTCCTTTTACCTTCCCGTATGTCTCGTGTCACTGGTTAGCACGAGCCCTTTCCAATATCTGGACTGTTACCTGGACGCCTCCCGGCCCTATTAGCCCTCGGTCGGCGGCGTGGAGGAGCTCTAAACTCACAGGGTCTCCATCCTCTCCGTAGCTAAGGATTACTCCACCTGTCTCTTCGACGGCATCCGCAGGCGGAAGCTCCCTGAAGACTACAAGCAACACGTCTGCCTCCGGGTCATAGCTGATCCTCACCTTCCTCCTCCTTCCAGTACCGCGGAACTTCTTCGTGATAGACTTTCCTCTCACAATTCCAGGCTGGAGGGGATTTTCCTTGGCCCTACGGTCTTCAGGTAGCCTTTGTAGTTGCGGCGGGTCTCCTCGATGTGGTCGCCACCGAACTTCTCCATGAAGGCGTCGGCCAGCACCAGGCCGACCACTGCCTCGCCGATGACGCCTGCTGGGGGGACCTGGCAGATGTCGGAGCGTTCGTAGTGGGCCTGCACCAGGTCTCCAGTATCCAGGTCAACGGAGGGTAGAGGGTTAATAAGAGTGGATATGGGCTTGACAGCGAAGCGGGCCACCAGGGGCATGCCGTTGGTCATGCCGCCCTCGGTGCCGCCGCCGCGGTTGCTCTTTCGCTGCCAGGGCCGCTGAGGAGCCTGCCCTGAGCCTGCCGAAGGGTCGGCCACCGGCTCAATCACGTCGTGCACCTGGGAGCCGCGCAGGTTCACCGACTCCCAT
>Ga0137829_10822952_pt1 | contig 13866 bp, 15 predicted proteins | sample OV2TP2_FD_97737 | JGI IMG/M metagenome (GOLD analysis project Ga0137829, IMG submission 97737) | reverse complement strand
GCAGGTACAGCCCACTCTCGCGTCACGGTTGCAAGCCGCAGTAGATCGGGCAGCACAGGCACTGATGGCTGAAGGGCGATAGCGATGGCGGGCAGTCAACTCTCAGCCATTGTTGCCAGTCTCGTTGCCCTGCTCGCCGCGGTCCCAGGGATACAGCGGGTCTATGCGTATGAGCCATGGGTCGTACCGGGGGAGCAGATCCCGACCATTATGGGGACAAGCCAGGCAATTGATTATTGGACTGTGCGGCCAGAAACCTCGAACCCTCGTCGGCTACAGGGCTTTCAAACGGAAAATGCCCATTCCCTGCTGCTGAGGCATTATGTGACCGCAGGAGACACGGCAGTGACGACTGCCGTAGAGGACGCGCGCATTCTCAGCGTGTGCGATCTGCTCGTCAACACGTTTTCTCTCGTGCCACAGGCGGAGATGACCGGGCCTCCTGAAATCACATGGCCCCATTTGTTTGTGTTGGCCGAGACCTTTTTGGTCTTGCGCACGGAAATCCGGCTACCAGTCCAGGAATTGTACCTTGCACAATAGGGAGAAAGGACCATGCCCGAGGGCGTAGGCTATCTAGCGATCGCGGCCATAGGCGAGGAGACGACGGTGAATGTCCCCGTCAATGCCACCCAGCGTCTGCGCGAGCTGGAATTTGACATGGATAGCGAATACAGCGTGCTCATGGACGAGTCGCTGCAGGGCGACCTGGGCCGCACAACGCCAGAACTCGGCGTGCTTGATCTCGCGGGGACCTGGCGCTGCTACAATACCTATACCCTGAGCAATCTTCTGCTCAAGCATTTCTTTGGATCGTTGTCCGGAGGTGTCTATACCTTCATCGATAACCTGGTTGGGAAATCCCTGACGTGGGCGATTGATAAAACCGTCTCTGTCTGGGAACTGAGCGGGATCAAAATCAACGAACTTACGCTCTCCTGGGATAGTGATGGCGTCTATCTCGACGGGACGTGTCTTGCGCAGGGCATTAGCTATCACAGTCTGACCTATACCGCAACAACGATCAGTGCTGATAGTAACGACAGCTCGATTAACGATAGCGCGAATGGATTCCCCGCTTTCAATGTGGGGGACAAAATAACCATCAGCGGTTTTACCGGGGGTGGTCCGAACGGCGTTGGCTATGTCGCCTCACGCACGGCCGCAAAGATTATTCTGAGCGGGATTTCAGTGACGACAGACGCTGCTGGTGAATCAGTGACGATCAACGGGGCACAAAATACGGCGGCAGAACTGGCCGGACTCTTACCGAATACGGCTCGGCGTATGAAAATCGCTCCGGATCTGCGGATTCGGTTGGGAGTCGGGACTGCTGCACTCACGGGGGCCAATGACATCTTCGCTGGGGAGGGAAGCATCACCTTTACCAGACCCATGGCGACGACGCATACGAATGGGACGCGGACGATTTTTGAGCCCTCCCCGGACAATTTCTTTGAAGGGACCATGGATTTGACGCTGACGCGGTACAACACGAATCAGTTTCAAATATGGCGCGCTGCCCGCACTCGTCTGGCACTGGAAATCTTTTTCAAAGAAGAAGTTATTGTGAGTCCACGGACTCAGACGTGGACTATCCCGAATCTTATCTTACGGGCGACGCCTTCTCCGGTGAGTGGTCCAGGATTTATCCCGCTATCGCTTACGGGCGATATCTCTATTGGGCAAGATACCTATGGCCCTGTGACAACTATCTCCTTTAGTACGACAGACGACTCGATTAACGACAGTGCAAATGGGTTGATGTTCCTCTATCCTGGCGCAAAAGTTTTTGTCGCCGGGGCGGCAGATGCGGCGAACAATGGCGTCCATACCGTGCTCACTTCGACCGCGAGTAAAATCACCGTCTCCACGAATCTCACCACCGCAGTGGCGGGCGCATCGATCACGCTGGTAGGCAAGAATCCTCTCTGTCGCGTGGTTGAGGCCTAAGGCGATGGGCACGACTCGTCTCTTTCCCGTTGTCCAGCAAGGCAGGAGTCTCCGGCGTGGTTGAAACCCTTGGCGGGAAGATCCGTGCAGGCTGGCAGCGGGAGGCGCTGGTCACGACGCCGACCTGGCCGGCAGCAGCACCGGCCCTTGTGACGGCACTCCTTCCCGTTACGGGGCTGGCGCCGGCCAGCGGCGTCGTCCACGCGCCCGTGGCGACGGTTGATCAGTCATATGGACTGGCGGATGTGGATATCACTGGGATCCTGCCCACTGTCGGCGTTGAGATGCAGCCGGTCTATCAGGGACTTGAATCCCTGTGGGCGTGCGCGCTCGGACATATGCAGAAACGCATCGGCGGCGTCGTGATGCCCGCAGCCCTGGGTGGCGGGGCCTATCGCCATTTCTACGAGATGGATAGTGCGCTGGCCACGAGCGCACTGACCTGGAATCAGACGCCTGATGGCTTTCTGCCTGGTGACAATCTGGATCCCGCTCAGCGCAAAGTCCGCCGAGGGACGTTGGCAGCCGATTTGCAAACCAGCGTCTGGGAATGGTTGTCCACGATGATTGCACACATGACGCTGACCGTTGAGCCTGGGAACGTCACCCTCTCTCTGCTCTGTCAGGCACATAGCGTGAGCGAAGCCTCAGCAGTCAATACGGCCGCTACGCTCCAGGCGAGTCTCCCCTCCAGCAGCCCGCGCATCTTGAGCAGCGATTGCGTCTGGCGGATCGCGCCCTATAGCAGTGTCACCCCGCTCGGGGCCGCAGATCGTGTGCTGTGTACAAGCTGGTCCATGACCATCGAGAACCACCTTGAGGCTGGCCCTGGCCCTGGAACAGGCAATGCTCCCGGAGAATATGAACGGGCGCGGGTGCCAGAAGTGAGTGTGACATTCACGCTCCCGCGGCATACCCTCGACATCTGGCAGACACGTGCGAGGGCGAAAACCGTGCTCATGGCAGATTTGCGGTGTACCAGTGAGCGGATGATCAGTGCCGGACGGCCCTATCAATCGACCCTGTATTTCCCGAGCCTGATTGTCCAAGCGAATCTCGATGTGCCAGGGCCAGCGCCTGCGGCAGACACAGTGCTCTGTACGGGTGTGCGCGCCAGCACGATCCCGGCGGGATTTCCCGTCCTTTCGCGGCTCGCGCCGCTGGCGGTTGAAATTATTTCTCCCAGTAGCGTCCATCCTTTATTATAAGGTGATCTATGCCATTCAAGATTAAAAATACAGCAGAACGTCTCGTCCATCTCTATGAAGGCGCACAGATTTTCTACCATCGGCTGCTGTATCGACAGCAACGGGCACTTATTGCAGAGTGTACCGAGCGCGGTGAGACAGACTGGAGTGAGGTACAAATTCGGGCAGCAGAAGAGATGATCGATGGTTGGGACGATCACGTTCAGGATGCCGACGGCTATCCGCTTGCTGTGCCGACAGGACGCGCGCCTGACGACAACCGGGCACAGATTCGCGTCGTGGTGAATACCTTTCCGACCGATCTTATTGTTGAGCTGGCGACGCTCGCGTTTACCGATCACCCGGAGGAGGTGATAAAAAACTTCAGAAGTGCGTTGCTCGGAAACTCGCTTTCACAAGTCGACGCACCGGACACGAGTTTACCTGTGGAGACTGTCGACGAGAGCGACAGGCAGAGCAGCTAAGCATCCCCTGTGATACCGGCGGCCTTGTCGCCTGTCCGTACTGGCAGACGCACGGCATGAGTCCGGGAGAACCGGTGGACCAGGCGGACCTGGAAGCGCTCGAACTCTACGAACATATACAGCGCCATGGGTGGGACATGGTTGAGGCGCTCCGGACTTTTGTACTGACTGAACGGGAAGCAGAAGCCTTGTTTCTCCGACTTGATTGGCTCACAACCCATCTGCCAGAGATCGTACAGCAGTGGCGAGGAGGGGAGGAGCCGCCCTCCTCGCTGTCTCCTGAGGCACCACCCCGGCAACGGCCCATGAGGCGCCGGCCTGGCTAGTGCGAGAAAAGAAGCCTTATGCTGACTACCCCACAATTGCTCGTCCTGAAAACCGATATCCTGTCTCCTGCCAATGCGGCAGCGCTCGGTCCTTGGCTGCTCGCACAGGACTATCCGGCGATCGCCAATTGGTATAATGCGTTGGCGAGCCCTGCCGTCAATCTCTGGCGCCCGCATATTCCCGTTTCGGAGTTGAATACCGCCATTGTCTGGGCCGATTTCGTGGCTCTCACGCTCGGCAAGCAGAATGCGTATTTTGCGATGACCCAAGATGGATGGATTGATGCCACGAGTGCAAATATCCGTACCGGGTTTGGGGCAGTATTTGCCGGGGCGAGTCAGACCAATCTGGTTGCGCTCGCCCAGCGGGGCGGGACGCGCTTTGAAGTCCTGTTTAGCACAGTCGCTGGCGCGGCCAGTGTCAGTACCATGTTTGGGCAGTCACTGAGCGGCGACGAGGTGCAACGCGCCGTAGCATAAGGAGTCCCGATGGCCCGATGGCTTTGCTCGTGTATTGGTTATGGCCTGGTGCTGCTCTGGACGCATGGCCTTGCTGCGCAGACGATCGTGATAGGAGAAACAGGGCTCGTATCCTGGGATGATAGTGGGAATGCGAACCTCCTGGTCGCCCAATCTGCGGTCTTGGCCCAAACTGCCCTCCTCGAACGGCTTGCCTTCTATGTCGTGACTGCCGCGGGGGCATTGCGGCTTGGCCTGTATGACGCCAGTGGGCCGAATGGAGGGCCAGGCCAGAAAAAAGCGGAAACAGCGGCGCTGATGCCCACACCAGGATGGGTCATTGCCCCGGTCACCACACCGGTCAGTCTGACTCCTGGGACGTACTGGCTCGCCTATGCGCCCAGCAGCAATACGCTCGCCTTTAAGTATGGCGAGGATAGCACCTCGAGTGGTCGCTACTATGCGTACACCTATGGTCCACTCCCGGAGACATTCTCGCCGACCCCGAACTCAGTGCCAGGGCACTGGTCGTTCTATGCGATTCTGACCCTCAGTGGCAGTCCCCCGCTGCCGGCATCACAAGCCAGTGTCCAATTTTTTACTGAAGTGGTCCCACCAGTGAGGCTTGAATGGTTCGATACGGAGGAAAGAGCGGGACAATTTGCCTTGGAACGCGACCAACAGCTGGTGCAGATCCTCCCTGGTGTTGTAGGCACTGGTTGGCGTCAAGCACAAGATGATGCTCCGTCGACGGGCGTGCATTGTTACCGCGTGCGTCAACTCGATGATCCTGGCGGGACGGCGCCGCCCTCACTCTATAGCAATGAGGTCTGTGTCTATGTTCAGTAAAATCAGTATCTCTGTCATTGCTGCCGTGGTTGTGCTTGTGTTGTCTGCTATGCCTGCTCGGGCAGTTCAGGCGACGATCTCCTGGGTTGATAATAGTACGGATGAAACTGGATTCCGTGTGGACCGCCGCGATGGCGTCGATACCAATCCCTGGGTGGTACAGGCCACGACCGCGCCAAATAGTACCTCATTGAATCAGACAGGGCTCGCCGTGGGGACACGCTATTGTTATCGCATCGTCGCCATAAATACTTTTGGTCCCGCTGCCCCGAGTAATGAGGCCTGTGGGACGCCGGATGTGCCGTTGCCAGCCAGCGGGGTGACGGTTGTGTTTGCTCCGTAGGAAGCAAAAAGCGACAAGGACGAAGCGGGACGCGGAGAGCTGAAGCCTGGCGACTCGCAGCAGGCTGCGCAGAGAGAAGTGGGAGGAGGGCGTCAGTGCCAGGGAATATCTTTTACAAAGAGCGGGCGATTGTTACCCTCCAGGATCGGACCAATACGACCACGCTGGCCAACGGGACTGCCCTGGCCGCCGTGACAGCAGATATGGATGTCCGATCTGGGGGGAATGTCGCCCAGGATTTTTTTGCGCTCTTTGAACTTCTGTGTCGCTGGGCGACGATTACGAACATTGTCCGCGGGACGGTGGCGGCTGAACTCTACCTCGTCCCTCTCGTCGATGGCACCAATCTCCCAGACGTCGATCTGACCGCAGGGACGTCGGGCTTCTCCCCGGCGCATTTTGCTGGCATGTTTATTTGCAGCAAAGCGCCGACGGCCAACGTGGATATGCGCTTTACCACGGGCATTATTTCACTCTTTCCCGCGCTCTATCGCGCCTATATTCTCAATCGTAGCGGCCAGACCATTACGGTCACAAGCGGGACCAGCTGGCAGCTCCGAGTGGTCACGGCGCAGGAGCAATATAGCTAATGCCTCGTGTCTGGCCAGCGTCTCCACAGCAGATGGTCGCAAGTCAGCCAGTGAATTGGCGACATCCCCTGGCACAGGAATTACGCTATTGGTGGCTCGTGGTCCCGGAACGGGCAGGGGGAACACTCCTCTATGATTTGGCGCAGCGGGCAAACGGGACGCTCACCAATATGGCCTCCCCTCCTACCAGTACCAGTGGCTGGAGTCAAGACGGGCGCCAGGGGGGACGCGGGCATCTCGCGTTCGATGGCACAAACGATTATGTGAATGCGGGGACGCTCGATGTCACGACAGGGGTTATCACCCTGGCAGGATGGATGTATGTTGTTGCTTTTGCAGGGCTTGCGCCAAGGATGATTGACAAGAGCATTTCGAGTGCGAGCGCGGATCATTGGTGGATGCTCGGAACCGTCGATAGTTCGGGAAATCATTGGGCTCGTACACGTATTCGGGCTGGCGGCAGCGTGACAACGTTGGTGGCCAGTACCGGTCCCATCATCCCATTGAATACATGGTTCCATTTGGCAGTGACCTACGATGGCGCCACAATAGAACTCTATTACAATGGGCAACCAATTATAAATACCGCAAAGACCGGGACGTTGGATACCGATGCATCGGTATCGGTCAATCTTGGGCGCAATGCCGGGGGTGCGGACTCAACGACGCAGCTCAATGGACGATTGGACGACGTCCGGGTCTACGCGCGGGCACTGCGGGCCGGTGAGATCGAGGCGCTCTATCTCAATAGCCTTGTAGGATTCCCTGGCCTGCTGCAGACGGCCAGCATAGGGCGCAGGGCGTTTACGACTGGAGGAGCTGGCATTGCGATTGCTGAAACCCTGACGCTCGAAGAAACCAGGACGGCCCGCACCTTCCTGTTTCCGTCGCCCAGCGATCAGCTCACGCTAGCGGAGGTACTGACCCCAGGACTTTTCTCCTTCCCGTTTATTGCGGAGCCGGTGACAGTAGGAGAGACGGTGACACAGCAGGTCCTGGTCTTTCCTACGAGTACTGAGGCACTCACAGTAGACGACAGCGCCTCTCTTTTTGTCCCCTTTCTGGCGCCCATAAGTACTGACAGCGTGGTACTGAATGATCCAGTCCTTCTCACGCTGTTGCTCTTTCCCCTTGGCCTCGATGCGGTGACGGTCGACGAAACGATTCTGCGCACGCTGTTGCTCTTTCCCCTTGGCCTCGATGCGGTGACGGTCGACGAAACGATTCTGCGCACGCTGTTGCTCTTTCCAGCCGTGAGTGAGACGGTGACAGTAGGAGAAACCACCCTCATCACCGTGGGCGCGATGCTGGCGCTCAGTGTGACTGACGCCCTGACGGTGGATGCGCTATCAACGGTGCGCCTGCTGCTCTTTCCGGTTGCTGTGGACGCGCTGACCGTGGAGGAGAGTACCGCGGTCACGCTGGGGAATACCCTTGCATTGAATGTGACCGACATCCTCACGCTCGATGATAGTCTTGCCGTACTGCTGCTGCTCTTGCCAGTGATTGCAGACGACCTGAGTGTTGCGGAAACCACGCTTGTTGTCGTGGGAACGACTCTTGCACTGAGCATCACGGATGCTGTAACCCTTGGGGAGCAACTGACGCTTGATACGCTTCTCTTTCCTCGGCCGCTTGAGGCGCTGACGGTAGAAGAACAACTGACGCTTGATACGCTTCTCTTTCCTCGGCCGCTTGAGGCGCTGACGGTAGAAGATGCCACGACGCTTGATGTCCTCCTCTTCCCAAGGGAAGTCGAGGCCCTGACTCTTGGAGAGCAACTGGCGCTGCGGGTGCCTTTTGTGCCACTCGCCGTCGTTGATACTTTGACGGTCAGCGAAGAGGTTACCTTCCTGGGCGGGGCGCTCGGCATCGTGATTGCTGAGAGCGTGACGGTCAATGACGTGCTCGCCGTGATGCTCTCCCTGCGCATGAGTCCAGTGGATATACTAAGTGTAGGGGAGAGCACCACGGCGCGGCTCTTGCTCTTGCCCAGTGTCGCGGAGACGTTACCGGTCACTCAGAGCGTCAGCCTCAATATCAGCATGCGGCTGTTTGTGGCCGATGTGTTGACACTTGAGGAACTCACCAAGGTCTCTGTCGCAGGGTACGCGCTGGTTGTCGCGGTCATCGATAGCTTCACGCTCAGCGAGGCAGTGTCCGTACAGGTTTATGTCTTGCGTTCCATCCGTGGCCAGGGAGATACTCTCAGTACCAGTAAAGCGACTGACGATACTCTCAATTAGGAGATGCACATGATCCGTCCACAGAAACTGATTACGGCCATCCAACTCGGCATTGTTGATGGCAAGGCCGCGTGGGTCTTTCAGTACGCGAATGGGATCCAGGAAAGTTTTGCGCTGCATCGCGGCGTCGCCCGCCAGTTTATGCAGGGCTTGCAAGAGCTTGTCTTACTCCTAGAAGCGCAGGACCACGCTCCATCCTCTGCACAAGACGGCGTAGGGTTACACGAGCAGATCCGTGTGAAACTTTCACCTCCAGGAGACCCCTCCACATGAAGACACGACGGCAGAAAGCACAAAATGACGGGATTCGGCTGCGTGGGTTTTTCCGCGTGCGCCTCGTCGAGTACGACGCCGAGACGCATGCCGCGCATATTGTCGGCGATAGCGGCTGGGTGCCCAATCAAGTTGTGGATCTGGGACGCCGGGACTATCTCTGTACGCCACTGGCCGGCGGCGCGGCAAAGAGTATTGCCCTGATGGCGCTTGGGACTGGCGGGGCGCCCGCGGCCAGTGCCACCTCGCTGGCCGGTGAGCTGAGCCATAGTACCGCAGGCACGCGCAATCGATTGACGGTCGCCACCTCGCAAATCGGCTCGTCGGCCATTGAATTTCAGGCCACGTTTGCCTCCTCGATCTCCTTTGCGACGACCACGGCGAATATCAGCAACATCATGGTGATTAACAATACCACCAGTGCCGGCACAATCTTTGCGGGGAATACGTATACGAGTAGTTTGCTGAATACGAATCAGGATGTCCAGGCCTCGTACCGTATCAACTTCGCGACCTAATATTGCTGAGGAGGGCATATGCAGCGTGGCGAGTCACCCGCTATCGCCGAGCTTATTGCTGCAAAGCAAGGCATTTTCCTCGATGTCGGCTGCTCGGACCACAAAGCGCCTGGCAGTATCGGCCTCGACAAGCGCGATGTGGTCGGGGTAGATATCGTCCATGATATCGAGGTGACGCCGTGGCCGCTCCCGGATGGCTGCGCCTATCGGATCTTGATGTCGCATGTCGTGGAACATCTCGATCCTGCACACATCGTCGCCATTATGGACGAGTGCTGGCGGGTGCTGCGCCTGGAAGGGCAGCTCTATATTGCTATGCCCTATGCCGGCTCGCCCCGGTTTTGGCAGGACCCAACGCATAAGCATGCCTGGAACGAGGCCACGGCATTCTATTTTACGCCAGGACACCCGCTATATGAGGTCTATCGGCCACGGCCGTGGGCAGTTGACCTCTGTGAATGGCAAAGCATTGGGGATCTGACGGTTGTTTTTCGCAAGATTGAGGGCACAGATGGCAAAACGCATGCGGCCCGTTGAAGACCGGCAACTGGCAGCCGGAAGCAGAGAGAAACGAGTACGGCCCGCTGAGTATGCGGAGAATCCGTATATGAACTTACTGGTCCAGGCCGCGTCGCATGAACGCTATCGTATCTTGCTCGGCGTGCCCGTGACCGGCCTCGTGCGCATTGAATGGGTCCTGGCAAAATACAGCCAGTGTATCCCATGTAACTGGTCGATGGCCGAGCAAATGCATCCGCTTCCCCAGGTCACGCCCCTGGGCTACGACGTCAAGGACGCACGAAATATTATCGTCCAGGCCGCGGTCGAGCAAAACTTTGAGTGGTTATTTTTCAACGATAGCGACACGATCTTGCCCACTGATTGTTTTCTCAAGCTCAATGCCTACATGCGCGACGGCAGCATTCCACTACTCGGCGGGCTGTATTTTACCAAGAGCTATCCGTCAGAGCCTTTACTCTATCGCGGACGGGGCAATAGCTACTATACCGGATGGAAACTCGGTGAGAAAGTCTGGTGCGACGGGATCGGCATGGGCTGTACTTTATTGAATGTCAGCGTCTTGCGTGCTATGTGGCAGGATGCCCCTGTCTACCTCGCCGGCGGCAATCAGAAAGTCCACAAGGTTTTTGACACGCCGCAATTTCAATGGGTTGACCCCGAGACACAGGCGATTGCAGGCTTCCAGGGCACGGAAGACCTCAGCTTTTTCGATCGACTGATCGCAGGCCAGTATCTGGCAAAAGCGGGCTTCCCGCGCATTGCAAAACGCAAGTGGCCTATCCTCTGCGATACGAGCATGCTCTGCTATCACATCACGCCTGATGGCGTGCAATATCCCTTTGAACTCCGATGGTGATCGTATGCCTTCTGTGGTGATTACAGGCGCAGCCGGATTTATTTATAGCCATGTGGCGCGACATTTCGTCGAGCAGGGCTGGGATGTGACGATTGCCGATCATTTCGATATGCAAAGCAAAGGCAAGAATCTCGTGGATATCCTTCCCCGTGTCCAACTCTTGATCGGGGATCTCACGATTGGGGCTCTCGCCGATCGGTGTGCGGCCATCCAGGCAGATTATCTGGTACATGCCGCAGCCTATACGCACGTGGATGACGCGATTATCGATCCCGAACGGTTTATGCTGAATAATACGCTCGGCACAACGCGCCTGCTTCAGGCACTCTGGCAGCAGCAAACGCAAACGGGCGTGCTGCCGCGCAAAATCCTGATTGTGTCCACCGATGAGGTGTACGGTCCCACACCGCCTGGCGTTTTCTTCGATGAAGACACGCCCTATGCCCCAAGTAATGCCTATGCCGCGAGCAAAGTCGGCGTAGAAGCCATTGCGCAGGCGTTTTGGCGCACCCATCGCTTCCCCCTGATGATTGTACGGCCGTGCAATACGTATGGACCAGGGCAGTTTCCGAACAAAGTCATCCCGAAGTTCATTGGTCAAATATTCCGTCATGAACCGATCACGCTCTACAATGACGGCCAGGGCTCGCGTGACTGGCTGCATGTCACGGATCACGCCCGGGCAGTGCAGACAGTCCTCGAACATGGCCTCGCAGGCGAGGCGTATAATCTCGGCGCAGGCGAGGAACATACGGATATAGACCTTTGTACCAGGATTCTTGCACAGCTTGAGATCATGGGCCTCTCCGCGGCGTCTGTCCCAGCCACATACGTACCGGGGCGTCCCGGTCACGACCGCCGCTATGCGATGGATTGCAGGAAGATTCGCAGGCTAGGATGGGCACCTATGGTGGAGTTTACCCAGGGCTTCGCCGAGACCGTGGCGTGGAATGCGAGGCACCAGGCCTGGTGGGACACTGATGGTGTCCACCTGACAGAAGATTCGGTGCGGTATAGTGCCGCAGGAGCGCCTGATGAGTGATATGGTCCTCGCCGCCGTGATCGAGGCCGGGGCGACACCGACCTACCAGGTCACGCTGGTCAATGAACAAGATATCCCAGTCGCCGCCTCGCTGCTCACCACATTGACCATGACGCTGTGGGAAGCGACGACGCGCACGATTCTCAATGCGCGGTCAGATCAGAATGTCCTGAATGCGAACAACTGTACGTTCCATCCCACGTCTGGGGTGTTTACCTGGGTGATGCAACCTGCCGATACCGCCCATCTCGCCACCACCCCGCTTTTTGAAGAGCACGTTATGGTGCTGCGGTGGACCTGGGAGAATGGGACCAGAGTCGGCTATCACCAGGTACGCTTCCGCATTCGCACGCTCGCTCTCCCGCCTCCGTAGGGGACGCAGCCATGGCCTTGACCCTACAAATTCATGTTGATGATAAAGGGACTCCGGTCCTACGGGACTTTGCGCAGAGCGTCACCCAGACCGGCAAGGCTGTGAGCCAGAGTTTTGCCCCTGCGACGGCGGCAACGCAGCAGCTCCAGACTGGATTTGTCACCACAGGACAGGCAGTCGCGAACTTCAAGGGCAGCGTCGGGACGGCAACCACTGCACAGGAGGCGCTGACCACACAATTGCGCCAGGGCGCGACAGGCCTGACCACGGTCTCCACGACAGGGCAAACGGCCGGGACAAGTTTGAAATCCCTGGCACAGCAAGCCCTTGCAACAGGCGTGGCAGTCGTTGGTATTCAGGACGCGACCAGCCTGCTGAGAAACGTGCTGACGGCCACAGTGACCGCGGTGGTGGGATTTGAACAAGCCATGGCGAATGTGAACACGCTAGGTATACAGAGTGTCCAGGTGCAGCAGGAGTTGCAGGCAGCACTCCTGCAACTCCCCCCTGCCCTCGGGAGTGCTACTGCACTCGCCGAGGGACTCTATCAGGTGCTCTCTGCAGGCGTAGAACCCGCCAAGGCCGTAGAGTTCTTGGCGACAGCCGCGCAACTGGCGAAGGCAGGGCTGGCAAGCCTGGAAACCTCGACGATAGCTTTAACCAAAACCATGGCGGCATTCCGCATTCCTACCGAGGATGCCAGCAAAGTGGCCGACATTCTCTTCAAGACCGTCGAAGTCGGCATGGGGACTCTCCAGCAGTTTGCCGGTGCCCTCCCGCAAGTCACCCAGTTCGCGGCGAGTATGGGGCTGAGTTTCAGTGATACTGCCGCAACCCTGGCCACGTTGTCGCAGACCTTTCGCAATACTGAGACGGCAGCCACGGCATTCCGATCCCTGCTGTCACAGCTCAAGCAGAATGCGGGAGAATTCCTCGCTGTGGGGATTGATCTGGAGAAGCTCTTTGCCGAGGAGGGTATCACCGGAGGCCTGCGCGCGCTGCAAGAGGTGACCAAAGGCTCCTCTGACAGGATGCGGCTCTTTGTCGGTGACATTGACGCATTGCAGGCGGCCCTTGCTCTGACCGGGCCACAATTTGCGACGTTGATTGCCAGCCAGAAGAGAATGGAAGAAGCGACAGGCTCAACCAGTCGTGCCGTGAGCATTCAGACTGCCACGGTCGCGGAAAGTTGGAAGGCCCTGGTCAATACGCTCGAACGGGAAGTCCAGCGGATTGCGCCGATATTCCTGGAACTTGCCGGCGGACTCCTGCAGGGCGCTGTCGTGGTCCTCAGCACGGTGAGCGACACATTCCGGGCTTTTTTTCGCTTATTCACGCTGCCTCCGAATGTGGAACCGCTCGTGACAGGGATGGCCTCTGTCCAGGGCGCAGTGGCCAGAGCAGGGGATGCCGCGGCACAGGCTGCGCCGAAGTTCGCAGAACTCAACACGACCTTGACGGAGACCGAAAAGAGCGCCATACACGCGCAACGCCTGAAAGAGGAACTCCAAAGCTTCCCCTTTATCCTCGAAAGTAACATCCTTTCCTTCACGAATGCGGGCAATGCCGTCCACGTTTTCAGCCGTGAAATAGATACGATGGGCGTCAAAGCCCGGAAAGTAGAAGAAGAGCTGGTGGTCGCGAACAAGGCGATGACGGCCTTTAATGCCGCCGTGGCGAGTCTCAAGCCCGCCGATCTGACCAAGATTGTGCCAGCCGACATTTTGGAGAAAAATGTTCAGACGGTCATTGCGAGTCTGAAAACGCTCGAGCAATCTAGCGTTGTCTCTGCGACGCAAATCCAGCAGGCCTATATGCAAGCGCTGGACGTCCTCCGCGAACGC
>Ga0137829_12340555_pt1 | contig 13983 bp, 13 predicted proteins | sample OV2TP2_FD_97737 | JGI IMG/M metagenome (GOLD analysis project Ga0137829, IMG submission 97737) | reverse complement strand
GCGTACAGCTGTCCTTTTCCGGCGCCGCCCCTGAATCGCATCGCGCAGCCGCTGCATGGGCGCGGCCATCGCCGGCATGACGGTACGCGCCGCCTTGCATTCCACGAGCGACAGGGATCCCCCGCGTCCCGGCAGCATGAAATCCACTTCCAGTCCCTGTTCATCGCGGAAGTGATAAAGTTCCCGGGACCTCCCGGCATTGACCTGCGCCTTGATTATCTCCGAGGCGATGAATCCCTCGAACAGGCTTCCCGCAAAAGGTGACTTCGCGAGTTCCGCGGCCGTATCGATACCCAGCAGGTGACAGGCAAGACCCGCGTCGGCGAGATAGATCTTCGGCGATTTGACCAGGCGCTTGCCCAGGTTCTCGTAGAACGGCGGGATGACGAGGATCTGCGCCGTCGCCTCGAGCACACCGAGCCATTGCGAGACGGTCGGCACGCTGACGCCGAGAGGCGCGGCCAGATCGGTCCTGTTGAGGAATTGCCCGTGCCGGCTCGCGACAAGCGCCAGGAAGCGCCGGAATGTCGCCAGGTCCCTTACCGCGGTAATCGCGCGTACGTCGCGCTCCAGGTACGTCTGCAGGTAGGAGGCAAACCACATCCCCGCCGCGGCCGGGCGCGCCACCACTTCGGGAAAACCACCACGCAGCAATGTCACTTTCGCGGTCTCGCGCACCGACAGGGGATAGAGGTGCAGCACGGCCGCACGCCCCGCCATCGATTCGGTGACACCCCGCATGAGGGGCGCATCCTGCGATCCGGTGAGAAGCCACTGCCCGGTCTGCCGCGGCCGGCGGTCGATGCGGGTGCGGACGTAGGCGAATACCTCGGGGACGTTCTGCACCTCGTCGAAGATGGCGGGTGTCCTGATCGCATCCAGAAAGCCCTGCGGATCCGCGCGTAGCCGCGCCACGACATCCGGATCCTCCAGCAGGTAGTAACCCGCCTTCGGGAACATGCGGCGCAGCAGCCAGGTCTTGCCCGCGCGCCGCGGTCCGGTGAGCACGATCGCGGGGAAGGCGTTCAGGGCCTTCCGGATCTGCCGTTCCAGGGCGCGCTGGATGTGTCGCATGTATGAGAATTCTAAATCATTACTTTAAAATTCTCAAACAATAAACTCACTGTTCCACATTTTCACACTGGCCGGTTTATCCCCATCTTGCGGCAATCCAGCGTGCAACCTCGTCGCCGTCCATCGGCGGGGCGATGAAGTAGCCCTGGGCCAGGTCGCAACCGGCTGACTTGAGGTAATCCAGTGTTTCGGCGTCCTCTACACCTTCGGCGGTGACCCGCAGGCCCAGGCTGTGGCCGAGTTCGATTATTACATACAGCCTGCTTACAACCGGCGGACGAATTCAGCCGGCGCCAGGATCGGGTACTTTTCACGCAATTCAAGCAGGTCGCTGTCTCCGCTAACGAGCGCATCGGCACCGGAAACGATGAGCGTTGCGAGTATTGGCGTGTCCCCGGGATCGCGTGGTGTTTCCACCGAAGCCTGGCGCAGATCGACGACTTCGGCCCTGATGTAGAGCTGGCGTATAAACTGCTCGATCCGCTGTTCATTCCATTTTAACCTGCGGCGGATCTTTGAATAGCTAAGCGCCCGGCCGATCTCCGCAAGCTGCTCGAACGACATCACGACATCAAAACGTGCCTCAAGCCAGGCAGCCAGAATGCGGCCCGGTGTGCCCTCGGGCGCCATCAGGCCCGAGAGCAGTACGTTAGTATCGAGAATGACCTTCACTACTGGGGCGACGGGTGCGCGCTTCCTTCACAGCCTCCTCAACCAGCTTTTCAACCTGCTTTTCGGGCACGTCCTCGAAGGCCCGGGCGAATTCTTCGCGCATCTGATCGAAATCCTCATCCAGCTTCCGGATGCGCTCGAACAACGCAATGTCAACGAGGGCAGCTACCGGTTTGCCAGCTTTCGTGATGATCACCTTCCCCTTGCGGTATTGAATTTCACTGAGCAAATCACCCAGGTTCTGGCGGACCGTCATGGCGGAGGCTTCACGGATCATGATCGTTACCTCAATTGATACAATTGATGTAATTGTACCAGTTAATGTCGTCGCCACGCAACGTTCGCGACTAAAGGTGCGCTCGCGGTCCTCGCAATGACCATTTAATCAGAGCCTCCCTAATGATATAGATTTCAGCCATAGCAGGTTCTTGACAAATTATATGATATTTCATATAAAGCAACATGGGCATGGAAGCTCAAAAGCCTGTCCGATGGATAGGGTCTTCATACGAAGACTGGAAAGCGTTTCCGGAGGAAGTGCAGGATGTTATGAGGTATGCGCTTGACCGGGCCCAGCAAGGCGGAAAAGCCGGCAATGTCAAACCCCTGCAAGGATTTAAAGGCGCACCCGCACTGGTGATTGTCGATGACTTTGGCGGCGATACCTGGCCCGCCATTTACACCGTGCAGTTTAAAGAGGTTATTTATGTGCTGCATGCTTTTCAGTAGAAATCGAAGAACGGCGTGGCAACCTCGAGAAGCGATATCAGGCTGATTGAGCAACGGCTGAAAGAAGCAAGAGAACATTATGCAACGTACAAGGCTTAAGAACGGAACAGTGGTCATTGAAACCACCCATCCTTTTGAAGATTTGCCGGATGGGGATGAACGGCTGGCAAAAGTGAAACTGGCCGGACAGATTAATGACCGGATCGCGGAACTCGGGATAACACAAAAAGAGGCCGCGAAACTACTCGGCATTACTCAGCCTGAAGTATCCAATCTTGGCAAGGGCCGTTTGTCCGGTTTTACTTTTGATCGGCTCTACCGTTGCCTGGTTGCCTTGGATATGAATGTTGAAATAGCCGTCAGAAAACGACCGGCACGCGCCAAGGTGCCAGCAGGTGTTCACGTGCATCCAGTGTAGGGCAGGGATGTTCTGCAAATCTTGATAAGTTCGGGGACAGTATATTTGATGCAGATTACAAATCGCCGATTCGTAAAGATTAATCTAGATAACGTTTGATCTTGAACCCTTTTTTGCCGATCCCCTTTGCATCATACCAGTGTAGTTCTGCTGGCCTTGTTTCGCCATAGCGAAGCTGCATTATTCCAATACCTTTCCGTTTTCTCCACCGGCCTTTTCCGTAGATCGGGGTCATCCTACGCAACTCTCGAATGGACTGCCCAGTAGCGAATGTCTCGATTCCAGTGAATTTCCCTACGATCTTAAAATCCATTCACAGTTCTTCCCTGAACAGGCATAACAATAATGATAAGGAATCAGAGGTTCAAGTCGTTGAGAGGGTAAAGGGGGCGGTATACTTAAGGGAACCCTGATTAACTGTCTCAATCGTCATTGCGTTCGTGGCTAAAGGCACGCTCACAATGACGCCGAAAAAACTTTTTAACAGCTTCCTAGAACCTAATCTCAAAATTTAACATAAAACGATCTCGTCATTTCGAAGCCACGAAGTGGCTGAGAAATCTTGTCTTCTCAAAGCATTCAAGATCCCTCACATACGTTCGGGATGACAAAATGTGCATTTACCTGATTTTGAGATAGGTTCTAATCAGTAAAGCGGATCGTAAAAATCAGAATACCCCCTTTCTGATCCTTGCAAATTAAAATTAACACTTTTAATATGCAAGGATGGAAATGCTGCTTCGCCGCCGCGCTTACCAGATCGTTCTCAATGCATTGGGCCGTCAGGCGGCCGTCGCCTTGATCGGCCCGCGCCAGGTGGGCAAGACGACACTCGCACTTGAGATTGCCAAAGACACCGATGCGCTCTATCTCGACCTGGAAGCCGGGGCGGACCGGAACAAGCTTGCTGATCCCGCACTGTTTCTCAGCGCCTATGAAGACCGCCTGGTAATTCTCGATGAAATTCACCGTGTCCCGGAGCTGTTCCAGGAACTGCGCGGGCTGATCGACCAGGGCCGCCGCCGCGGGAAAAGAACCGGCCGCTACCTGATGCTCGGCTCGGCGTCGATGGCCCTGCTTCGGCAGTCGGGAGAAAGCCTTGCCGGGCGGATTGAGTATGTCGAACTGAACCCGTTGGACGCGCTCGAAGTCGCACCCAATGCGGAAGCGTTACGGAGACTCTGGGTACGCGGCGGCTTCCCGGACAGCTTTCTTGCGGCCAATGATGCCGACAGCCTCACGTATCGGCAGAATTTTGTCCGTACCTATCTGGAGCGCGATGTGCCGCAATTTGGCTGGCGGATCCCGGCGGAAACGCTGGGGCGGTTCTGGACCATGCTGGCGCATAGCCAGGGCATGCTGCTCAATGCCTCAAAGCTGGCCGCCGGACTGTCTGTCAGCGCGCCGACCGTAACCGGCTATATCGGCCTGCTGGTTGATTTGCTCCTGGCCCGCAAGCTTATGCCATTCCATGCGAACGTAAAAAAGCGCCTGGTTAAATCTCCGAAGGTCTATGTACGCGACAGCGGGCTGGTCCACGCCCTGCTCGGCATCGAGGATTACGAGGGACTCGCCGGCCATCCGGTCGTGGGGGCGAGCTGGGAAGGCTTTGTAATAGAAAGCCTGTTATCGGTCGCTCCGCCGCGCACCACGGCAAGCTTTTACCGCACGTCCGCGGGAGCGGAGATCGATCTTGTGCTGGAACTTCCAGGTAAGCAAGGGTTGTGGGCCATCGAGATCAAGCGCAGTCTTTCGGCCACGCCGGGCAAGGGTTTTCACAACGCCTGTGCAGACCTCAGGCCAAAGCGCTCCTTTGTCGTCTATTCAGGCAAAGAGCGCTATCCCGTCGCGAAAAATCTCGAGGCGATCGGTGTCCGGGACATGATGTCGCTTTTGGCAGGGAGATGGGGCCTTGTTTAAAAACCGGAATGGCCCCTTTTTTCAGGCGGCCTTTTCCATGTCCTCGGTGTACTTGCCGAGGCAGGCCAGGCTGTTGCATTTTTCACGGTGCAACAGCGCCGCCTGCGCCGCCTTGACGTTTTCCTTCCTGCCCGCCCACGCCTTGAGACACGGATCCTGCAGGGCGCGGCCGTAGGAAAAACTCAACGGCCAGGGCAGGTTGGGATAGCTGGCGTTCATGGCGTTCAGGTGCGCCGTGGCCAGGCCCGCGGATTGCCCTCCGGACAGGAACACGATGCCCGGCAGGGAGGCCGGTACGGTACTCAACAGGCAGCGCACGGTCTTGTCGGCCACCTCCTGCACGCCCGCCTGCACCGGGCATTTCTTGCCCGAGATCACCATGTTGGTCTTGAGGATGGTGTGCTCGAAAGCGACCCGTTGCCGGTAGAGCACATCGAAGACCGTCTTCAATGTCGCCTCCGTCACCTCGTAACAGCGGTCAATGTCGTTGTCCGCATCCATCAGCACTTCCGGCTCGATGATCGGCACGATCCCGGCCTCGTGGCAGAGCGCGGCGTAGCGGGCGAGTGCATGGGCGTTGGCCTCGATGCAGCTCATTGTGGGCAGGCCATTGCCGATGGTGATCACGGCGCGCCACTTGGCAAATTCCGCGCCCAGCGCCTTGTACTCCGCCAGTCGCTCCCGCAGGCCGTCCAGGCCTTCGGTGATCTTTTCGCCGGGATGGCCCGCCATGTCTTTTGCGCCGGTATCGACCTTGATGCCGGGCAGGATGCCCTGTTTGATCAAGGCTTCAGGAAACGGCGTGCCGCCGGCCGTTGACTGGCGAATGGTCTCGTCAAACAGGATCATCCCGCTGATGTAGTCGCCGCCGCCGGGAGAGGTGATCAGCAGGTCGCGGTAGGCCCGGCGGTTTTCTTCCGTGGATTCGATGTTGATGCTGTCGAAGCGCTTTTTGATGGTGGGGAAACTTTCATCGATCGCCAGGATGCCCTTGCCGCTGGCGACCATCGCGCGGGCCGTGGCTTCGAGTTCCTGTGCATGCATGGGGTGCCTCCGGTCATGTATATATTAATGAATGGTGTCAAATCAGGGTAATGTCACATCCTGTGTGAATGCATATAGTAATCGGAAAAAAAGGGGAGATTCCAGCTGTTCCGTGTTGTCATTTCGAACCGGGCCGAGCGCAGCGAGGTACCGGTGAGAAATCTTGATCAGGGGATGGCAAGCAAGATCTCTCGGGTCGCTGCGCTCCCCTCGAGATGACAGGGATTAATTTTTGCTCCCCTCGCGAAGCTCCGCTTATGAGGCCAGCGGCCAACTTTTTTAAAGCGTGTGTTCCACGGCCTCACCGACCTTGATGATCTTCATGTTGTTGGTGCCGCCGCGCTTGCCGCGCAGATCGCCCTTGGTGATGACGACGTAGTCGCCGTTTTTGACGACGTTGCGTGACATCAGCTCGTTGATTATCTGCTTGTTGGCCTCCAGTGGATCGGTGTGGGTGATGTCGAACTTGACGGGATACACGCCGCGGTAGAGGGTCACGCGGCGGCGGGTGGCGGCGTGGCGCGTGAAGGCGAAGATGGGGATGCCGGAACTGATGCGCGACATCCACAGGCAGGTCGATCCCGTCTCCGTCAGCGCCGCGATCGCCCTGGCTCCGATGTGGTTGGCCGAATACATGGTCGCCATGGCGATGGTCTCGTCGATGGCGTTGAAGCGCTGGTTGATCCGGTGATCCGAGACCTGCACCACGCGCTGCTTCTCCGCCTCCTCGCAGATCCGCGACATGGTGGCGACGGCCTTGTCCGGGTGGCGGCCGATGCTGGTCTCGGCCGACAGCATCAGGGCGTCGGCGCCGTCCAGCACGGCGTTGGCGATGTCGAACACCTCCGCGCGCGTCGGCATCTGGTGATCGATCATGGATTCCATCATCTGGGTCGCGGTGATGGCCGCGCGATCCATGTCCCGGGCCATCTTAATCAGCCGCTTCTGTACCGGCGGCAGGCCGGCGTCGCCGATTTCAACGCCGAGGTCGCCGCGCGCGATCATGATCGCGTCGGCCGCCCGGATAATCTCCTCGATGTTGTCCAGCGCCTCCGCTCGTTCGATCTTGGCGATGATGCGGGCGCTGCAGTTGGCGGCGTCGAGCATTGCGCGCGCCTCGCGGATGTCGCCGGCGCCGCGGGCGAACGATACGGCGATGAAATCCGCTCCGATGCGGACGGCGTGCGCCAGGTCGCGCTTGTCCTTCTCGGTGAGCGCACCCGCCGACAACCCGCCGCCCTGGAGATTGAGCCCCTTGCTGTCGGTGAGTTCGCCGCCGGAGATTACCTCGCAGGCCACTTCGTGGCCGTGCACCTCCTGCACGCGCAGCACGATCCGGCCGTCATCGACCAGCAGGGTGTCGCCGGCGCGCACGTCGCGCGGCAGGTCCTTGTAGCTGACGCCGACGTGTGTTTCGTTTCCGGCGTCCGGCGGCAGCTCCGTATCGATCGTGAAGGTCGAACCCTCGCGCAGTTCCACGCGGCCGCCGCCGAAATGTTCCAGGCGTATCTTGGGCCCCTGCAGGTCGGCGATGATCCCCACGGCGCGCCGGTGGGTTTTTGACAATTCGCGCAGCCTGGACAGGCGCTCTTCGTGGTGATGGTGAGTCTGGTGGGAGTAATTCAACCGGAACACATCCGTGCCCGCGCTGAAAAGTTTTTCCAGCATGCCCGGCGGGTCGGTGGCCGGTCCCAGGGTGGCGATGATCTTGGTTCTGCGCATTGAATTTCAACGACGATCCGGACCCCGGTCTGCCCGGAGATCAGTACTCGCGTGCGCGTTCCATGGCGTACCAGGCGCGCGCAGACTCCTCCAGGATGGCGACTGCAGGCAGTTTCCGGCCTTCGAGGAATTCGAGGAAGGCGCCACCGCCGGTGGAGATATAGGAAATGCCTTCCGCCACTTTGAATTTGGCGATGGCGGCCAGCGTGTCGCCGCCGCCGGCGATGGAATAGGCGCTGCTTTTAGCGATCGCTTCGGCCAGGGCGCGGGTGCCCATGCCGAAGCGTTCATATTCGAAAACGCCGAGCGGTCCGTTCCAGACGATGGTCCCGGCGCCGCCGATGAGGTCGGTATAGCGGGCCGCGGTGAGCGGGCCTACGTCCAGGATGAGGTCATCGGCCTCGATCGCGCCGATCGCCTTGACGCAAGCCTCGGCGGTTTCGCTGAATTCCTTCGCGCACACGACGTCCACCGGCAACGGGATCTCCCGGCCGCTGCCCGCCGTGCGCGTCAGCAGGCGTTCCGCCTTGTCGAGCAGGCCCGCTTCATGCAGCGACCTGCCGATGGCATGACCGGCGGCTTTAAGGAAGGTATTCGCGATGGCGCCGCCGACGATCAGCCGGTCGACTTTTTCCGAGAGCGTCTCGAGCAGCGCCAGCTTGGTCGAGACCTTTGCGCCGCCCACTACGGCCACGAGCGGCCGCGCGGGATCCCGCAGGGCCCGGGTCAGGGCCTTCAGTTCGGCGATCAGCAGGGGGCCGGCGCAGGCGACCGGGACGTACTTTGCCAGGCCGTGGGTCGAGGCCTGCGCGCGGTGCGCGGTGGCGAAGGCGTCGTTGACATAGACGTTGCAGAGCGCGGCCATGCGCCGCGCCAGTTCGTCATCGTTGGCCGTTTCGCCTTTTTCAAAGCGCACGTTTTCACAGAGCACGATGTCGTTCGCCTCGAGATCGACCCCGCCCAGCCAGTTCCGGATGAGCGGGACTTCCCGGCCCAGGAGCCGGGAAAGACAACTTGCCACCGGGGCGAGGGAGAATTTTTCGTCATACGTTCCTTCCTTGGGCCGGCCGAGATGGGAGACGAGGATGACCTTTGCCCCCGCGCCCAGGATCTGCTGCAGGGTGGGCACGCTCGCGCGGATGCGCGTGTCGTCCGTGACCTGGCCGTCTCTGATCGGGACGTTGTAGTCTTCCCTGACGAGCACACGCTTGCCGGCAAGATCGAGGTCGGTAATTTTGATGAGGTCTGACACGATCGTGTTTTTTTCTCCCGCGTTCATTTGGCGTTCATCAGGGCCACTGTGGTATCCAGCATCCGGTTGGAAAACCCCCACTCATTGTCGTACCAGGCGACGACCTTGACCAGGCGGCCGTCGATCACCCGGGTCAGGGCGGCATCATAGATCGCCGAGGCCGGATCGTGATTAAAATCGATCGAGACCAGCGGCTGGTCGTTATACGCCAGGATGCCCTTCAATTCACCTTCGGCCGCGTTCTTCATGAGCGCGTGGATCTCGGTGGCGGAGGTTTCACGCGCGGCCTGCACGGTGAGGTCGATCATGGAGACGTTGAGGGTCGGCACGCGCACGGCGTACCCGTCCAGCTTGCCGTTGAGTTCCGGCAGCACCAGTCCGACTGCCGCCGCGGCGCCGGTCTTGGTCGGTATCATGGACACCGCGGCCGATCGGGCACGGCGCAGGTCGGAATGATAGACGTCGGTCAGCACCTGGTCGTTGGTGACGGCGTGGATCGTGGTCATCACGCCGGTCAGGACGCCGATGTTCTCGTGCAGCACCTTCACCACCGGCGCGAGGCAGTTGGTCGTGCAGGAGGCGTTGGAGATCACCTCATGGGAGGATCGCAGCGTGTGGTGGTTGACGCCAAAGACGATCGTGGCGTCCACGTCCGCGCCGCCGGGTGCGGAGATGATGACTTTTTTCGCGCCGGCCGCAAGGTGTGCGGCGGCCTTTTTCCGGCTGGTGAACAGGCCGGTGGCCTCGTGCACCACCTCTACGCCGAGTTCGGCCCAGGGGAGTTTCGCGGGATCGCGCTCGGACAGCACCCGGATCCGCGCGCCGTTGATGATCAGGTGATCGCCGTCCACGCTCACCGTGCCCGGAAATTTTCCGTGCGCGGAGTCGTAGCGCGTCAGGTGGGCGTTGGTTTCGGCGTCGCCGAGATCGTTGATGGCGACGATCGCCAGTTCGCCGGTGCGGCCGGATTCAAACAGGGCCCTCAGGATGTTGCGGCCGATGCGGCCGTAACCGTTGATGCCGATTTTTATTGTCATTCGTCCTTCTCCCGCTTGCTCTGATTGGTTAATTGCCGGTTAACGCCCGTCCCGCTTCACAGCAGGGAAAGGACCAGGTCGCGCAGGGCGTTTTCGGTCAGCCCCAGGTATTCATACACCGCCGGGCCGGGGGCCGATTCGCCGAACCGGTCGATGCCGAGCACCTTGCCGTCCAGGCCGACGTACTTCCGCCAGTAATCGCTGACGCCGGCCTCCACCGCGACACGCTTGCGGCAGGCCGGGGGCAGGACGCTGTCCCGGTAGGCCCCGTCCTGCCGGTCGAAGACCTCGGCCGAGGGCATGGAGACGAGGCGGATCTTGTATCCTTCATTGTTCATCCGCAGCGTGGCGTTGCGCGCAAGCTCGACCTCCGAGCCGGTGGCGATGATGATGGCGTCCGGCACGCCGTCCCCGCCGATGAGAATGTATCCGCCCCGGCGTATTGCCGCAATCTGGTCCTCATCGCGCGGGATGTGCTTAAGCGTCTGGCGCGAGAACAGCAGCGAGGTGGGCCCGCCCCGGTTTTCGATCGCCGCCTTCCAGGCGACGGCAGACTCCACCGTATCGCACGGCCGCCACACCGTCATGTTCGGCATGAGGCGCAGGGTCGCGGCCTGCTCGACGGCCTGGTGCGTGGGGCCGTCTTCGCCGAGACCGATGGAGTCATGGGTAAACACGAAAATGTTGCGTATCTTCATGATGGCCGCCATGCGCAGGGCGTTGCGCGCATACTCCGAAAAGATCAGGAACGTCCCGCCGTAGGGGATGAACCCGCCGTGCACGGAGATGCCATTGTTGATCGCGAACATCGCGAATTCGCGCACGCCGAAGTAGATGTAGTTGCCCGCGCCCGAGTCGCCGTTGAGGGCGCACGACCGCGACCACTGGGTCAGGTTGGATCCGGTGAGATCGGCGGAGCCGCCGATGAGTTCGGGCAAAAGCGGGCCGTAGGCCTCGAGGGCGTTCTGCGAGGCCTTGCGCGAGGCCACGTCCTCGGCCTTTTCCGCCGCCTGTTTGATGTAGGCTGTCGCCGCCTCTTCCCACCGGGCGGGCAGTTCTGCCTGGTGTCGCCGTTCGAATTCCGCCGCGAGTTCGGGGCAGTCTTTTTTGTAGGCCGCGAATTTTTCGTTCCATTCGGCCTCGAATTGCGCGCCGCGACGGCGCGCGTCCCAGGCCGCGTAATATTCCTCGGGGATGACGAACGGTTCGTGGCGCCAGCCGATCGTGTCGCGGGCGCGCGCCACTTCATCCGCGCCGAGCGGCGCGCCGTGGCAGACCGCCTTGCCCTGCTTGGTAGGCGCCCCCCAGCCGATGATGGTGTTACAGCAGATGAGACTCGGCCGTTCGGTGATGGCGCGCGCCTCGTGGAATGCCCGGAGGATCTGGTCCGGCTCGTGGCCGTCGACGTCGGGGATGACGTGCCAGCCGTAGGCGCGGAAGCGGGCGGCGGTGTCATCCGTGAACCAGCCGGAGACGTCGCCGTCGATCGAGACTTTGTTGCTATCGAAGATACCGATGAGCTTACCCAGTTTCAGCGTCCCGGCGAGCGAGCAGGCCTCGTGCGAGATCCCTTCCATCAGGCAGCCGTCGCCCATCGACACGTAGGTGTAGTGATTGACGATATCGTATTCGCCGCGGTTGAACGTCGCCGCCAGCACCCGTTCGGCGATGGCCATGCCGATGGCGTTGGCGAGGCCCTGGCCGAGCGGACCGGTCGTGGTCTCGATGCCGGGCGTATAGCCGTATTCCGGGTGCCCGGGCGTCTTCGAGTGGAGCTGGCGGAAGCGCTTGATCTCGTCCATCGGCAGGTCGTAGCCGGTGAGGTGCAAGAGTGCGTAGAGCAGCATGGATCCGTGGCCGTTGGACATGACGAAGCGGTCGCGATCCGGCCACTTCGGATTGGCCGGGTTGTGGCGCAGAAAATCGTTCCACAGCACCTCGGCGATATCGGCCATGCCCATCGGCGCGCCGGGGTGGCCCGAATTGGCCTTCTGCACCGCGTCCATGCTGAGGGCGCGGATGGCGTTGGCGAGATCACGCCGGGACAGCATTTGTTTCTCCTGTATACCGGAAAGTTAATTTCTGCATGAACAACGCGGGTGTGCAGTCTGCGGCAAGGCGGATGGCGGCGTGACCGGTCAGGCGGCATGCGCGCACAGATTTATTCTCTTGTTGTACTTTTCCGCTTGCCCGTGTGCGGCCACTGCCGGACGAGGTTCATTCCAGGCGGTTAATTTTCGCTCACGGACGGATTCCGGGCAAGTTGCCCTTGCGCTTGCCAATACGGCGCTGAATGCGGGCTCGAAGCGTTCATTGCAAGATCAAGTAACGTAGCTTCAACAGGATATTGCCTGGCAGCCCCAAAGAATCCGGCCTGCACTCATCGGGCCAGGCCCACAAGCCGGGGATTTTGTTGGGCGGGATTTCCTTAAGGCTTGGACCTTGAACCAGGATCACGCGTTGCCAATCCGGGCATAGTTGCATCCATTCTTCTCCGGTTCAATTACTGCAACCATTTCGTATCCAGGCGGATTACTTCCTGCGCCACTTGATGGAGCAGCCCTGGCTGATGAACTGCTCTTCAGGGCCGTCGCCGGTTTCCGCGATAAGCTTCATGGCCTCGAACAGGTCGCGGCGGGCGTTTGCCGGCGCGGGTTCGGTGCGGCTGGCGTCGAGCCGGCCGCGGTACTGCAATTTGAGATCGGCATTATAGCCGAAGAAATCCGGTGTGCAGACGGCGCCGTAGGCCCTCGCCGTTTCCTGCGACTCGTCGTAGAGGTAGGGAAACGGGTATCCGAGCTTTTCCGCCACCCGCTTCATATTGTCCGGCGCATCCTCGGGATAGGCGGTGATGTCATTGGGCATGATGGCGACGCTTTTGACGCCGTATTCCAGCAGCTCGCGGGTGTCGCGCACCAACCGCTGCTGGATGGCCTTGACGTACGGGCAATGATTGCAGATGAACATGACCAGCGTGCCCTTGTCCCCGCGGCATTCCTCCAGGCTCCAGTAGCGGCCGTCAATGCCGATCAGGTTGAAGTCACGGGCCGGCTGCCCGAAGTCGCAAACCGGTGTTTTCGTCAGTGCCATGGCAATGGAGAACCTGTTTCAGGATGATGTTCCCTGTATTTTACGCTTGAACTCGGGACAGGTTCCAATAAGACCATGCCGTTGGATCATCCCTTATTGCCAGCAATACACGCCGGCGCGTGCGGCGGTGAAGTCCTCTTTAAGGCGAAAACGCTAAGCACGCCGCCCCGCCGGTGATCCCGTCATGCTGCCTGGTATTGGAAACCGCGTCATCCGTGAAACGACTGCCTCACCGCCAGGCACGGCGATGGGTCAGGGACCTTTGACGGCCAGATATATAACCTGATATGGTTAGCCATATGAAGACAACCGTACAGATTCCTGACAGCCTCTTCAAGGAAGCGCGCCGGTTGGCCCAGCGCGAGCGGACGACGCTCAAAGCCCTCGTTGAAGAAGGCCTTCGCCGTTTGATCGCGGAACACAACCGGCGTACCGAATTCCGCCTGCGCAAGGCTACTTTCCGGGGCAAGGGTTTGCAGCCACACCTGGCGGGTGCTTCCTGGGAACAGATTCGCGAAGTGAGCTACGAAGGCCGCGGCGGATGATCGCCGTTGACACCAATATTCTCGTCTACGCCCACCGTGAAGATTCCACCTGGCACGATGCCGCCTGGGCCCGCGTGCAGCAGTTGGCGGAGGGAAGAGCGCCATGGGCCATTCCGTGGCCGTGTATTCACGAGTTTCTCGCGATCGTGACGCACCCGCGAATTTTTGCGCCCCCGACGCCGCAGGAGCGTGCCCTGGACCAGGTGGAAGCATGGCTCGAGTCTCCAAGCCTTGTCCTTATCTCTGAATCGCCAGGTTACTGGAAAGATCTGCGGACAATTCTGCAAACTGCCCGGGCAACCGGGCCGCGAGTCCATGACGCGCGCGTCTCCGCTTTATGTGTTCAGCACGGTGTCGCCGAACTGTGGACGGCGGACCGGGACCTTGGCTCCTATCCGCGGCTTACTGCCCGTAATCCTCTGGTTGATTAAGAAACGAAAGACACAAGCCGAATAACAGGGAAAAGTTGAAAGGGAAAAG
>Ga0137829_10328539_pt1 | contig 13999 bp, 13 predicted proteins | sample OV2TP2_FD_97737 | JGI IMG/M metagenome (GOLD analysis project Ga0137829, IMG submission 97737) | reverse complement strand
CGCGGATCGCCCCCCGAGATCAGAAGGTAAAGTTCCACGTCCGGCGGCAGCCTGATATCCGAAAGGTGTATCGAGTCGCCCACGTGCAGTTCGCCGATATCCACCTCGATGTATTCGGGCAGGTCTTTCGGATAACACACGACCTCGAGATCGGACATGAGGGTGGTGACAATCCCGTTTTCCAGTTTCACACCGGGGCATTTATCTTCGTTGACGACATGGAGGGGTACGCGCATGGTGAGCCTCTCCTTCTCCTGGATGCGCTGTAGATCAATGTGCATGATGAGGGGCTTGTAGGGATGGCGCTGGAGATCCTTCAGCACCACCTTCTGCTTTTCCCTGCCCAGGTTCAGCGTCAGTATGTGCGAATAAAAGGCTTCGTTTTTGAGCTGGTGGGTCAGCTGGTTATGGTCCAGTGAAATGGCGGTGGCTTCCTGATCGGCGCCATACAGGATGCCCGGGATCCTGCCGCTGCGGCGCAGGCGGCGGCAAGCGCCCCTCCCCGTGCCGTCACGCGGCTCGGCAGTCAATTCAAACTCGGTCTTCATGTTACAGCTCCTGTCTAACAGTTAAATGTTTTCGCGATTGCGCATGCAACCACGCGCATCCGCAACAGTTGTTTTCCGTTTCCCACAGCAACACCTGTACCAGTCTCGCCTTTTCCATTCCGGCATTTTCCCGCAGCGGCCCTCAGTCAACAAACATGGAGCTCAGGGATTCGCCTTCGCTGATCCGGCGTATGCTTTCGGCCAGCATGGTGGACACGCTCAACTGCCTGATGCGGCTGCAGGTGGCGGCATCCGAACGCAGCGGGATGGTATCGGTGACCACCAGTTCATCCAGTTTCGACGCCTCGATGTTCTTCACGGCGTTGCCGGACAGTACCGGGTGCGTGCAGTAGGCCACGACTCTTCTCGCGCCGTTGTCCTTCAGCGCCCCGGCGGCATTGCACAGGGTGCCGGCCGTATCCACGAGATCGTCGATGATGACGCATGTGCGATCCTCGACGTCGCCGATGATATTCATGACTTCCGATTCGTTCGGGTGGGGGCGACGCTTGTCGATGATCGCCAGTTCGGTGTCGTCGATCCGCTTGGCGAGCGCCCGGGCCCGTACCACGCCGCCCACGTCCGGCGAAACCACCATCAGGTTCGGGTATTCGTGCTTCCAGATATCGCCCAGTAACACGGGTGAGGCGTACACGTTGTCCAGCGGGATGTCGAAAAACCCCTGGATCTGATCGGCATGGAGATCGACCGTCAACACGCGGTTGACGCCGGCGGCCTCGATCATGTTCGCCACCACCTTGGCGGAAATCGGCACCCGCGCCGAACGCGGCCTCCGGTCCTGCCTGGCATAACCCATGTACGGGATGACGGCGGTGATGCTCGTGGCCGAGGCGCGGTGCATTGCGTCGGCCATCACCAGGAGTTCCATGAGATTGTCATTCGACGGCGCGCAGATGGATTGCATCACGTAGACGTCACGGCCCCGGACGTTGTCGACGATGTCCACCATGATCTCGCCGTCGCTGAACCTGCCGACGTTGATCTTTCCCAGCGGCATACCGAGAAAATTTGCCGTTTCCAGCGCGAGGCGTGGATTGGCATTGCCGGTAAATATCATCATGTTGGTCAATGTCATATTGGCTGGGGTGCCAGGATTCGAACCTGGGAATGCGGGAATCAAAATCCCGTGCCTTAACCCACTTGGCTACACCCCAATGTCTGATCCCTTGAGGCCGTGCCTGCTCACCGCATCCCGCTCCCGTGCCAGGCGCGCCAGGAGGGAGGAATGATTCACGCCGCGGGTCACGATCCCGCGCCAGCCTTCCGGCACTTCACGACACACGGCCCGCGCCTGCTCCCGATCGTCGAAGCCGGCAAAAATACACGACCCGGTACCTGTCAGGCGGGCGTCGGCGTACCGGCCCAGCCAGTCCAGGGCGCGCGCGACCTGGGGATAGCGCCGGCGCACCACCGGTTCACAATCATTATGGCCGCCGGACGCCAGAAAGTCGCGTATTGTGATCGCAGGGGTATTACGTGTCAAATCAGGCGCGCTGAAAATTTCAACGGTAGCCACGGGGCAACCAGGATCAATAATCAGGTACCAGCATGGCACCGTACTCACGGGAGTCAATTTATCGCCGACACCCTCGCCCCAAGCCGTGTTCCCGTAGACAAAGACCGGGACGTCCGCCCCGATCTCAAGGCCAATTTCGGCGAGGACATCCGGCGGGTATCCGAGCCTCCACAGGCAATTCAGCGCCACCAGCGTGGTGGCGGCATCCGAGCTGCCGCCGCCCAGGCCACCGCCTACCGGGATGCGTTTCTCCAGCGTGATCGAGGCGCCGAATTCGCAACCGCTTCTCTCCCGCAAGGCCGCGGCCGCGCGGATGATGATATTTTCCTGAGGCGGGATGCCGGGAAGGTCGGGGCTGATCCGGAGAATCCCGTCCCTCCGCACGGTGAACTCCATGAGGTCGGCAAAATCGGTGAACTGGAACAAGGTCTGCAGCGCATGGTAACCGTTGGCGAGGCGGCCGATTACGTGCAGGAACAGGTTCAACTTGGCCGGGGCGGGCCAGCCGCGACTGCTTAGGTTGCCGTTATCCAATCCTGAATTACCAGTCGCAGCCTGAAACGGTCATTCTGCATGAACAGTTTATCCGGCAAATCGAGGCCGGCAACCGTGACGTAACGCAAGATGCTGATGGTCCATCCGGACTGTCGCAGATCCGTGATCCGGCCCCGGTCATCGATCACCAGGCTTTCGGCAACAACGTCCGGCTCCGGCAGGCCCCTGATCCAGTATTTCAGGCCTTCAAGCGGGACGTTCCAGCCGAGATTGTCCAGCATCAGGTTCTCCGGGTTGTCCGCCTGCAGGAACTGATCATCGGCGGTCAGCAGGGTGACTGTGTCGACATCGCCGTTCAGTTCATACGTGCCCTGGCCGAGGGGGGCGATGAACCGCAGTGTGTAGTGTTCCTTCTCCTGGACCCAATGCAGCGTTACCGTCCATCCTTCCCGTTCCGTCTGGATGGCCAGGCGGCCCCTGATGGTCCAGCTCTGCAGCCTGGCAAGATCGCCCTGGCGCACGGCGAGGGAATCCATGCGCACGGCCGACGGCAGTGTGACAGACGGACCGGCACATCCGGCCAGTGCCATGGCCAGCAGCAGGAAAAGCAGCCTGGTCACGGATTAAAACGCTTGATGACGTCAAGCAACCGCGCGTCTTCCGGTGTCTCCTGCAGGGCTGTTTCCCAAATCTTCCTGGCGGCGATCCTGTCGCCCTTGACCCAGAGGACTTCCCCGAGATGCGCGGCGATCTCGGGATCCTGCCGTATCGCCAGCGCCCGGTTCAGGTATTCGATTGCCTCCTCCAGGCGCCCGAGGCGGTACAGCACCCAGCCCATGCTGTCGAGGATATAAAAATCATCGGGGCTCAGCTCCAGGGCCTTCTTGATGTACTGGTAAGCCTCCTCGTAACGGTTGGTGCGATCGGCCAGCGTGTAACCCAGCGCGTTCAGCGCCTGCGCGTGGTTCGGTTCACGCTCGATGATCGTTCTGAGGTCACGTTCGAGTATATCCAGCCGGTTCATCTTTTCCGCCAGCATGGCGCGGGAATACAGCAAATCGGCGTCGTAATTGTCCTGCAGCGCGTTGTTGTAAACCGCCAGGGCGTCCTCGTAGCGCTTTTCCTCGGTGAGCAGTTCACCCTCGGCCTGCACCAGGAGATTCCGCTGCTCGGCGTCGACGGCGCGGATGTTTTTCAGGTGCTGCCGCGCCTCTTCAATCCTGCCCTGCTTTCCGAAGATCATGCCAAGACGCACCTGGGCATCGAAATAATTGCTGCCCTCATCCAGGCTCTGATACCACACGATCGCCTTGCCCAGATCGTTCTTTTCTTCGGCAATCCGGCCCAGGTAGTAATTCGCGTCCGCGGTGCGTTCGCCCAGCTCCGACAGCCGCTGGAAATAGGTCATCGATTCGTCCAGGCGGTTGGCCTGTAAATAAAGCAGTCCGAGCGCGTACAGGACATCCGTATTATTCGGCGCCTCGGTGACCAGTATCTCGAATTGCCGGCGGGCATCGTCAAAACGCTTTTCATCGGTGAGCAGCCGCGCGTAGAACATCCTCAGGTTGAAATTGTTCTGCTGCCTGCCAAGCATGCCTTCCAGCCAGTCGATGGCGGCCTGGTTGTCACCCTGCCGTTGCAGCAGCGAAACGTAGCTCATCGCCGCGTTGATATTGTCCGGCACCAGCGTCAGCACTTTCTCCAGGGTCTCGCGCGAGCGATCGAGGTCATTCATCCTGGCCAGCACGTGGGCATAGGCATACAGGGCTTCCGGGTTATCATGGTGGCCCTCCATCAGCCGCTCCATGATCCGCTTGACGATGTCCTGGTCCTCCTCCTTGCCCAGCAGGTTGGCGATGACCCAGAGTTTCTGGTCAAGCTGGCCGCCGGAGTTTTTCATGATGTGATTGAAATGCTCCATGGCCTCCTCCAGGTTGCCTTCCCGGACCGACATCACCGCCAGCACCTGGTGGGCATCCGTGCTGTCCGGTTCAAGCTCAACCCAGATCTGCGCCGCCTCGAACGATGACCGGTCGTCGCGGGCGTACACGGCAATACGGGTCGCGCGGCTGGCGATGGCGGGGTCGCGCGTGCTCCGGGCGAGATCCAGGTAATTCTGCACGGCGATATCGAGCTGGCCGCGCTGGCCGGCGATTTCCGCCAGCAGCAGCTTGAAGAGGATTTCCTGGGTCAGTTCTACCGCGGGGCGCGGCGCCGGTGCGGCCCGGGGAATAATTTCCGCGTCGGCCGTTTCCGGCGGCGCGACCCGGCCGGGCCCGGCCGGCATCGTGGTGCAGGCGCCGGCACCGAACGCCAGCACCAGCGCCGCCAGGGGGCGATTCATTGTCAAGGATGTCATTCTGATCGGCATCGCTACAGGGGAAGACGGTTTTCCTGGACGGCCTGCGCCCGGGGACAGTCGCCTGCCACCGGATTGTGTACCCGCCTCCTGTGAATGCTGGTAGCTTAACCCCGGTTTTGGCCGATTGGCAAATGCGTCTTCACGGCCGCCGGTCTGCCGCCGGGCCCCGTTATACCTTGTTTTCCCGCCGGCCATCACGCAGAATTTTGTATCGGAAACACCGGATCCGGCACTGTCATGTCCCTTCTGGCCTTTGGCGTCAACCATACCACCGCTCCCGTGGCGCTGCGCGAACGGATCTGCTTCGGGGCGGACAGCGTGCCCGGCGCCCTGGCCGAGTTGACCGGCACGCACGGCGTCCACGAGGCCCTGATCTTCTCCACCTGCAATCGCACCGAAATTTACTGCAGCCTGGACCAGGCCAGGCAGCAGATCCCGATCGAGTGGTTTTCCGCCTACCACGGACTGACCCTGGACCAGTTGCGGCCGTTTCTCTACAAGTACCCGGACGCCGGTGCGGTAAAACATGCCCTGCGCGTGGCCTCCGGACTGGATTCCATGGTGCTGGGCGAACCGCAGGTGCTCGGACAGCTCAAGGAAGCGTATTCCACGGCGCTCCGATCGGGCAGCATCGGCAAGCTGTTGAGCCGGCTGTTTCAGCATTCTTTCCGTGTAGCCAAGGAGATCCGCAGCAGTACGCTGATTGGCAACCATCCCGTGTCCGTCGCCTTCGCCGCTGTCCGTTTGGCCCGGCAGATATTCGGTGATCTCGCGATCCGGACCGCGCTGCTTATCGGCGCCGGGGACACGATCGAACTCGCGGCCAGGCACCTGCACGAAAGCGGCCTTGAACGCATGATCGTCGCCAACCGCACGCTGGAACGCGCCCAGCAACTCGCCGGCCAATACTCCGCCTATGCCATCACCCTGGCCGACATCCCCCTGCATCTCGCCGAGGCTGACATTGTCATATCAGCGACGGCAAGCCAGCTGCCCATCCTCGGGAAGGGCGCCATCGAACGGGCCATCCGCGCCAGGAAGCGCCGGCCCATGTTCATGGTCGACATCGCCGTCCCGCGTGATATCGAGCCCGAGGCCGGCGAACTCGAGGATATCTACCTTTACACCGTGGACGATCTCAGGGAGGTGATCCGTGACAACATGCGCAGCCGGAGGCAGGCCGCCCTGCAGGCGGAAGAGATTATCGATACCCAGGTGGCCCGGTTCATGGACTGGGTCAATTCCCAGGACGCCATCTCGACCGTGCGTGCCATCCGTGAAAAGGCCTACCGCATTCACGATGAAGTCCTGCAGAATGCGCAGCAGAAACTGGGCAGGGGGGCGGATCCCGAAAAGGTCCTGCAGGAAGTGGCACGCTCGCTGACCAACAAGCTCATCCACTCGCCCAGCGTGCAGCTCCGCATCGCCGGGGCCGACGGCAGGGATGATCTGCTGGCCGCCGCACAGGAACTTTTTGATCTCAAGGACGAACTCCCCTCGTCGAGAATCAAGAAGTAACGGCGCTGCCATCCACCGGCTATTGAAATTTTCTATTTTGTTTTCAGCATGAAAGAAAGCCTGTTGCATAAACTGGAATTCCTGTCCGAACGCCTGCAGGAGCTCGATGTCCTGCTTGCCGATCCCGAGGTCATCAGGAACCAGGAACGGTTTCGCGGCCTGTCCAGGGAATACGCCGAAGTCAGGCCGGTGGTGACCTGTTTCAACGAATACAAGAACAACGTCAAGAACATCATGAACGCGCGGGAAATGCTGAAGGATCCCGACCGGGACATCCGCGAACTCGCCGCCGAAGAACTGAAACGCGCGGAAGCGGATAACCAGGGGCTGGAGACGGAACTCCAGCGGCTGTTGCTGCCCACGGATCCCGCGGACCGGAGCAACATCTTCCTCGAAATCCGGGCGGGGACCGGCGGCCGGGAGGCGGCCCTGTTTGCCGCGAACCTGATGCGCATGTACATGCGCTATGCGGAAATCCAGGGATGGAAGATAGAAATATTGAGTTCGACTCCTAGCGAACTGGACGGTTACAAGGAGATCATCATGCGTGTGATCGGCGACGGCGCCTATTCAAAACTGAAATTCGAATCGGGCGCGCACCGCGTGCAGCGGGTGCCGGAAACGGAATCCCAGGGACGGATTCACACCTCGACCTGCACCGTCGCCGTGCTCCCGGAAGTCGACGAGATCAGCGAGATCACCATCAATCCCGCTGATCTCAGGATCGACACCTTCCGCGCCTCGGGCGCGGGCGGCCAGCACGTCAACAAGACCGATTCGGCCATCCGTATCACGCACGTGCCCACCGGCACGGTGGTCGAGTGCCAGGATGAACGCTCTCAGCATAAAAACCGCGCGCGGGCGATGACACTGCTCAAGGCGAGACTGCTCAACGCCGAGCGCGAACGCCAGATCGCCGAACAGGCGGAAAACCGGCGGATCCTGGTGGGCAGCGGCGACCGCTCCGAACGGATCAGGACGTACAATTTCCCGCAGGGCCGTGTGACCGATCATCGCATCAACCTGACGGTGTACCGCCTCGGCGATTTTCTCGAAGGCCAGCTGGACATGATCGTCGATCCCCTGATCAATGAATATCAGGCCGATCAGCTTGCCGCCCTGGCGAAATAAACCGGGCCCCGCCGCGACCGTCATGCATGACCGTCAAACCGTGCGGGACCTCCTCCGCGAAGGCGAGCGGGAGCTTTGCGGCACCGGCAACGCCCGGCTGGACGCCGAGGTCCTGTTATGTGCATTGATGAAAACGGAACGCAGCATACTCTATTCCTCACCGGACCGGGTCATTCCCGATAACGTGGCGATGACCTACCGCGGGCGCATCGCGCAACGCCGCGAAGGTTGGCCGGTGGCCTATCTCACCGGCAGGAAGGAATTCTGGTCCATCGAGCTCGACGTCAACGAAGACACCCTGGTACCGAGGCCGGAAACCGAATGCCTGGTGGAGATTGCCCTTGAACACATCCCCCGCGCAGCCGCCTGGCGAATCGCGGATCTCGGCACCGGCTGCGGCGCCATCGCCATCGCCCTGGCGAAGGAAAGACCCGCCTGCCGCGTGAAGGCGATTGACTGCTGCGGCAAGGCCCTGCAGGTCGCCCGCACCAATGCGCGGAAACTCGGCCTGGAAAACATCCGCTTCGTCCAGGGCGACTGGTTTACCGGCGTAACAAACGGTTTTGATCTCATCATCAGCAATCCGCCCTACGTCCGCCACGACGACGATGTACTGGTGCGAGACCTCAGGCATGAACCGCGGGGGGCCCTCGCGGGCGGGCCAGACGGTCTTCGGGCGTTAACGCAAATTATCGGGGAAGCCCCCCGCCACCTCGTGCACTCCGGCTGGCTGTTCGTCGAACATGCCCCTGATCAGGGTGGCGCCGTCCGTTCCCTCCTTGCCGTACAGCAGTTTGAAGAAATAGAAACCCGTCGCGACTATGCCGGTCAGGAGCGTGTGAGCTTCGGCAGGATCAGCCGCGGCCGGCTTCCGGAGCGTATATAATTGAAGAGAGGGAACGATCGTGCCTGCGCCCGGTTATTTTCAATGACCGATCCAAACAACGCTCAGCCACAGCACACATAAACGCATCTTATGGAAGCAGACGATCATGGCAACGGGGCGCGTTCTCGTGGCGGGCCGGGCTTAAAGCCGACCGTCGCCGGCAGGGACGCCGGCGTCGAGCCTACAGGGATGTATTCACGGCGTGTCGGCGTAAGTCCGGCTCGCCGCGATGATCTTCCCTGATACTTGATCATTGTGATACAGCATGCACGGTCAATGAAATCACGCTTGACCGGTAACACCTGATGAATGACGAACAGCTTCTCCGCTACAGCCGGCAAATAATGCTGCCCGAGATTGACGCCGCCGGGCAGCAGCGGTTGATCGACGCGCGGGTTCTCATTGTCGGCGTGGGAGGCCTCGGTTCCGCCGCCGCCATGTATCTCGCCGCCGCCGGTGTGGGGCACATCGTGCTTGTGGATTTCGACAGGGTGGATCTGTCCAACCTGCAACGCCAGATCGCGCACGGGTCGCCCGACATCGGCCGCCCCAAGGTGGAATCGGCGCGGGAGAAGCTGCTGTCCCTCAACCCCGACATCATGGTTTCGATCATCGATCACCGGCTCGAAGGCAAGGAACTCCTGGACCAGGTCGCGGCGGCAGATGTCGTCGTGGATGCCAGCGACAATTTCACGACGCGCTTCGCGATCAACGAATGCTGCGTGGCGGCCGGCACGCCGCTGGTATCGGGCGCAGCGATTCGTTTCGAGGCACAGGTCAGCGTGTTCAATCCGAAACACGGATCATCACCCTGCTACCGGTGCTTGTACGGTGAAGAGGCCGCCATCGAACAGAGCTGCACCGCCAACGGCGTGATGGCGCCACTGCTCGGCGTCATCGGCAGCATCCAGGCCTGCGAGGCCATGAAGATAATCATGGATATCGGCGAGACCCTGGAAGGAAGACTGCTTCTCCTCGATATCATGAACATGGAGTGGCATCTCGCGCGCCTCCCCAAAGATCCCCATTGCCCGGTTTGCAGCGATGCCCGAAAAACAGCAGGAACAAGTGCGCCTGCCGCCGCCGCTCAGGAAACAGATGCTTGAGCACGCCTTGGCGACGCCCGCGGCGGAAGTCTGCGGGTTGATTGGCGCCCGGGATGAACTGCCTTCGAGCGTATACCCCGTTCGCAACGTCGCCGGCGATCCGGTGCAGCAATTCCTGATGGACCCTGAACAGCAGATCGAGGCGATGCGAAGGATGCGCGACGCCGGTGAAGAACTCTGGGGCATCTATCATTCCCACCCCGACACGGCCGCGGAACCGTCCGCCACCGATCTCAGGCTGGCCGCCTATCCCGATACGTACTATTTCATAATTTCCGTCGCCGCCGCCACGCCGGAACTCAACGGCTTCTACTTTGACGGAAAAGGTTTCAGGAAAGTAGCCACTGACGCGTGATGGCGTACACCCGTCAGCCAGAAACTGGAATCTGTCTCAATACGCCGGCACGCAGTAAGAATCACGCTGACCTGAAAAAGGACAGGCGGCTTTTTTGCTGAGTAAAAAAGCCGCCTGTCCCCATTTCCACAAGTATCCCTCTCAAACTCCATTCCCCCTGATGAGGGAGGAGATGACAGTTTAGACAGTGGCTAGATCAGCAGGATCACCGCCCATACCACGGCCGCGTTGATCAGGGCAAACAGGACGGCGGCTGAACCTGCGTCCTTGGCGCGGCCGGACAGTTCATGGCGTTCGCCGCCGATGCGATCGACGACCGCCTCGATGCCCGAGTTGATCAATTCGACCAGCATGACGAGCAGAACCGAGCCGATCAACAATGCGCGCTCCGTGCCGTCGGCCCCGAGCCAGAATCCGATCGGCACGAGCACCACCGCGACCAGGACTTCCAGGCGGAAGGCCGCTTCACTTTTATAGACAGCCCGGATGCCGCGCAGGGAATGGCCCAGCGCCCTGGCCAGCCGACTGAAATCGCCCGCGTCCGGAAACACCATGCCGGCTAGCCGTGCGCCCGGCCAGGCGATCTCTTCCTACAGGGCGGCGAGTGCCTTCTCGTAATCGGGCTCCTGGGCGATTTCCGGTACGAGTTCCGAATAGACGATCTGATCATTCTCGTCGATCACCACGACCGCCCGCGCCGTGATCCCGGCCAGCGGACCGTCTTCAATCAGCACGCCGTAGTCCTTCGCGAAATTCCGGGAGCGCATCATGGCCAGCGGGATCACGTTGCCGGCGCCTTCGGCCGTGCAAAACCGCTTCATGGCAAAAGGCAGATCGGCGGAAATGACGAGAAAGACCGTGTCATCCCTCCCCCTGGCTGATTCGTTGAATTTCTTTGTGGAAGTCGCGCATACCGGTGTATCCAGGCTGGGCACGATATTCAGCAGTTTCTTCCTGCCCCGATAGGTCACCAGACTGACATCGTTCAGATCGCCGTCAACCAGCTTGAAATCCGGGGCCTTGTCGCCCTTCTTCGGCAGCTCGCCGTTGGTGTGAATCTCATTACCTTTCAAGGTTATCGTCGCCATCAGACTGTCTCCTGTGCCTCGATTAATTCATTGTATTCATCCGCGCTGATCAGTTCATTCAGTTCGGCTTCATCATCCGGCCGCAACATGAATATCCAGCCGTCACCGTAGGGATCGGTATTGATCTTTTCCGGAGTGTCCTCGAGGTCGACGTTCACCTCGACGATCTCGCCGGAAACGGGGCAGTAAATGTCCGTTGCGGTTTTTACCGATTCAACGACGGCACATTCCTCGCCTATGGCGTAGCTCCGCTGCACCTCCGGAAGTTCAACAAAGACGATGTCGCCGAGTTCCTGCTGGGCATGGTCGGTTATGCCCACTCGGAGAAGCCCGTCATCCTGCCATTCCGACCAGGTGTGTACCTTCGAATATTTGAGATCTTCCGGGATATTACTCATACGGGCCGGCTGATAATTACCGCGCGCTTGTTATCGTTGGTATCCGTTTAATTGTAGCAGGGTAACGCCGGTTTATAACCGCGGCAATGGTCACTGTCGCCTGGCAAACACCACCAGGTGATCGATTTCCATCCGGATGCCGATGGGCTCATTGACCGGGTGGTTGTGGTGGCTCGGCACCAGGCTCAACACGCGCGCCCCGCTGTCCAGCGCAAGCGTATACAGGAATTCGGCGCCCCGGAAGGCCTTGTCCAGCACCCTCGCGGTGAAAGCGCTGGCATCATCATGGACGATGTCATCCGGACGGATCAGGACATCCACGGCGGTCCCGCGCGCAAGGCCCAGCGGCGCCGTGCCGGCGATGGTCCCGAGCTCCGTCCGGACGGTGTTATCGCCGATGACCTCGCCGGGCAGAAACACGCCCTCGCCGACAAAATCGGCCACGTAGGCGGTCGCCGGACGGTGATAGAGATTGAACGCCGTATCCCATTGCAGCAACCGGCCTTCGTGGATTACCCCGACAATGTCGGCCATGGCGAACGCCTCGTACTGGTTATGGCTGACCAGCACGGCCGTTATCCCGTCCTGCTTGAGGACGTTGCGCACTTCCCGGGCCAGTTGTTCGCGCAGCTCGATGTCCATGCTGGAAAACGGTTCATCGAGCAGCAGGATGCGCGGGCGGTTGGCAATGGCCCGGGCCAGGGCGACCCGCTGCTGCTGCCCGCCGGACAACCGGTGTGGATACTCGTCCAGAAACTCCCGGATCTCAAGGAGGCCGGCGATTTCCCCGATCCGCGCCTGGCGCAGATCGCTGCGCATGTCCTGAAGGCCGAAGGCGATATTCTCCTTGACCGTCATGTGTGGAAACAGGGCGTAATCCTGGAACACCATGCCGACGCGGCGCTGTTCCACCGGGACGAGGTGGTACCTGTCGCTGACCCGTACGCCCCGGATCCAGACTTCCCCTTCCCGCGTCGGTTCAAACCCGGCGACGGCGCGCAGCAGTGTTGTCTTGCCGCAGCCGCTCGGGCCGAGGATACAGCCGATATCCCCCTCATTGAGCGCAAAGGATATGGACTCGAGGACAGTGCGCCGGTCATACGCCACGGTCACATTCTTGAGCTCAAGCGCCGTCGTCATAACCGGGGCGTGACCTCGAAATCGAACGGCTCAGATAGATCACCGGCAGAATACCGGCAAGCACGATGGCCAGTGCGGGACAGGCCGCTTCCGCCAGGCGTTCCTCGTTGGCCAGTTCATAGGCGCGTATCGCCAGCGTATTAAAATTAAACGGGCGCAGGATAAGGGTGGCGGGCAGTTCCTTCAGGACATCCACAAATACCAGCAGCATGGCGGTCAGCAGGCTGCCGCGCAGCATCGGGACATGCACCCGTTTTACCAGGGCGATCGTTTTCATCCCGGCGCAGCGCCCAGCCTCGTCCATCGACGGCTTGATCCGGGTGAGGCCGGCGTCTACGGTGTGCAGGGATACGGCGAGAAATCTCACCATGTAGGCAAACAGCAGTGCGAACAGCGTGCCGCTCAGAATAAGGCCCGGGCCAAGGCCAAAATGCGATCGGAGCCAGCCGTCGACGGCACGGTCCAGCCAGGCAAACGGCAGCATCACGCCGACCGCAATAACGGTGCCCGGTATGGCATATCCCATCCCGGATAGATTCACGGCAAACCTGGACAGGTGGCCGGAAAAGCGCCGCTTCCCGTATGCCATGAATACCGCGACGACCGTGGCCAGGATCGCGGCGCTGGCCGCCAGGAGGAGACTGTTGCGGAGAAGGGCAAAAAATTGTTCATCAATCACCTTCGGGTACGTGAGCAGCGCCCGGTGGACGAGAAAACCCGCCGGGATCAGGAACCCGAGGACCACGGGCACGCTGCAGACGCCGAAACCGGCAAGCGCCGCCCCGCCCCGCAGCCGGTACGGCGCCAAGGTGCTGTAGCGTCCCGAGGTGTGATGATAACGCTGCTGCCTGCGCGACCAGAATTCAACGAACATCAGCACGGCGATGAACAGCATCAGCAGTGCGGAAAGCTGCGCGGCGGCGGCGCTGTTGCCGAGCCCGAACCAGGTCCGGAAGATGCCGGTGGTAAACACGGCGATGCCGAAATACTGAACGGTGCCGTAGTCGGCGAGCGTTTCCATCAATACCAGCGACAACCCGACGATTATCGCCGGCCTCGCGAGCGGCAGGGCCACGTGGAAGAACGTCCTGAACGATCCGCAACCCAGGGTGCGGGCTACTTCCAGCACGCACAGGGACTGCCCGATAAACGCGGCCCGGCTGATGAGATAAATATAGGGATAGAGCACGAACGACAGCATGGCGATCGCCCCGCCTCGCGACCGGATTTCCGGAAACCAGTAGCGGCCGTATTCCAGTCCCGTGATCTCCCGGATCCACGCCTGCACCGGTCCCGAGGCATCCAGCATCCCGGTATAGGTGTAGGCGATGATGTAGGCCGGTATCGCGATTGGCAACAACAGGGACCATTCCAGCAGGCGGCTGCCCGGGAAACGGTACATGGTGACCAGCCATGCCGGGCCCACCCCGAGCAC
>Ga0137829_11533969_pt1 | contig 14036 bp, 11 predicted proteins | sample OV2TP2_FD_97737 | JGI IMG/M metagenome (GOLD analysis project Ga0137829, IMG submission 97737) | reverse complement strand
ATCCTGTACCGGTCAACCTGCATTTTGGGAACAAGGTCTTTGATTTCACCGTCCACTCTTACTTTCAGAAAACCTTTTTTGCGTACATCTTCAAACAACTCGCGGTAATGTCCCTTGCGGCCACGCACCAATGGCGCCAGCAGCGAAATTTTTTTATTTCTGAATTTCTTAAAAATATTTTCTACAATTTCTTCCTCGCTCCACTTCACCATCGGCTTGCCGGTGTTGTAGGACCAGGCCTCTCCTATTCTTGCAAACAGCAGGCGGAGAAAATCGTAAATCTCGGTGACAGTGCCCACGGTTGACCGGGGATTTTTATTGGTGGTTTTCTGTTCGATGGAAATGACCGGCGACAGCCCGGTAATCTTGTCCACATCGGGCCGCTCCATGTCGCCGATAAACTGGCGGGCATAAGCACCGAAGGTTTCCATGTAACGGCGCTGGCCTTCGGCATAAATGGTATCGAAAGCCAGCGATGATTTGCCGCTGCCGCTGATACCGGTGATAACAACCAGCTTGTTTTTGGGAATTGAAATATCAATATTCTTCAGGTTGTGCACCCGGGCCCCAAACACTTCAATGGTATCGTGATTGATTTCAGCCGCCGGCGCCCCGTTATTTATTGTTTTCGGCATGACAGAAAAGGAGGACGAAGATAACAACATATCGTGTCTCTTCAGACCCGTTTCAAACAAGCAACAACCGTGTTGGAATCCGGAAATTTGAATTTGTTTTTTGGAATTTTTCCCCCTTATCTTTGCGCCGGTTCTTTTAAAACATTCCGAATGACAAAACAGGATTCTCTTTTAAAAAACAAGAGATTCCTTCTCCTGATAAAAAACGGGGGGTCGGAATGCGCTTATCAAGAAAGGCTGAGGGAAATGGCCCGATGAAGCCTTGACAACCTGCCTCGCTTGCTTCATTTTCCTGGCGAAGCGAAGGAAAGGTGCCAACTCCATCCCGACAGGATCGTCGGGACAGATAAGTCAGGTTAATGCTGCAAAATATCTATTGAAAGTATTTGAAAGCTCATCTGGTTTATCGGGTGGGCTTTTTTATTTAAAAAGTTTACCGTTGGCTATTGGCAACGGTCAGGTGCAAGAGACAGCGATAAAAGCACTAAAGCAGACTGCATAAAAAAAACATTAATAAACAGTAACAGGATTCATTCAAATCAGAATTTATGAGCTATCACAAAAATCTTACCATCGGGCTTTTTGGCTTTGGCGTAGTGGGTGAAGGGCTGTACCGCGTACTGCAGCAAACACCTTCGCTGAAAGCGGCCATTAAAAAAATCTGCATCAAGCACCCGGAGAAAAAAAGAAATGCGCCGGCCGAATTATTTACTACCGATAAAAATCTGCTGCTGAACGACCCGGAAATTAATGTAATTGTAGAAGTGATTAATGAAACGGAAGCGGCATTTGAAATTGTGAGTACGGCACTGCAAAATGGCAAGGATGTGGTAAGCTCCAGCAAGAAAATGATTGCGGAACATCTGCAGGCGCTGCTGCACCTGCAGCAAACCACCGGGCTGGCTATGCTGTACGAATCGGCCGCCTGCGCTTCCATACCCGTCATCCGCAACCTGGAAGAGTATTACGACAACGACCTGCTGCATTCCATAAAAGCCATTGTAAACGGTACTACCAATTTTATTCTTACAAAAATGTTTGAAGATAAAATTGATTACCGGCAGGCGCTGTTGCTGTCGCAGCAAATGGGTTTTGCCGAAACGGACCCGACGCTGGATGTGGAAGGCTACGATGCGCTGAACAAATGGGTGATACTGCTGAATCATTCCTATGGAATTGTGGAGCCGCCGCAGCATATTGTGTTTACCGGCATTCAAAACATACAGCAGCGAGATGCCGCAGTGGCAAGGGAAAAACATTATGAAATAAAACTGGTGGCGCAGGCTAAAAAACTGAACAATGGCGGTGTGGCTGCTTTTGTGCTGCCCCAGTTTGTACAGCAAACCGACCAGCTTGCTTTGGTAAAAAATGAATACAACGGCGTGATTATTGAAAGCGGTTTTGCCGACAAGCAGTTTTTTTACGGCAAGGGTGCCGGCAGTTTCCCCACGGCTTCTGCTGTGCTGAGCGATATTTCCGCACTGCGATACGATTATCATTACGAGTATAAAAAACTGTATCATCACAGGCCGCACCGGCTTACGGATGATTTTTACCTGAAAGTGTATATCAGTTACGATAATGGGGTGGAAATTCCCCGCGAAAGATTTGAATGGATTGAAGAATGGCATGCCGACCTGAAACGCAATTACCTGGTGGGTGTTTTGGCCTTTAATCAACTGAAAAATGAAACCTGGTGGAAGCAAAACAATATTTCGTTCATCCTGATGCCTGAGCCGGTGATTGAAGATGTGGAAATAAGAAAGCTGAAAAAGAAAAGCCTGCAACTCGCCGGCATCACACTATGAAGGCTGCGGGACAGGTTGTAACTTTACCACGCTAAATCATTATCCTTGCAGCAGGAAAGACCTAAAAGCAATTTCGGCGTTGCATTTATTTTTACCGTCATCATTGCCGCAGCTGCGGGAGTGTTTATTCTTCTTTATGGAAAAAATGAAACTTTTCTGCTCATCAACGGCCATCACAGCCGCTCTGCTGATTTTTTCTTCAGCTATTTTACCCATGCCGGCGATGGTTTGATGTGGGTGCCGCTTGGATTGTTCTGTATTTTTTTCAAACGAAAATATCTTGTTGCAGTCATTGCAGGCATTCTTATCTCCAGCCTGCTGGCACAGTTTCTGAAAAGAGTGATTTTTCCCGACGAATTGCGGCCAATAACTTACCTGGCAGAAAATTTTCCGGTGCATGTAATTGATGGCGTAAGTATGAAAAGGCTGCACAGTTTTCCTTCGGGCCACAGCAGTACGGCAATTACAGTGGCACTGCTACTGGCCTACATGATTAATAAAAAATCATGGTCGCTCATTCTGCCGCTCCTTGCTTTGCTGGCAGGTTATTCCAGGGTTTACCTTGGCCAGCATTTTCTTACTGATGTGCTGGCGGGCATGTGTGTGGGTATTGTATCGGCTTTATTTTCTTTGATGATTTACCGGTCGTTTTTAAAATCAATAAATAAAAAAAAGGACGCAAAACATGCAGTTACATAACGGTCGTATAAGATTTGTTGTTGCTGCTTCGATAACAGATTTGTCAAATGTCCTCAAAGTATGGCCCGGTATATCCATGTACGATAATACCAGCTATCAGCTGGTCAACTGCTTACTATACGCATAACCACCAAATAATATAATACCGGCATTTCGGTGGTTTTTACAAATAAAAAAAGTGACTATATATAAAGTCACCTCCGTCGGGAAGACAGGATTCGAACCTGCGGCCCCCTGGTCCCAAACCAGGTGCGCTACCGGGCTGCGCTACTTCCCGAAATAAACTGGCGGTGAGGGAGGGATTCGAACCCTCGGTACAACTTTAGGGTCGTACGACGGTTTAGCAAACCGTTGATTTCAGCCACTCATCCACCTCACCGGCTGAAGTATTTTCAAGGGTGGCAAAAATAAAGATTAATTCATTTTCAGCTTTTATTATTTCTGGCTGGTAATAAAAAAACCCCGGCGTTTCGGCCAGGGCTCCTGATTTCAAGTGGAAACCGTCCAGTTATTTTACATAGCGGCGAGTTGTACTTTTTGCTGCAGTTCCAGCACGTTTTCACGAAATACGCCGTCAGTATCCATCAGGTCTTTCACCGTTTGGCACGAGTGAATGACGGTGGTATGATCGCGGCCGCCAAAATGCTCGCCGATGGTTTTGAGTGAATTTTTTGTAAATGCTTTTGCCAGGTACATAGTAATCTGCCTTGCCTGTACAATTTCACGCTTTCTTGTTTTCTGAAGCAGTTTATCATACGGCACATCAAAGTAATCACACACCATTTTCTGAATGGTTTCAATGGTGATTTCCTTGCTGGATGATTTGATGAAATTCCGAAGCACTTTCTTTGCCAGGTCAAGATCAATTTCTCGCCTGTTCAGCGAAGATTGTGCCAGTAAAGAAATCAGCGCACCTTCCAGTTCCCGGATGTTGTTGCTGATGTTATAAGCAATATACTTAACCACTTCTTTGGGCATATCAAGCCCATCATGCTTCATTTTTTTCTCCAGTATCTCAATTCTTGTTTCATAATCGGGCACCTGCAGGTCGGCGCTCAGGCCCCAGCGAAACCGGCTCAGCAATCTTTCCTGTACCCCTTCCAGGTCTTTGGGCGGTTTATCGCTGGTAAGAACCAGCTGCTTACCCGACTGGTGCAGGTGATTGAAAATAGCAAACAAGGCATCCTGGCTTTTTTCGGCCTTGGCAAAAAACTGCACATCGTCAATAATCAATATATCAATCAGCTGGTAAAAATGAATGAAGTCATTGATGGCATTGTTGCGGCTGTGATCCATGAACTGGTTGATAAATTTTTCGGAGCTCACATAAAGCACCACTTTGTTGGGGTGCATTCTTTTTACTTCGTTGCCGATGGCCTGCGCCAGGTGGGTTTTTCCCAGGCCGACGCCGCCGTAAATCACCAGCGGATTGAAAGAATTGGCGCCAGGTTTTTCAGCTACTGTTTTACCGGCACGCCTGGCCACCCGGTTGCAATCGCCTTCAATAAATGAATCAAAAAGATAACCCGGGTTCAGCTGCGGGTCAATCTGCATTTTCTTCAACCCGGGAATGACGAACGGGTTTTTGACAGGATTGCTTATAATGAGAGGAAAATCCATTTCGTTGCCCGGATACATTTTAAATCCCTGCCCCGGCACATCCATCATCACGGGTTGTGTGGTTTTGCTTCCGCTGTCAACCATGATGCGATATTCGAGGCGGGCATCTTTTCCCAATTCACGTTTCAATGTCTTCGCCAATAAATTTACATAATGTTCTTCAAGATATTCAAAAAAGAATTGACTGGGAACCTGGATGATAAGAATATTATTTTTGATGGAAACGGGTTTGATGGGCTCAAACCATGTTTTGTAGTGCTGCCATTCAACAATGTCTTTGATGATCTTTAAACAGTTGGTCCAAACTTTTTCAGCGTTCTTCTCCATCAGTCAGTAAGCAGTTTATATCGAGTTAAGAATCTTCTTTCTTTCCGGTAAGGTAATTCAAAGGAACAAAAAAAAAAATCACAGGAGGACGAATATCTAAAAATCTTTTCTAATAAAAAATTTTTATTCCCCGGTTTTTTTTGTAATTCTCAGGGAACTTGCTTTGGATAATTTTTTCTTCGTGAATTTTGAAAACTCAAAGTCGAGCCGGCCCAGGATAATGCCCGCCCAGCCTACCTGGTTCACGATGACCTCCTCATTTTTTTTATTTTTATACATCACCGGTGCATCAAAAAAAGTATGTGTATGCCCGCCGATGATCAGATCAATGTTTTCTGATTCCCTGGCCAGCCGTTCATCGCTTACCTTATTTTCCCTGTATTGAAACCCGAGATGCGACAGGCAGATTATCATATCGCAGTTATTGTTTTTTTTCAGCTGCCAGGCGGTTTCGTTTGCTTTCTGCACCGGGTCAATATACTTTGTGTTGCCGGAAAGATTGTCGGGAACAAGCCCTTTCATTTCGATACCCACACCCAGCACACCGATCTTTAATTTTCCTTTTTTAAACACCCGGTATGGTTCATATTTATATTCCATGGGGGTTCCGGCAAAATCGTAATTGCATACCAGCATTGGGAAACGGGCATGCCGAGTCAATTGATTTGCCAGGTTTTCAAGTCCTGCATCAAAATCATGATTGCCGATAGTAGTGGCATCATAATGCATCGAAGTCATGGCTTTTATCTCAGGCTCGCCTTTGTATAAATTAAAATAAGGAGTGCCCTGGAAAATATCACCTGCATCAAGTAGCAATACATGCTCTTCCTCGCTTCGTATTTTTCCTATAAGCTCAGTCCGGGCTGCCACACCACCCAGGCCCTGGTTGCGGCCACCATCCATAGGAAAAGGGTCTAAACGACTATGTGTATCGTTGGTATGTAAAATAGTGAGCTTATGAACTGCCGACAGTTCGTCTATTTTATTCAAAACAGAGTTACCCGCAACATAAGCCCCGGCTGATAAAACAGATTGATGTAAAAAATTTTTTCTACTGAGCATAAGTCACCCGGTTTTCCAGTTTGGCTGAAATGTTTTTACCCTCTTTTTTTAGCTTAGCGATATATTCGAAAATTGCATCCCTTACCAGGTAGCCGTTTGTTTGCTGCGGTATGCTGCGGAGCATATCGGCGTTGTCGCCTCCATTTGCAACAAAATCAGAGTTTACGATTAAATACTCTGCTGACGGGTTCAGCGGTTTACCACCGATAAAAACGCTGACAGCTTTTTTATCCTGTATTTCCATTTTTATGCCCGCACAGGGCCAGCCGCCGCGAGCAGCCACCAGGTCAAGAAACTGCTGCAGTACATCACCCTTCAGATTTTGAACAACAAGAATGTTATCGAATGGCATTAATTCAAAAATTTTTCCTCTGGTAACCGGGCCGGCGGGCAACTGGGTAAGACGGATGCCTCCATAGTTTACAAATGCAGCATCGGCATGGGATGCTAATGTTTCCTTTGCGATGGCCAGCATAGCATCAGCCATAAAATTTCCCAGTGTGGATTCAGGTTGTTTTTTTTCAAGAGTAATTTCTGCTGCACCTACCACATCATTCATACTTTTATTCATGCTGTCGGCATAGGGCTTTATCATCGCGGCAATCATGGCATTGCCCGGGCTGGCAGCCTGTATCCTGTAATTGCTGTACTGAACAGATTGGGATTTGAAAACCGTGTTACAGGAGAGCAGAACAACAGCAGCAATAAAAGTTAACACGGACTTTTTCATACACATGGCGGTTTGCTCAAGTTAGAAACTTTTACCGGCAAAAAAAGATAACCGGGCAAATATATTTTTTAAAAAAAAATGAACTCTCAACAAGTGCTTTAAAATGGAAAAAAACTTTCTTGATTGAAATGGAATTTATCCTTACTTTAGGGCACCCAATTCACACTGCTATGAGAAAAATTATACTGTTTCTTCTTACCGGATTTTTTCTTTATTTAAATACAACAGCTCAAAACCCGTCAACCGACAAACAAAAAGTGTCGCTGGGAATTAAAACCGGCACCAATATCAGCCGGCTGAAACTGAACGGTAAAATCCCCGGCCTGCTGGAAACAAATTTCCGGACCGGTTATGTGGCCGGCGCTTTTGTAAACTTCCCGGTAAGAAAATCACCTTTTTCCATACAGCCTGAATTTCTTTATTCTTCAATGGGCGGCGACCTGCTGACGGAGCAGAATGAAAAACAAAACCTGCGCTTCAATTATTTCTCTGTACCGGTTTTATTGAAATACCAGTTTACAAAAAAACTCGCAGCCTTTGCCGGCCCGCAGGTGGATTTCATCATTTATGGAAAAGAAACCAATAAGTTTGGCAATTTTAATGTAACAGACAATACAGAAGAAACAGATGCCAGCACTACCTGGGGCATGGAATGGTGGCCCTGGAAACATATTGTACTGAACGGCCGCTATATACACGGGTTTAAAAAAGTTTATACCACAGCTCCCGAAATATCCATGAACAACCGCGGCTTCCAGCTTACAATCGGGCTCAGATTTCATAAAGCCAAACCCTGGGTGGAACCAACCCCGGTGATAATCACTCCGCCGGTAGATAAAGATTCTGATGGCGATGGAATACTTGACAGCAGGGATAAATGCCCCACCGTGCCGGGTGTGGCAAAATATGAAGGATGCCCCGTGCCCGATACCGATAAAGATGGCGTGTTCGACGATAAAGACAAATGCCCTGAAATGGCGGGTTATCCCGAACTGGACGGCTGTCCCTATCCTGACCGTGATAAAGATGGCGTTACTGATAATAAAGACCGCTGCCCCGACGAGCCCGGTTCAACCAAAAACGATGGTTGCCCGGTTGTGGACCGTGATAGCGATGGAGTACTTGATGCTGTTGACCGTTGTCCCGATGAACCCGGTCCTGCTTCCAACCAGGGCTGCCCGACCGTAAAGGAAGAAATCATTACAAAAACAGCTGCTATTGCAAAGAGCATCTATTTTGACCTGAACAGCGCCAAACTGCAGCAACGCTCTTATGCTCCGCTGGATGAGCTGGTTCAAATTTTGAAAGATAATCCATCTTATAAACTCAGCATTGAAAGCCACACCGATAATAGCGGTACAAATGCCTACAACCAAAACCTGAGCGAACGCAGATCAACTACCGTAATGAGCTACCTGGTGAGCAAAGGCATTGATGCAAGCAGGCTGCGTGCTGTTGGCTATGGTGAAGAAAAGCCGGTTGCCAGCAACGACACGAAGGAAGGCAGGGCTCTGAACAGGAGAAGCGAATTGAAACTTTCAAATTAGTACAATAAAATTTTTTTAAAAGCTGCCGGCAAAGGGCAGCTTTTTTATTTTATTCCTTTCAACTTTGCAGCCATAGTTCCGGGATAAACACCCGGCCCGGCATAAATGAAAAAGCAAATTACCCTGCGCACCCGGCCATCCGAAGCGGCCGATAATGCTTTTATCAGCAACCTGGTTGCCGCTGCCTGCGGTACTGAAAAATTTTCTGTAACCGGTTTTAATATTTTGAAAAAATCAATTGATGCCCGCAGCCGGCAGGTGTTCATCAATTTGATGGTCGAAGCTTTTATCAATGAACCATTCCGGCAAAGAGAGGTTCAGAAAATACAATTGCGGGACGTAACGAATGCTTCTATAAAAATAATCATAGTGGGCGCCGGGCCGGCCGGATTATTTGCTGCGCTACGGCTGCTTGAAAAGGGAATAAAACCCGTTATTCTCGAAAGAGGAAAAGATGTAAAGGCCCGCCGCAGGGATCTTGCTGTGTTAAATAAAAAGGGCATCATCAACCCCGAAAGTAATTACTGCTTTGGTGAAGGCGGCGCCGGCACATACAGCGACGGAAAGCTGTATACCCGCAGCACCAAGCGGGGCGATGTAAACCGGATACTCAACCTGCTGGTACAATTTGGAGCTGAAGAAAGAATTCTGTACGAAGCCCATCCCCATATTGGCACCAACAAACTGCCGCAAATAATTACCGCCATCCGCAATCAAATACAGGATTGCGGCGGTGAAATTTTATTTGAAAAAAAGGTAATTGATTTTGTTGCAGAAAATGGAATAATTAAAAAAATACTTACCGACTGTGACGAAGAATATACAGGTGATGCCGTCATACTTGCCACCGGGCATTCGGCCAGGGATATTTTTCTTCTGCTTCATGATAAAAAAATTGCAATTGAACTCAAGCCATTCGCTTTGGGAGTGCGGGTGGAGCACCCCCAGCAGCTGATTGATTCCGTGCAGTATCATTGTGAGTTGAGAGATGTATTTCTGCCGCCCGCTTCATACAACCTTGTACAGCAGGTTGAAGGCAAGGGAGTGTTTTCATTTTGCATGTGCCCGGGCGGCATCATTGCCCCGGCTGCCACCAGCCATGATGAACTGGTAGTAAACGGCTGGTCGCCATCAAAAAGAAATAACCCCTTTGCCAACAGCGGCATGGTGGTACCGGTAGAAACCGGGGATTTAAACGATTTAAAACCTGCCCGGCTGAACCGGTCAGGCGGGGATTTTGAGGAAATAGTGAGATTGCCTCAAAAAGTTTTACAAAGTAATTTGGGCTCGATGTATTTTCAGCAATACGTTGAAAGAAAAGCATACCGGGCAGGCGGCGGCAAATTCATTGCCCCGGCGCAGCGCCTTGTTGATTTCTGTGAAAATAAATTTTCAAAAACACTCCCGGATTGCTCTTATTTACCCGGTATCCATTCTGCCATGATTAAAGATGTGCTGCCGGAATTTATTAATGAGAGGTTACGTACGGCTTTTAAAGAATTTGGAAAAAAAATGCGTGGTTATTATACAAATGAAGCCGTGGTAGTGGCCACCGAATCGAGAACATCATCTCCCGTGCGCATTCCAAGAAACTCCCGATGGCTGCACCATCCACAGCTGACAAATCTTTATCCCTGTGGCGAAGGCGCCGGCTATGCCGGGGGTATTGTAAGCGCTGCCATGGATGGTGAAAATGTGGCCGATAAGATTATTGAAAACTATATACGATAAAATGCAGTAATGCTGACTTTTACCATCAATCAAAAAAATGAACAATTGAATGGCGCTCTTTATACATTTGCTCACTGAAATTATACCGTATGCCGATACTTGAAGTTCAAAATCTGAAAAAATATTTCGCCACACAGAAAGCCGTTGACGACCTCAGCTTCCATGTAGAAAAAGGAAGCATCTTCGGATTGCTGGGGCCCAACGGTGCCGGCAAAACCACCCTCATCCGGATGATTACAGGAATATTTTACCCCGACAGCGGCGATATAATATTTGACGGGAAAAAATTTGACCCCGTGAATGATGTCGTCTCCATCGGCTATATGCCCGAAGAAAGGGGACTTTATAAAAAAATGAAAATCGGGGAACAGGCCATTTACCTGGCACAGCTCAAAGGCCTCAGCCGCAGCCAGGCTATGAATAAAATAAAAGAATGGTTTGTAAAATTTGAAATGCAGAGCTGGTGGAATAAAAAAGTGGAAGACCTGTCGAAAGGTATGAGCCAGAAGCTGCAGTTTGTAACTACCGTGCTGCACGAACCCAAGATGATTATTCTGGATGAGCCCTTCAGCGGGCTTGACCCGGTGAACACAAACCTGATTAAAGACGAAATTTATAAAATGGCGCAAAGAGGCGTCACCATTATCTTCAGCACCCACCGCATGGAGCAGGTGGAAGAAATATGCGACCACATTATACTGGTGAATAAAGGCCGGAAAATTCTCGATGGCTCGGTAAAGGGTGTAAAACACCAGTTCAAGGAAAATCTTTTCAGCATCGGGCTCGAAGAAATGCCGCCGGCGCTCAACGGAGCTACGCCGTTTGAAATGATAGGCGCCAAAGATCACAGCCTGGTGGTGAAAATTAAAGAAGGCAACAAACCCAATGATGTGCTGAGCTATTTCCTGCAGCAGGGCGCCGGCATCATTTCCTTTAATGAAATCCTGCCTTCGCTGAACGATATTTTCATCAAGCTGGTGGAGGGCACTCCTGTCAGCCGTCAATTTGAACAAATTCAATCCATCACCGCCACCCAAACGGCTTAATCGAATTGTATGAAAAAAATCCGGATTATCATCCGCCGCGAATACCTGACCAGGGTAAGAAATAAAACCTTCCTGCTTTCTACTTTTTTACTACCCATCATTATAATTCTGTTTATTGTGGGGTCCACTTTACTTGCCGTAAAATCCATTGGCAGGGAAAAAATTGCCGTAGTGAATGACCCGGGTTTTCTCAGGCAACATCTCGAAAATGACTCGACCGTAGTGATTTTCGATTTCAACACTGCAATTAATTCGTCCAATTACGATCAACTGGGTTATTCCGGAATTCTGAGAATAAACCCGGATACAGCCGCCAAAAAATACGTCATCGAGTCACAAAAAAACCTTAACACAAGAACCATGGACTACATCCGGCGTCAGATGAACAAGGCCATCGAAGCCGACATGCTGCAAAAGCTGGATATTGATAAAAGAAAACTCGATTCCATCAGCCGGGCCAGCGAAGCTGAGGCTGTTGTTACCAATGAACTGAGCACCGGCGAAGAGGCCAATGCCGGGCTGGCACAGGGCATCGGCTTTGGCAGTGGTATTCTCATTTATATCACCATGTTTATTTTTGGCGCTATGGTAATGCGGGGTGTGATGGAAGAAAAAACCAGCCGCATTGCCGAAGTAATTGTTTCTTCCGTCAAACCGTTTCAGCTTATGATGGGTAAAATCATAGGTATTGCCGCGGTGGGGCTTACCCAGCTATTGCTCTGGATTGGATTTATTTTCATTTTAATCAGCATCATTCCGCTGTTTGTGCCGGCAGAAACCCTGGAACAGTTCAGGCATGTGCAGGAGGCCCAACAGCAACTGCCCGGCGGTTCAAACAACACGGTGGCATACGAAATGCTGAAAGTGACAGATACAATTAAAACAGAAGTGAACTGGCTGCTCATTATCGGCTGTTTCATTTTTTATTTTCTTGGCGGCTACCTGTTTTATGCGGCCCTGTTTGCCGCCGTGGGCAGCGTGATAAATGAAGACCCGCAGGAAGCCCAGTCGCTGATGTTGCCCATCACAATGCCTATAATTTTCGGATTTATTATCCTTAGCACCTCCATTGAAAACCCTGACAGCTCCATTGCTTTCTGGGGCAGCATCATACCCTTTACTTCACCCATTGTGATGATGGGGCGCATAGCCAATGGCGTACCCGAAGCCGTACCCTGGTGGCAATTATTTCTTTCTATGGCATTGCTGGTAGGGGGTTTTATTTTCACCACCTGGTTTGCCGGCAAAATTTACCGTACCGGCATCCTGCTTTATGGCAAAAAAGCCAGCTGGAAGGAAATGATGAAATGGATTCGCCGGTCCTGAACTTCCCGCCTCTTCAATTGTTAAATTTTTCTTTTTTGGCCCGTCAATCAAACAAAATACGAAAGCACTCGTATATTTGGATAAAGTATCGCCCCGCATCATAAAAGCCAGGCAGAACATTCCGATGCGGGAAAAAAGAAAAACAAATCAATTCACCTTAAAAAAAATTTTTTATGCCCACCCTCAGAAATTTCCGGATTACACTGGCAGTGGCAGCCATGGCAATTGTTTCTGTTTTAGTGCTTGCTTCATGGGATTTTAAACAGCCAGCACCATTTACAGATGATTTTTTCCAATCCGTAGCCGACACGGTACCTAAAAAAGACAGTCGTGAAAAGAAAATCCACGACCTGGATGATGTGCTGGATGAGCTGAACCAGGCAGAGCTGCAAATGAACATGGAAAAAATACAGAAAGAACTGGCCGAAGCCATGAAAAAGATTGATGCAGCAAAAATCCGTACCGAAGTGGAAAAAGCCCTGAAGGAAGTGGACGTGGAAAAAATTAAAAGGGAAATAGAAAGCTCCCTGGCAAAAATTGACTGGGATAAAATGAAAGCTGAACTGGATCGGGTAAAAGAAATAGACATGGAAAAGCTGGAGCTTGACATGAAAAAAATGGAAGATCAGTTGAGCAGGATAGGACCTGAAATAGAAAAATCGCTGGAAAAAGCCAAAGTGGAAATCGAAAAGGCAAAAGCGGAAATGAAAGAGTACAACGAATTTGTAAATGACCTGGAAAAAGACGGGCTGCTGAACCGTAAGCAGGGTTACAGCATTAAGCATAAAGACGGGGAACTTTTCATCAACGGCAAAAAGGTATCTGATGCTACTTACAACAAGTACCGCAGTTTCCTGGACAAACACAAGAAATTTACAATTGAAAAAACAGACGACGATTTTGACATTGACGTGGATTGAACCTTTTTTTATCGGTAAAATCAACTATAGCCATGAAAAAGAACAACCGTAGCTTTATGCTGCGGTTGTTAGTTTATGAACATGTACTTTATCGCCCTGGTGGCGCCGGAAGAAATTAATGCAGCAGTGCTGCAGTGGAAACACTGGTTCAGAGACCAGTTTGGGTGCACGGTGGCACTAAAATCGCCGGCGCACATTACACTCATACCGCCCTTCTGGATGCAGCCGGAGCTGGAAGAAGACCTGGTGAGTTCCATTGTTACATTTAGCCAAACCAGGAAGTCCTTTGAAATAATGCTCAATAATTTTTCCGCTTTTAAGCCAGGAGTGATTTATGTGGATGTGCTGAAAAATGAGCAGCTGGAAAATTTTTACTCCTGTTTTTCTGATTATTTTTTTTCCATAAACAAATTTCCGCTGAAAAAAGACAACCGGCCCTTTCATCCCCATGTCACATTGGCTACAAGAGACCTGTATAAAAAAGCATTTTACAAAGCATGGGAAATCTTTTCAGAACGTGAATTTGAAGCGCAATGGCTGGCCGACAGCATTTCGCTGCTTCGCCACAATAAAAAAAACTGGGAT
>Ga0137829_10809377_pt1 | contig 14041 bp, 12 predicted proteins | sample OV2TP2_FD_97737 | JGI IMG/M metagenome (GOLD analysis project Ga0137829, IMG submission 97737) | reverse complement strand
ATAAAATCTTTGCCATTTTTATTATTGTTCTTTTAAAAATTATTTTTTTTGTTACCCCGCCCCAACCCTCCTCGCCAAATCCCTTGCCATAAAGCCGAATTTGTAGATGTAGTTCAGGTTGCCGTCCACTTCGACCTCGTTTGCCAGCAGGGAGTTTAGGATGTCCTGATTCTGCGAGAATAGAAATACCCTGAGCGCATCGGCGTTTTTAAAGGTTATTCTTATATCCCATTCGGCGATTCCCTCCCTGTGAACTGTCATGTTGCCGTCTTTAAACACGGCAGAGGCAGAGACAAGGTTGTCTGCAGTCGTGAATAGGTATCTACCTTTGAAATTTTCTATATTTTTACGAAAACCTCTCGATATACAAAAGGCAAAGTCCATACCGTAAAGCAGTATTTCGAGGAATTTATCCGTTATTTTTCCAAGCAGCTCTTCTTGCAGTCTTTTGTAAAAGAGCCTCGTTATGAAATTCTCTCCGCTATCCGGGAGGATATAGGAGACTGGATTTAAAACTGTGCGTTTAAATTTGGTTGCCATATAAACCTCAAAAAATAAGGTTTAGACACAGATATAAATCAAGAACCCTGCAGCAAGGTATGAAGAATTATTTTTTTACCCCTCACCCCAACCCTCTCCCTCAAGGGGAGAGGGAATATAATGTTAAAAGTTTTTATCCGTGTAAATCTGTGAAATCTGTGGTTTCATTTAGTTTTTGTCTGCAATGGAAACGGTTCGTAATAGACTGCCCTTCCTGTAGATAACAAATATTCCGTCCTGTCTATAATCTCCTTCTGCATCTGCGGGTTTAAGTCTTTAAAGTAAGCGGTATATCCCGAAACCCGCACTAAAAGATCGAGATGATTTTTAGGATGTTTTACTGCATCCACAAAAGTATCGTGTGTCGTGATATTGAATTGAATCTCCATTCCTCCGTTTCCAGAATCCATATCTCCGTCCGCACCGTCAAAATATGCTCTGACGGATGCTGCAAAGTTTTCGAGCATCATATATCTTTTCTTTTCATTCTCCTTATCAAAGGAAACAACCCCCTCATTCCCCCTTAACAAAGGGGGATTAAGGGGGTTGTATTCTGGCGTATACTTCAGATTCAATGCAACTCCATTTGACAAACACTCAACAGGTTGTTTTGCAATGGAATTGAGAGCCTTTGTAAGAACAGGGGTAACGGCAGATACAGGGGTTATGCCGCTCGTAAAGTTTTTGTGCGCCTTTCTTCCGTTCGGCATTGCCTTCATCAGTCTTCCAAAGCCTGCATGATTTGTCATTGTCCAATAGCCAACCCTGTATTTACCGCCGCGATAATTTTCTTTTTCTCCAAATGATTTATCCATAAGCTCGATAATCCATTGGACATTTGCATCTGCTATCGTATCTTCATTGCCATATTTAGGAATCTTGAAAGGATTATTAAGCAGGCAATAGAGGTTTGGGTAACCCTCAAAGTTTTTATTAAGGGCATCCAGAAGCCCTGCAAAAGAGATAATCTTTTCCTCGAATACAACTTTTTGAATGGCGCTCAATGAGTCCGCAACATCGGCAAGCCCGATAATGGTTGCGCCCGAAGAATTTATAACCGCGCCGCCTTGAATAATATCCTTACCCTTTTCTATTGGCCCCTCGAAAAGCGCAGAGAGTATCGGTGTCGGATAAAAGTCCTGATGTATCCTGCCAAAGATATTGTTTAGGCTGGCTGCCTGTTCAACGAGCCATCTTCCCTGCTCTGCAAAGGCATTCTTAAATTCATCGAAGGAGGTAAAGTTTTTCGGGTCTCCTGTTTCCTTGCTTATCAGCACATCCATGCCTGTATGTCTGTGCCTGCCGTTGTAGAGTGTAAGCTCAAGAACAGATGTCAGGTTGAATAATATAGCGCCTGTTGCGCCGTAAGCCCTGCCATTGCTCCCCGGCTCGACACATCCAATTACGCCATAATCCCTTGCATGCTCGATACTGTCGCCTTTCGATGTAAGCGCTTTGATAACCGCCTTGTCATTATGAAGCGCAGGCGTTGCGCCTGTATTTACATTTGCATCGCAAAGTCTCTCTAAATATTCCTTCGAGCTTACCCCCGGGTAATACCGCGCATTTAGATTCGGGTCTCTGAGTTTCATAAGCTCCGTTGCCCTGAGCATTATGTATGTCAGGTCGTTCACCGCATCATTGCCGTTTTTATCAACTCCTCCGATAGTAATTGCCTGATTCGAGCCTGTGCCTCCGAACAGCTGTTCTCCTGCTTCCGGGATAGTAGGCACATGGTCGCCTATCTTGAGCCAGAGACAGCAAAGCAATTCAATAGCATCGGCTATGCTAATTACTTCATTATCTATATCGCTCAGATAAAGTTCGTAGAGAACCTGGTCGAGCCTCCCGAGGCTCATACCTACATTAGGATTCTCAAGGTGTATGGCAGTCCAGCAGAGCCATACTGTGGTTAAGCCTTCTCGGAAAGTCCTTGCAGGAAACTCGGGGACGCGGGTGTTAATCCCGGCAATATCGAGAAGCTCCTTTTTGAGAACAGGGTCGCTCTCTTTCTCAGCCGTTTTTTTAGCAGCAATTGCCAGATTGCGGGAGTAAGATATAATGCCTTCAAGAGACTCTGCTATTGCAGAATAAAACTCTATTTGGGAATCAAGCTTTGCACTTGCCCTTTTCTCATTCGCCTCGTTTATGACTGCGCGAAGTCCTTTGTTAATTGCCTTTGAAAAATCAGGGAGGGTATGGGAGATACAATTGGGCTTGCTAGCAAGGAAGAACACGAGCCTCTCAAAGACCTTCATCTCAGGCGGGCGATATTTCTTTCTGGCAAGCTCCTGTATTGTGTTCTCCATCCAATGCGGGAATATATTATAATTAAGCTCCTTTGCATCTTCTTCGGAGAGATAAAAGGGATTGCTCTTTCTCTTCGAGATAGTCCAGAGTTCGGGCCATAATGCAAGCGCAAGAAATTCAGGATAGAGCGGAACGCCCTTAAACTTGCTCGTAGTAGAGCCTGCAAAGAGAGAGGTGTCTTTAATCTCAAATGGAATCATCCCTTCCACGCTTAATGACTGCGGGGACAAGTTTTCATAACTCTTAGTATGGCGGACGACAGGTGTGCGGTTTTCGAGGGCGAAACGATATGCCTTTGCTTTATCGAGAACAGAGATGCTGCTCTTTTCGAATAATTCGTTCTCGAGATGATACCGTGTTATCAATCTCGGACGCTCGATACAGACTTCGGGTATTGCTTTGAAATAGGCATCTTTAAGATTTTTCACCCGCTCGGTGAGGTTATAATCCTTCAAAGACAAGTCTTTAATTATAATGTCGGGCATAATCGCCTCCTGAACAAAACATAATTAACCACAAAGACACAAAGGACACAAAGAAAAGAAATAAGAAATGGAAAAGGGAAAGAGAATAAAAAAAGAATCAGGACACAGATGGACACAGATGAACACAGATAAATGAAATTAAAATTCTTTATCCTGATTTTTCTGTGTTTATCCGTGTCCAATATTTTCTTTTTTCTCACTTTTCCCTCAATCTTCTCTTTTATTTCCTTTGCGATTTTTGTGGTGGTGAAAAGGGTTTTATAATTTTCTTTACACCACTGCCAGTTTGCATTCATCAACAACCCTCTGCCACCGAAAGCCGGGATGCACATCGGATTTATCGGGTCTCAGGTGATGGTGCCCTAAAATCCCGGCAAACTGCCGATAAGAATCATCCGCATCAAAGTGATTTGCAGGGGTCTGTCTCGGTATATTGAATTGCTCGCAGAGTCGGGCGATTAACTCGGATACGGCTGAAATTTGTGGAGCGGAATAGGCATCGAAAAAACGATATTCCCTCCAGGTCATTTCATTGTCGTAATACTCCTGCTTAAAAAGCGTCCTTTCGGAAACCACACCGAAACAATACAATTTCCCATCCCTCTGAGTCAGCCCCCCTTCGCTTGCTATCTCAATTCCTATGCTTCTCTTATCTACAGCGCCGCCGCTCCCTTTAAGCCCCAGATGAAATGCCCAGTATTTCGGGTCAAAGACTTCATAGACAACACCATCCCTTTCAACAATGTATGCAGTAGCAATTCTGTTAGGGTCTGTCTTCCAGTAGTTAATCGTGCTCAAAGCCGTTCCGCCTACAGTATGATGAAGCACAATTAAATCCTTTTTGGTTTCCGTTGGTATATAATCCTTCGCTTCAAGACGAACGGTTTTATTGATTGGCATATCTATCTCCTTAATATTTCCTCCATCGTGGCGCTCTTTTTTGCAGAGCCTGCACTCGAGCCGAAATAATAGCTTATAATCGCTACTTCCGCTGCGCTTAAGATTCCAATAAGGATGTTAATCATTTCTCTGGCGCTGTCAGGCACTCCCCATTTCATTACCACGCCGAGTATTACAAAATATCCGAATGTATAAGCATAAGCCAATATCGTAGGTGTCTTATCCTTGACTGCTATCTCCCTTTGTCTTGCACTATGCCTGTCTTCGGATGCGAGCCTTTCGAGATTAATATCGAGTTCCTTCATCTTTGCCGCAAACTCCTGCTCGGCCTGTTTCAGCTTTAACAGAACTTCCGGGTCGCTCGATTTAGATACAGCCTCCTTAACCTCTGCCTCAGTCGCTTCCGGATTGCCTAAAACCGCCTTCGATACGGCGCTTACTGCCATACCGGCCAGAGGTCCGCCCAATGCCGTAGCTATGGTCGGAGCTACCGAACTGACTATTGATTTCCAATCTCCTGCCATAACATGCCCTCCTTTCAGTGTGTTATTTGTTTTTCTTCCTCACTGCCTGAACGATTATCAATTCTTTTATCTCGTCGTATTCTTTTTTATCGAACTCTTTAACAAGCAAGAGGTCTTCTATTCGGATAAAGCCTTCGTGTTTTTTTCTGTAATTTATAATTGCCTCTGCCTTGTTTTCTGAAACTCTTGGAAGTGTCAGTAATGTCTCTTTCGATGCGGAGTTAATGTCAATGAGCATTTTTAAATCGGATTTGCCTGTGAGGGTAAGATGGTCTTTAAAGGAAGCAAACATCTTCTGGCTTACCCCTTCAACTCTGGTAAGTTCCTGAAGATTTTTAAAGCCTCCGTTATCATCTCTGAATTTTATAATGCGGTGTGCAGTTATCTTGCCTATGCCGGGGAGGAGCATAAAATCATTTTCCGATGCAGTATCTATGTTCAGAACACCATGCAGGACTTTTGCAGAGTCGGGATAGGAAATAGACGGATAGAAAATAAAGGTTATTATGACAAATAAAGAGATAAATAAATTCATAAAAAATACCTCTTTGCCACAGACTTACACAGACATTTAACTGATTTCAGTACAAACAGGTCTTAAGACCTGTTGCTACAAAATTATCAATGAAAAATTATCAATTAACAATGCCTGTCTGCGTGCGTCCACGCACAGGCAGGAAGGAAAGAATTAATTTTGAAATGCTAATTGTTAATTTTGCATTTTGCATTGAAGTCTGTATATAGTCTGTGAAAGTCTTGTGGCTAATGTTGGTTACTTCTTCTTTTCGGTCTCTTCCCCTACCGTAATATTTCCCTTTATCTTTTCAAAGAGTTTTTCGCCGACTCCTTTTACTTTTCTTATGTCTTCGGGCTTTTTAAAGCTGCCGTTCTTATTCCTGTATTCGATTATCAGTTTTGCCGTCTTTTCTCCGATACCGGGCAGCGCCGCCATTTCATCGGCAGATGCCTTGTTTATATTTACCATTATATTTACCGCCTTTTTTTCTTCTGCCGGTTTATTCGCCGCATATACAGAACCGCTTAAAATGGAAGCCGCTAAAAACGATGCTGCGGCAAAACACAGAATACCCTTTACTATGGAATTTTTTTTCATTTTCAATCCTCCCTTTAATTTAGATTGCTTCGTCGCTTACGCTCCTCGCAATGACAGGCGGGACGCCTGTCCTACCTCATACTTAAATCCATATCTTCTCCTGCTCTACACCTCCTTTCCCTTGAAAGTCAGTAGCATGGATAATCTCCACAAGCGAGTATCCGATTTGTTTTATCTCTTCCGGGCAATCCTTTTTAATCGGGCATGTAATATCCTGCTCCTCTTTAAACCATTTTTCCCCTTTACCGCATTGAAATTCAAACAATCTCTTTAATTTTTATTATAGAAAATTAAAAATCCCCCTCACCTCAATCCTCTCCCCTGAGGGGAGAGGTAAAGGGGAGGATTTTGTTCGTAAGAAATTCCTTTACGGCTGAATACTGCATAATAGAGAATCCTTTTTAATTTCCATTCCAATTTTTCCAAAAGCATATCATCCAAAATTATCCTGTCGCTATCATCGAAAACAACCTCGACAGAATAATTGGTCTCCCCATTATGTCTTTTATTTTGGTAATATTTGGCTTCGTAGGCATCGCCGTTAATACTGATTATTTCATTTCTTAAAAAATTCGTCATCATACAGTTATATAAAAGGCAATTTACATGCCAACCAAATAAAATTCTCCAAAGAGTCAAGTTCTTAGATAGAGGATATAAAAAATTGGCTTTTTATCTAACTGTTTGAATTATTGTTTACTGCATTATTTTTCACGAGAGGTATCGGCAAGAAGTATGGTTTTTTATCCTACAAAAAGGAAAGAATAATAGGCAGGAAATAATAGATTGTCATAACCGCATCGGCAAATATCCCCTTTTTTTCTCAAAAAACCTGCATTCAATGTCATTTCCCAATAAGAACAGCTAACTTTCTAACTTATCGGGGTGGTTTTTTAGCCTCTCCTTATATCGCATTGTAAAACAATGCGTTATCCTTATATTAATTCAAAAGAGTGTATATTCATGGTTAATTTTCTATCTTTAGGTTATTTGAGTATTATTTTTTAAAAAGATTTTGGCATCCATCTTGCTTTTATTAAAGGCATGAAGACATCGAAATTTAACATAGTCATTCCAATGGATACAGAGGACGATTACCTCATATATAATACACTTGCTCAAAGCCATGCTGTGGTAGATGAGGAGGCTAAATTACTTCTCGAAAGACTTGAAGAAAGCGGCGAGTTGTATGGCGAAAGCAAGGAAGTAATAGATGAGCTAAAAAGGCTCGAGATTGTTGTAGATGCCGGGATAGATGAGGATATGGAATTGGAATACCGTTTTCAGAAAAACAAATTCGATACCTCGGAATTGAGCGTCTATATCCTTACTACTTATGCCTGCAATCTTAAATGCGTTTACTGCGCTCAGGGAGGACTGGAGTCATCCGTAAAAATGGATATGGAAACGGCATTAAGAGTTTCGTCGTGGCTATCCGGGATGATGGATAAGGTGAGACCAAAGAAACTCAGCGTGGTATTTTACGGCGGCGAGCCGCTTTTAAATAAGGAGGCTGTTAAATTTTTGAGCGAACTGTTATCTGTTGCAGCCATCAGGAGAAATATTGTAATGGAATCGTCCATCATTACCAATGGAGCGCTGCTCGATGCCGGATTCGTAGAAGGGCTTATACCGCTGGGATTAAAAGGGGTGAGGGTAACGCTCGACGGCGATGAATATACCCACAATTCAAAAAGGCGGTTTAAAAACGGCCGGGGGACATTCGATACGATATTAAATAACCTCGAAAAGATAAAGGGAAAGGTTCCTATATATCTGAATGGAAACTTTGACGAAGGGACAAAGGATAGTATGCCGAAACTGTTAGATATATTAAAAGACAGGGGATTTGCCGGACACATAGGCTCGATAAATTTCAAGCCGATTTTAAAAAACATAGAATCTGCGGTTGGAGGCAGCAGTAACTGCAGTGAGGCATGCACCTTCTCGGACATCTCCAATGTAGACGATATACTTTATCTTATGAGGGAGACGGAAAAGAGGGGATTTAAGAGCGGTATAAATATTACCCTCGGACCATGCGATGCATCGAGAGAATACTCTTATTCCATTGACCCTAAAGGAATGATTTACAAGTGCGCGGGATTTGTAGGGAGAAAGGAACTTGCAGTAGGCGATTTGATTAAAGGGGTTTATACACACAGGCATACACAGTTCATGACTGCAGACTCATGGAGGGGCGAGTGTAAGGGATGCGTGTATACGCCGTTGTGCGGCGGCGGGTGCCGCACCTCTGCTTATGTGAAATACGGAGATTTCAGAAAGGTCGCATGCGATAGGCCATATTTCAGCACAGTGTCGCATGAATTGATGAAAGACGCAGCATAATATTCGGTGAAGAGTTAAGAGTTATGAGTTAAGAGGGAAAAATCCTCAAAACTCTAAACTTCACAGGAAAGGGGGTGAAAAGAATGAAGATAAAGAGTAAGAAGTCAGGGAGAAAAGAGATAAAGACAACATGGTGTGCGTTTCTTGTGGGTTACTGATATATATATTTTGAATTGGCGCCAATCCTTTTTATTTGCATTCTTTCAAATCGTATATTATAAAAAGGGCATGCCCTCATTTAAAAAATCACCTTTTTATGCCTACTGCCTACTACTTACTGCTTGCTTACTTATATTATCCTGCCAGCCAAATAAACCTCCTGAAAAAAAATCTTATGGAGACACTATTGTTGCAGCAAGTTTTCATGGTTTTTCATCAATAAACCCTGTAACATCGGTCAGTTCCGTGTCCTCAGAATTGGAATCGGTTATCTTTGACGGCTTAATAAAAATTGCCGGGAATGGAGAGCCAAAGCCTAATCTGGCATCTTCATGGAATATATCAAAAGACGGTTTAAGATGGACATTCTCTTTAAGAAAGGTTGTAAGATTTCACGATGGTGTGGAATTAACTGCTGAGGATGCGGTATGGACATACAATGCCATAAAGAGCATTGAAAATAAAGGGAGGTATTTTAATTTCTTTGAATCAGTTAAAGATATAAAGGCAATAGATAAATATACAGTTGAAATAATTTTAGAAAAACCTCATGCCTCATTTTTATATGGGCTTGAGGTTGGGATTCTGCCGAAACATCTCCTGATAGGAAAGGATTTACGCCATACTGAATTTAACTACCATCCTATTGGCACAGGGCTTTATAAATTTGTCACCTCTCCCCATGGGGGAGAGGGTCAGGGTGAGGGGGGATTTTCCAATGAGATTATTCTCAAGGCAAACGAGGATTATTTTAACGGCAGACCCTATCTTGATAAAATAATTGTAAAAACCTTTGCAAATCAAAAGATTATGTGGGCAAGGCTTATGCGCGGGGAGATAGACTTTTCATCGGGAATAAACCCGTCTGATTATGAGATTATCGAGAATATCCCATCATTTAAGACCTATTCGGTTTTAAAACCCTATTATTATATGATTGCATTTAATCTGAACCCATCACCCCACAACCCCCTAACCCCCTTTGATAAGTGGGACTTGATAGAGGGGATAAGAGATAAAAAGATTCGGCAGGCATTGAATTATGCAATTGATAAGGAGAAGCTCGTCCGTGAGGCATTAAAGGGTATGGGCAGGGTATCTGCAGGGACAGTATATCCTCTTTCATATTCCTATTATAAGGATATAAAACCGTATCCCTATAATCCAAGAAAGGCTCTGCAATTACTAAAAGAGGCAGGGTTTGGAGATAAAGAAATAAAGCTCTCTGTCCTTATAAATAAAGGGGATGAAGTCAAAGAAAGGAGCATGAGATTGATTCAGGAACAATTACTCGATATTGGTATAAAATTACACATAGAGCTTGTTGATTTGCCTTCTATGAGCAAGAGATGTCTTCAAAGGGATTTTGAATCTGTCTTTATAGAAATTGCCTCGATAAATGACCCTGATATAAATTATATGTTCTGGCATTCATCCCAGATTGAAGATGGTTTAAATATGTTTTCCTATAAAAATCAGAGAGTTGATGAACTGCTCGATAAGGGGCGGGCTGTATTTGATAGAGAAAAACGAATGGAATATTATAATGACTTTCAGAAGGAAATACTCGATGACCCGCCGGGAATATTCTTATTTTGGACAGAGTATTTGGTAGGTGTCCATGAAAGATTCGAGAATGTAAAGGTTGACTGGAGGGGGACATTCGCAAACATTGCAGAATGGCATGTGCCGGAGGAGAAACAAAAATATAAACAATAAGGAGAGTGGAATTAAAAAGAGAAAGGTGTTAGGTTTTTCCCACTTTCTCCTGTTTCTCCATTCTCCTTAATCTTTTATTATGAAAAAAATATCTTCAAAGCTCATACTGCTTCTCATCTCATCTTCCATAGCGCCGCTGCTTTTATTCGGGATTATATCCATCTGGTCATCCCGCAATACTGCTTATAAAAGTATCTCCGAAGGCAATCTGAATGTTGCATCGAGGGCTGCGGAGCAGATTGATTTGTATGTAACGAACAGCATCGAGATACTGAATGCGATTGCCCAGAATATAAACCGCACGCATCTCGAAAACTGGCAGAAGGAGACGATAGTCAAAAATTATGTAAATAACTTTGCGGAGTTCGAATCAATCTCCATAACCGATAAGACAGGGAAGGCGATAGTTACATCGGAATTGGATACTGCCACATCTCCGCTCTCTGCCCTTCTCGATCCCCCCTTAAAAAAAGCGGAGGGGCGCTTAGCCATTAATAAGGGCGAGGTTTATAAATCCGAGGTCTCTATCTCCGACAATCTTGTCCCCTTTATGTCAATAGCAATTCCAATCATACATCTCGATGAACTCGAAGGGATAATATTCGGCAGGATAAATCTCACGAATATGTGGAGGCTCGTTGACAGCATAAAGATTGGAAAGAGCGGCTTTGCCTTTGTAACATCGAAGAGTGGTCTGCTTATTGCCCACGGAGACAGCAGTTCGAAGGTAAGGGTGATACAGGAAGAAAATGTTAAGGATATGGAGATTGTAAAAGCCGCGCTTAACGGCAAATCCGAAATCGTCAGATATAAGGATTACAGGGGAATCGAAATGCTCGGTGTATCCGCGCCCGTTAAATCTCTCGGGTGGGGGGTTGTCATAGAACAGCCTGTAAGCGAGGCTTATGCATCTGCCGTCCGATTGAGCTACGAACTGACGGCTGTAGTCATTTTGTTTCTTATTGTCATGTCTTTCATAGGTTATTCAGGGGGCAGGAGATATATACTAATGCCGATAATCAACCTTATCCAGGGAACAAAAGAAATTGCGCAGGGAATATTCGATAAAAGGGTAAGCATCGATACGAACGATGAATTTTCCGAGCTTGGCAGGTCATTTAATTATATGGCAGGGAGGCTTATCGAGCTGCAGGAGGATATTCGCAAAAAGGAAAGGGAGGCAGCGATTGGAAAAATCGCCTCCGGAATCGTCCACGATTTGCGGCATCCTTTAAAAAACATAGAAAATAACAGCAGGCTTATTCAAAAGGAGTATGCAGACGATGGTTACAGGCAGGCCTTTAAGAATATTATGGAAAGGGAATTTGTCAATATTAACAGGTTTTTCGGCGAACTCCTCGACCTTGGCAGCCCTAAGCCGCTTCAATTCGTCCCTATAAATCCTGATAGTCTGATTAACTCTGTAATCGATTCCATCTCCCTCGAGGCTAAAAATAATACTGTGGAGATTATAAAAAAGTTTTCTGCGGAAGAAATAAAGATTTCAGCCGATAGATTTGCCTTGGAGAGGGTATTTAAGAATATTATTATAAATGCCGTTCAGGCAATGCCTCACGGCGGAACTCTTACAATTTCAACTAAGCCTCTCTCATCGGAGGGGAAACTACTCGAAATCTCTTTTAAAGACACGGGTATAGGCATCCCGCCCGACATGCTCAAGACCGTCTTTGACGATTATAAAAGCACAAAGAGAAAAGGTCTCGGACTCGGACTCGCCATCAGCAAAAAGATTATCGCTCAGCATAAAGGCACCATCGAGGTCGAAAGCGAACAGGGCAAAGGAGCCGCATTTGTAATAAAACTCCCTATTGTTTAGCTTCTGCCCTTCTTCTGGTGACTGCCTTCAGCTCGAGCGAGCCGTAAAGATTAAGCCTGCTCATTTTATATTTAAGGGTGCTTATAGGGATGCCGAGCGCATCTGCCGCATCTTTTCTTCTTCCTTTAGCCTTTTCCAGTGTTTTGAGTATATAATTTCTCTCAAAGGTATCTGTCGCAAAATCCAGCCTGCTCGAGAGAGCAGCCTCCTCTTTATCGAGAGGAGGTATTTGAAATTCTACGGGTATATCCTTTTTTGAAAGCTCTTCGCCTTCTGCCATAATTACCAGCCTTTCTATCAGGTTTTCCAATTCCCTTATATTGCCCGGCCAATCGTGATTAATAAGCACATCGAGCGCTCCATCGGATATTTTATTGACACTTTTATCGAACCGGCTGTTGTATCTCTTTATAAAAAAATCCGTTAGCATGGGTATATCTTCCCGCCTTTCCCTGAGCGGAGGCAATCGTATCGGGACTACATTCAGCCTGTAAAACAGGTCCTCCCGGAACTGCCCTTCCTTCATTTTCTTCTCCAAATCAACATGGGTGGCTGCAATAATGCGGACATTTACATCAATCCCTTTTGCGCCTCCCACCCTCTCTATTTCGCCTTCCTGAATAACTCTGAGGAGTTTCGACTGGAGGTCGTATTTGAGGTCGCCTATCTCGTCCAGAAATATGAACCCGCCGTTTGCCAGCTCGAACTTGCCGAAACGCTGCTTTATAGCGCCTGTAAACGCCCCTTTTTCGTGCCCGAAAAGCTCGCTCTCCACCAATTCTGAAGGTATTGCCGTCATGTTCACCGTTACAAAGGGAGCATCTTTCAGGCTGCTCTCCTGCCTTATTACCCTTGCCAGAAGCTCCTTGCCTGTCCCTGTCTCCCCGCGTATTAATATGGTAGTTGGAACTTTTGCAACCTTCTGGACAAGATTATATACCTCCCTCATTTTCCTGCTTTTCCCTACGATAAAACCTGCATCTATATACCGCTCCATCTCGGATTTAAAATAAAGAAGCTCCCTCTTTTTATTCTGAGATTCGATGAGCCTGTTTATTCTGGCAAGGACATCGTCATAATCAAAATCCTTTGTTATGTAGTCGTAAGCGCCTATTTTAACGGCTTTAACCGCAGTATCAATCTCCCGGACAGCAGTGATTATAATTACATCGATGTCTTCATTATTTTCTTTAATCTCCTTTAAGACATTTATGCCGTTAATATCGGGAAGTCTTATATCGAGGAGAACAACATCTATGTCGTTCTTTTTTATTGTATCAATCGCGCCCTTGCCGTCAGATGCCTTTAGGATATTAAAATCCTTCTTCAACAGCGCCTCGAGGGTATCCCTCATGCTTTCGTCATCGTCTACTATTAAAATCGTATGGCTATTTTTGCTCATATAGATTATTCTTTAGAAGGGTCATTGCTTACAAGCCCCTGGAGCATCATTAAAATTGTCTTTTTATCCTTAGGCTTTAATTTTTTCAAAAGGCCGTATATTTCTCTGTCAATCTCGTCCTTTCCGTAAGGAGGGGTTGTTTCTTTTACCGTATCTATCTTATCCGTTTCGGAATCGCCAGCAAGTATCCAATCCACCGTTACCCCGCCGTATTCTGCGAACTTAAGCAGCAATTTTGGGTTTGGTATCCTCCCTGTCTCGTACCTGCTGATATAGTTTTGTTTTACCTTAAGAATATCCGCAAACTCCTGTTGAGTCAAGTCTCCCCTTATCTTTTTCAACCTCTCGCCTACCTCCGAAGAAAACTTTTTCATATTTTCATTCCCCTTTGTTCCTAACCCGAATAAATCGGAAAGGTTATAATAGCGAGGAAAGTTTCCTCGAACGACTTTTTATTTTTTCTTTTGTTCCGCAGCATTCTAAAAATAGAGCACGACCCATCATGATGGGTGCCCCGAAAATAACGGAAGTGAGAGGAAACTTTCCTCGCTTATTAAATTTTCTTGCCATTTTCCGCAAAATTTTATTCACAAGTTACTAATTATTGTGATAAATGTTCTCTTTTATACCTTTGCAGTATTTTTATATTGACTCTGTATCCCGAATTTGTATAATGCTAATATATTTACAGGGTGTTAATAT
>Ga0137829_10595604_pt1 | contig 14046 bp, 18 predicted proteins | sample OV2TP2_FD_97737 | JGI IMG/M metagenome (GOLD analysis project Ga0137829, IMG submission 97737) | reverse complement strand
AGGATTTGTAAAAAGTAATGGCAGAATTTAGAAGCTGTAACAAGAAAATTTGTACAGAAGCATACTACCACTCCATTAAAATTCGATCCCTCTATCCCTTATAAATAAACAATTACTTCGTGTCACATCCACAGCCGTCCTCTGAAGAATTGAAAATCTTAAGATGATACTTCTTTGCGCAGTCATCACATATGCTACCTTTTTCTATAGGCGCATTGCAGAACGCGCAAACTCTGTAATCGATCTGTTTCTCCACACCATAATACACGTTTTCTGGCATTTTTAACTTATGGCTTGTTTGCTAAGTTAATCACGCTTGCTGAAATCCCAAGTTGAATAGTACATGGGTGTTACTTCGATTATGACCGATAAGCCAGCTTTCACGGCATCCATTAACATCTTGGCAATCTGGTTATCAAGACTTCCAGTATACTTTATCATTATCTTCTCCGCTATCGGGGTTGTCTTCTTAACATCTTCAATGATCTTGGCAGTACCCTTGCCCCTTGCTCCCTTGTAAGGCATACGTTCATCATCCACGCAGAAGTAAATCGTATTATTTCGCCTTATGTTGCTAGCCTTCTGGCTGTTCTTGCTAGTCTCTACGTAAATTTTGTCGGTCATATAATAATACCATACCGTGTGAATCATAGGTTCACCTTTCTTATCCACGGTTCCGAGCTGAAGGTTAAGTTTGCTATTCTGCAGGAAATCATCGATTTCAGACTTGCTCATAGCTACACCAAATCCAGGGCTGGCGTTGTAGATCTCCACTGTCAATAGTCAATTAACGTAACCTTCCAACATAAAGATTTACTGCTGCAATCGTAAGTACGAACAAGTGCAGAGCAGCATTAAGATTTTAATACCCTGCATGGGAAACTGCCTGCATGGTCAAGACACTCTCTGACCAGATGCTGAAGGCAGGAAAGATGGCGCCAGACTTCAATCTGAAAGGTATAGATGGTAAGATGTATTCACTGAATGATTTTGCTGGCGCAGATGCACTGCTTGTAGTCTTCATCTGCAACCATTGTCCTTATGTGCATGCAAGGCTTGATGACATAAATTCTCTTCAGGAGAAGTTCAAGGGCAGGTTTCAAGTTGTAGGCATAAACAGCAACGATCCCAACTATGAGGGCGAGGGTTTTGAGAATATGAAGAGGTTTGCGAAGGAAAGGAAGATGAACTTTACATACCTGTTTGATGAAACGCAAGAGGTTGCAAAGGCATACGGTGCAGTTTGTACTCCAGATCCATTCCTCTTTGACTCTGCTAGGAAGCTCGTGTTTCATGGAAGGATAAATGACGCGATGGAGCCTGATGCTGTGCCAAAGGTTCCTGTAATGGAGAATAATGTAAGGAAACTTCTTGCTGGAGAAAGGATAGAGAAGGAGTTCGATCCTTCGGTAGGCTGCTCAATAAAGTGGAAAAGCTGAACTTTAACAAGCACAACTTTTCATTTTTTGCTTTACACAAACCCGTTTCATTACAGGTTCTTATCAACTACTTTTACCAAGACCAATTGTCTCTCTTATTGCACTTCAGGCACTAAACCTACGGTCTGAAGAGTTTTAGAATTTCTCTCCCCTTCGGAGTGATCTTGTTCATTATCCATTTGTCCAATTCTCGGCGGTTGATGAAATCCATCTTTTCGAGGCGCATGAGATATTTGCTTACTGAACCATAATCGCCAAGAGCTCTTCTTAACTCCCTTACATACATTTCTCTCTTAGATAATAGAACAAGAATCTTTAATTCAACAAAACTTATGCGCGGCAAGTTTTTGGCCAATTCTTTTCACCATATTATACACACGAGCCCAATTTAAGAACCGCTATCGTAGTGGGGCCGGCGGGATTTGAACCCACGACCTCTGGTCTCGTGTGAGATCACCAGCGCCCCAGGCTGGTATCCTGGACCATGCTTTCCGCCAACATGTGTTGTTGCACATGCTGTAGACGACGGCCCTGGCAGATCAGCGCTCCTCTTCAGTATTTCTATGTTATGAGCACTTTTTTCTTGCCTTGCTAACCATACATACCTTCTGTCAACGGCTTACTTTCCGTCTGTATCTTCCTCAATCTTTTCTCAACCTTTTCAGCCTCGATCATCAAACTTGCAGTATCGCACTGGCATGACGGTGCAAACTTGGCCATAGCTTCCGATACAGTCGCAGCAGCACGAAAATCAGGAACATCCTTCAATACCTTCACTAGAAAAACTATAACATCAAGATTCGCAAGCCTTCCTTCATTTAGCAATATGCTTGGTATTCCAGAAATTGCGCCGTGCTCAAGCATCTTGATTCCAGCATCCTGTATCTTCTTCAACGCATTTGCTGTGCTGCCAACTGCAAGAAGATCTATATCTGCCATCTTTTCGGAATCCTCGACTGGGAGGCCAGCAGCGCTCAATAACAGTGAACATTTATGTTCCTGTGCCCATTTCAGCATTGTCTTGGCTATTTGCCTGAGAAGAGGCTCCTTGAAGGATACTTCTGAAACGAACACGGCAAGTTTCAGATCTTCGTTGGCATGTATCCTTGCAGGAAAGTATGGTTTTGAGCGATAGATCGTTGATAATGATGGAAACTTTTCAGAATCAAGAACTGCAACAAGATCAAGTTGCAGTGTCTCGATCATGCATTCGGACGCTATAGCGTTTGCCAGCCCAAGACTTGGAAAGCCATCTATCACCGTGCCACCCTTGAGATCAACTGATCTTAACTCGCGAACCTCGATCGACATATTCTGCATTAAAGTATTATCATATAAAAATATAGACACTTACCGTAATTTGAGAACCCTGATCAAGGATTCAAGATTTTCCTTGTTGACATCGTCCTTGCACTTCTTCAATGATTGAATTATTTCATCGATTGAATCGATCTTGAGCACACTCCTAACCTTCCTCGCTATAGCACTCCCTATGAATAGACACTGCGCAGCTGAGGTTACATTGGATACCCTTCTTTCCGTACTTGCGCTTTCAAAATCTATTATCGTAATATCTTTACCAACTATGACATGCTTGTTCAGGTTGCTGAGCTCGCCATGATCCAAACCGATAGTATCAAGTCTAAAGCACTGCTCAAGAACCTGCAGTGCAACAGATCTTATCTCCTGTGCATCTAGATCTTGCTTTATCCAGTCTACCATCTTTTGTCCGTCAGCAAGACCCATTGCTAGAAAGTTCTTGCTCTCTGCAACGAATTTGGGACCAACATCAACACTGTTAGCAATCTTCAGAAGACCAGCTTCCCTCGCCATGCTTTCCCTGTCAGCATCGAGCCTCCTGATCTTAAGCGCAACAGTTCTGTCATCAAGAACCACTTTTACAACAACGCTTACGCATCCTTTGCCCAACACACCAAGCTTTCCTACCTTGCTGCTACCCTCAAATATTATTCCTTTAACTCCAATTGACTCCAGTTCCTTCACCCTGCTCTCCAACTCATCCCTTGCATACTTGGGGTAGCCTAGAACGGAGGAGTAAGGCTCTTCAACCAGCTCGTTTACCGTTACCAAACGCGAATTCGTCTGTTGCAACAAGATCGTCTATGGCCTCCCTGATGAAACTCTCCTTTATCCTTCCCAGCCTGCTTCCAGTATAAATGTCAACGCCCCTCTTCAAGTCATTCATCAAACCCTGCGAAATCCCACTCGTGCTCATGTTTTTTGTTAACAGAGATTTCAGAAAAATGGTTGCATCGGTAAACTTGTTGTTTACCAAAGCAAGTATCCTCGCATCATTACCGACCCATAGCAAGTTACCCTTGCCAAGATTCTTTTCCAAGAACTTTACGCTATCGCTGTGATTGAACACCTTCGGTCCCTGTTTAACGATCATCTTTGGTAACTGCATCGATTCCAGCATGAAGGCAAAGACACTGTTTTCCCCCTGATCCGTTGCACATGCAGATCTTATGACACTGAAGCCATGGATACCCAACTGCTTCACAATAGCGTTCATGCTGCTCTTCAACTGACCCCAGATTATATCTTGGCTTCGCCTCTTGTGCTTGAACTTTATTGCAACAATATTGTCATTGAATTTTTGTATAGCTCTTCTTGCCATCGCATTACCTGCAAAGTATCTTAACTCAGGCTTCCTGATAAATCTCCTAGAGACAAGGATCATCCGCCCAACGCTTTCGTGGGAGATCGCTGTGCCAAGATTCCTCTTCTGATCAACTGGGTCTAATATTATCAGTGCACTGTTGAAGGTACTGACAATGTCCTTGTTCTCCTTCTCTATGCTTATTACCTGATTTTCGCGAAACTCTGCTGTAGCCTTCAGTACATTAATGAAAGAACCGTACTTTAGAATTAAGACCTCGCATACATACCCGCTGAAACCGTTCTTCGCTATCTCTGCACCATAAACTCCAACGGTCTTCATGAACTTCTTGAGCAGCCTTGCCTCCCTTCTCTTCTCGTAATCGAAAGAGTTGATTATGAATTGTGTATGATATGGCGACCTATCAGCCGCACTTATCCACTTGCCCTTTTCAACATCGTAGCACGGCACAACATTGACCTTGATATCATTAACAACGGCTTCAACGTACGGATGCTGTGAATATCTTAGATATGGTTTGTATGATCTTAATGCCTGAAGACCCAACTGCCTTCCAATCTTTTCAAACTCCTGCTCGCTAACATCCGGTCTGATCTTTACGAAGATATCAACATCGACATCGCCCTTCAACCAAGTTCCCTTTGCATACGAGCCTCCAAATGTTACATCGACTATACCATCAAATTTGCTGGCAGATTTCTTAACAAGGTCAAACGAGCTTTTTGCTACTTTGTTTACAAGGTCTATCTCCTTCTGCGTTGGTTCCACAAGCTTTAATGCTTGTTTTAAAACATCGACCATCTAACCACCCTTTATCGCAAAGAGATCGCTGTATACTGGACCGCTTGGCATCAGATCGCTCTTCTTTACCTTCACCTCGCCCAACAGATCGTTGCCAAAAATCCTGTTCTTGTGTTCCATGATATTTCCTGCATCTTTTATTCTGTCCTTGACCCTGAACAGTGTTATATGCGGTGTAAACGGTTTATCGCTCCTAAAACCCAGTGCGCTTAATCTTGCCTCGACCTCCTTTGCGAGCTGTATCAGCCTTGGGGAAGAAGCATCATCCACGCCGATCCATATCACTCGTGGAGATTTGAAGCTGGGGAATGCTCCTATACCAGTGTAAGTTACCTGTATCGGATCAAACTTCATGTCAGCTAGTTTGCTCTTTATAGAATCCAACATCTGCTCGTTTATCTCCCCCAAAAACATGAGTGTGAAGTGTAACTGGTTAGCTCCAACCGGCTTTGCCTTCAGACCTGTATTCAGCAGCATCTTTTGAAACTCTAGCATATTTTTGATCGCATCTTGACTAGCAACCTCGACCGCCACAAATGTGCGCATCGTTTACAGTGAGATTTGAAGCGCATATAACACTTATGGTAAGAAAAGAATTTTATTCCATCATTATTGCAAAAGAGTGCAATGCCCAAAAAGCCTCTTATCGTTTGCATAACCGGCATGCCAGGCGCTGGCAAGACAACAGTAGCTGAAGCCCTAAGGCCAGCTGGTTTTCAAATAATAAGCATGGGCGATGTTGTAAGGGAAGAAGCTAAGAGGCAAGGCCTTGCGCTTGACGACATGAGTTTGGGCAAGCTGATGCTTAAACTTAGAAGGGATCTTGGCCTAGGTGCAATTGCACATCTTATTGCACGAAAGATGCAACATGACTCCAGCAATTTTGTTGCTGTCGATGGTCTACGGAGCATGCACGAAGTAGATGTGTTAAAGCAGCATGGCACTGTCAAGGTTCTTGCCGTGCACGCTCCAAAGGAAGCAAGGTTCAGGTTTCTAAAGGGCAGGAGAAGAACCGATTCTCCAACGTCGCAGGATGAATTTGATACAAGGGACAAGAGGGAACTTGATGTTGGCATAGGCGAAGCAATATCATTTTCAGACAGTGTAATAACTAATGACGGAACGATAAAGGATCTGCAGAAAAGAGCGCTGGAAGTGGTCAGCAGGTGGAAGAGGGAAGTTGAAAGAAGTTCCTGATATAGCAGTAGATATTAGAGTTGAATGCCAAGTGTATCCTTCCGAGGATCCTGCAAAAGTGATAAGAGCTATCAAGAATGTGGTAAGCAACTGTTCTCCAGAACTTGTAGACAGCATGTTACGGGTTGTAACAAAAAACCTCGAAGTGCTTAGCACAATATATGAGCAGGTAAGATCCAGACGTGTCATGGGCGTCTTTCGAAAAGTCTTGCTGAACAATATGATAGCAAACTCAACCTGGTTCTACCTCAACAAGCAGGCTGCGTATGTTGGAACGGTGTCCGTATGTGAAGATGAATCTGAATCGCCATTGGGGCCTATAAAGGTCACTATGACGAGCGAAGAACTGGAGTCAGTAATAAACTGGCTAATCCAGCTCTGAAAGTTCAAGTGTTGCCTTACTTCGTAAATTTCACTAAATTAATAAATAGTTAAAGCGTATTCAAAAGAGTATGTCCTTGCTTGGCCTTTCAAGCCTTTATGTAACTCTTTTCGACCACCCATTAGAATCATTCTTGGGTGATCTTAACGACCATCATTTGCCTGTGGGGGAAGTTGTGAACTACAAATCCACTGTGTTAAACGATCAAAATATTGGGGTGTTAAAAAATATAGACGGTATCAAGTTGACTGTTCATAGTCCACTGGACACAGTATCTAACATTAGCAATCCAGATGTCGATGCAAGACAGACCGCCTTGAGGAAACTGAGACAATCAATAGATGATTCTGTAGATATAGGCGCGGTTGCATTTGTTCAGCATCCAGGGCTAAAGACATTTGACATTGAAAACGGATGGGAGCTTAACTGCGAGTCACTGCTTTCGCTAATAGACTATGGCAACTCAAGGGGCATAAAGGTGCTGATCGAAAATATGGCCCCAAAAAAGTCGTACATGTCGTCTCCATCGGAGTTTAGCGAGTTCATCAAGACTAACAATGTGAATTTGGATATAGCATTCGATACAGGCCATGCACATATTTCAGGCAATATCGCTGAATTCATCGAAAAATTAGCATCACACTTCTTCATGGTGCACATCACAGACAACGACGGTCTTACCGATAGCCATCTTAATGTTGGCGAGGGAACGATTGACTGGAAGAAACTTGTTGGCAACTTGCATAAGCAGAAATTCGATGGAATGTATATCGTTGAAGCAGTTAAAGAACCGATGAAGTCAATAGACGCAATGAAGATATTTCTGAGGGAGGCGGGGTTTTGAGTAACACGAGACAGTTGTACATTACACTATCGTCTATACTTGCTATATTGAAGGATGGTCCTTGCACTAAGGCCGCCCTTGCAAGCAAGGCTAACTTGGAGAGCAAAGAATTAGAAAGATACACCGACTTATTACGTCGATTAAATTGTGTTAGCCAGGAAGGTAATAATTTCAGGATCACGGACAATGGCAGGAATTTCCTGAGAGAGTATGGCAGTTTTATGCAATTCATTCCGAACTATCCTGATACGTACCCAACTAAGTTTGTTGATACTCTAGATGAGAAAAAGCACATCTTGCTCTTGTATGAAGAGCCTGAATATGAAAAATTGGTTAAATTTCGATTCATAAATAATGGATTGCTAAGAGGAGAACATGGCATCATATTGACACATGACGAGGATGTCAAATCGATCGAGGATGAAATGCTATATATTGGAATTGATGTCTATGGTTTTAAGCTTAAAAATCTACTGCATATTCACAAAATTTCAAATCCAGCCGACGATCCTGACGGTGTATTAAGCGGTGCCAAAAAGATCTGGAGCAGAATCTCCGCAAATCTGGAATCTCCTTTTAGGGTAGTAGGAAGGTTCATGCCAGAAGTGAATACGGTACAGCAAATCGAGAGTGAAATGATTCTGGAACGTTACTGGCATGAAGGATTCAGTAACTTTCGTTCATCTTTTATGTGTACGTATCATGTTGAGGAGATCGAAGCTACCAGACGCGGAGAATGGCTGTCTAGTCTCATGCAGTACCATCATGCCATGATCTTTGCGACTAAGCTCGGGGGAGGTATGGCTTTTGGCATGCGATAACTTTACTGTCATAGTGTAGAATATTATTGCTGATATTTGTAGGATCGATTTGATGAAGTGTATATCGTTGAAGCTACCAGAGATCCCTGAAGTCAATAGAAGCAATGAAGGCATTGCTCAAGTGAATGGTAGAAGCATAATTGAATTTTCTGGCGCATTGTCCATCAAAAAGTCAGGAGCGTTATGCGTTGCCGTGTCAACCCCAACCATGACATAGACCTGCCACCAGAAGAATGCTGGGCTGCCTATGAGTGCAGGATCGAGGTTGATCTCGACTTTGTTTTCTGACATAGCACCTATGCTATACATGGGCGTAACATACCTGTTTGCCTTGTTGTCAAATATTGCAGCGTGCCATCCAGTAACCTGCAGCCCAAGTTCGGGCGGAAAGTGCGGAACTATTACAGTGTATCTTTGGTTTCCAGTTATCGTTGGATAATCTATCACCCATATGTACACGGTCTCATAGGGTGAGTTTTGATTTGGGTCGCCTGCAACCTCTACTGTAAGCAACATTGTCTCCGAGTTGAACCTCTTTACAGTTGCACCCACAATATCATGATACCCCTGCGCTATCGGCTCGATTTTTGCCTCGTATATCTGCAGTGGCGTTGCGTCACCTATTGCATCTTTAACGCTACTTGATGCAGAAACGCTTGGGGCAAGCAGGAGAAATGATGCAACTACGCCAAAAAACATACTCGCAATCATGAAAGCGATTGCAATACGCATATACTTAATTCACCATTCACGATTAAAAGTTATGCTAAGAACGTGAAACAACAATAATATTCAAAAGCATGTCATCTAACGCAATAATATGAATGAACTTGTTACTCCAGTAGTAGTAGGTTTTGTTATTGGAATTGCATTTGTTGTAACATTTTCTATCTTACCGAATCCCTCAGCAATGGTAACAACTTTGGGTGAATCGATAGTTGGAGAGAATGTCACGCAGCATTATACGTTTAGCAGTCCAATGAACCTGCTTAATGCTTATGGAACAGGTGGCATTCACATAACATCATATGGAAATAATGTGTACCTTACGTGGTACGCTCCTGTTCCAGTTAATGCAACGGAAAGGGAAAGAGGATTAATAGCATCCTCTGATGCATTCTTTGCAAGGAGTTCAGATGGTGGAACTACCTTTAGTCCTAAAATTAGCTTGACCAACAGAACTATGGTCAACGATCCATTGATAGCTGCTGATGAAGACAGCGTGTATTTACTTTGGACAGCTACTGGAAGATATGAAAAAATTACTGATGCATACGATGACATATTCTTCAGGGCAAGTCAGGACAATGGAGCTACCCTTGGTCATATAATTAATCTGAGCGACAATGTAGGAAACTCTCAGCACCCACAGATAGCAGTGTCTGGAAATAATGTGTATGTGGTATGGGAAGATTATACAACTGCAAAGGGACAGATATTATTACGAACAAGCAATGACAGGGGTAATACTTTTGGGAGTTTGATTAATCTGAGCAGAGATACTGAAAGTTCGCAAGCTCCTCAGATAGCCGTATACAACAACCATGTGTATGTAGTATGGCACGATATTGAACCAGAAGACAGGATAGTATTTAGAGCAAGTAATGATAACGGAGCTACCTTCAGCAAGCCAATTAACCTTAGAACAGTTCATACTGGAGCTTCATGCTGTCCAAAGATCGCAACTTCTAGCAATGATGTGTATGTGATATGGGCAGATAATGAACTGGGCGAACTTTATTCAGGATACTATAATTTGCATTTCAGGGCAAGTCATAACAGAGGAATTACCTTCGATCATATAATCAATCTAAGTGAAATTGCAAGAGATTACAAGATAGCTGCATCAGGCAAGAACGTGTATGTTACATGGACAAATGTTCTTCAAGTTAATTCCACTATAGAAAATGCTGAAGCTTTCTTTAGCAGAAGTACAGATAATGGAATAAGATTTGAGAAACCAATCAATCTTAGCAACAATGAAGGAAGCTCGGGCAATCAGCAGATAGCAGTATCTGGCAACAAAGTGTATGTTGCATGGGTCGATCACACTCTAGGATATGATGAAATACTTTTCCGAGGAAGTGACGATAATGGGGTTAGTTTTGGCAGATTAATTAATTTAAGCAACAGCACTGGCATCTCAGTTGATCCACGGATAGCCGTAGCTGATGAAAAGGTGTACATAGCTTGGGTGGAATTTGGTGATGAGTCTCATAACAATGGTATATTCTTCGTCAGAACAATTAATTGACAAAACACTATCCTGCAATTGATAGAGTAGGAGTTTCAATCCCATATGTGTCAAAAGTTGAAAGAAAGCAGGTCACATAATTTTTGCTATTTGCAATATATCGTTGCTATAAGTTTATCACACAAGACAAGAGAGGTGAATGAATTTTAGCCTACCTTTTCCATCTTCTATTCAGCTTGTATTTTGACACAAGTTACCTGCTGGAATTAGCGCACCAGTTCTCATTAGCAACATATTCCATAATCGTTGCAATAGGTGTTATACAGGGACTTATCCTAGGCGAGGCTATCGTTGAGCGCTTTCCGAGACTGGCATCCCACACAAGGTCGGCATCCATGCTGCTGTTCCTTCTATTTGCAGTAAATGCAATAGCAAGCGTGATGAAATTTGCACAGCATGAGAAGGTCACTATTTCTCAGATTTTAACATCACAAAGGCCCGACGAGATAGCATCTATAATCCTTCAGATAATAGGTCTCAATACTGGTGCTGGAACGGTAATTGCATTTTCTACAACCTTACTGATACTTGTCGTTTTGAAGTTTACTGAAGTGAAAGCGTATAGCAGGGCATTCGTCTTCGTCATCAGTATTATTATGATTATAATCACATCGATCATCAGGTTCTCAGATTACACGCCGACTAGTTTTGAAATATTTCTATACATGTTGTATCAAGCTGGCATGACTGGAGGTATAATATGGGGAACAAGGAGAAGATTGTACAGCAACGATTTAAGGTTTCGTTACTTTCGTGAAAGGTGGATAGGTTGACAATTATGGAAGAACGAATTTTAACAAATTATTTAGTGATTGTCAAGCTTAAAGAAAGACAAAAGTTATTGTTCATACGGAATTTCTATGACCATAAGATCTTCAGCAGCAACAACATTTGGATGCACCTCAGACGCTTCTTTAACGAGAACAGCGGCATCATCATACCTAGTGCTGAAGTGCGTTAAAACAAGTTTCTTTACCCCTGCCTTTGCTGCAAGTTCAGCAGCCTCTTTTGCTGTAGAGTGCATATTTTCAGCTGCCTTGTCCTTGTGATCTTCGCCATAAGTTGAATCAAAGATCAGCAGGTCACAATCACGGAAGAAATCAGCGAGTCCATCGTTTACCCTGGTATCACCAGAAATTCCTATCTTTCTCCCCCTCCTCTTGGGCCCAGTTACCTCTTCTGATTTTATGATTCTACCATTGTACTCTATCTGCTCTCCATGCTGCAGCTTGTGCCACAAGCCTCCCTTTGGTATTCCAAGTTTCTGCGCCTTTTCGGGGTAGAACATGCCAGGTCTTTCACGCTCCTCAAGGCAGTAGCAGTAAGACTTGACCGAGTGTTCAGCAAGTTTGGCCTTTACAACATAATCCTTCTCTTCAACAACGATACCTTCATTGACTGTACTGAAGGTTAGAGGAAATGTTAAACCAAAATTTAGCAGCTTCATGTTGCTCTCCATAAAGTCTCTTAGCAAATCTGGGCCGTACAGTTGCACGGGTATATCTCTGTTCTGCAGTGCCATCGTTTGCAGCAAACCAAGCAGTCCAATAACATGATCACTGTGCATGTGAGTTATGAGGATCTTCATCTTCCTGTTGGTTCCTATGCCAGATTCCAGGAAGTTGCGCTGCATGCCTTCTCCAGTGTCAAAGACCAGAACTTCGCTTCCTCTCACTACAGCAACAGAGCTCAAACTTCTTTTAGAGCTAGGCATTGCAGAGGATGTGCCGAGAAATACTACTTTCAGTTGCATACTACCATCAGCTTCCTTGTGAGGCTTCTATGCTCGTATATATCATATTGCTCAACTATGTTTGGAAATTCCTGCTCGTCTCCCTTCCTGCACATGATACAACATCTCTTGCCCTTCATATCCCTAATTACAGCCAGAAATTCACTCAACAATTCTTTCGGTCTTCTCTTCAATGTTGATGCTGCCCTGCCATACGGAAGGTCTGTGACTATTGCATCTATACGATCCATCTTCAACGGCAACGATAGTGCATCGCAATTGACTATGAACCCGTTTTTTGCACTTCTCAAATTTGCTAGGGCACCCCTGCACATCTTGCCCGACAGATCGCAGCCAATTGCATTTATGTTCATACTATCAGCCTCCAGCATTATACTTCCAGTGCCGCAGAAAGGATCTAGTATAGTATCATCTTCCCTGACCATAGCTAGGTTGATCATCACCCTGCAAAGTTTTGGCTCCAGAGCCACAGGATGAAAGTATGGTCTGTTTCTTGTCGTTTTGCTGTTCCAGTTCATTGATCTACTGTGTTCAACTAGACCAACAACTGATTCTGTTTCTGTCTTGATCAGCAATACAGTAACATCGGGATTTTCAAGCGACACTTCCAGCCATGGCACCTGCTCCTTCACATAATTTCCTAGATCACTCAAAACCTGCATATCAATACGCTTTTTTGAAAGATTTACTAGTTCACATGCAAACCTCTTGCAGTTCTTCATTGTTCCGTTGAGCTCGAACCCTGTTAACTTGTCGGATACTTGCAATAACTTACCTGCAAACTTTGTGCAGGCTGCTCGCGCAACTATTTTTTCAATGTCCAGTTCTGCATTAACAAGCAGAACTCTACTGCTCAAATTCTTTATTCTTGCCTTTGGCTGATAGCTTCGTATAAGCGATCTTAACTCGCCATTGCCAAGCTCTACAAGTTCTCCGCTCTGCAGGAAGAAGTAACCATTATTCATTTAATCTACTAACTTGATCACATATGGCAGGCGCCACATCAACTTTACTGACTTGGCTTGGAACCGTATTTGTGCCAACAACTTCGCTGGCTCCTGCATTCATTATCTTTTCAAGGGCTCCATTAAGCAGAAGCGCATGCGTGCATGCAACAAAGACCCTTCTGCACCCAGCTTTCAGCAGAACCTCCGTTGCCTTGACAATGCTACCTCCAGTGCTTATTATATCATCTATCAGGATAACATCTCTTTCCCTTGCTGTTTTCAGTTCAGGCGCATTTGGATCAATCGTAACCTCGCCAGTACTTCTATCCCTAAACTTTGGCAATGCAATGGAAGATGTTCCAATGATCTTGGCAAACTCCTGCGCCCTTGCAGAGCCTCCTATGTCAGGTGAAACTGCTAATGGTTTAACAAGTTTTTGAGATTTGAAGTATTTGGCAAGCAGTGGCACAGCCGAAACGTTGTATGTTGATATCGTGAAGTATGACAATGCTATCTGGCTGTGTGCATCAACAGTTACGAGATTTTTTGCTCCTGATGAGTTGAATAAGCTACCAACAAGTTCCATGCTTACAGCCTCGCCCTTGAGAAACTCCTTGTCCTGCCTTGCATATGCTAGATAAGGTATGGCAGCACAAACTCCTGCACCCATCTTCATTGCCTTGCCTATCATGAACAATGATTGCATTAGATGTGTATCAACTGGAGGATATGTTGATTGAACAATAACAGCAAGCTTGCCATCAAGCTCGCCATTGATCCTGACCTTGCTCTCCCCGTCAGGAAATACTTTCAGCTCAACATCGATCAGTTCAGCACCGAGAGTCTTTGCAACACTCTTTGCAAGATCCTTTGATGCTGGGCCAGCTAAAACGCAGAGCTTTTCATTCATGCTTTACAGCAAGGTAAGGTGGTTCTTAAATCTTAATGAAGTATTTTCTGATCG
>Ga0137829_11032817_pt1 | contig 14048 bp, 12 predicted proteins | sample OV2TP2_FD_97737 | JGI IMG/M metagenome (GOLD analysis project Ga0137829, IMG submission 97737) | reverse complement strand
ATAGACGACTACCTGGCCGGACCACTGCATCCGCTTGACGTGATTCGCAACTGATCACAACTTCGTCACGCCGGCGCCAGCTGATAGAATTCGCCCCTTTGCAAAGCCCTGGCGTACATCTATGTCTGTTGCGACCCTCTCCGCTCCGGAAAAAACACGCGTGATCGTCGGCATGTCCGGCGGCGTGGACTCGTCTGTTTCCGCCCTCCTGCTGCTCGAGCAGGGCTATCAGGTCGAAGGCCTGTTCATGAAGAACTGGGAAGAGGACGACGGCACGGAGTATTGCACCGCCAAGGAAGACCTGGCCGACGCCCAAGCCGTGTGCGATCGCATCGGCATCAAGCTGCACACCGCCAATTTTGCCGCCGAGTACTGGGACAACGTATTCGAGCACTTCCTCGCCGAATACAAGGCGGGCCGCACGCCCAACCCGGACATCCTCTGCAACCGGGAAATCAAGTTCAAGGCGTTCCTCGATTATGCCCTGATGCTCGGTGCCGACCTCATCGCCACCGGCCATTACGTGCGGCGTCGTGACCGCGATGGCCGCAGCGAGCTGCTCAAGGGCCTCGACCCTAACAAGGACCAAAGCTACTTCCTGCATGCCGTCGGTGGCGAGCAGCTGGCCAAGACACTGTTTCCCGTCGGTGAGCTGGAGAAGCCCGAGGTCCGCGCGATTGCGGAGAAGCACAGCCTGGCTACAGCGAAGAAGAAGGATTCCACCGGCATCTGTTTCATTGGCGAACGGCGTTTCAGTGATTTCCTCAAGCAGTACCTGCCCGCCCAACCGGGAAACATCGAAACGGTCGACGGCGAGGTAATTGGCCAGCACCACGGCCTGATGTATCACACCATCGGCCAACGCCAGGGGCTGGGTATCGGCGGTCTCAAGGATGCCTCCGACGAGCCCTGGTATGTGCTGAGCAAGGATCTGCAGCGCAACGTGCTGATCGTCGGCCAGGGCAATGACCACCCATGGCTGTTCTCCCGCGCTCTACTGGCTTCCGAAATCTATTGGGTGAACCCCGTGGACCTCAGCGCCCCGCTCAAGCTGACCGCCAAGGTTCGTTATCGCCAGAGCGACCAGGCTTGCACACTGGAGCAGACCTCCGACGGCTATCGCGCCGTGTTCGAAGTGCCGCAGCGGGCCGTCACGCCTGGCCAATCGGTGGTGTTCTACGATGGCGAGGTCTGCCTCGGCGGCGGCGTCATCGAACAGGCCGAACCCTGGTTCGAGGGCCGAGCATGAGCAAGCTGGATGAACAACTGATAGCACTCGGCGCGGTGTTCGAAGCCGCCACGCTGGTCGACCGCATCGCCCGAACCGGCCAGGTGCCGAACGCCGCGCTCGGCTGCATGCTCGGTAGCCTACTGGCGCGCAACCCGCAGACCACACTGGAAATCTACGGCGGCGACGACCTCAATCTGCGAGACGGCTACCGTGCCTTGGTCGGCGCGCTGGAGCGCGACAGCAGCAGCCTGCAGCGCGAACCGTTGCGCTATGCGCTGGCGATGATCGGCCTGGAGCGACAGCTGGACAAACGTGGCGACATGCTGCAAGTCATCGGCAGCCGGCTGGATCAGATCCAGCAACAGGTCGAGCACTTCGGCCTCACCCATGAAAACGTGGTCGCCTCGTTCGGCGGGCTCTATCAGGACACCCTGAGCACCTTCCGCCAGCGCATCCAGGTTCAGGGCGACATGCGCCACCTGCAGCAGAGCGACAACGCCGCCAAGATTCGCGCCCTGCTGCTCTCCGGCATTCGCTCTGCCCGCCTCTGGCGCCAGCTTGGCGGGCACCGCTGGCAGCTGATCTTCAGCCGGCGCAAGCTGCTCGATGCACTCTATCCTCGACTGCGCTCGACACAGAGCGAAGACCGATAACCGGGGAGAATGGACCGGGATGTGCCGGTACATTCGTGTATAATCTGCGCCCTTTTCGTTGCCCGACTGTCCGAGAATGCCCTCTATGCAGCTTTCCTCGCTCACGGCGGTTTCCCCCGTCGATGGCCGCTACGCCGGCAAAACCAGCTCCCTGCGCCCGATCTTCAGCGAATTCGGCCTGATTCGTTGCCGTGTTCAGGTCGAGGTCCGCTGGCTACAGCGCCTGGCAGCCCACCCGGGCATTCCGGAAGTCGCGCCCTTCTCCGCCGAAGCCAATGCGCTGTTGAATCAGCTGGCGGAGAACTTCCAGCTGGAGCACGCCGAGCGTGTCAAGGAATTCGAGCGCACCACCAACCACGACGTCAAAGCCGTGGAGTACCTGCTCAAGGAGCAGGCCAAGCAGCTGCCTGAATTGGCCAAGGTCAACGAATTCATCCACTTCGCCTGCACCAGCGAAGACATCAACAACCTGTCCCACGCGCTGATGTTGCGCGAAGGCCGCGACACCGTTCTGCTGCCGCTGATGCGCCAGCTCGCCGACGCCATCCGCAGCCTGGCCGTCCAGTTCGCCGACGTGCCGATGCTGTCGCGCACCCACGGTCAGCCGGCCTCCCCGACTACGCTTGGCAAGGAACTGGCCAACGTGGTCTATCGCCTGGAGCGCCAGATCGCTCAGGTAGCTGCCGTGCCGCTGCTGGGCAAGATCAACGGGGCCGTGGGCAACTACAACGCCCACCTGTCCGCCTACCCGGACGTCGACTGGGAAGCCAACGCCCGCGAATTCATCGAGGGTGATCTGGGCCTGTCGTGGAACCCCTACACCACGCAGATCGAGCCGCACGACTACATCGCCGAGCTGTTCGACGCCATCGCGCGCTTCAACACCATCCTCATCGACTTCGATCGCGACGTCTGGGGCTACATCTCCCTCGGTTACTTCAAGCAGAAAACCGTCGCAGGCGAAATCGGCTCCTCGACCATGCCGCACAAGGTCAACCCGATCGACTTCGAGAACTCCGAAGGAAACCTCGGCATTGCCAACGCGCTGTTCCAGCACCTGGCCAGTAAGCTGCCGATTTCCCGCTGGCAGCGCGATCTGACCGACTCCACCGTCCTGCGCAACCTGGGCGTTGGCTTCGCCCACAGCGTCATCGCCTACGAGGCGAGCCTCAAAGGTATCGGCAAACTGGAGCTCAACGCTGCCCGCATCGCCGAAGATCTCGATGCCTGCTGGGAAGTGCTTGCCGAGCCGGTACAGACCGTCATGCGGCGTTATGCCGTGGAGAATGCCTACGAGAAGCTGAAGGAGCTGACCCGCGGCAAAGGCATTACGCCTGACGCACTGCAGGCCTTCATCGACGGCCTCGACATCCCGGCCGACGCCAAGGCGGAGCTGCGCAAGCTGACGCCGGCAAGCTACATCGGCAACGCCGCTGCCCAGGCCAAGCGCATCTGATCGATCCCATGCCTGCACGCCCGGCTGTGCCGGGCGTTTTTATTTTCAGCTCTGCCATATAGAGCAAGGTGTTACGCATGACTTCTGATATTCCACTTCAAATTCTGGGCGGCATCAGTGCTCGGGAATTCCTGCGCGATTACTGGCAGAAGAAGCCGCTGCTGATCCGCCAGGCCATCCCGGGTTTCCAGAGCCCGATCTCGCCGGACGAACTGGCCGGCCTCTCCCTCGAAGAGGACGTCGAGTCCCGTCTGGTCATCGAACACGGCGAAAGCCCCTGGGAGCTGCGCCGAGGCCCATTCACCGAGGACACCTATCAGCAGCTGCCGGAGCGTGACTGGACCTTGTTGGTGCAGGCGGTCGACCAGCTCGTGCCGGACGTCGCCGAGCTGATCGAGCATTTCCGCTTTCTGCCCAACTGGCGCATCGACGATGTGATGATCAGCTATGCCGCTCCGGGTGGCGGCGTCGGACCGCACTTCGACAATTACGATGTGTTCCTGCTGCAGGCCCATGGACAGCGCCGCTGGCGCATCGGGCAGATGTGCGACAGCGAAAGCCCGATGCTGGCCCACGGCGACCTGCGCATTCTCGCCGACTTCCAGGGCACCGAAGAATGGGTGCTGGAGCCGGGCGACATGCTCTACCTGCCGCCTCGCCTCGCTCACTTTGGCACCGCCGAGGATGCCTGCATGACGTACTCGGTCGGTTTTCGCGCACCCAGCGCCGCGGAAGTCCTGACCCATTTCACCGACTTCCTCGCGCAATTCCTGCCAGACGAAGAACGCTACAGTGATGCCGATCTACAACCCAGCGATGACCCCTTCCAGATCCAGAGCGATGCACTGGACCGTTTGAAGGCATTGCTTGCCGAGCACATGAGCGACGAACGCCTCCTGCTTACCTGGTTCGGCCAATTCATGACCGAGCCGCGTTATCCGGAGCGTGTCGAGGGCCCGGAACTGAGCGAGGACGAATTGCTGTCGGCGCTGGAGGACGGCGCGATACTGGTTCGCAACCCCGCGGCCCGGCTGGCCTGGAGCGAGGTTGATATCGGCCTGCTACTGTTCGCCAGTGGCCAGAGCCGCCTGCTTCCCTCTAAGCTGAACGAACTGTTGAAACTGATCTGCTCGGCCGACGCGCTGCATGTCGAAAACGTCGGTCGATGGCTGAGCGACGAGGATGGCCGGGCGCTGCTGTGCGAACTGGTAAAACAAGGAAGTCTGGAGTTTGCTGATGAATAGCGTTCAGGTACGGATCGCCGACTGGCAGCAGGACAACGCCGAACTGCGGCGCATCCGCGAGGCCGTATTCATTGCCGAGCAGGCCGTACCGCCCGAGCAGGAGTGGGACGCCGACGATGCCGAAGCGGTGCACTTCCTTGCACTCGAGGGCGGCTATCCGATCGGCACCGCTCGGCTCCTGGCCGACGGGCAGATTGGCCGCGTGGCGGTGTTGCGCGACTGGCGCGGCATGAACGTCGGCGATGCGCTGATGCGAGCGGTCATTGCCGAAGCCGAGCGCCGCGGCCTGACCGAACAGACTCTGACCGCTCAGGTCCATGCCACCGCGTTTTACGAGCGGCTTGGCTTCAAGGTTGTCAGCGACGAATTTCTTGAAGCCGGCATCCCTCATGTTGAGATGCTCCGCCGGAGCCAGTGAGACGAAATGAACGACGATGCCCCCAAGGAGCGAACCGAACAGGCCGAACTGCCGGCTATCGACTTTCACTCCCCGGGGCGCTTCGCCGTACACAATCCGCCTCCTGATCTTCCCGAGCCCGAAGCCTGGGTCGCGGCCCCCTTCCGCCTTGGACGGGATGTCGAGCTGCAACGATTCGACAAGCCGACTGAAGTACGCCAGCACGCCTTGGCCATGCTGCAGCAGGCGACCCGCGCCCTGTGCATCTACAGCACTGACCTGGAGCCCTGGCTCTATCATCACAGCAGCATTCAGCAGGCCTGCACTCGCCTTCTGCTCGCACACCCTCGCAACCAGCTGCGTATCCTGGTCGCCGACCCAACTCGCGCCGTGAAGGAAGGGCATCGCCTTCTTCAACTCGCGCGCCGGTTGACCAGCAATGTCCATATTCGCAAGCTGCATCCGGACTACCCCGAGCCGAACGGCACCTATCTCCTCGCCGACGACTGCGGGCTGCTGGAGCGCCCCAAGGCCGACCAGTATGCTGGCTACGCCCTGTATCGTGACCCTGCTCGCGTGCGCATACGCCAGGCAGAGTTCGACAAGGCATGGGATCATGGGCAATCGGACGCAAACTTGCGGAGCTTCCTGTTATGAGTCCTCGTATCACGCTGCTGGCCGTCGCGCTCAGCATCTGCCTGCCGCTGCAGGCGGCAACCGAAGTCATCCAGCTCAACAACCGCATGGGCGAGGAAGTGCTTCCGGTAGCCGAGTCGGTACTGGGCGGCCAGGGCCGTGTCACGGCATATGGCAACCAGCTGATCGTCAACGCGCCGGACGCGCTGATCCGAGAGCTGCGCCAGGTGGTGGACCAACTGGATGTGGCCCCCAAGCGTCTGTTGATCAGCGTCGATACCCAGGATTCGGCTAACAGCACAGCGGGAGGGTATCGGGTAGACGGATCGGCACGCGCTGGCGACGTGGAGTTCGAAACGGGCCGCGGCGAGATCGGAGGCAGAGACCAGGTTCGAATCATTCGTCGCAGTACCAACAGCCGGGACGGTGGCATTCAGCAGATCCAGGCCAGCGAGGGCTATCCGGCACTGATTCAGGTTGGCCAGAGTGTTCCGCTGACGACTCAGGGCAGCGATGGCTATGGCCAGATCTATCAGCAAACCCAGTATCGTGATGTGCTGCGTGGCTTCTACGCCACCGCCACGGTGCATGGCGACCGCGTGCAGATCAGCATCAGCAGCAGCCGTGACCGACTCGCTCAGGGCCGCGGTGGCGTCGTCGAAATGCAGAATGCCGATACCCGCGTCAGTGGGCGCGTTGGCGAATGGATCACCGTGGGCGGCATCGATGAAAGCGCAAGTTCTGATCAGCGCGGCACGCTGCGTCGCTATTCCACCCAGGGCAGCCAGAACCTTTCGATGCGCCTGAAAGTGGATGTTCTCGACTGAACCAGTGCTGACGCGCGGAAAATGTAGTGACCTAAAAAAAACACTACAAAACCGTTGACGATGAAAAAACAGCGGCGCATTATTGGCCCGCTCCCGCTAACCAGGGGCCCTGGCAAGGGTCTCCGGGGCGTGCTCCAGCCAACCAGCCGAGCCGTTCCGTGACTGTACTGCCCACAAGGCGGACTGACGAGGTTGCGACTGGAACGAGTCGTCCCGAGGGACGGGGTAGCGATTGACGCATCAGCCAGTCTGACCAGCTTCTCGTTGTTGTAGCGCACACGGCAGCCACGCCGGCTGTGGGCGCAGCAACCGGAACCAGCCAGCCCGGCGGTCGTATCCCCCCTTCTCCTTGGTTCAATCCTCGTCCCGGTCGATATTTCGACGCTCTGCCGCGTGTTGCCCGCACTGATCAGCGATAGCACGTAGGTTCGGTGGGAAAAAGTCGGTGCTCAACCACACTTATTTTTGAAGGATTGAACATGTCCGCATATCAAGACGACATCAAGGCAGTTGCCGCCCTGAAAGAGCAATACGGCAGCAGCTGGGCCGCCATCAACCCTGAGTCCGTCGCTCGCATGCGCGCCCAGAACCGCTTCAAGACCGGTCTGGAAATCGCTCAGTACACCGCCGACATCATGCGCAAGGACATGGCCGAGTACGACGCCGACTCGTCCGTCTACACGCAGTCCCTCGGCTGCTGGCACGGCTTCATTGGTCAGCAGAAGCTGATCTCCATCAAGAAGCACCTGAAGACCACCAACAAGCGCTACCTCTACCTGTCCGGCTGGATGGTTGCTGCTCTGCGTTCCGAGTTCGGCCCGCTGCCGGACCAGTCCATGCACGAGAAGACCGCCGTTTCCGACCTGATCGAGGAGCTGTACACCTTCCTGCGTCAGGCTGACAGCCGCGAACTGGACCTGCTGTTCACCGCCCTGGACGCTGCTCGTGAAGCTGGCGACAACGCCAAGGCTGCCGAGATCCAGAACCAGATCGACAACTACGAAACCCACATCGTACCGATCATCGCCGACATCGACGCTGGCTTCGGTAACCCGGAAGCTACCTACCTGCTGGCCAAGCGCATGATCGAAGCAGGCGCTTGCTGCATCCAGATCGAGAACCAGGTTTCCGACGAGAAGCAGTGCGGCCACCAGGACGGTAAAGTAACCGTTCCGCACGCCGACTTCCTCGCCAAGATCGCTGCCGTTCGTTACGCCTTCCTCGAGCTGGGCATCGACAACGGCGTGATCGTTGCTCGTACCGACTCCCTGGGTGCCGGCCTGACCAAGCAGATCGCCGTGACCAAAGAGCCGGGCGACCTGGGCGACCTGTACAACTCTTTCCTGGATTGCGAAGAAATCTCCGAAGCCGAGCTGGGCAATGGCGACGTCGTAATCAAGCGCGAAGGCAAGCTGCTGCGTCCGAAGCGTCTGCCGTCCAACCTGTTCCAGTTCCGCGCTGGCACCGGCGAAGACCGCTGCGTTCTGGACTGCATCACCTCGCTGCAGAACGGCGCCGACCTGCTGTGGATCGAAACCGAGAAGCCGCACGTTGGCCAGATCAAGGCCATGGTTGACCGCATCCGCGAAGTCATCCCGAACGCCAAGCTGGTCTACAACAACAGCCCGTCCTTCAACTGGACGCTGAACTTCCGTCAGCAGGTGTTCGACGCTTTCGTTGCCGAAGGCAAGGACGTGTCCGCCTACGACCGCGCCAAGCTGATGAGCGTCGAGTACGACGAAACCGAGCTGGCCCAGGTTGCAGACGAGAAGATCCGTACCTTCCAGCGCGACGGTTCGGCTCACGCCGGCATCTTCCACCACCTGATCACCCTGCCGACCTACCACACTGCTGCTCTGTCGACCGACAACCTGGCCAAGGGCTACTTTGCCGACCAGGGCATGCTGGCCTACGTCAAGGGCGTTCAGCGCGAGGAACTGCGTCAGGGTATCGCCTGCGTCAAGCACCAGAACATGGCTGGCTCTGACATCGGCGACAACCACAAGGAGTACTTCGCTGGCGAAGCTGCTCTGAAGGCAAGCGGCAAAGACAACACCATGAACCAGTTCCACTAAGAACAGGTTCGCAGCCGCCCCGGCTGCGGTGTGAAAAAAGCCCTGGCGTGAGCCGGGGCTTTTTTTTGCGACGGATTGAGTGGTGCACGGTTACGCTTCGTCGGTCAGCGCTCCACTGTCATTCTCTTGTCGCATACGAACCTTAGCGTCATGGCTCCGACAACAATCGTTATGGAGCTGCGCCGTGATTACTGAGAACAACGACATTCTGTTCGGCAACGGGGACGAGTTGCCCAGTAACCATTCGACGAATCCGCATATCCAGGATGTGATTTCCCTTGGCCGACGTAAAGTGCTCGCGGGTGGCGCAGCCATGGGTGCCCTGGCCTTTCTTGGCGCATCCCTTCCCGGCCTCGCGCAAGCGGCGGAGCCAATGTCCCGCGGGATCAAGGATGTTCCGTTCAAACGTCGTACCCGCCTGCCTTTCGTGCCGGTGGCCGTTACCCGTGCCGACACCATAACCGTGCCGTCAGGCTATACCGCCACCACCTTCATCCCTTGGGGCACGCCGATTACCGGGCGCTATCCGGCCTGGCTGGAAGATGCCAGCAACACGGCTGAAGATCAGGCCCAACAGGTCGGCATGCACCACGACGGAATGCACTTCTTCCCCATGAACGCGAAGCTGGGCGGACGGCAGAGCGACCACGGCTTGCTGGTTCTCAATCACGAGTACATCGATGCACCCCTGCTCCACCGTAACGGTCCGACCGTAGTGGATGGCAAGCGCGTCAACGTCGACGAAGTCCGCAAGGAGATCAACGCACACGGTGTCTCGGTAGTTGAAATCCGCCGAGGTCCACGCGGCGAGTGGTCCGTGCTGCCGACGGCGCGAAACCGCCGCATCACCGGCGCGACACCGATGCGAATCGAAGGCCCTGCGCGCGGCCACGCATTGATGCGTACCCGCTACAGCCCAAGCGGCACCTCGGCCCGCGGCACCCTCAACAACTGCGCCAACGGATTCACGCCGTGGGGAACCTACCTCACTTGCGAGGAAAACTGGGCCGGCTATTTCGGCACTGCCGACGCCGAGCTTCCGCGTGAGCTCAGCCGCTACGGCGTTCGGGGCGCCGGCCGCTATGGATGGGAAACCGTGGCAGGCGATGAATTCGAGCGCTTCAATGCGACCCGCATCGCGGCTACTGCCCAAGGCGATTACCGCAACGAGCCAAACACCTTTGGCTGGGTGGTGGAAATCGATCCGTTCGATCCCCATTCGACTCCAATCAAGCACACAGCGCTCGGCCGTTTCGCCCATGAAGGCTTGGTGTTCGCGCCGGTCAAGCCAGGCCGCCCTGTCGTCTGCTATTCAGGCGACGACTCGCAGAACGAGTACATCTACAAGTACGTCAGCCGCGACAAATATCGGCCTCAGCGCAGCGACGGGCGCCTGCTGGACGACGGCGTCCTCTACGTGGCGCGTTTCAACCCGGATGGCAGTGGCGACTGGCTCGCGCTGGATCATGCCAACCCAGCGTTTCAGCGCGCCTGCAAGGCCGCTGGCGTTCGGTTCGCCGATCAGGGAGAGGTGCTGATCAATACCCGCCTGGCCGCCGATATCGTTGGTGCAACGAAAATGGATCGCCCGGAATGGGGTGCGGTACATCCTGACACGGGTGAAGTGTATTTCACGCTCACCAACAATAGCGGTCGCCAGCAGTCCGATGCGGCCAACCCGCGTTCACCGAATGCGTTCGGCCATATCATTCGCTGGCGCGAGGCGAGCCGGGATTTTGCCGGCACCCGATTCACCTGGGATATCTACCTGCTCGCCGGCCCCGAGGAAAACAGCCGGAGCCCGAAAGGCCGTGCGCTGGACGCCACGAATATCCTGGCCAGCCCCGATGGATTGTGGTTCGACGATGAAGGGCGCCTGTGGATCCAGACCGACATGAGCGGCAGTCAGTTGAGCTCCGGTCCGTTTGGCAACAACCAGATGCTGGTTTCCGACCCGAGAACAGGTGAAACCAAGCGTTTCCTGGTCGGCCCGCTGGGTGCCGAGGTGACAGGAATCACGGCAACGCCTGACTTCCGCACGCTCTTCGTGAACATCCAGCATCCGGGTGAGGGTTCGACCTCGACGAACTACACGAGCACCTGGCCAGACGGCGCCGGTCGGCGTCCCCGCTCGGCCACCGTCATCATTACTCGTGAAGATGGTAAGCGCCTGATGTAAACGCCAAGGGGCCTGGCGAGCGCCAGGCCCTCTGCCGCGTCGGCAATCATTGGCCCGGTGGGGGCTCTTCAGGTGAAGTGAACAGCCCCCATGTGGATATGAACAAAGCCGCCACCAGCGGGCCGATCACGAACCCGTTCAAACCGAAAAGCGCCAGACCGCCCAGCGTCGAGATCAGCACGACGTAATCGGGCATCTTGGTGTCTTTGCCCACTAGGATGGGCCTGAGAATGTTGTCCACCAGGCCGATCACCAGCACGCCATAGAGTGTGAGAATCACTCCCTGCCAGATCGCCCCGGTCATCAGAAAGTAGATGGCGACGGGCGTCCAGATCAGTCCGGCCCCCACCGCGGGGAGCAACGACAGAAACGCCATCAACACACCCCAAAGCAGCGCGCCGGATATGCCGAGTACGGCGAAGATGATTCCGCCCAGAGCCCCCTGAGTGACGGCGACCACAATGTTGCCCTTCACCGTCGCACGTACCACACGGGTGAACTTGTTGAAAAGGCGCCTTTTCTGGGCATCGCTGAGCGGAATGGCCTTTCTGATCCGTGCCACCAGCTCTCGACCGTCCCGGATGAAAAAGAACAGCAGATACAACATCACGAAGAAGCTGATCAGGAACTGAAACGTCCCCTGACCGAAGCTGAACGCCTTGGTGGCGAGAAACTGACTGCCCTCGAGCGCACCCGATGCCAGCCGCTCCCGCATGGAGTCCAGATCACCGAAGCCGAAGCGCTGAAGCTGCACCTGGACCGATTGAGGTAACAGCTCCCGCAGACCCGATACGAGGCGACCAATGTCCAGCTCGCCGCTCTCTATCTGCTTGTAGAGGGTCGCGCCTTCCTGAACCAGCATGCCCGTAATCAGAATGACAGGTAGCACGGCAACCAGCAGGCAGACCAGCAAGGTAAACAACGCCGTCAGATTGCGGCGTTGACTGAACCGCCGGTAAAGGTAGCGCTGCAAGGGTGCAAAGATGATGGCGAGAATGACCGCCCAGAAAACTGCTCCATAGAACGGCAACAGAATCCAGCCGAACGCCAGGGAAACCACTACCAGCAGCGCGAGGAAGACTTTCTGCTCGAGCGTCGAGTTGACCATTGTTGACCCTGTCGCTGCGTATCGTTCTGTTTAGTCAACGAGCGAGAGCGCGAGTGCGGGCCAGACGACGGATTCGCGACAGGGGCCGTTGTTGTCCGAACGGCCCTTCTCTTTGGTTCAGAGGGTCATCGCTGCCAGCCAGCCAAACGCGAGCAGCGGCAGGTTGTAGTGCAGGAAGGTCGGCACGACGGTATCCCAGATATGGTTATGCTGACCGTCGGCATTCAGACCAGCCGTTGGCCCAAGCGTGGAATCGGATGCTGGGGAACCACCATCGCCGAGCGCGCCGGCTGTGCCAACGAGACTCACGATCGCCAAGGGGCTGAAGCCCAGCTCGACGCCAAGCGGCACGAAAATGGCGGCGATGATTGGCACGGTCGAGAAAGAAGAGCCGATGCCAATCGTGACGAGCAAACCGACCAGAAGCATCAACAGGGCGCCAATGGCCTTGCTGTTGCCGATCCACGCGGTGGATGCGTCTACCAGCAGTTTCACCTCACCGGTTTCACGCATCACTTCAGCGAAACCAGCGGCAGCAATCATGATGAAGCCGATCATGGCCATCATCTTCATGCCGTCGGTAAACAGGTCATCCGCTTCCCGCCAGCGCACCACACCGGAGACCGAGAAGATCACGAACCCTGCAAGTGCGCCGAGAATCATCGAGTCCAGCCACAGCTGAATAACGAACGCCGCAGCAACGGCAATGCCTGCCACCACCAAGGTCAGTGGGCTGTAACGTACCGAACTGGGCTCCACCTGCTCGATGCGAGCAAGGTCATATTCACGCGGCTTGCGGTAGCTATAGAAGGCGATCGCCAGCCCCGACAACATGCCCAAAGCTGGGATCAGCATCGCCTGGGTGACCTTGATGCCGGTTACATCCACACCGCTTTTGGCAACGTTGGCCAGCAGAATCTCATTGAGGAAGATGTTGCCGAACCCAACCGGAAGAAACATGTAAGGAGTGATCAGCCCGAACGCGAGCACACAGGCAATCAGGCGCCGGTCGATCTTCATCTTCGACAGTACGTAAAGTAACGGCGGAACCAGCAACGGAATAAACGCAATATGAATCGGCAGGATGTTCTGGGACGAGATAGCTACCGCCAGCAGAAGTGCGACCATCATCCACTTCACCGCACCGGTGCCTTGGCCGCCTTGCTTTCCGACCAAAGCCAGAGCCTTGTCGGCAAGCGCGTGGGCCAGACCGCTCTTGCCGATGGCTACGGCGAACGCACCAAGCAGAGCATATGACAACGCCACTGTCGCTCCACCACCCAGGCCCTTGTTGAAAGCGGCGAGGCTGCCTTCGATACCCAACCCGCCAATCAACCCACCGGCCATGGCCCCGGCAATAAGTGCAACGACCACGTGCACGCGGCAAAGGCTCAAGACCAGCATGATGCCGACCGCCGCAACAACTGCGTTCATTTCAAATCTCCGTATAAACGACCAAGTCGCGTAGAAAAGCGCCGCACTCTGCAGCAACTGCGCAGAACTGTCAAAATCGGAACGGCACATTCAGGACGAATGAGCGCATTCTGAGTTGTCAGTAGCCGTTCCCTATCACTAGCTCGGCCAGCTTTTACTGAGCAGATAAAACCCAACGCGATGATCACTCACCACGGTATTCACAACCGCTTGTGCAGGTCTCGTGAATGCGGACGCGGGAAAGCTCTGGAAGCAGCGGCTTCAGCTCGTTCCAGATCCATTTCGCCAGGTTCTCGCTGGTGGGGTTTTCCAGACCGGGAATGTCGTTCAGATAGTTGTGGTCCAAACGCTCGTAGAGCGGTTTGAAGATGGATTTCAGCTCACCGAAATCCCGAATCCAACCAGTATGTGGATCCACTGGCCCACTTATATACAAGGCAACACGGAAGGAGTGGCCATGCAGCCGCCCGCATTTGTGTCCTTGCGGTACGTGCGGCAAACGGTGCGCCGACTCGAATGTGAATTCTTTGAATATTTCCACTGTATGCACTCGTGATCTGATCGCGACGAAGCGCGCAATTTTACGCGTTTTGCCCGCGTGATTCATGCACAGAGGCTGCTACGCAGGGCAATCACCGCCAAAGGGAGCAGCTGCGGTAATTTGTCGGCACCAAAAAATCGGTGATCCTGCAGCCTTTCCGCGCCCCAAAAGCAAACCCCCGACCCGCTTACGCGGATCGGGGGTTTGGTGTAGGAGCTTGACGATGACCTACTCTCACATGGGGAAACCCCACACTACCATCGGCGA
>Ga0137829_12047037_pt1 | contig 14072 bp, 25 predicted proteins | sample OV2TP2_FD_97737 | JGI IMG/M metagenome (GOLD analysis project Ga0137829, IMG submission 97737) | reverse complement strand
GTCTAAACGAGGCAGTTCCTCGCATTGCTCAAGGAGCAAGTTATGGAAGAAACTCTCCGTGTAACAAAAGCCCAGTTTGGTGCAAAGTGTGAAGAGGTAGTCGAAGCAATTTCGGAGCTAATCTATCAGGGGCCACGATGCCTATTTCCAAACGACGCATTTTTGGTCTCCGAGGTTCAGGGCATTGTACTATGTGCAGCGGTCAACGCATTACTACTACATAGTACACCAGACAAACGCGCCGAAATTCGTACACTCCTCCAAATTACACATAGCTTGGAGAAATTGTTAACCGCCGAACTTGAGAAGGAAATAATCGATGCGTGATTTCATAACTCTAGGACAAACACCATGCAGCGAACGATGCGCTAATGTCGGCGAGCCCAATTACCGCGAACGGGCGCGTGCTGAATGTCAGAAATACATTCAATTATTGCGCCAACACTTCGGACCTGAACCACTTGGCGCTCACTTTGCCATTAAGTGGTTCGATCACGACTTTGGCCCTTACTATGAAGTAGTGTGTTTCTACGACTCCATCAATGAACTTGCTCGCGAGTACGCCCTCCGCTGTGAAGATCACGCTCCAATGACTTGGTACCCAGCGCCAACATTCACGCCCATTCTCAGCGCCCACTTAAAAATTATCCTGGCGGCACTAGAGGCGTACCGCGACCTAGTGGACGATGATAGCGTGCGCGACGAACATGAGCAAGTTCTACTCGCGCTCAACCACGTATTGGAGCAGTACAATGCGACGAGTTCGTGAGTACGAGAAAGAGAAGTGCAAACGGTGTGGTAAGCACAACCAAGTAGTGTTCAACAAGCGTTTGCGCAAACTTCTGTGCGATCAGTGTCATAGAATAATCGTACAGAAGTATGTCATGCTACGTCAGCAATCCAGAGCCGCACGTATGGACGCACTATCTACTGCAGACCCTGAAAAATTACGTCAACTGCTTGAGTTGCTTTATTCTGCTGGTTGACACACACACATCAATGTGTTATAATTAACATATGATGAATGACTCACCGAGGAGAAGCTATGAAAGTTTAATCGGTTCAATAATTGAACTCACTACACAGGAGACGCTATGAAAAATTAGTTCCCAACATTTCGTTGATTCAACAATTGAACTCACTCACAGTTAAGACGCCTAAGCGTCTTAAGGAGTAAAAGGATGCAGATCGCAGTTAAGACCAAACAGGTCAGCGAAACTTCGCGCACATTAGAGGTGGCAGTTAGTTCACACTTTGAGCACGACATACCAGTCGTGAGCGACACTCAAAGTGCAGAGCAGTGCTTAAATGCCATGGTGGAACGTCACGGCTACGAGCAGGTATACAAGCTCGTGCGCACTAAGTACATCATCGAAATTCAGGCGCCGGCGCGTATTGCCCTAGTTGAACAATGGCACAAAATCCCACCGGAGGAACGTGCTCAACTTATCAAAATGCCGACGGCAACACTGCCTGGCGAAGTATCCGTTGCAACAGCCGAGCTTCCTGAAGCTCAACAGAAGGCATTGCAAGCACGCATGGACGCGTTTGTCCTTGGCGAGCGGACACCACGCACTCGTGTAGTTGAAATGACCGAGGATCCAATCGATGCTATTGCTCGCAAGATCCAGGACGGTGAGATTGTGGGCGACGAACTAGACACTCTGCGCGCACGTGCTGCAGAATTACTAGGCCTGGCAATGCCACGTCGGCGCTAACACTACAACTGCTGCATACCACTCATGGCAACAGTGTGGCTGTCAGAAAGTGGCTTAGAACCAGGCCACTATGCAGCGCAAAGGAACTAAAGAGTGAGAACGATAACAATTGGAGAGCAACATGCCAAAAGTCTTAATAGTAAACAAGGGCTTGCACGATTACACATCGGCAAAGGAGTTTGGCAGCTTAGTTTCACTAACCGAAGGTACACACTCAAGAGTGAACGTGACTCAAATGGTTCGCAGCATGGGAGCTACCATTGAAGCGTCCAGTCCAGAGGACTGGCTCTTGATTAGTGGCACAACAGTGATTAACTGCGTGGCATGTACGTTGTTCGCACTACGGCACGGCAGATTGAATTTGCTAATCCACACTGCTCGCGAAAACATGTACGTACCACGCACGCTGAGCTTTAAGAGAGGCCCAACATGGAATCCATGAACGCAATCCCACAACATCCCACATGGAACATACTAGACAGCAGCAAGCTAACTTGCTACATGCGATGCCCACGCCAATATTTCTTCCGCTACTTACTCGGTTGGCATCCTAGTAGCCCGCGAAATCACTTGGTATTTGGCAGTGCTTGGCACATCGGCCAAGAACATTTGCTGCTCAATGACCTAAGCCCCAAAGCCGCTGTTGAAGCAGCAATCCTTGCCATGGAATACTATCGGCAACACTTCCCTCCAGAAACTGACGAACTGTTCACACCAAAGACCATGACTAATCTCACAAATTCTCTGTCGGATTACGCCGACAAATACCGTGCATTACACCGCAATCACACAGTTTTATACACTGAGCTTGGCGGTGTCGTGCTTGTTGGTGAGAACCGCACCATGGCTTTCAAATGTGACGCTATTATACGTGACGAAAGTGGTCACGTATTCGGTATCGATCACAAAACCAGCCAACGGCGCTACACCGATTGGGGCGATCGCTGGACACTGAGTACTCAAATGCTCACGTACTTGCATGCGCTGCAGTGCCTCTTTCCTGATCAAGAAGAAGTGACTATGCTAGTTCGTTGTGCGTTCTTTTACAAGAAAGACCCAACAATTTTTGAGGAGCATCCGATCGCTAAGAATAATGCACAAATGCAAGCTTGGCTAGAAAGGACTAACCAATGGATAGACCGATTGTTTACTGACTTGAACATACTAAAAGAGGAGGACAACACCGATGAAGTTGTGATGCGCTCTTTTCCCCAAAACGATCTCGCATGCTTCGATTTTGGCCAGCGTTGTGAATTCTTCGATTTTTGCAATGCGTGGCCAAATCCACTCACGCGATGCGACGAAACGCCAATAGGATTCAATGTCGAGTGGTGGGATCCGCTAGCACGGCCAGAAATCCGTACCACAGTTAACCTAAAAGAAAAGGAGCGGCCATGAAAGCTCACGAGCTTCTCAGTAATGTAATGAAATGGACCAAGCACACGAAATGTTAGTGGTTGCCAATTTATAGGCTGTATACCCAAGGAGCCAAAAATGCCTAGAGAGCGATGGTTGAAAACAGCCGAAGTGGCAGAGCTGCTAGGAATATCATGTGCTGCAGTGCGCTCAAGGATCGTTCTTGGACGCTTGCCAGCCAAAGTAACAAAGGACGGACACTACGTAGTCCTGTGCCGCGATGCCCTCATAGCGGCAAAGCGGAAATCACTAGGAAAGTATGGAGAGAAGCAATCATGAAAGCGGTGGACCAAGAACGGAGGAGGAGTGAGCATGACAAAGGCTGATTTCCATGAGCTAAATGTGGGAGACATGATTACTCACGATAACGACTCGCATACTTACATAGTCACTGGCAATTACGGTGGGCGGGTCACAGCGATTCAAACTGTTGATACAACAAACCCAACTGAATGGGCACTGCGTTACAAGGCAACCTATACTATGGAGGTGAGAAATGAGTAAACTCCAACATGGAGTTCTCGATGCCCGCGTCGAGGCTGAGAAGCTACGCACAAAATACATCAGTGACCCAAGGCAGCATTCATTCCGTGTGCTGGTTACGGGTGAGAGTGGTACTGGCAAGACTCACTTACTACGTACAGCACGAATGCCTGTGCACGTAGACTCGTTCGACCCTGGCGGCACACTAGTGCTAAATGACCTAATCACAAAGGGTGATATTGTCGCCGACACCGAATACGAAATGGAAGATCGCACTGACCCAACCATGTTCCGCGAGTGGGCTAGAACATTTGAAAGCCGAGTGCGGGGCAAATACTTTGATTCCATTGGAACATACTGTTTAGACAGCAGCACCCTATGGTCCGATGCAATCATGAATTGGGTACTAAAAGGTGCAGATATAGCCGGTGGAGCCCCGCGCTGGGCGCACGACTATGTGCCTCAGAAGGTGGAAATCCAAACATGGATGCGCCGAATTTTATCACTACCATGCGACGTGGTAGTGACAGGACACTTGGATCCAATCTACGAGGCCATCATAATACACCGTGGGAGCAAGCAGGAGGAAACGGTACAGGTACTTACTGGCTATAAGTATATGACCACTGGTAAAGGGGCTGTGATTTTGCCACTCATGTTTGATGAGCAATGGACAACCATTGCAGAGGAGAAGGGCAGTGCAATAGAATATAAGATTATCACCGCCAAGTGGCGCCTGTACCGAGCACGCACACGCATTGGTCGAGGCCGTTTTGACACATTTGAGAAACCAGACATTAAGGCGCTACTCAAGAAGGCTGGCTGGCCGACAGCCGACAAGCCCAAGTTGCACTAGGGATGAATGAGGAGGGAGGACCAGACATGAATGCTCAACTAGTGGCAAGGATGATCGAAGATGGCAGTTTGTATCCATTAGGTATAGTATACCTAACTGAGCCCCCTCCTTGTTCAATGGAAGTAGTACACACCATAGAGGAGATTAAGGCCGGTATTCCGTTTCTAGTTGTATTGGTCAATGTAGAGGAGAATTGATTTGGCTAGCAATTACAAAGTAAACAAGATTGGCGCTAAGCGTGAGTTCACCGCTACACAAACACAAGCACTACGTGCTCTTTACGGTTACGCCCAACAGTTGGTACGTAATGCTAGTGGGCCGGCCATACCAGAGCTACCTGAAACTGAGCGTATTGTTCAAGGAGGTGACTTCATAAAACTTGTAAAAGCATTGGAAAGAGTCAGGCATACAATGAAGGAGAACTAACTATGCCACGTAAGTCCAAGCCAAGCCCACGAGACGAAGATAGTTTCCGTGGTGACAGAACGCAAACGGAGGAGGACTCGGTAACCACTGATGCAGCAGGTCATGATCAGCCCGAACAGGCTACTCATTACGAAGCCACCAACCAAAGTACACAAAGAGCAGAAAGGCCACACACTATGAGTATGATTGATCCAACTGAATGGAACCTAGACGATTCACAAGAGCCCTATGCACTCAAAGATGGCGCTGAAGTCATATTGCGTATCATTGAAGTACGCAAGCAAGAACGCCAAGATACTGGCAGCGAATTTTACGTAGTACGCTTTGAGGTTCCTGATGATCCTTACTCCAAAGACATCGTGGAATTCTTCGATGTGCCGTCAAGCAAGCTAGACGCTAAGCGTCTAAACGCGGCGCGTCAAAAGATGCAAAAGTTTGCTCAAGCCTTTGGCTTAGACATGACACGGCCCGTCAATCCGGCTGAGGATTGGGTTGGCGCTGAAGGCTGGTGCATTTTGTCCTTGAGCAAGAGCGCCCAGTACGGAGAGCAGAACCGGATCAGTACATTCGTGCGCTCACGCTAACAACTGACACACCCAGGCCAACCAGCGGTAAAGATGCACAGGGAGTGGGGCTGGAGCAAAGTGCATTGCCTGGGTTCAATAAATGAATCGAGCAAATAACCAAGGAGAGCCAAACATGGAACCAACGTACACTGTTGATGAAATTGTTGCTACTCTAAAAACTGCATACAACAAAATGGACTTCATTGACTTTGTTACGCACGTTCTGCATGCGACCCCAAACGCTAAAGATGTATGGCAAATAGAGAAGTGGGAACTGTTTTGCGATTTCATACGTACTGTAGTGCGTATTCCGCCAGAAGCATTTGAGCTAATTTTAGATTATGGCTACAACCCTCCTCAAAAGGAATCTACATGGCATCGCTTTACAAGCCCAGAATCGCAATAGAGGTTACGCCAGAACAGCGCAAGATGCTAAACAAGTATCTTGCCTACGGCGAACAGCGTCGTGTGTTTCAGGCGATCTTAGATGACGTCGTAGTGCTGCTGAATGAATTCGGCTACGATTTCGTAACATTCATGTTGCAGCGCGAGTTTAGCTATCGCGCTGCAATGGAGAAGTATGCAAATAGTCGATCTACCACTAATATCTCTGACAGCCATGCCAACCAGTGAACAACTGCAGCATATTCTAAATGTGCGGCAACGACGACGTTACGTCGAAGCACGCACTAAACGCGCGCACATACCAAAGTTAGATAAGCTGAGCAAAGCCCAGCTGCAACGACTAGCCAAAGTATTAGGACTGAGCAGTTCGTAGGAGTCTAAAGATGACTGACGCCTTTATTGAAAAGTTGCTCGGCAAGTATGAGACCGTACCAATTTCGCAAATTGACATAGACAGCAATCAGCATCGTGAAATGGATCCGGCTCACATCGAAAAGCTAGCACGATCAATCAGCGAACGAGGCCTGATAAACCCAGTTACTTTGTACCGACCACCTCAGCATCCACGCTATCTTATCGTTGCTGGTCGTCACCGCTTCAACGCAATGAAATTGCTGAAGCAATCATTCATAAGTGCTCGTGTGTACGATTACGAACTTAGTGATTATGAACTGCGTGCGATCGAGTTATATGAAAACATTCACCGCAAGGATTTGACGCAGGTTCAGAGGAAGCAACAAATAGCACACTTGCACTCCGTAATGCAAAGCATAGCTGGCGTTAGCACAACTGGTGCGGGCGCTCATGGTCATAGAATTAAGGACACCGCATACATTGCCGGCGTCAGTGTCGGCACGGTAGCCGGCGCACTCAAACTAGAAAAGGCCATCAAAGACCTTCCAGAGCTTGGTCTTGACAAAATTGAGAGTGAAGCGGAAGCGTTACGTATCCTGAAACGCTTTGCTACAGTCGTTTCCAATCAGCACATCACCCGTACCACAACTATGGAACAGCACAAGTTGGCTAACAATTATGTGCTTGGCGATTTCTTTGAGAACACACTTGACGACGGAACGTTTGCGCTAATTGAGTGTGATCCACCATACGCAATCGATTTACCTAACTCCAAAAAGGATTCATCAATTACCATAGTCGATTATACCGAAATAGCGAGAGTAGATTATTCAGATTTCTTGTACAAGTTGTGTCGAGAGTGCTGGCGACTTGCTAGCCCAAATAGTTGGTTTATTTTGTGGTTTGGCCTAGAACACTACGCATTGTGCAGTGCCGCATTACACGCTGCCGGATTTGTGCACCATCCTAATCCAGCCATTTGGAAAAAGGGTGGTAGCACTGGTCAAACACATACACCGGATAGCTCTCTTGGTAATGCCTACGAGACATTCTTTTGGGCGCGCAAGGGCTCACCAAAATTGCATTTGCCAGGCCGCTCAAACATTTTCGACTACCCAGTAGTCCCCCCACAACAAAAAATCCATCCTACCGAGCGACCAGTAATTTTGATTACTGACATTCTTCGCACATTCGCTTGGCCTGGTATGGCAATACTAAGCCCATTTCTTGGTAGTGGCAACACATTACTTGCTGCCAAAGAGCTTGGCATGCCATGCGTTGGGTTTGACCTTAGCGTCAATTATCGCAATGCTTTCATTGCACGATCGGGGAAAAGCGTGTGAAATACCCCATTGTAGCATTCAGACTTCATACTTGTAACTTTCGTTGTAACGGTAAAACGCACTATGATATCGTTGTGGAGTACGGAATAACATTTCAGGAGAAGGATGTATACGACACCGCATTGAGTTACATGCGCTTACTCAGTGCTAAGCGCATAAATGAGTATCCAACAGAAGAGGGTATAATTGGCGCTTGGGGCATTTACTTTGAGGACGCAGTATGATTCATTGGAAAGAAATTGAGTACATGGAATCAGAGGACACAATGGTCAAAAAGACCATAGCTGTTGTTAACAAACTAACAGGATACATTTGCACTAACGCTTATACTACGGCGTTCTTAGAATCGTGCACTCCTGAAGAACTAGAACTGCATAGGCGACGTCGTATGGAACTTCTAATGCTAGAGATTTCTAAGAATCATTCCGTAGAAGAACAAAGTGCGCAAGGAGTGGGCGATGGCTAGCACTTATGTTCCACCAGCTGGACCACTCGATGCTACCATTGCCATTGTAGGTGAGCAACCAGGCCGTAATGAAGTGCGTCATCGGCATCTTGGGCCATTTAGTGGCCCAGCTGGTCGTAATCTTCAGGAGTGTCTTCAAGTAGCTGGCATCACCTGGAACTCCGTGTATCGCACGAATGTAATCAAAGACCTTGATGCCCCCCTGAGTTCATATGTTGAAATAAGGAGCGGGAAATATGCTAAAGCAGTTGCTACTGCTAGAGGTGAGCATTACATTAAAGAGCTTGCGAGCGAAATGGTAGGAGTTACTGCTAACGTTATTGTTGCATGCGGAAATGTTGCTTTGTGGGCTCTATGTTCTCGTATTGGCATTACTTCTTGGCGAGGTAGTGTGCTCAATAGCACACTACTTCCTGGCCGCAAAGTAGTGCCAACATTCCATCCAGCTACTTGGACACAGGAGAAATTATACGAGAATCCTGCAGCATACCTAAACAAGTACCTTGTAGTAATAGACTTAAAACGAGCGCATGACGAAGCAAAATTCCCCGAAGTCCGTAATACGTCACGGCAACTAAGCATCGCGCCTACATTCTATGAAGCTTGTGCATTCATTGACAATTGCATGCAGCATGCCACTAGCGGCGGCATTATTGACTATGACATTGAAACTACCAAAACACAAGAGCTATCATGTATAGGTCTAGCGTGGTCTCCTAACCATGCCATGTGCATACCGTTCGTTGGACCTAGTGGAGATTATTTTTCGCCCGATCAAGAGTTGCAACTTATGCTCATGCTCGAACACCTATTTAATAATGCTGATTGGCGTAAGCGTGGCCAAAACGTGATCTTTGATTCGCACTTCTTGCTCAAAAAGTACGGAATTCGCACGCACAATCTAGAAGACACAATGATTGCTCAAGGAATTTTGTGGCCAGAAATGCCTAAAGCACTCGAATTTATTACTAGTGTATGGACAGACATCCCATACTACAAGGCCGATGGCAAAGTTTTTCTTAGCGGTCAGGGTAACTGGCAACGAGGTTGGCAGTACAACTGTCTCGACGTGCTCAGCACTGCTACGGCATATCCCAAGCAAATGGCTGAACTAATTAAGCAAGGCAACTTAGCCACATATGAACGTCAACGCAGGCTAATTCCACCGCTAACTTACATGATGGAGCATGGAATACGTGTTGACAAAAGTGGTATGGCAACTGCTGCCAAAGCAGCAGAAGAAGAAGCACTAAAACTGTGTGAGTCTATTAGCGATATTATTGGCCGCCCTTGTGTAGCCAATGCAAATTACGCTCGCACAAACAACGAACTCAATCTTAGCTCTCCACAACAACTGCAGGAGTATTTCTACAATCAACTGAACATAAAATCATATAGGAACAAGGATAGTAACAAGCCAACTATTAACGAAACTGCGCTAATCCGCATTGCAAATAAGGGTTATCAAGAAGCAAAGCTAATTCTGCGTGTACGCAAACTACTAAAGCAGAGTTCAACATTCCTTGATATTAGTCAACTTGACAGTGACAATCGAATCCGATGTCAGTACAATCCAGTGGGCACTAAGTTTGGTCGCATTTCATCTAGTGCTAACATCTTTGGCACTGGCACGAACCTACAAAACGTGCCTCATAATGTACTCACGTACTTCCTCGCGGATCCAAACTACTTACTCTACTCCCTCGATATGAGTCAAATAGAGAATCGCATAGTAGCATATGTGGGTAATATTGGCCCAATGATCGAAGCATTTGAAAGCAATATTGACGTACACCGGCTCACTGCCGCTATGACTCTGAATTTGTTAGGGCATACTCGTAGTATTGAAACTGTTACTAGTGACGAACGCCAAGAATATGGCAAACGACCAAACCACGCATTTAACTATGGCTACGGTTATCGTGCTTACTCACTCAAGCATGAAATACCCGAGCGTGATGCAAAGCGCATTCACCAAGCTTACCACGCAATTTATCCGCAGTTGCATAGCAATTACTGGAATTATGTACAACAAGAGCTAAAAGTAAATCGCTCACTCACCACTATCATGAATCGTGTAATTCCATTCTTTGGCTTGTGGTCAGACAGCTTATTACGTGAGGCCTACTCAGCCATCCCACAAAGCACTTGTGGTGATCATGTCAATGAGCGTGGCATAGAATTCGTGTACTACAATACTGATCCGTTGTTCAAGCCCGTCGAGCTTTTAACGCAAATTCACGACAGTATCGAAATACAAATGCCACTTAGTGTGCCATTGACACAACATGCACATGTACTGATTGCAATAAAGCGTTCGCTAGAAACGCCACTATCGTGGCATGGACGTGATTTTGTTGTCCCAATCGATCTTACAATTGGTAAGTGTATGAACAAAGCATTAGGAGTGGAGGTGAAAAATAAGGACTTTACCGAGGATATTACGAAGTTGGTCGGCATATTGGAAGATGCTAAAACTAAATTGGAGTTATCATGCAAGAGCTAAATGAAACCATATTGGGCAATCTACTACTTGTCCATTGGGAGTACGATGACGTAGTGGCAAATTTTGACATTTGCTATTTTGACGACGCAGCTTCGCATTATGGCAAGGGCTATATCAAATGGGATGGTTGTACTGAATTAGCAATTAACGTACACCTGTGTGGACTATGGCACATGCGAAAACACGTAGAGCTGGTACAATACCTTTGGAATCGTGCAGGTGAATTGTTATGTAGCCGAGAGATGGGGCTATGGAAGGTTGAGCTAGTATGAAAGACCTAACGGACATGTTTCCATATCACGAATGTAATTACTACTGTGCCAATGGTTTGCATGCCATTCAAACGATGGGCCCAAAGGGATGCCAGACTATTGCTATACTACAAGAGGAGCTAGATCACCTTGTTGGTGGTACTCTTACTGTAGTTGGATATAAACCAACAATGGAGCACAATTTTGATCCTAATGGCCCAACCTGGTCTGAGAATGATGGCTCTCCACTAGAAGTAGCAGGCATTGTATTTGTGAGGCGGAGGTGACAATCATGCGAGTTTACTTAATGGCCCGTTATAGCAGGCACGAAGAAATGCAAGATGTTGCTAAGAACCTAATTGCACTTAATCACGTAGTCACCTCACGTTGGATTTGGGGTGATCATCGTGCACATGACAGTGCTATCGGTACAGGTACTATAACCAACATCGAGCGTACCATCGCAACTAACGACGTAACAGACTTGTATCAAGCCGACTGCGCTATTGGCTTTAGCGAAGCATTACGCACGCCAACCCGTGGTGGCCGCCATGTAGAGCTTGGCCTTGCGTTAGCCTGGCGCAAACGCATTATAATAGTAGGCGGCCATGAGCATGTCTTCCACACCCTACCACAAGTGGAACACGTCAAGGACTTAGCTGAATTGTACGTTTTGCTGGAGGATTAGTTATGCGTCGTTGTGCCGATTGGATTGATTCCTATATGCAATTCACAGCTAACACCGAGCCACCTGACATCTACCATCGTTGGTGTGCTATAAGTTGTTTGGCGGCGTGTTTGCAACGTAAGTGCGTATTGCCGTGGGGCACGCTGCGCTTCTATCCAAACCTGTACATTATCCTAATTGCACCACCAGGCAGGGCTAGGAAGAGTACCGCCATGGATACAGCCATGCAATTAATGGAAGAGCCAAGTCTTGGTATTCATTTAGCTGCCGAGTCAGTTACACGTGAGCAACTAATTCGTGAATTGCTAAATGCACAGGAGTACATCACAGGCGCCGATGGCAAAATGATTGGTCACTGCTCTATGACCATTTGCAATAGTGAATTGACGGTATTTCTTGGCTACAACAACCCACGTCTACTCGACGACCTGACTGATTGGTACGATTGCAAACGGCGCTGGATTTATCGCACCGTGCATCAGGGCGAATACCCCATTAGCGCAGTTTGGGTAAACCTGCTTGGCGCTACCACGCCTGAATTGCTTCGTACAGCATTGCCGCCTGTAGCCATTGGCGGCGGTTTGACTAGTCGAATAGTGTTCATTTACGCCGGTGCAAAGCGTCGTACTATTGCTAATCCGTTTATTTCGCCCGCTCAATACAAACTAAGGGAGGATTTGCTCTATGATCTAGAACAGATTGTTCGCATGTCTGGTGAGTTCAGTGCTACAGACGGTTACGTACAAGCACGAACGCTCTGGTACGAATACAATGATGCTCACCCGCCATTTGAAGATGCCATTTTTGCTGGCTATTGCGATCGCCGGATTGCAACAGTGACCAAACTTAGCATCATAATTAGTGCATCACGCAGTGACGAGATGCTTATTACCGAGAACGACTTTGCGCGTGCTATAACATTCCTTGAAGATGCCGAGCGTCTCATGCCAATGGCACTCACTGGCGCCGGCCAAGGTAAGTACGCTGATATAATGTCGCGGCTTATGGCCGAAATCATCCGCACGCGTGAGTGTACCCTTGATACTCTAATGTGGAGGTTTAGGCATGACGTAACTAGGTGGGAAATGGAGCGGTTGATTGCTTCGCTGGAAGCCATGAACTTCTGTGTGTTCATTACGAACACAAAGAAGATTATTTACAACACAGAATTTGATCGGAGATAACAATGCAAGGTGAATGGGAAGAAATGCCAATCAGTGCTGAAGAACAACTGGACCAGCTACAATCACAGTTAAATGACATGGCGCACAAAGTACAATACTTAGTGAACTTCGTAGGAATGAAAGGCTTGCTGCCCGATGGTGTGTTTACATTCCCCGACGGAGATCGTTGGGAACCAGAGGAGAATTCAAAATGAAGCATCATGATCCACGTGAAATCACTGGCCCAATTGGCATGTATCACTGCCCAGAGTGTGGCGAAATGGTCGTAGCGGGTTTGGAGCACCCGGACTATTCACTTGCTCCCGACCTCGACCAACAATCATTTCAATTTATGAATCCAGAAGTAGCTCCTAGCGAATCTTGCGCCGAATACTCTGATACCGAGGACTCCGAGTCTCACGAATAGTGCCTTCTTCGTCATGTGTGGGGTCGCTACGTGATCCAACGAGTGAACCCCACACACCTTCGCCACGATCTTGTCCATGTACCCAAGTACCAATGGCGCCGGCAAATGGAAAGCTCAGCAGCTTGCCGATTGGCGAGCCAGCAATACGTAAGAACGTCTCAATGGAAGTATCATCTGGCCGGCGTAATTTGTACGCTAATGGTGTGCCTCGGAATGTTTCTGCTGCTTCTCGAATAGTGTCTATAAATGGCCCAGCAATGCCCCGACCATACTTAGTTGGAGAAATAATTGGTACGTATTCGGCGAGTTCAGCGGCTAGGGTACCAAGAATAGTGGGCACATCGCCACCAGTTTCTATTCCACGCTTCATTGGCTGAACGATCGGTGATGGCAGTGATGCGTGCATGCCTGCAGACTCAAACACAAAGTTCATTGCTTCTTGCAATGCAACGAAAGTCGCAATGCTCTTTACCAAACCATAGTAAAAGTTAGGTGCGGGCTTCCCTTGTGCTTCACGATACAGCCTTTTCATTGTCGTTTCGCCAGCAAACACTTCATTTAACATGTAGTTCCACGTAGAAATTACAAAACGTTGAAATTGCGTACCCAATTTGCCCACCGCCGTGCGCTGTATACCAGCCACATCGCCTGGCATCGCACCGCCCTGCGTCATGACAGCAAAATCGTCAGCTTTTCGTCCAGCAGTCACATCATCTAAACGCAATTTCTCCTTAGCAAATTTGAACGCTGCATGATATGCAGCATGTGCAACGATCGTATCAACGAAACGCATAAAGGCTGTGCCTATGTTAGTTGCGCTGGTTTGCAATTTAGTTATAGCACCAGATGATGGTTGGCCCCTGACAAAATCTATGGGCGTTGCAGCAGCACGACCAATTAGCCTAACAAAATCGCCTAGATTTCTACCAATTAATGCTGTGGTCACATCATCTAGAGCTGTAGTCAAATTGCGTGTTCTTACTGTGTATGAGTGTTGCAAATAC
>Ga0137829_12273394_pt1 | contig 14077 bp, 12 predicted proteins | sample OV2TP2_FD_97737 | JGI IMG/M metagenome (GOLD analysis project Ga0137829, IMG submission 97737) | reverse complement strand
GGCATAATTCCTGCAGCTGCTGCCAAGGAGATAGCACAGAAAGCTAGGTCAGGCAAGATAACGGTTCAAAGGGTGAAGGAGCTCGAAGCGGTCAGCGAGCACGATACAGCTGCAATTGTAGAAGCTATAAGCGAATTGTGTAGCGATGGTGCCAAACCTTGGATCCATTACGGTCTGACGAGTTACGATGTTGTTGATACCAGCATATCTATGCAGATGCGTGACTCATTGTCAATAATAGAGCCCAAGGTTGCAAAGATGGCTGCTATGCTTGCTGATAAGGCTGCACAGTATAGAGATATGCCAGCCGTTGGAAGAACACATGGACAGCATGCAAGTATAATCTCCTTTGGATTAAAGTTCGCTGTCTGGGCGTCAGACATGGCAGGTCATATCAACAGGATAAGAGAAATGAAGAGAAGGGTTCTAGTCTGCAAAACTCTTGGTGTTGTTGGAACTGGCTCGCTGATGGGAAGTAGAGCGCTGGAGGTGCAAGCACTGGTAGCTAAAAAATTAAACCTTTATCCGGTAGATGCTGCAACGCAAGTGGTGTCCAGAGAAAGTCATGCAGAGTTCATCTTCTGTTTAGCACTGATCGCATCCACGCTTGACAAGATCGCAGTGGAAATACGAAACCTGCAAAGAACGGAAATTGGAGAAGCTGCTGAACCGTTCAAAGAAGGCCAGATGGGAAGCAGTGCGGTTCCAGTAAAAAGAAACCCGATAAAGAGTGAAAGGATCTCCTCGCTCGCAAGGATTTTGAAGAGCATGCTGAGTGTTTCGCTTGAAAACATAGCACTCTGGCATGAAAGGGATCTGTCAAACTCTGCGAACGAGCGATTCACGATACCGATGGCAGTGATATTGCTTGATGAGATGCTCAACAGCATGACAAAGGTCCTGTCTGGGTTGAAGATCGATGATAAACGTATAGCTGAAAATTTGGAACTTACAAAGGGGCAGATCTATGCAGAGTTTGTATTGGATGCTCTTGTCAAAAAAGGAATGCCTAGGTTCGATGCATATAGAGCACTACAGCGAACTGCTTTTGGTGCTGAGGAAAAGGATATCCACTTTCTTGATGCGTTGAGCAGTGACAAGGAGATTTCGTCTAAATTAAGCAAGGAAGAATTGAAAGCAATATTCAATCCGAAGAACCATCTGGCAGCATCTGCTCAGATAATTGACAGTGTGACAAAAATGGTCAAGGAAGTGTGCAGGGCGTAATTACATCTTGAACTCTACAAGATGGAAACCGTTTCCATCCTGATCCTTGAATATGGACATGATCCCACCCCATTCTTGCTTCTCCGGCGATGTAATATTCACGCCCTTCTTCTTCAGTTCCTCATATGTTGATTTTATGTCATCGGTATAAAACCATACGCCGGTAAATGCACCGATCTCTTTCTTTGCCCTTTCAAACTCTGCCTTTGGCATCATCTTTTGATTCGGTTCCATCAGGCTTATGCTTGACTGGGAGTTTTTGGGCGCAACCTCGACCCAATGCAAGCCGCCTATAGGCATATCAACCCTAAGATCAAAACCAAGTTTTTTGGTGTAGAACTCTGCTGCCTTCTTCTGGTCTGAAACCATAACAACTTTTCCGCCTATATTGTTGATCATCCGATCACCTGAAGTAATTTTAGATATATGCATATAAAGTGTAACGTTTACTGTCAGTAAGTAGATTACTACGACGTAAGTAGATCGCAATTCGGTCATACACTTGAACTTATACACTTTCAGGATCAAAAAGTCCGAAGGGGCGATTAGGTCATGCATAAGATGCGAGTTATAAATTTTATACAAAAACTGGTATTTACTGGAAAAAGTTAAGAAAAATTATGTTCGCCAGCGACTCGCGTTACTACATATAAACAAAAGAACGCAAAATCTTCAACCAGACACGATAAGTAGTATTTTGATCTAATGTGACACGGCAACAGCCCCAAAGTGCCCAGTACAGCCACGGCCCATGCAGCTCGGCAGAGACTCCTGTGTTTGAGGTAGCAACTCTGTCGGGCGATTCAGTTTTGCACAGCAGATCATATAATAACCCTGCAATTGTTGATCACAAAATTGGCACGCAGGACATGGATGCAAAAATTAGTAATTGCTGGCCTGGGTCTGGCATTTCTTGGTTTTATCGTGGGCTCGTTAAGTAAGGAATTTACCTTTCTCGCTGGCATAATTTTCGTTGTGATAGTAATTTTAGGCGTCGTCGGAATCATAAAATTACGAAAAACCAAGTAATATTCTGTTAATATTTAATAATTAGGTGTGTATAACAACTGTGATTTATCGTGCGTGATCTACTGCCAGTTATAAAGGCGTCTTTCAAAGATCCTGATTATGTGCGTATGGCTGGAAAGATATTGAAAATAAAACTTGGTAAAAAGGTTCCCTTGTTTGGTGCTGCTGATATTAACAACGTTTGTAACCTGAAATGCAAGCACTGTTACTGGTGGTTGAACAGGGAGGATGTGCCAGATGGTCTTACTGCAGAACAGTGGCGTGAAATAATCCGCAATACTTTCAAGAAACTACACCTGCTGCAGATCGTCGTGGCTGGTGGCGAACCTACTCTCAGACCCGACATACTGCAGGTCTTCAATGAAGAACTGCCGAATAAGTTTTGTGTTGTAAGTAATGGAACTGCGCCCTTGCCATATTTCAACGGCCTGATTGCATACTGGATATCTATTGACGGTCCTGAAAATATTCATAATTTCATAAGAGGCCCAACGTACAAGAACATAAAGCAGAACGTAAAAAGTTTCACAGAACAATACGGACAGAAAAAAGTATGGATCGCTACAACATTAAACTCGCTCAACTACAAACACGTCGAAGATATCGTAAAGGAATGGAATGATATTGCCTATGAAATTGCGTTTCAATTTCACACGCCATTTAGCATGAACGATCCTTTGTGGCTTCCATATGGTGAAGAAAGAAATCAGGTTATTGATAAGATCATTCACATGAAAAAAGAGTACAATGGATTTATTTCCAATTCGCCCAAGCAGCTGAATATGATGAAGGGCCCGTGGGGAGGAGTTGGTACCACACCAGTAAAATGCCCAACATGGGTCATACTTGCATTAGATCATTTGGGACGTGTGAAGAAACCGTGCTGTATAGGAAGCGGCAAGGAAGATCAAATTAAACCTATATGTGAAAGATGCGGGCTTGCGCCATATTCCTCAATACTCTCTTTGCTGAGAATGTCATAAAAAAGAGATGATGGATATGGTAAATATTCACATGATCGTTAGGAGTGAAAGTGCCAAATTTTAGTTAGTAAAGAGTAAGACAGACTGGGTCTTAAATTACTCTTTCTCGAACGAGAATATATGCAAGAGAACCTGCTAGGGGTAATAATCATTGCAACCGCGATGTTGATCGTGGGCATAAGGTTGAGGCAGGGCAAGCCACTCAAGTAACTTATTTCATGAATATGAAAAGAGCCGTTAACGGTATAGATACTATTGCTGTTATTATTATGAGCGCCTGCAATGCTTGAGGGTTTACGTCAAAGCCCCAGAAGGGCAGAAAGGGGATAGGAAAAAGTACGAATGCCCATATAGCTGCAAAGGCAACCAATCTGCGCCACTTTCTTCGCACATCAAGTTTCATGCACTTTTTCTGCTGGCAACTACATTTATTCTATTGCACAATGCTAATCTGATTAACTTCCGCACGAGAAAAAGACACCTAGGACTAAAATAAACTTGCAACTCTACATTGTTAAAGTATTCTCCTCTTAAATTGGTTTCAGATGCCATATTCATGAAGCCGCTATATAGCATAGCAACAGCAGTGCTAGCAATGGTTGTGGTACTAGTCCCAGCATACGGTGCAGGCGATTCGCTTGGTGCATTGCCCAATGAGGTTGGCAACTACCTTGATGGCATAGTGCAGTTCTTCCAGAACATAATATCATCATTGGTGCAAGCGATAAACAACCAATTCTCAGCATCCTAATTTCTTTTTTGCCTAGCATAGATTGCCTGCTAAAATATAGTTTAGCTTTCAAGTACTGCAAAGTAAACATAACAAATAAAAGAAACAAATGACGATCTGGCTTGTGCATAGGCAGATCGTGGTGGGCATTGCCCTTTCGGCTATACTTATCTTTGGCATAGCATCAGGAGCATTGGCCCAAGAGGAAAAGTTTTCTGCCAGGGTACTGGCAAAGGGATCAAAGTCAAATATCACGATCCTGGTGAAGAACTCGGGCAAGAGCACTGAATCAATTTACGAATTTACGGTCACGTTTACCAAGGGCAATCCTATATCGTCCATAGCCAGAGGAGGCTGGGATGATCAGAAGGATGGCAATACTATAAAATTCACAACTACTAGGAATGCAATCAAACCTGGTGGCACCGCAGTATTTCTGATCAGGGTCTCCGATCCGGCACAGTCTTCATTTGAATGGACCATTAGCGGTAATGATGGTACAAAGCTGCAGAGTGGTGAAGTCGCAAAGATCAAGGTGAGAGAAAGCAAACCAGTACCTCAAGGACCAAAGATAACGACACCAGAGATAACCGTTAATCAGGTAAGGGTTAATCAGGGTGGGCAGATTATAGTGAATGGAAAGGGATTCAGTGCTCTTAGTAGTGTACAGGTATTCTTGGATGACCAGCAGCTGTTAACAACGTCAAATACAAACGGGAATGGTGAGTTCAGCACAGTTGTTATCATCCCAAGCGGTGCTGCACCTGGAGCGCATAAGATAAATGCAAAAGATGCGCTTGGCAAGTCTTCACTTATACAGATTTTAGTTGAAGGGGTTGGTGGACAAACAGGTCCTCCGCAGGGTCAGCTCATACTTACAGTCAAGACTGATAAAACAGAGTATGGTCCAGGGGATGCCATCAAGATAACTGGGACTGCAATACTCGAAAGCCCAGTTTCATTGCAGATAACAGACCCTCTAGGGGGCATAATCTGCGGTGCAAATCCTCAAGTTAACAATGCAACTATGACATGGGAGGCTATCTGCTTCCTTCCAAATAATGTTCCTAATGGAACATACACTGTGCAAGCAAAGCAGATAGTCCACAAGACAGCTGTAAAGTTCACGGTTAAAGGTTCAACCACTGGCGGTACTGTTGGTCCTGGAGGAACGGCAGGAACAGGGGAAAACCCAGGTACATTGAAGCTGTCAACAGATAAGCCCAGTTACAAGTCGGGCGAAATTGTAAAGATAACACTAGAAGGTGCTAGAGCAAAGTCGCTAATTGAAATAAGAGTTGTTGGTGCAGGTAAGGTGCTGGACGTAACGAGGCAAACAACAGATGAGAGGGGAGTCGTAAATTACAACTTCCAGCTTGTGGGAGCAAAACCTGGAACGTACAATGTGTCAGGAACGCAGGATAAGTTCGTCGTAAGAATAACGTTCGAAGTTACTGGTTAAAGTGGACACGACCTAAATAATCAATGCTAAAGCAACAATGGTTAGACACTTTGGATAAGTATCATATGAAATAAGCGAAGTCTGTGAGAACACATCTCAATTTCTGAACCGTTAAAGATATCTACATCTGGTTACCAATGCATGGTTGTAATGACCAATTCATGGTGCATTGTAACAATAGATGGACAAGAACTCAAGGCAAAGATTAAACACAGGGGCAGAGGTAAATTTGAAATCGTTGAGAGCCAAGGTAACGCATATGCAGGCAAGACAGTTGATGCATCGGATGTTATTTATTGTGTCGACGCAGACTTGCTAAAGAGCATCGCCCTTTCCTTAACCCGAAAGGCTGGTGCGATAATAGAGTCGTACCTCACTGGGAAGATCGATAAAGATGCGATGAACGCAGAACTTCGCAAGTTAACAGATGGAATATAACGTTGAAGATTCATTTCTATTTGTTTTTCATCGTTCTCATGACTAATAGTATTTCTATCATGGTAATTTAGCGAACCTGTATAACACTAATTATTCCCGTTAGGGTAGGGTTCTGGAAGAATAGAAACTCGCGAGTGTCGAAAGGTTCCATTTAATAGAAGTGGTGGGGCCGGCCGGATTTGAACCGGCGACCTACGGGTCACAGCAGCTCCAGACTGCACATCATCCTTTTGGTCAGTCGAGCATATACAACTAGCTTCTGGAGCCCCTAGCGGTTACCACTGTCGCCATGCCGTGCTAGGCTACGACCCCACACGGAGTCTATAGACCCCAGTGCGTTTAGATTGAACTGTACATAATAAATTTTCTTAATACCAGTAAAATTTGCTGTTTGAAGACTCAACGCCCTTTGGCATGTGCTATCTTCTTGTGTTTTTCCAGATGATCCTTATCCGGAAACTCCATCTTGCAATAATCGCAAACTGGATTCTCCTTGTTTTCCTCTTTTCGTTTGAACAGTTTCAACATAGTTTTATTCCGTTCTCGATCGGCTATAATAAACGTTTGGAAATAAAATGTGGGCATTTCAAACTTGGATGATTAGTTTACTGCGTTTGCCCCCAAGAAGCATAAAGACAATTATCTACAGGTTCACGGAGATCGAACAAGTGTTGAAGATACAATTTAAAGGCAACATCTATTAATCATACACGCGTGAATACTACAAATGGATCTATGGCATGTCAAGTGTAGCAAATGTGGATATGAAACGAAGTTGAATCTTGGTTCCACCGATCTGAATCAAACATACAGCGATCTCAACGAAGACTTTGCTTACTATAAGCTCTTCATATGCAAAAAGGAGAATGAATTTGTCACAGCAAATGTTCATAACGGGCATTTTGATAACAAATGTCCTGCAGATGGCAGCGAGTTGGTTCCGGTTGAAGATATACCCCCAAAGAAGTGTCCGAAGTGCAAGGCTGATATTACACCTAAAAAACTCGATATCAATGAATTATTAGGTGAATAGTATGGGCAAGTCATTAGCACATAAAATAATTGGATCGCATCTAGTAGAAGGCAAGATGGAATCTGGAGAAGAGATAGGCGTCAGTGTTGATAGGACGCTTATGCAGGATGCTACTGGAACGATGGCATGTCTTCAATTCGAAGCATTAAGGATACCGAAGGTGAAGGTGGAGCATGCTGTTATCTACGTTGACCATAATATACTGCAGGTAGGTTTCGAAAATCCTGACGATCACAAGTTCTTGGAAACATTTGCAAGTAAGTACGGGATATACTTCTCAAAACCTGGAAATGGCATATGCCACCAGGTGAACCTTGAAAGGTTTTCTGCTCCTGGCAAGGTACTGCTAGGATCTGATAGCCACACGCCAACTGGTGGCGGTGCTGCTATGCTAGCTATAGGCGTTGGTGGTCTTGATGTTGCTGTAGCAATGGGCGGAGCACCTTTTTACACCAAGATGCCCAAGATAGTTGGTGTAAAGCTAACTGGTAAGCTAAGACCATGGGTCACTGCAAAGGACGTTATCCTTGAAATGCTGAGGCGCCTTACTGTCAAGGGCGGTCTTAACAAGATCTTTGAGTATTACGGTGATGGCATAAAGGGATTGTCAGTTCCTGAGCGCGGAACCATATGCAACATGGGCGCTGAACTTGGTGCGACCACATCGATATTTCCTTCAGATGATCTTACTCGAGATTACTTCAAGCGACAGGGTAGAGAGCAGGACTGGAAACCGCTGGGTCCAGATCCAGATGCTCAGTATGATGAAACGATGGAGATCAACTTGAGCGAATTGGAGCCAATGATGGCATGTCCAGGAGCTCCAGACAATATCAAGAAGGCCAAGGATGTTCAGGGTATCGATGTGCAACAGGTGCTGATAGGTTCATGTACCAACTCGAACTATCGCGAGTTGATGACTGTGGCATATTTGCTGAAGGACAGGAAGATCCATCCGAACATAACTATGGCAGTAAACCCTGGTTCGAAACAGGTTCTGGAAATGGTGTCCAAGGAAGGTGCTATGTACAACATAGTTGCAGCTGGTGCAAGGTTGCTGGAATCTGGGTGCAATGGATGCATAGGCATGGGTTCTGCACCAGGAACTGACTGGGTATCTGTTCGCTCGTTCAACAGGAACTGGCCTGGAAGAAGCGGAACGAAGAATGACAGGGTATACTTGACAAGTCCTGAAGTTTGCATTGCATGCGCTATTACTGGCAAGATAACCGATCCAAGAGATTTAGGCGAGTATCCCGAGATACCGTGGCCAGACAGGTTCATAATAGATGACTCTGCCATACTTGCGCCTGCAAAGGATCCAAGTAAGGTAGAGATAATCAGGGGGCCGAATATCAAACCTTTGCCATTGCGGAATGCAATGGAACAAACACTGCAGGGCGAGGTTCTGATCAAGGTTGATGATAACATAAGCACGGATGCAATAATGCCTGCAGGTGCAAAGATACTCCCGTTAAGGAGCAACATACCAGCTATAAGCGAGTATGTATTTTACTGGCTGGACCCTGACTTTGCAAAGAGAGCAAAGGAAAAGAACGGAGGGTTCATAGTTGGTGGCGAAAATTATGGCCAGGGATCCAGCAGGGAGCACGCTGCACTCGCACCAATGTACTTGGGCATTAAGGGTGTGCTTGCCAAATCTTTTGCAAGAATACATAGAGCAAATCTGATAAACTTTGGTATAATCCCGTTCGAGTTTGTTAATTCAGCTGATTATGAGAAGGTGAAGCAGAGAACTTTGATAAAGATAGAGAATGTGGTTGATGCACTTTCGAATGGCAAGAGCACTATTGGAGCTGCTGTTAACGGAAGCAAGATCGAGCTTAAGCTTGATCTGACGGAAAGACAGCGTAAGATACTTGTAGCTGGAGGGTTGCTTAACTACACAAGGAAGACCTTTGCCAGCTAATAGCATATATCCAACGCGATTGATCTTCTAAAGCATTGATAGTATCCAAGAAGGTGCTTATAGCAGCTGCTGTTATACCGATACTAGTTGCGCTGGCAATTGCAATACCCAAGATATCACCTGGTGGAGAGCAAACGACTACAGCGCAGATGAGAATCCAGTTTATCAAGGAAGATATGAAGCGTGTAAGTTTTGGTGTGACAGAAACTATAGGAGCTCAGAAGAGCGAGACGTTGATCATAAACAATGATGGCACTGCATTTTACAATGTTAATGTGGAAGGAGAGAAGGGATCACAGGCAAGATTTCATGTGGGTGCGCAGGAGTTGAAGCGAATAAAGGCACTGATATCAGAAACGGGATTTATGCAGATACCGAAAGAGAAGTTTGATGCAAGAGATAATGCAACGGAATTTACAAGGTATACATTGGCAGTAAGTTTGAATGGAAGTACAAAGACGGTTCAATGGGTAGATGAATCGTCGTCAAAAGATTTTGTACCAGCACTTTTGACCAAGCTAGGAGATACGCTGCTTGGAACAATCAAGGATCGCAAATAATTTAATAACTTAAATATGGCATTACAGAATTGTAAAACGTGATATCTCTCGTTTCAACGGAGCTGCAGCCAAAAGGTATCAAGCTTGAAAAACTGGAGAGCGTGCATGTTGTAAAGGGCACGACTCTAGTTAAGCGTGGCTTTGCGCATATGCAGAAGCATGGCGTCATAATGGATGTTACGAATGTTGAACAAGCACAGATCGCGGAAGATGCCGGTGCTGTTGCTGTTATGGTTCTTGACAAATTACCGTTTGATGTTAGAAAAGCTGGGGGTGTTGCAAGGACTGCAAGCATCAAAGTTATCGAAGAGATCAAGGATCATGTTACCATACCGATAATGGTGAAGTGCAGGATTGGTCATGTATATGAAGCAAAAGTGCTGGAAGCTGCTGGTGTTGATATGATCGACGAGTCAGAGGTGTTAACGCCTGCAGACGAAGAACGTCACATATGGAAGTGGGATTTCACAACTCCGTTCGTTAATGGCGCCAGGAATCTGGGGGAAGCATTAAGGCGTATGGAGGAAGGAGTCTCAATGATACGGACAAAAGGAGAGCCTGGCACAGGCAATGTTGCAGAAGCTGTAAGACACATAAGGCTTGTGAACAATGAAATCAGTAGGATAAGATCGATCTACGAATCCGGTGATGCGCAGGAACTTATCAGAGCTTCTAGGGAGTTGAAGGTATCATATGCGTATGTGGAAGAGACTGCAAAGCTTGGAAGGCTGCCAGTAGTTAACTTTGCTGCTGGCGGTATAGCAACACCAGCAGATGCAGCTTTCTTGATGAATTTAGGATGTGATGGTATATTCGTTGGCTCTGGAATATTCAAGGCAGAGGACCCTGCAGAAAGAGCTAGGGCTGTTGTAATTGCAACTACTTACCATGACGATCCAAAGCAGGTGATGGAGGCGCAGAAGATGGTAGATGAGAAAAAGTCTATGCTGGGAATGGACGTAAAGAATCTGGACTTGAAGATGCAGGAAAGAGGAAGCAACGCATGAAGCAGCTACAGATAGGAATTCTTGCTGTGCAAGGTGATATAGAAGAGAACCTTTCTGCTACCAATTTGGCACTGAAGGATCTTGGATTTGAAGGGAAGGCTGTTGCGGTGAAGTATGCCGATGAAATTGGCAAGGTTGATGGTCTTATCTTACCAGGGGGAGAAAGCACCGTCATTGGCACGCTAGCGAAGTTGAGCGGTGCAACGCAGGTGATAAAGGACAGGATAGATGATGGCATGCCAGTCTTGGGAACATGCGCAGGTATGATAATGCTTGCAAAGCGTGCTTATGACAAGGTAGTTGGAGAGACGCAACAACAACTGCTAAACGTTCTAGACATTGTAGTTGAGAGAAATGCGTTTGGAAGACAGAACGACTCGTTTGAAGCAGATCTGAAAATAAAGATGATCGGAGATGAAAGTTTCAAAGGGGTCTTCATAAGAGCCCCAATAGTTACTGAAACAGGCAAAGGGGTAGATGTTGTTACAACTATTAACAGCAAGATAGTTGCTGTGAAGCAGGGAAATGTTATTGGTACAGCGTTCCATCCAGAACTTTCCGGAGACACAAGATTGCATAGATACTTTGCGCAACTGGTAGCTGGATACAGATCAACTTAAACCTGCAGGACTATCTTGCCGAAGTGCTCGCTCTTTTCCATTCTTTCATGTGCTTTTGCAGCTTCGCTTAGCTTGAATCTGGAATCTATTACCGGTCTGGTCTTCTTAGCTTGCATGAATTTCATCATTTCTACCAATTCGGCTTTCGTGCCCAAATATGCTCCTATGATTGATACCTGCTTGTTATACACCGTTCTAATTTCTATATTTGCAGTTTCGCCTGTAGTGGCACCGCATACTGCCATTCTACCTCCAATCTTCAAAGACTTCAAACTTGTCATCCATGTGCTGGCGCCAACATGATCTATCACTGCGTCAGCACCATCGCCAGTTAGAGTCATAACTTCCTTGACAATATCATGCTCCATTCTATTGATAACGTGATCTGCGCCTAGTTTCTTCGCCAAAGCAACTTTTCTTTCATCACCAACAGTTGTTATCACCTTCGCACCTTTTGCTCTTGCAAGCTGTATTGCAGCTGAACCTACACCACTACCTGCACCGTATACAAGCAAAGTCATTCCCATGCTTACATTAGTGCTCTTCAACATATTCCAAGAGGTTAGATAAGACACGCCTAGACATGCAGCCTCATCAAAGCTAAACCATGCAGGTATACTTACAATATTTCTTAATGGAACTTTAACATACTCTGCATAACCGCCTTGCACATTGCTGAAACCGCCTATTATAGAAAACTTGCTGCAAAAGTTTTCCTTTCCTGCTCTGCAATAAGAACATTTGCCGCAACTTAGTCCAGGATATACCATTACCCTGCTTCCAATACGAAAATTTCTATTCTTGCTTGCAACCTCACCAGTAATATCACAACCAAGTATGTGCGGGAATTGCAATATCTTTCCAGCAAGTCCTTGCCTGACCCATATATCGAGATGATTTACACCGCAAGCTTTCACCTTCACCAATACCTCGTCCTTGGAGGGCTTTGGATCTTCAATATCTTGGTAAATTAATTTATCAATACCGCCATGTTCGTTTATTGCTACAGCTTTCACGCACAATCTAATATTGCTGTACTTAATCAGTATTGCTGAATCATTATATCCCTAGATAAAATTATTGTATGCTATGCATCGCCACAAGGTCCTTTCTAAATAATTCCAGCTCACTTGGTATGTCGATTTTTATGGGATCTTTGAGCGACATTCCTTTCTCCTTTTTGCTGTTCCATACAAAAGAATTAAAATCTGAAATTTGTTTGGTATAATTTGCCAGTTCTGTACTCCATATCTGTTCTGGAAATCTCTGTTTGTGTATGCTTTCGTTTGAGTATAGCGCACGCCATAATTGATCAGTTATGAACGGAACTAGAGGTGATAACAAGAGCAGTATGGTAGAGAAGGATTTGTGTAAAGTATACCATGTAGATATTTTTTCTTCTTCATCGAATCCTAATCCATACGCTCTAGGTTTTACCATCTCTACATAGTGCGCAGCAAAAACATTCCATGTGAATTCTCTTATCGATGTAGCAGGAACGAAGAAGTTAAACTCTTCATAGCCTTTCCTGCAACTTTCAATCAGCAAGGACAACTCGCCAAGAATCCATCTGTCGCTTGCACTAAGATTTGTCATGTCGTGCAACGGAAAGCCTGAGATGAACCTTGCTATGTTCCATAGCTTTGTTAGAAACTTTTGAGTGCCTGCAATCTTTTGCTCTGAACAGCGAAAGTCATAACCCAGATTGACCTCGCTTGCACTCCAGAACCTGAATGTATCTGCACCATACTTCTTTATTATTGGAAATGGGTCTATTACATTGCCCTTGCTCTTGCTCATCCTCTCTCCCCTTTCGTCAACGCCGTATCCCATTATCCATGCATGATCGAATGGCGCCTTGCCAGTCAGTTGATAGCATCTTAACACTGTATAGTGCAACCATGTTCTCACAATATCCTTTGCCTGCGGTCTTATCGTGGTTGGGTAGGTTGTTTTGAAAAAATTTTCATCCTTCCTGTATCTTGTCACGAACAGTGGCGATATGCTCGAGTCCATCCATGTGTCAAATGTTCGATCCTCGCCGATGAACTCGTTACCATTGCAATACCTGCAGCTCTTAAATGGCGGATCTTCCTTCCATGGTCTGTAATACTTTCCAGGCTCTGGAAGGTTTGGCTTCTTGCACTTCTTACAGTACCATATCGGGATCTCTGTGCCATAAAATCTGCGCCTAGATACTGGCCAGTCTATCGTTATCGAGCTCAGCCAGTTGAGCAGAATATGTTTGTGCATATCTGGATGAAACTTCATCTTGCCTGCAATATCCTGCAGCGTTGGAATGAGATCGATCTGCTTGACATAGTATTCGCCCATCGGTATGATCTCAATGGGCGTCTTGCTCCTTTCGCAGATAGGTGTTCTGTGCATTATCTTCTCCTCCTTTATTATCAAACCCTTACTTGCAAGATCGTGAATTGCCTGCTCCCTTGCCTTTGAGATCTTCAAGCCAGTGTATGGTTTTGCATTTTCAGTCATGATACCATTTTCGTTAAGGGCAACGATCTCCTGGAGACCGAACTCTCTGAAGAGTTGAACGTCGGTATGATCACCGTAGCTGCAGATCATTACAGCGCCAGAACCAAACTCTGGCCTTGCTGCTGGATGTGCCTTGATCTCAACCTCTCTATTGAACAGTGGTACTATCGCGTGCATGCCGTGCATGTCCTTGTACCTTGTATCTTCAGGATTGACAATCACTGCCTGACATGAGCAGAGAAGTTCAGGTCTTGTGGTTGCTATTATCAGATCCTTGCCTTTCTCTTTCAAACCAAACTTGACATGAAGCAGCCTTGATGGTATCTCTTCGTAAACAACTTCGGCATCTGCAATTGTCGTCCCGCAATCTGGACAGTAGTTGTTTGGCCTGTTCGATTCGTAAACAAGTCCCTTGTTCCAAAGTTCTATGAAGGTTGCCTGTGTAAGTGCCCTGAACTCTTCGGAATCTGTTCTGTAGTATTTGCTGAAATCACTGCTCAATCCCATGTTCTTCATTATATGTATCATCTCTGCCTCAAGATCATTGAGCGCTACCTTGCAA